>Ga0134126_10009166_pt1 | contig 12472 bp, 8 predicted proteins | sample KB31752_FD_96881 | JGI IMG/M metagenome (GOLD analysis project Ga0134126, IMG submission 96881) | Terrestrial soil microbial communities with excess Nitrogen fertilizer from Kellogg Biological Station, Michigan, USA - KB3-175-2 | ecosystem: Environmental > Terrestrial > Soil > Unclassified ...
ACGTCGCCGCGGCCCGGCTCGACCCGTTCCTGCACTACATGCATTTCGGCTATCGCGAGTTTCGCAAGCCCTCGGCCGGCTTCAATCCCCGGCTCTACGCCAACCGCCACCTCGCCCACGAGCTCGCCGCCAACCCGCTCACGCACGCCCGCGCCCATGGCGCCGCCACCACGCCATCGAAGCCGGCCGGCCCCTACCGGTCGGTCAAGCGCTGGAGCCGGCGCGGAGCGCGCTTCGAGCCGCTGGCGTCGCCGCTGTGCGGCGAGCCGAAGGCGCTGATCCTCGCCTTCCACCTGACCCAGTACCACCGCATCGCCGAAAACGACGCCTGGTGGGGCGAAGGCTTCACCGAATGGACGCAACTGGCGCGCGGCCAGCCGCGTTTCGAGGGCCATTATCAGCCGCGCATCCCCGGCGCGCTCGGCTTCTACGATCTCGGCGATCCCGCCGCGCTACGCCGACAGGCGGCGCTCGCCAAAGCGGCGGGGATCGGCGGCTTCGTGTTCTATTATTACGATTTCGGCGGCCATCGGCTGCTGGAAAAACCGTTGGAGCTGTTCCTCGGCCTTCCCGACATCGACATCGGCTTCTGCCTGATGTGGGCCAACGAGAACTGGACCCGGCGCTGGGACGGCGCCGACGACAAGACGCTGATCGCCCAGACCTACGACGAGGCCAACGAGGCGCGCCGCGCCGCCGAACTCGCCCGCCATTTCCGCGATTCCCGCTATCTCCGGCTCGATGGCCGGCCGCTGCTGATGGTCTATCGCGCCGGCCTCATCCCCGATGCGGCGGCGACGCTGGCGCGCTGGCGGCGGCTGTTTGCCGAACGCTTCGGCGAACAGCCCCTCTTCGTCATGGCGCAAACCTTCGACGACCGCGATCCGCGCCCGCTCGGCTTCGACGCGGCGGTCGAGTTTCCGCCGCACAAGTTGACCCAGGGCCTGCCGCAGATCTACGAGCATCTGGAGATCTTCGACGAGGATTTCGAGGCCGACGCCTTCGCTTACGACGATCTCGTCGCCGCCTCGCTGGCGGCGCCGGGGCCGCCGTTCCCGCTCATCAAGACCGCAGTCCCCGCCTGGGACAATGACGCGCGCCGGCAGGGCAAGGGCCTGACGCTGGTCGGCTCGACGCCGCGCGCCTACGAGCGCTGGCTGGCGGCGCTGATCGCCGCGGCGCAGCCGGTCTTCGGGGCGCGCATCGTTTGCGTCAATGCCTGGAACGAATGGAGCGAGGGCGCCTATCTGGAGCCCGACGTGCATTACGGCTGGGCCTATCTCAACGCCACGGCGCGCGCGGCTTTCGGGCAAGCGCCGCCGAAGGCGCTGCTGGGCGCGATCGGCGAGCCCGCCGCCATGCTGGCGCGCGATCTCGCGGCGCGCTTCGGCTGCCGGTTCGAGCGTTTCGAGGACGCCGCGCTGGCTGTCGCGGCGGGCGCCGAGGCCGTGCTCACCGAGGAGGCCAGCGACGTGCGGGCGCTGGCCGAGGCGCCGGAGACCGCGCGCGACGGCCGCGCCCGCGCCCTGCTGGCCAGACTCTGGCCGGGGACGATCTCGGTCGTCCTCCTCCATCGCGGGCAACCGGGCCGACTAGCGGCGCGGCTGCGCGCGGTGTTCGCCCAGACCCATCCGGTGCTGGAGATCGTCATCGTCGACGAGACCGGCGCCGAGGCTTCGCTCGCCGCCATCGAGGCGGCGGCGGCGGCTGCCGATCGTGACGTAAGTGTCGTGCTCGACGCCGCTCCTGGCGCGGGCTGGACCCATGCGGCGAATGCCAACGGCGATTTCCTGTGGATCGTCGACGACGACGGCTTGCCGGACGCGACCTTGCTGGCGGCGCTTTCGGCCCCGATGCGCGCCGATCCGCGCCTGCTCGCGGCGTTCTGCGACAGCCGCCCGGCTGACGCTGCGGCCCGGCCGAACCCGCTGGCGCCGGCGCCGCGGCGGCCCTCCTTCGCCGACCGCAGCTTCGAGGGCGCCGAATTCCTCGCCCGGTCGACGCCGCCGCCGAACCTCGGCGCGGTCTTGTGGCGCCGCGAGGCGCTGGCGGAGCTTAAGGGCGCGGCGGTCGATGTGAACGCGCTCATTCGCGCCCTCGCCACTGTGCCGCAAGCCCGCATCCGCCATGTCGCGGAGGCCTTGGTTTTCACAAATACAGAGGCGTGAGACTCACACCTTCATCTGCGCCCCCAGTTCCACCACCCGATCCGACGGGATGTGGAAGAAGTCCGGCGCGCTCGCCGCCTGCTTGGCGAGCGCGATGAACAGGTGACATTGCCATTTCGGCATCGCCGACTTCTGCGCCGGCTTCAGCGTGCGCCGGCCGAGGAAGAACGACGTCGTCATGATGTCGAACTTCAGCCCGAGCTTGCGCAAGCCGGCGAGCGCGGTCGGGATGCGCGGCTGCTCCATGAAGCCGTAATGCAGCGTCACGGCGATGAAATCGGGCGAAAGCTGCTGGATTTCGTAGCGCTTGCCCGGCGGCACGCGCGGTCGCGGTTCGTTGCGCACGCACATCATGATCACCCGCTCGTGCATGACCTTGTTGTGCTTGAGATTGTGCATGAACGAGGACGGCGCCGCGTTGACGTCGTTAGTGAGAAACACCGCCGTTCCCGGCGCCCGCGTCGGCTTCGACTTGGCCAGCATCTTCAGCAGATCCGCCATCGGGATCGCGTCGCGGTGCGTCTTGTCCAAGAGAATCTGGCTGCCGCGCGCCCAGGTCCACATCACGGTGAAGCTCGTCGCGCCGAGCAGCAGCGGCACGTAGCCGCCGTCGAGCACCTTGTAGAGATTGGCGAGGAAGAAGGCGATGTCGATCGACAGGAAGGCGGCGATCAACGCCACCGTGCGCCACAGCGGCCAGCGCCACAGCTTCCACACCACGAAGAAAGCGAGCGAGGTCGTCGTCACCATCGTCCCCGCCACCGCGATGCCATAGGCGTTGGCGAGCGCCTCGGAGGATTTGAACAGCAGCACCAGCGCCAGCACGCCGACCAGCATAAGCCGGTTGACGCGGGGAATGAAAATCTGCCCCTCCTGGGTGTCCGAGGTGTGGACGATCTCCAGCCGCGGCAGCAGGCCGAGCTGGATCGCCTGGCTGACCAGGGAATAAGCGCCGGTGATGACGGCCTGGCTGGCGATGACGGTCGCCGCCGTCGACAGCACCACCAACGGCGCCAGCGCCCACGCCGGCGCCAGCAGATAGAACGGGTTCGCGACCGCCTTGGGATCGCTGAGGATAAGCGCCCCCTGGCCGAGATAGTTGCAGATCAGCGCCGGCAGCACGATGAACAGCCACGAGGCCTGGATCGGCCGGCGGCCGAAATGGCCCATGTCGGCGTAGAGCGCCTCCGCGCCGGTCACCGCCAGAAACACGCTGCCCAGCACCATGAAGCCGGTGGCGCCGTGCACCCACAGGAATTTCAGCCCCGGCAGCGGGCTCAGCGCGCTGAGGATAATCCAGGCGTGCGGAATCTGCATCAGGCCGAGCACGGTGTCGACGGCGAAAAACACCAGCATGATCGGCCCGAAGAACGCCGCCACCCCCGCCGTGCCGCGCCGCTGCACGGCAAACAGCGCCAACAGGATGACGACGGTCGCCGGCAGCACATAGTCGGCAAGCCCGGCGTTGACCTGCTTCAGCCCCTCCAACGCCGACAAAACCGAGATCGCCGGGGTGATGATGGCGTCGCCCGAAAACAGCGCCGCGCCGGCGACGCCGAGCAGGAACACCGTCGTCGTATGCTTGCCAATGGCGGTGCGGGCCAGCGCGTTGAGCGACAGGATGCCGCCCTCGCCCTTGTTGTCGGCCTGCATGAGAAACAGCACATATTTGGCGGTGACGACGATCAGCAGCGCCCAGATGATGAGCGACACCGTGCCGACGACCTGGAACCCGCTGGCGCCGCTGTCCTTGAATTGCCCCAGCGCGGTCTGCAACGCATAGAGCGGGCTGGTGCCGATGTCGCCGAAGACGACGCCGATGGAGCCCAGCGCCAGCACCCAGAAGCTGCCGCCGCCATGGCCGGCAGGCTCCTCGGGACCGGGGGCGTTCGCGGCGGGAACGGACCCGGAGGCGTCATGCGACATGAAATCGGAACCTGAAGGCCGAAGCGGCGGGTCTATTACGCTGTTGCGCGCCGCTCGCCAAGCCGGGGCCTTGGCGCCAAGGCGGGGCCTTGCCTCAGGGCAAGCCGAGCGTGCGGTAGAGATCGGCATAGCGCTGAGCAGAGCGCCGCCAGCCGAAATCCAGCGCCATCGCCGCCCGCCGCATGCCTGAGAATTCGCGCGGGTTCTGGTAGATCGCCAGCGCCCGCGTCACCGCGGCGTCGAGCGCCTCGCCGTCGGCGGCGCCGAACAGCAGGCCGGTCTTGCCGTCGAAGATCGTCTCCGCCAGCCCCCCGGTGCGATGGGCGATCGGCAGCGCGCCGAATTTCTGCGCATACATCTGGCTGAGGCCGCAGGGCTCGTAGCGCGACGGCATGAGCAGGAAATCCGCGCCGGCGAAGATCGCCCGCGCCACCTGCGCCTCGAAGCCGACGCGCACGCCGACCGCGTCCGGGAAGCGGCGCGAAAGATCGAGGAAAGCGCGTTCGGCTTCGCGCTCGCCCTCGCCGACGGCGACGATCTGCCCGCCCTGCTCGACGATGCGCGCCGCCGCGTCGAGCACGAGATCGACGCCCTTCTGATGGGCGAAGCGGGCGACGAAGGCGAACAGCGGCGCCCGGGCGAGGCTCAGCCCGAACATCCCGCGCACGTAATCGGCGTAGCGCCCCTTCCAGCGCTGGGGATCGAACACATACGAGCAGTTGCGATCGGCGCGCGGATCCCACTCGGCCTCCAGGACGTTGAGCACGCCGCTGAGCCGACCCTCCTGGGCGAGCTTGGCCAGCAGTCCGTCGAGGCCGCAGCCATGTTCGGCGGCGACAATCTCGCTGGCGTAAGTCTCGCTCACCGTCGTCACATGGCGGGCATAGACGAGCCCGGCCTTGAGGAACGACAGCTTGCCATAAAACTCGACGCCGTCGATGCCGAAGGCCGACGCCGGCACGCCGAGCGCGTCGAGCCTGTTGGCGGCGAACAATCCCTGATGGGCGAGGTTGTGGACGGTCAGCAGCGCCGGCGTTTCGACGCCACGCCAGGCGAGATAGCCGGCGGCGAGCGCCGTCGGCCAGTCGTTGAGATGGACGACGTCGGGGCGCCAGCGCCCGGCGCCGTGTTCGGCGATCTCGGCGACGGCGAGGCTGAGACGGGCGAATCGGATGTCGTTGTCGCCATAGTCCTGCCCGTGCGCGTCGGCGTAGGGGGCGCCGTCGCGGCCGTAAAGCTCGTCGCAGAGCACGACATAGACGACGAGCCCGTCGGCCAGCGTGCAGGAGGCGAGCGTACATGGCGGCAGCCCGGCATGGCCGGGAAGCGTCTCGACGAGGCTCAGCGGCGCCGCCTTGGCGAGCACGCTGCGATAGCCGGGCAGCACGACGCGGACGTCGCAGGCCGGCTTCAGCACCCGCGGCAGCGAGGCGGAGACCGCCGCGAGGCCGCCGGTCTGCACGAAATCGGCGATCTCCGAGGTCGCGAACAGGATTTTCGGCCGCGCCCGCGACAGCGCCAGCACGCGGGCGGCAGGCCGCCCGGCAGCGGTTGCGAGCGCCGCGGGCGCCGCGTCGGTCGTCACGTAAGCGAGGGATTGGAAAGCCATCGACATTCGCTCTCGGCGCTCCGGCGCACTTCTGCCTGTGTGTCGCGACAAGGTTAAGCGGGGGTTTCGTGGAGCCCCTCCCGGACCGGGAAAAGCCCCATTCTTTGGTATGTTAGCGCCTTGACGGAGCGAGAGGGCAAGCGCAAAGCGGCGCGCGAATCCCCTACCCAGAGGCATGATGGCGGGCGAACAAGACAAGATGACGCAGCGGCCGGTGCTGATGGCGGACCGCCGTGAGGGGCCGGACTTGTGGGGCGCCGGCGAGGCGATGCGGCCGTTGGCCGAGCTTTGCCTGTCGGGCGAGGCGCAGACGCCGTTCGCGCTCGCCCTGGTCGGCGGCCGCGGCGCCGGCAAAAGCTTCGCGCTGCGCCGCCTCATCGAGGCGGTCGAGGCTGCGGCGCGCGACGCGCGGCCGCCGCTGCTGTCGAAAATCGTCATCGCCGAGGTCGACGCCGCCACCGGCGGCGACGCCGCCAGCGCCGTCGCCGCGGCGGTGTTTACCGCCCTCGAACGCGGCGACGGGGCGAGCCATTACGCCACCCTCGCCGACGAGGCTGCGCAGGCCATCCTCGACCCCCGCCAGGCCGCCGCCGCCGCCGCCGAGCGTCACGACGAGATGGCGAGCCGGCTCGAACAGGAGCGGCGGGGGCGCGACGAGACCGAGGCGCGGCGCGCCCGGCTTTCCGAATCGCTGCTCTACGAAACGCCGGGCTCGCGCGTCGACGCCTTTATCCGCGCCAGCCGCGCCGCGATCGAGGCGCGTCTCAAGCGCTTCGGCTTCGCCGACGGCGATGCCGACGCCAATTTCCGCAACCTGGTGCGCGATCTCGCAGCGGCGCGGCCGCGCTCGCGGATCGGGCTGTTCGTGCGCGCGATCTGGGCCTATCGCGGCCAGACGCGGCTCATCGTCCTGGCGATCCTGGCTTTCGGGCTGAGCGTGCTTATCAATTGGCTGCGCCTGCCTGCGGCGGGCGACTGGCTGGCCTCGCTCAGCGGCGGTCTTGCCCCCGCGGTGACCTGGATGCGCGCCCATGACGCGGCGCTCGGCTACGCCAGCCAGGCGCTGTTTGCCGCCGCCATCCTGGCGCTTGGCCTCAATCTGTGGCGGGCGGCGCGCTTCACCAGCCTGCTGTTTCGCGGCCTGCGGCTGCTGCGCATCGACATCGCCGAGCGCCGCCGCACGCTCGACGCCAGCGCGGCGCGGCTGGAGCGGCGCGCCGCCGCGCTGCAAATGGAGGCCGAGGCCGCCGAAGCGCGCGCCGAGACGCTGGCGCGGCGCGCCGGCGCGACGACGGCGCGGCCGCCGGAGCCGGCCTTCCTCGCGCCGGCCGAGGCGCCGGAGCGCGCCGCACGCGCTTTCCTCGACGAACTCGGCCGCATCATCGCCGCCGCCGCCTCGCCGGCCCCGCACCGCATCTTCATCGCCATCGACGCGCTGGACGCGCTGCCGCCGGCCGAGGCGCGGCGCTTCCTCGAAACGGCGGTGCGCGTCGCCGGAAGCGGCGCGGCGGTCGTCGCCGCCGCCGATCTCGCTCGCCTCGGCGACGATCCCGGCGCCATCGCCGAGAGCCTTTTCGAGGCCGTCTACGAAGTCGGGGCCGGCGGCGGCGTGGCGGGCGAAGGGCTGGCGGCGCGGCTGCTGGCCCCAGCCGCAGCTCCGCCTGCCCCGCCAGCGACAGCGCCGCAGGCGCTTGGCGCGCCGCTCGACGAGGCGGAGCTTGGCTATCTGAACAGCGCGAGCGCGCTGATCGGCCCGCGCCCGCGTGCGTTGAAGCGCTTTTACAACGCTTATCGGCTCGCCCGTCTCGGCGAGGCGCCGCGCGGCGCGGTGGCGCTGTCGCTGGCGGCGCTGATGGCGCCGGATCGCGGCGCGGCGGCGGCCTGGCGCTGGATGCTGGCGGGCGAGGGCGAGCAACTGGCGGCGGCGGCCGGCCACGCCGGCCTCAGCGCCGCCTTCGACGGTCTCGGCCTCGAAGGCGCGGACAAGGCGGCGGCGCGCTCGGCCTACGAGGCGGCGCGGCGATTTGCGCCTTGGAGCTGAGGCTCGGCTTGACTTGACCGGCGCCGACAGGCCAAAGCCCGCAGCTCACGGGGAGTCAACATGAACGCGGGCACCTTAGCTCTCGCCTTCGCCTCGGCGCTGGCCGGCGCCGGTCTTTACGTCAATGGCGTCGAGCAGCCGGCGCGGCTGGCGCTCGACGACGAGGCGATGCTGAAGGAATGGGGGCCGAGCGACCGCCGCGGCGTTCTGCTGATGGCGACACTGGCGCTGCTGGCCGGCGTCTGCGGCCTCTCGGCCTGGTTCGAGACCGGCGACCCGCGCTTCGCCATCGGCGCGGTGATCGCGGTGGCGAGCTGGCCCTATACGCTCTACGCGATGGGTCCGATCAACAACCAGATCATCGCCCTCATTCCCAAGGACGTCGGCGCGGCGCGCACGTTGGTGTGGCAATGGGGCTTGCTCGAATACGGACAGACCGTCATCGCGCTGGCGGCGGCGGCGACGTTCCTGTGGGCCCTGTGACGTTGGGCTTCATGCCGGCGCGCGGGCGGCTCATCGCCGACGTCGCCGACAATCTGCGCTTCTTCACCCGCCTGCCGCTTGGGCGAAGCGGCGCGCCGCCGGATTTCCGCCGCATTGGCTGGGCGGCCCCGCTCGCCGGGGCGCTGGTCGGCGCGCTCGGCGCGCTCAGCCTTATCGGCGCCCGGGCGCTCGGCTTCCCGACGCTGCTGTCGGCGACGCTAGCGGTGATGGTGCAGATCCTAGCCACCGGCGCCCTGCACGAGGACGGCCTCGCCGACGTCGCCGACGGCTTCGGCGGCGGGCGGGACCGCATCAACAAGCTCGCCATCATGCGCGACAGCCGCATCGGCTCCTATGGCGCGCTGGCGCTCGGCCTGTCGCTGCTGCTGCGCATCGAGGCGATCGGCGCCATGGCGCGGCCCTCCATCGCCTTCGCGGCGACCGGGCTGGTGCTGGCGGGGGCGGTGGCGCGCGCGGCGGCGCTGACGCCGCTCGCCTGGCTGGCGCCGGCGCGCGCCGACGGCGCCGGGGCGAGCGTCGGCGCCCCGCTCGGCGCGCGGGCCATGCTGCCAAGCGCGGCGACGCTTACCGTGATCGCGGTGGCTTTGGGGCTGCTGACGCTGGAGGTGGTGAGGGCGCTGTTTGCCTGCGCCATCGCGGCGGGGGTGGCGCGGCTGTTTCTCGCCCTGGCGCGCCGCCATATCGGCGGACAAACCGGAGATGTTTGCGGCGCTACGGCGGCGCTGGCGGAGATCGCGGCGCTGTTGGCGCTTCTCATCGGCGGGCGGGACGCTTAATAGAGCGCCATGACGTCTTCTCCTTGCATAAAAATCTGCGTCATCGATCCGCTTGCGGGCCTGTGCGTGGGATGCGGCCGCACGGTGGCGGAAATTTCGCTGTGGCCGGAGATGGCGGAATCCGAACGCCAAGCGGCGATGGCGGCGCTGCCGGCGCGCATGACGGCGGCGCGCTCGCGCGCCGCGCGAGGTGGCCGGCTGCGCGCGCGCCGGCAGGCGTGAGGGCGCTCGCGCCCTTCCTGCTCCTCGCCGCGGCGCTGCTCGCGCTGTGGCGCGCGCGCCCCGGCCAGCCGCTGTTCGGTCTCTCCCATGCCGAATTCGCCCGCGGCGCCGTCGGCGTGTCGGTGCTGTTGTGGCTGACGCTGGCTGGCCTGGCGCGCGCCGGACCGACGGGCGCGGCGCGCGTCTTGGCCGGCGTCGTCCTGTGGGCGACCGCCGGGCTCGCGCTGGTGACCGTCTACGCCTATCGTTTCGAAGTTTCCGAGATCGCCGACCGCGTGATGGATGAACTCGGGCCGCCGAGGGCGCGCGTCGGCCCCGGCGGCGCGGTGGTGATCCGACGCCGCTATGGCGGCGAGTTCGTCGTGCCCGGCAAGGTCGATGGCGCGCGGGTCTCTTTCGTCTTCGACACCGGCGCGACCTCGATCGTGCTGACCGCCGAGGATGCGGCGGCGGCCGGCCTCGACCTTGCCGCCGAGGATTTCGCCGTGCCGGTGACGACGGCGAACGGCGCGACGACGGCGGCGCCGGTGCGGCTCGCCCGCGTCGAAGTCGGCGACATCGTGGTGCGCGGCGTCAGCGCCCTGGTGGCGCGGCCGGGGACGCTGCAACAGAGCCTGCTCGGCATGAGCTTTCTCGATCGGCTGCGCAGCTTCGCGGTCGAGAATGGCCGGCTCGTGCTGCGCGGCCGCTGACGGCGAAGCTTAGGTTCTGTTAAGTTATGCTAAGGAAATTTTTAGGTTCGGCGTCCAAACTGCGAGAGTTAGGGAGGCGCGCGCTATTGTCGCGCGGCGCCTTGGTTCGGAAACTGATGATCGCGGGCTTATGACGCAAAACGACGGCAGCGGGGCCACGGCCATGGCGGCCGAAACGACGCGGGGCGATCGACGCCGCTTCAACCGCGCGGCCGTCAGCTTGGCCGGCCGCTACATGCTGGAGGACGGCAGCGAGCACGACTGCATCTGCATCGACGTTTCGGTCGGCGGCGTCCGGTTGAGCGCTGCCCATGCCGGTCCCTGGGGCTCGCGGGTGGTCGCCTATATCGAGGCCATCGGCCGGCTCGAAGGCTATATCGTGCGCCGCGCGCCGGGCTGGTTCGCGCTGGAGACCCGCGCCACCGCCTTGAAGGGCGAAAGGGTGCAGGAGCGCATCGCGATGATTTTGGATGCGCAATCCGACGATAGCATCGACCGCCGCGGCCCGATGCGCCAGGCCGCGCGCCGTCATGTTGCCCTCGGCACGCTCGACGGCCGCTTGCACCCGGCCGAACTCACCGACATCTCCCGTAGCGGCGCGGCGCTGCTGACCGAAGCGCCGCTGGCGCTCGACGAGCGCGTGCGCCTCGACAGCCGCCGCGCGCGCGTCGCCCGCCTGTTTCCCGGCGGCGTGGCGCTGAAATTCGAGAACGCGCCCGAAGAGGCGCGCGGACGCCGCGATCCAGCGCTGGCGGAGCCGCGCGCCCGCCGCGCCTGACGCTTGGGTTTGGCACTAGCCGCCGGAGGGGTAGTTCGGGCTCTCGCGGGTGATGGCGACGTCGTGGACGTGGCTTTCGCGCCAGGCGGCGGCGCTGATGCGGGTGAACTTCGCCTTGGCTTGGAACTCCGCGATATCGGCGGCGCCGACATAGCCCATCGCGGCGCGCAAGCCGCCGGCGAGTTGGTGCAGGATCGCCGCCGCCGGCCCGCGATGCGGCACCCTGCCCTCGACGCCCTCCGGCACCAGTTTCATCTGGTCGCGCACCTCGTCCTGGAAATAGCGATCGGCGGAGCCGCGCGCCATCGCGCCGAGCGAGCCCATGCCGCGATAACTCTTGTAAGAACGGCCTTGGTAGAGGAACACCTCGCCGGGGCTCTCGTCGGCGCCGGCGAGCAGCGAGCCGATCATCGCGCATTCCGCCCCCGCCGCGATCGCCTTGGCGAGATCGCCGGAGAACTTGACGCCGCCGTCGGCGATCACCGGAATGTCGGCCTTGGCTCCCGCCTCCGCCGCCTCCAGCACGGCGGTCAGTTGCGGCACGCCGACGCCGGCGACGATGCGGGTGGTGCAGATCGAGCCCGGCCCGATGCCGATCTTGATCGCGTCCGCCCCCGCCTCGATCAGCGCCAGCGCGCCCTCGCGCGTCGCGACATTGCCGGCGATGATGGCGACGCCGTTGGTGGCGCGCCGCAGCCGGCGCACCTGCGACAGAACCTGCTCGGAATGGCCGTGCGCGGTGTCAACCACCAGACAATCCACCCCGGCGGCGACCAGCATTTCCGCTCGCGCGTAACCCTTGTCGCCGACGGTGGTGGCCGCCGCGCAGCGCAACCGCCCCTCGGCGTCCTTGGCGGCGTTGGGATGTTCGGTCGCCTTCTCCATGTCCTTGACGGTGACCAGCCCGACGCAGCGGAAGTTCGCATCCACCACCACCAGCTTCTCGATGCGATTGTGGTGCAGCAACCGCCGCGCCTCGTCCTGCCCGACGCCCTCGCCGACGGTGACGACCTTACGCGTCATCAATTCGCTGACCGGCTGGCGCGGATCGGCGGCGAAGCGCACGTCGCGGTTGGTGAGGATGCCGACCAGCGCCCCCGCCTTGCCGTCAGGGCCGCGGTCGATGACCGGAACGCCGGAGATGCCGGCCCGCTTCATCACCGTCAGCGCGTCGGCGAGCGTGGCGTCGGGAAAGATGGTGATGGGATCGACGACGACGCCGCTCTCGTAGCGCTTGACCTTGCGCACCTCCTCCGCCTGCTCCTCGGGCGTGAGGTTGCGGTGGATGACGCCGATGCCGCCGGCCTGCGCCATCACGATCGCCAGCCGCCCCTCGGTCACCGTATCCATCGCCGAGGAGATGATCGGCAGGTTGAGCCGGATGGCGCGGGTGAGCCGGGTCGAGACGTCGACCGCGCCCGGCAGCACCGTGGAATGACCGGGGCGCAAAAGCACATCGTCGAAGGCCAGGCCCTCGCCGGATTCGAACTTGTCCTGGATAGCCATGATCGCCTCGTTCGGCAGCGCCGGGGCCGCATCAGCGCCGGTATGGCGGCGCGCCCTACCACGCCCGCCGCCAGGCGCCTAGGAGGCCGCGCCGGCGCGGCCGTAGCGCTCACAAGTCGGCGGCTGAGATCGTTGACATCGTTCCGGCTATATGGTTGATGCCAGCAACGGTCAGAATGTTCGTCGATTCATGCTTGGAATGACGATATCGATCTCGTACATTTGCGTAACATGTGAAGTCGTGACGAAT
>Ga0134126_10009167_pt1 | contig 12472 bp, 9 predicted proteins | sample KB31752_FD_96881 | JGI IMG/M metagenome (GOLD analysis project Ga0134126, IMG submission 96881) | Terrestrial soil microbial communities with excess Nitrogen fertilizer from Kellogg Biological Station, Michigan, USA - KB3-175-2 | ecosystem: Environmental > Terrestrial > Soil > Unclassified ...
AACAACGGCCACGATGTGCTGATCAGAAACATGTATAGATGGGCATCGTGCCAGTTGCGCCCGGCGCGGCGGACGTTAAACTGCCCGTCTTTGTTGATCGCCCGTTTTAGAACTCCGGTGTATTGCCGGGTAAGTCCCGGATCGTAGGCCGGGCGGCTCGTCTCTGGAGATGCCGGTTGCAGTTGAGTCATCCTTCACCTGATGCCGGTTTCCACGCCGGCTTGTTACGCTGGTCGGTTAGAGCAGTATGGCACGGACCGAATCCACGATGGCTCCCCTGGGCGCTCCGCTCCCCGGATTTCATTTGCCCGAAGTCGTGACCGGCGAAACCATCGGACCGGAGCATTTCCAGGCGAAGAAAGCTCTATTAGTAATGTTCATCTGCCGCCATTGTCCATACGTCAAGCATGTGCAGGCCGAACTTGCCCGTATTGGCGTCGATTACGCGGACAGTCCGCTCGGAATTGTTGCCATATCTTCGAATGATGCGGCCGCCTATCCCGACGATTCACCGGCAAGCCTGCGTGAGATGGCTACGGAGTTGGGCTTCCGGTTTCCGTTCTGCTATGACGAAACCCAGGATGTTGCCCGCGCTTTTATGGCGTCATGCACGCCCGACTTCTTCCTCTTCGATGCAGATCGCCGCCTGGTTTATCGAGGCCAGCTTGATGGAAGCCGCCCCAGGAATGATACACCCGTAACAGGACGTGATCTGCGCGCAGCCATCGAAGCCGTCCTGGCCGGTCATCCCGTCGCTGCTGAGCAGAGGCCTAGCCTGGGATGTAATATCAAGTGGCGTGACTCCGAGTGACATCCGCCTGAATGCGCGCGGGCACCCGTTAGATTACTTCGAAGATCAGGCATTTCAGATAGTGGGTCTCGGGAACCGTCAATAGAATGGGATGATCCTGCGATTGGGTGCGGCGATCGAGAACGCGAAGCTGTTTTCCGCAATCGAGAGCTGCCGACGCGACGATCTCCAGCAAATGCGCCTCGGTCATGTGGTGAGAGCAGGAGCAGCTTACAAGGATGCCGCCGGAGCGCAGCAGTTTGAGTGCTCGCAGATTGATCTCTTTGTAACCGCGGGCGGCGCCTTCCAACGCGGAACGCGATTTCGTGAAAGCCGGCGGATCGATCACGACAATATCAAATGCGCGGTGCGCCGCAATCAGACCTGGAAGATAGTGGAGGACATCCGCCTTCTGCAGCGCGATGTTTGTAAGATTGTTCGCTGCTATGTTAGTTTCCGCTTCAGCCAGCGCCGCGGCGGAGCTGTCCACCGCTTCAACCGACTCGCAGGCCGACGCCATGTGAAGCGCGAAGCCACCTGTAGCGGTGAAGCAATCGAGGGCTCGGCCGCGGGCGTAACGGCGGGCGACCAGGTAGTTCTCACGCTGGTCCAAGAAGACGCCCGTCTTCTGTCCGGTCAGCAGATTGGCCTGCATCGTGATTCCATTCATCCGGATGGATACGCGGTCAGGGATTGAGCCGGACAGAATTGTTGTTTCCTGCGGCAAATCCTCCTTGGCTCGGATGGCAAGGTCATTGCGCGCAACAATCCCATGAACATCGATCACTGTGCTCAGCGCGGTAGCCACGGCAGCGCTCATGCGGTCCATTCCCTGATCCAGTAATTGGACGACCAGCCATCCGGCATACCGGTCCACAATCAGGCCGGGGAGCAGGTCGCCCTCCGCGTGGACCAGCCGGTAGGCATCGGAGTCAGTGACGACACGCTGGCGGTATGCGAGGGCGGCGGCGATTCGTTTCGCTAAGAACTGCTCATTGATGTCTTCGATGCGCGAACTCAAGAGCCGGACGGTGATCTGTGAGGTCGAGCTGTAATGTCCGACACCGAGATTCTTACCTGCGGAATCAACCACGCGCACGACATCGCCGGCCTGTGATGACCCGCGGTCGATCACATCGCTCGAAAAAATCCATGGGTGCCCGGAGCGTACGCGATCGGCCGCTTTCCGGTTCACGCGTACCGCAGGTATTGACACCATCGCCTCAATTTAAGCAGACATCACCTGTTAAGCTCTTACATCGGCGTGACCAGAGAGCACTCAAACGTGAAGCGCGTGCCCTTCATTCTTTTGGTGGCGGCGATTCTGCTGCTGTATTTGCTATTTCCGACGCGCACCCATTACTGGGACGGCGTTCTGTTCTCGCTCTATATCGAAGGCGTCCATAAAGGGCTGTTGCCGGTCGGCATACTGTTCCATCCGAATCACCTGCTGTACTCGGCGCTGGGCTACATAGTCTACAAAGCGTTGCTAGCGTGCGGGTTCTCTTTACGAGCAATTACCGCGCTTCAGATTTTGAATGTTGTGCTAAGCGCTCTGAGCGCGTGGATATTGTTTGGGTTCGCGAAGCGGCTGACACGATCGATGCCGGCAGCGGCATTCTGCGCGATTCTGTTCGCTTTCGGCGCGACCTGGTGGAGATTCTCGACCGACGCGGATAGTTATGTCATCGCTCTACTGTTCCTGCTGCTCACGGTTCGGTCGGTTGCGGGAAAGAATCCTCAGCTGTTTCCCGCGGCGCTATGTCAAATCGCCGCGATGCTGTTTCATGAACTGGCTGTGTTTGCCTATGTTCCGGTTATTGTGGCCATTGCACTCGACACACGGCGAACGGCGGCAAAGCGCTTTTGGCTTGGTTGCATCTACGTTTTCTCGACTGCGGCTTGCACTGCCGCGATCTATTTGGTGGCTTACCAATACAGCGACCACGCTGCCTATCCGAGTTTGTTCTCCTGGGTGGTAAGCCGTTCGGCTGCATCGCAGACCACGCATGCTCTGAAGCAGTTTCCCGGCGCTTACCTGCTGAGCTATGTAAAGCTTTTTGCCGGCGGCAAACTGAGTCTGATTCGAGATTTCTTTTCCGCTGCCGAGGTCCTTGCGTTTGCGATCTGCGCGGCCTGCATTGGTTTCGCCATCTATCTCTTTCGCAAACCAGCGGCTGAGAACGCAACTGTCGTGGACGTTAAGGCCGTGCGCGTGCTTTGGGCGTGGTTGGTTCCCTACGCGCTTTTCTTTGCCTGGTGGGAGCCGGCCAGCGCATTTTACAAGCTATTCGTCTGGCCGCCCATTGTCCTGTCGATAGGCATCTATACGAGGCGGCACGCGAGAGCAATGTTGACCTTAGCGGTGGGAATCGCCGCATGGAATTTTGGAGCGTTCATCTTTCCGCATTCGCACGCCAGCGCCGATCCGGTGCTGGCTTTGGCCCAACAGATTGATCGCGGCCTGCCGAAGAACGCAACGGTGTATTACCAGGTGCTTGATCCCGACGATTGGTATCTGGAATATTTTGCGCCTGGCCGCAGATGGGTGAAACTGCCGAGTAATCCGCGTGCAGTCTCAGGATTGACGGGAACGAGTGAATCGCCGGTTTGCCTGGAGACAACGGCGCTCGATCAGGCTGAGAGAGGGTTTGGTTTACGGCTGGCGATTGACCCTGCGCGCCGGTGGGATCTGGTCAACCGCCAGCACAATGTCAGACTGGAGTGTTTGCAGGAACCGTAACGGAATCGAGAGCCTGCTCAAAATCGGCCAGTAAATCTCTCCAGTTCTCGATGCCGCAGGATACGCGAACCAGGCCTTCGGTGATACCGGCTTCGTCCAGGTCTTGCGCGGTCCAGGCGGAATGCGTGGTGCTTCGCGGATGGCACGCGAGTGTTTCCACGCCGCCTAGCGAAACGGCGTTGCGGGCGAGGCGGACGCTTCGGAGGAAATCGAATGCGGCCTGTTTGCCGCCTTTCAGATCGATCGAGACCAGGCCGCCGGGATAATCGCACTGCTCGTGAAAGATGCGAGTCTGGTTCGGATCGTCGAACAGGGTGGGGTAGTAGATCTTTTGAATTTTGGGGTGAGCGGCGAGTTTTTCAGCGATCCGCTGCGCATTTTTGCTCTGGCGATTCATGCGGAGCGTGACAGCCGGCAGCCGGGTATTCAGAATCCAGCATTCGTCGGGCTGAAGAATGTTGCCGAACAGGCTGCGCTTGCTGCGGATCTTGCCGATCAGGCCAGGGTCGCGGGTCAAGGCCACGCCGCCGATGATGTCGCTGTAGCCGCCCAGATATTTGGTCGCGGAATAAAGCGACACGTCTGCGCCAAGGGCAAGCGGGTGTTGGAAGGCGGGCCCGAGGAAGGTGTTATCGATCATCACAACGGGGCGGTCCGGGGAAGCGCTGCCATTGCCGGAACCGTGGATTCGCGCGACCGTTTCGCAGGCGCGCCGGATGCCGGTCATCACGATGGTCGGGTTTGCGGGTGTTTCGATCAGCACAACCCGCAGGTTCGGTATCGCGCCAATTGCCCGGTCGATGGCATCGCTATCGCCTGCGCGAACCGGGATTCCGCGAATCCCAAACGGCTGCAGGAATCCCTGGATAAACGTCTGGGTTCCGCCATAGATGGGAACTGTGTACAGGATGGCATCGCCCGGCTTCAGCACAGCCAGCAGCGCCGTCATAATGGCCGCCATGCCGGAATTAAAGACCGCAGCGGCGGAAGCGCCCGGCTCAAGCGGAAGGATTTGATCTTCCAGAATCTGGGCGTTGGGGTGATTGAAGCGGGAGTAAACGAGATCCACGCTTTCTTCCGCGGTTCGCTGGGCACGGCCGCCCATGATGTCGAAGGCGCGCTCGGCGGCCTCCGGGCTCGAAAACACGTAGGTAGAACTACGAAATACGGCGGGACGCGCGGAACCGACGGAAAGACTGGGATCGAAGCCGCGCGTGAGAACGTCAGTCTCAGGGCGGAGTTGGGTTGACTTGATTTCTGCCACGGAGAAAGCTCCGGTTCGAGTTTACCGCCGTTGAGCGGGACAGCGCAGAATTGCCAAACGAACTCGCGGAACTTCGAATTCAGCTATTTTATAGGTTGGTCTGTTTTCTGAAGCTGCGAGACTGAGCCCTTTCGGGCGCCAGGGAGGTGTTGCTTCAGGGGTCTTTCTATGAGGTTAGTCTCGCTTTGGTGGGAGTTGCCTCCCTGGCTTACTTCCAATACTAGAATATGATTTTGTGGAACGCAAGCCTTTTCTATACGAAATTCCAAATTTTTTTCTGTAGTCCGTCAGGGGTTAGTACGAGCGTCCTAGGATCTCGTCATTGAAAATGAACATAACAGTTTTAGGGTCAACAGGTTCCATCGGGATTAACACGCTGGATGTGGTTCGGCAGAATCCGGAACGCTTCGGAGTTTACGCTCTGGTTGCGGGTAGAAATACCAGAATCCTGGCCTCCCAAATTCTGGAATTCCATCCAGCGGAGGTGGTTGTAGCGGATCCAGTGGCTCTGGAAGCCCTGCGGAAGGCGCTCTTGGATACAGGTTTGGCCAGAAATAACTGGCCCGAACTGGCGGAAGGCCCAGTTGCGCGGGTAGCGGCCGCGACCGCTTCGGAAGCGAGCTTTGTCATGTCCGCGATTGTCGGAGTGGCCGGACTCCAGGCCACCTATGCGGCGATCCGGGCGAAAAAGCGGGTTGGGCTAGCAAACAAAGAGGTTCTGGTAGCGAGCGGCAGGCTGGTGATGGAGGCGGTTCGGGAGAGCGGGGCGGAGCTAATTCCTGTAGATAGCGAACACAACGGTGCGCACCAGTGCTTCCGCGCGGGAACCCGAGCCGAAGTAACGCGTCTCCTGTTAACTGCTTCAGGCGGACCGTTCCGGAATACCGCGCGGGAGGATCTATGGGCGGTTACGCCGGAGCAAGCCTTGAACCATCCGACCTGGAAAATGGGGCGGAGAATCACGATTGATTCAGCCACGCTGATGAACAAAGGATTCGAAGTAATAGAGGCTTGCTGGCTGTTCGATTTGCCGGTCTCAAAGGTGGAAGTAGTGGTCCATCCGCAATCCTCGATTCACGCCATGGTGGAATACAATGACGGGAGCGTGATCGCGCAGATATCCGCAACAGACATGCGGATGCCGATTCAATACGCAATGACGTATCCGGAGCGATGCCGCGCACCGGTACCGCGGTTGGATTGGGCGCAGCCCCGGCAATGGGAATTCTTTCCTCCCGATTTCGAGAAGTTCAAATTACTGAAGCTGGCCTATGAGGCACAGGAGCAGGGCGGATCGGCAACCTGCACTCTGAACGCAGCCGACGAAATTGCAGTTGAGGCGTTTCTTGACGGGCGCATTCCGTTCCCGGCAATTGCCCAGGTTGTTGAGGAAACTCTGGAAAGGCAGCCAGGCGGCACTACGAGGACAATAGAGGAAGTTCTCTCCATCGATTCGGAGTCGCGAAAGATGGCCCGGCAGGTAATTGAAGCGTATGAGAGCTGTGAGCGTCGAATATAGTAGAGGACAACCCCATGATTCGGGGATACCAGGAAGGTAATTAGAGCGTGGGGTTTTTGCAGCCTGTTTTTTGGGTCGTGATTCTGCTCGGAGTCATGATCCTGGTTCACGAGCTGGGGCACTTTTGGGCGGCCTTGGCGGTTGGCATCAAAGTAGAGACATTTAGCATCGGTTTCGGGCCCCGGCTGTTTGGCGTCCGCAGGGGCGACACTGATTTCCGCATTTCCGCTGTTCCGTTTGGCGGATACGTGCGTATGCTCGGCGACCAGGCCGGAGACGAGAAGGCGACCGATCCGCGATCGTTCCAGGCGAAGCCGAGGTGGCAGCGAGCCATTGTGATTATCGCCGGTCCGCTGATGAACATCGTGCTGGCAGTCGCGATTGTAGCCGGGCTGTACATGTACGCGTTCCCGAAGGAAGTGGACACCACCGATCCGATGATCACCACCATTAAGGCGGGTTCGCCGGCGGCGGAAGCTGGACTGAAGCCCGGTGACCGGATTGTGCAGTTGGATGGCCGGAAGGACCCGAACTGGGACTTCGTGTTGATGCAGGAAACATTGAACGCGAATCATCCGATTGAGGGTACGGTCGAGCGCCGGGGTCAGCGCCTGCCATTTACGGTGACACCCCGCATGGACCCGAAACAGGGTGTTGGCGTCGCGGGATGGGGTGGAGAACAAAATATTGAAGTCGGCGAGGTGATGCAAGGTTCTCCGGCGGCTCAGGCCGGGTTGCAGCCGGGCGATCTATTCATGACGGTGAACGGGCAACAGGTGGCGTCGCCTGTTACTGTGCAGCAGGCGGTGTTTCACTCGAAGGGCCAGCCGGTGGATTTCCAGGTGATGCGGAATGGACATCTGGAGAGCTTGACCATCACACCCACACCCACCAAAGATCCTAAAATGCCGTTTCACATCGGCGTAGGGTTCAAATTGCCGGTGCAAATGGTGAAGCTGGGCGTCGGTTCGGCGCTGCAGCAATCGCTCCACTTCAATAAGCAGAACGCCCTGATGGTGTTTCAGGTGCTTGGCGGTATTGTAGAGCGGCGCGTTTCACCAAAATCGCTATCCGGGCCGATCGGCATCGCGCAGATGTCGAGTGCGGCGGCGCAGGCAGGCGCGTGGAGCTATCTTTTCCTGATGGCGTTTGTTAGCCTGCAACTCGCAATTTTCAACCTGCTACCCATCCCGATCCTGGACGGCGGAACACTACTGATGCTGATTATCGAAATGCTGCTGCAGCGCGAGGTGAGCCTGCAGGTGAAAGAGACCATCTTCAAACTAGGGTTTGTGTTTCTGATGATGGTGGTGGTGTTCGTGATCTACAACGATCTGAGCCGGGTACTGACGAGCAGCTAACGGACCGGGCCGGCAGCTAACGTTAGAAATAGCATTCGCCGGTAAGCGTACCGTCACCGTTTCGGCTCTGGCTTAAATTGCTGGAACGGACGACAAAAATCTGCGGCCCGATTCACGAGGCACTCTGTTTCTCGAAAATCTGTTTCGCGACCTCAGGTATGCGCTACGGGTTTTCTCTCACAGCCCAAGTTTCGCACTTGTCGTTGTAGTCACCTTGGCATTGGGCATCGGCGCAAAGCGATAGCTGAATTCAGAGTCTCGTTATTTACAGGATGTGCCGCGCCTGTTAACGGAATCCCTCGACGAGCATCAACTGGCTACCCTCAAGCTGGCTCTTTCCATATAAGAGCCAACGCTCATCGGGCGAAATGGCCAGTCCGGTTTGAGAATGAACAGGCTCCGGGAGCACGCCAATCACCTTGGTAGCGCCGGTGGTGAAATTGAGGTATTTCACGGTTCTCGGCGAGCCTAGATCTACGAAATATGCCCCGTGCATTCCGAGCCTGAATTGCATTTCGCCTTTCGCGGCTAGCACCACAGTTTCCTGTCCACCACTCGGCGGAACTCGGCACAATGCACGGTTATCGGATGACAAATAGTAAACGTAAGCGCCATCAGCCGATTCCATCTGATTGCATCCACCCTGTCTGGTTATCTGAATTTCGGGACCGCCCGCGGCAGGCTTTTTCCAAATCTGAGGACCGCTGTTCTGTGAGGCGCAGTAATAGATCCACCTACCATCATGCGACCAACTGGGCCTGATGCTCGAAGCAGCGCCTCCCGTGAAACGGACAGGTTTACCCCCTTGCGAAGGCATTACATAAACCTCCCATTTTCCCGCCGCGTTGCTGTCGAATGCAATTTGGCGGTCGTCGGGAGACCATACCGGGCTGCCCGACCAGACTTTCCCGAATGCCGTTAACTGCGTTATCTCGGAGCCGTCCGCCTTTGCTGTCCAAAGCTCTTCATTGCCGGTTTGGTCCGATTCAAACGCGATGCGCTTCCCGTCGGATGAGTAAGACGGTCGGGCCTCGTACCTGGTCGATGCGATAAACGGATCGGGTGCTATGTGGTCAGCGCTGCGCAGATCCGCTCGCCATATATCCACATCGCCCGAATAGTGTGTGAACACCAGCCGTTGTGCTGTTTTCGATACCGCTACTTCTTCAGGATCGGCATCATTCACGTTCAGGTTGGCGGGTTCACGTTTTGAGTCGACGGGAACTCTCCAGAGTTCCATGGAGCCTCGCCGATCGGAGGACACCACCAGATCATGACCATTGGGGGCCCACGCTATTCCGCCGATGTGGGCGCGGTCGAAGTGTACCGATCTAGGCGTCCCCACAGGAAGCATGTCAGCGGAGAGGTTCACCACGAATAAGTTACTGTCTGGGAGCGCCAGGGAATGAGCAAAGGCGAGAGTCCGACCGTCGGATGATAGGGCCAGTCCACCGTCACCGCTGGACACAGGGAGGTTGCCTTGGCCACCGGCAGTTGCCGAGTCGGCAAATAGTGTTAGCGGCTTTCGTTCGCCGCTTTCGACGGAGATCCGAACGATTCGTACCGTATCCGACGGACCCTGTTCCAGCGTCAATAGCCATTTGTTATTTGGAGACCAAGCTAGAAGAGGCGCGGGCGGTGTCCAAGTGCCGCTAACCAAAAACGCTGCTGCATCTAATCGCAGGTGAGTCAACTCTCTTTCCGGTCCGCCCAGCGAGGGAATCAGCATGACGGCAGTGTTCAAAGGCTCTCGAGACCTGAGGAACGCAATGTAGCGGCCGTCTGGCGACCAGGCTGGGGCGAAATCGTTGCCCTCACCTGTGGTCAGGCTTATCGGCTCGCTCGAGCCAATAAGCTTGACATAGATTTTCGATCTCCGCTTGCCGAGCTCTTGCCAGGCAAAAGCGACCCGAGATCCCTCCGGCGAAAACGCCGGCTCCGATTGAAACCCCGTATAGGTTGTGAGCGGGACGGAAGGAGGCAGAACGTCAACGACGGAGTTCTTCCGCTCGCGATGCGTTTCGTAATAGAGGGCGCCCGCTCCGATTGCCACCAAAGAGAGTGCTGCGGCGGCGAACCGGACCAGGCTGTAAACTCTGAAGCGCGGTTCCCGCGCCTCCTCAGTAGCGGGAGTTGAGACGGGTTGGCCGGCAACATTGACGGGAGCGATGAACCGGTATCCACGCCGCGCTTGTGTCTCTATAAAACGTGGATTGTCAGCCGAGTCCCCTAGGGCTTGCCGCAGCTTCGCCATCGCTGCGTTGAGACTGCGGTCGAAATCCACGAAAGTGTCGGCCGTCCAGAGTGCCTGTCTGAACTGCTCTCGCGTGACCGTCTGGCCAGGTCGCTCCAACAAAATCGTCAGGATGCGAAACGGCTGCTCCTGCAGTCTGATCCTTCGCCCTTCCTTCATCAGCACACCCTGGGCAAGGTCCAGTTCGAAAAGGCCGAAACGTACGACATCTGCACGAACAGGCATTACTGTACGAGGAGTGTAGCAAAATTTTGCGGTTCTTGTGCCTCGAGAGATAGTTCACATGGGCAAGCAACTCACGCTGATTCAGTGGGTTATCAAGTAACACACTGATCGCACCCAGATATCATCCGGTTGCCTAGAGGCAGGCGTGTTCTGCCCGTATCGTTGCGCATACGAGGACTGTGCAATGGGTACCAACAAAACCTGGAGAACGGGGCTCTTTCTGAGCCTGCTGTCAACAGCAGCGCTGGGCCAGGAATCGCCGCATTTAAAGGTGGCGATCGTGATCTACGATTCGGCGCATGTCGGGGCCAAGACATTGGACCGTACCGAACGCAGTGCCGGTACGATCTTGCAAACGGCCGGGATAGAGTCGCGCTGGGATACCGGACCGGTCCAGGACTTGGGCAATTTGGGTACGGACTTCACCGCCTACTCCCGAGGTGACTGCGAGCACCGGCCGGCTTCAGCTATCTTGCGAGTACAGATCCTTCCCCGCGCTCCCTCCGGTTTCGCAGCGCAAGCACTTGGGTATTCCTTGCCGTGCGCGAAGCGCGGTATCCAGGTCGCGATTTTCGCGGATAGGGCGGCTGACGTCAGCGAGAGGGGAGGCCCTACATTCGGCCGCGTGTTGGGGTACGCCATTGCCCACGAATTGGGGCACGTGCTGTTGCATTCAGGTGCTCATGACACGGCGGGTCTTATGAAGGGCATCTGGTCGAAACGCGATTGGCAACGGGCAGCGGTGAGTATCATTCCGTTCAGCCCGACCGATGTGCAGCGGATTGCAGCATTGCACCAACGAGTGGCTGACCGCGACATTCCGGAATTGGCTTCTCTACACCCGCATTGAGTCCGTATCCCCTTTTCGAGCAGCTGTCGAAAGGACGCGGCCCTCGAAATTAAGCAGATCACTTCGGATACATCCGTCCTGACGGTTAAGGGTCGAATGATCCACCGCGTGCGGGAAATCATTGATTGGGCGTGCACATTGGCCGACCACAATGGCTCGCTCCTAGAGAGAGCCCATGACCTTGTTCAGCAACTCTGATAGGCCGGGACAAGTGGGAGAAGGAATGTAAGCCGTGATGAAACGGAACTTGTGGCAACGTGGGGCGATGGGCTATTCGCTGTCACGGGCGATGCACGCACGCAAGAGATTGGGACCAGCCCGTCAGAGGGCTTGCACCGGACGGGCGCGGCGGTGCGCTCGCCATCATCGGCGGACGTTCGCTGCGCAGCCGTGCACCAGGCGGTGATGGGAAACCGTCGCTGGTAGCGAGTTCGATCTGTCGTGCTGTATGGCTGCTAGAGACTCCATCTAGCCCGGGCAGACTTGGTGATGTAGGAGCACCAGACTGCGGGCCCCGAGCGCGTTCTCACCTGTTAATGAAGGTTTGCGCCGAAGGCGAGAAGACGACCCTCGCAATCTCTCACTACAAACTCGCGCGATTTCCACGGCATATTGGCGAGATGCCGGGCGAACTCCACGTCGCGGGCTGCGTACTCAGAATAAAGCGCGTCCGCATCTTCGACGGATACATAGGCGTCGAGCAGTTCGTCGGCATATTTATCGGGATTGGCTATGGGCGGCTCGGCACAGCGGAAATGAATCGCGTGCTGGTCGCGCGCAACAATGGCGTAGACTGGCGGATCTTGCCACGTGCCCATGCATTCGAAGCCGAGCTTGTCTTTGTAATAGGCAAGAGTGGTGGGAATGTCCGTGGTGAAGAACTGGGGCGCGATTTGGCGGATCATCAATCAAATTCTAGTGCAGATACACGCTCAAGGCCTGATTAGCGTTGCCCGCTTTGCGCCGATGCGTGGTTCTGCCAGCGGCATGCGGAAAAAGGCCAAAGCCCGCTTCCCGACGCGCGCGGTTCCGTGCAGGAAACAGAACCACGTTCCGCGTGTTCGTTTAGATATCGCCCCGGAAATCATAAAAGACGCGAATGAGGTTGCCATCAAGATCGGCGATGATAAACTCGCGCAACTTCCACGGTTTATCCTCGGGCTCGGAAACGATCTTCGCTTGCGCGGTCTTCCACTGTGCGAAAAGTTCGTCCACCTCAGCCTTGCTGTTGAGGTTGAGCCAGAAAAGAACAGGGCCTATGTTGCCGTACGATTCTCGGAGGGAGTGATTGGTAATAAACAGTCTGCAATTCCCTCTTGAAATGCCTGCAATGCCGCCTTGGTCGTCCCCCCAATCGAGATTGAAGCCCAGAGTGTTGACATAGTAGCCTGCGGCTTTGTCGACATTGGCCGCCGGGATTTCCGGGACAGCAGCGGGGAGCCTCATGGGGTTGTTGGGTTCATCGT
>Ga0134126_10009168_pt1 | contig 12471 bp, 10 predicted proteins | sample KB31752_FD_96881 | JGI IMG/M metagenome (GOLD analysis project Ga0134126, IMG submission 96881) | Terrestrial soil microbial communities with excess Nitrogen fertilizer from Kellogg Biological Station, Michigan, USA - KB3-175-2 | ecosystem: Environmental > Terrestrial > Soil > Unclassified ...
GATCCCGTCGCCAAACGCATGCTCGGCAATTTCCCGCAGGCTTTCAGCCATGTCGGCCTCGCCAACTCCGCCTATCGGCTGGCGGCGGCGTTGCAGCCGGCCGGCCAGTTGCGAAGTCAGTCTCGAACCTAAAGTTTTGAGCCGATTACGCGTCAAAATCTGCAACTGCGCAGCGCCCGGCTCAGGGCCTCCATAGGCAGCGCCGCCTGCGCTCAAATTTCATGAACTCCAACCCATCGGGTGGCCGGCGGATCTATCTATTGTCGATATTATGCACTCACATTATATATACATTACGCAATCAGGACGCCGCCATGCCACGGACCAGCCAGCATCCCAAGGAAACCAGTTTCAACCTCCGCATCGATCCGGCTCTGAAAGCCGCGTTCGCCGCGGCCACGCAGGCTGAGGACAAGCCCGCCGCGCAGGTCGTGCGCGACTTCATGCGTGCGTATGTGAAGCAGCGCCAGCGCCGCGCCTTCGAAGCCGAGGCCGAGCGGCAATCGCGCCTCATTGCGAAAGCCGCCCGCGACCCCAACAGCGACGAAGCGCAGGCGATGCGCGAGATCGAGGCGGAACTCGCCGATCCCGTGTTCTGGGCGGACTGACCTGCCATGAAGCGAGGCGACCTCGTAACCGTCGCGGTTTCCGGCGTGACCGTTTTGCGGCTTTCGAGCGAGATCATAGCCGCGCCCTTGATCCGAATTTCGGTCGACCCGACGCCTGAGAATGGTCTGCGTTCGACCTCGCAGATCATGATCGATAAGGCGATTGCGGTTCCCCGCGAAAAGGTCGGGCAGGTTTTTGGCCGCCTTGAGGAGGACTCCTTGAAGGCGGTCGACCGCGCGCTTCTCACCTTCTTCGGGTTGGGCGCCCTTTGATGGCGCGCTCCGCATCCCTCGCGCCCGTAGTCAGCATTGGTTATGGACCTGACCCGCGTACGCGCTACTCAGGCGGCGACGGCGTAAACAGCCTGTCGCTGGGCAGAGGCGCGGAACTCGGCCTCGGCGAAAAGGTCGTCAGAAACGGCCGTACAACTACTTCGACTCCTCGACCAGTCCCATTTTCTCAACGGAAAAATCCATGATTTTTCTGACGTATTCCTGAGCCTCATTCGTCATTTTGGCTATATCGTCAATTATTTTAAGTAAGTTTTTTTTCGTGTATTTAGTAAATACATCCATTGTTACCACAGTTTTGCCACGAATACCATTCCCTCTCCGCTCTAAATGTTTCTTCTGGCCATCAAATATCATATTACTGAACGAATTTGGGTCGCACAGCAATATAAAATCCTCGCTTGAGTCAATTATCCCCCAAAGACCATGTATGATTTTGTTACGCCCCTTGCCCACCTCGCGAACTTTTTTGATTAGTTCCTCATATTCTTCAATTAATTCCTACGATAAATTATTCCTCCGAGCAGCGGCCACGAACAGTTTTTTGCGCGAACCGAGGTCAAATTTAGAATTATAGCGATGCAGCGCCGTCGGCTCTTTGCCAGCTAACACCAAAGCGAATGGCACACTAAGAACATGTTCCAATCTCGACCAATAGTTGGAAATACACGCTATGAGAATCGCAAATTCCGGTCTGCTCGCAATCGCCGAGGGGTGAATGTTGACATTTTGTCCCGCGAGACGATTAAACGGCTGCGGCATCGGTTTGAAAACCCTTGTTGTGAAGTCCCTTGCTGATACCTTATCACCCCCCAATATTAAAGCTCGCCAGCGCCGCCATATTCACGATGTCGCTGTCCTTGGCCCCCAGGCCGACCATCTGCACCGGCTTTTCGAGGCCAACGATCAACGGGCCGATCACCGTCGCGCCGCCGAGTTCCTGCAACATGCGGGTCGAGATCGAGGCCGAGTGGAAGGCTGGCATCACCAGCACGTTGGCGGTGTCGGTGAGCCGGCAGAACGGATAGACCGCCATCAATTCGCGGTTCAGCGCCACATCGGCGGCCATCTCGCCGTCGTATTCGAAATCGACGCGCTTGGCGTCAAGCAACCGCACCGCCTCCTGCACGCGCAACGTGCGCTCGCCGGGGGGATGGCCGAAGGTCGAGAACGCCAGCAGCGCCACGCGCGGCTCATAGCCGAGCCGCCGCGCCACGCCCGCCGCCTCGATGGCGATCTGCGCCAGATCCTCGGCATCAGGCATTTCGGTGATCGCCGTGTCCGCCACCACGATCGGCCGGCCGCGCGCCAGCACCAGCGAGACGCCGATGACGCGATGGCCGGGCTTGTCGTCGATGACGCGGCGCACTTCGTCCAGCGCGATGGAGAAATTGCGCGTCACGCCGGTCACCATCGCGTCCGCCTCGCCGCGCGCCACCATCGCCGCGGCGAAGGTGTTGCGGTCCTGGTTGATGAGGCGCTGGCAATCGCGCAGCAGAAAGCCGCGCCGTTGCAGCCGCTCGTAGAGGAATTGCGCGTAGATGGCGTTGCGGTGCGATAACCGCGCATTGTGGATCTCGATGCCTTTTTCGGCGAGATCGAGGCCGCTGGCCCGCGCCACCGCCTGCACGCGGTCCTCGCGGCCGACGAGGATGGCGCTGCCGAGACCCTGGGTGACGAAGGAATAGGCGGCGCGAATCACCTGCTCCTCCTCGCCTTCGGCGAACACCACGCGCTTGGGCATGCGCCGCACGCGCTCGTGCACATGCTGCATGACGCCGGCAATCGGATCGCGCCGCGCCGAGAGCTGCGCCTTGTAGGCGTTCATATCGACGATCGGGCGACCGGCGACGCCGGACTCCATCGCCGCCTGCGCCACCGCCATCGGCACGACATGGATGAGGCGGGGATCGAACGGCGTCGGAATGATGTAATCGCGCCCGAAGCGTGGCCGCGCGCCGCGATAGGCGACCGCCACCTCGTCCGGCACGTCCTCGCGCGCGAGATCGGCGAGCGCGTGGGCGGCGGCGATCTTCATCTCCATGTTGATGGTTTTCGCCCGCACGTCCAAGGCGCCCCTGAAAATGTAGGGGAAGCCCAGCACGTTGTTGACCTGGTTGGCGTAGTCCGAACGGCCGGTCGCCATGATGACGTCGTCGCGCACCTCGTGCGCCTGCTCCGGCGTGATCTCGGGATCGGGGTTGGCCATGGCGAAGATGATCGGGTTGGGCGCCATCGCCTTGACCATCTCGGGCGTCAGCGCGCCCTTGGCGGAAAGGCCGAAGAAAATGTCGGCGCCGACCATCGCATCGGCCAGCGTGCGCGCTTCAGTGTCCACCGCGTGGGCGGACTTCCACTGGTTCATGCCTTCGGCGCGGCCACGGTAGACGACGCCCTTGGTGTCGCAGAGCAGGACGTTTTCCGGCGCGAAGCCAATCGCCTTGATGAGGTCGAGACAGGCGATGCCGGCGGCGCCGGCGCCGTTGCAGACGAGCTTGGTCTTCTTGATGTCGCGCCCGGTCAGATGCATGGCGTTTATCATGCCGGCGGCGGCGATGATCGCGGTGCCGTGCTGATCGTCGTGAAAGACCGGAATATCCATCAACTCGCGCAGCCGCTCCTCGATGATGAAACACTCCGGCGCCTTGATGTCCTCCAGGTTGATGCCGCCGAACGAGGGGCCGAGAAACTTCACCGAATTGATGAATTCCTCGGGGTCTTCAGTGGCGACTTCGAGATCGAAGGCGTCGATGTCGGCGAAGCGCTTGAACAGCACCGCCTTGCCCTCCATCACCGGCTTGGAGGCCAGCGCGCCGAGATTGCCGAGGCCGAGGATCGCCGTGCCGTTGGTGATGACGGCGACCAGATTGCCGCGCGCGGTGTAATCGTAGGCGGTCGAGGGATCGGCGGCGATGGCTTTCACCGGCACGGCGACGCCGGGGGAATAGGCGAGCGACAAATCGCGTTGCGTCGCCATCGGCTTGGTGGCGACCACCTCCAGCTTGCCGGGCCGGCCGCGGCTATGGAATTGCAGCGCCTCCTGATCGGTGATCGAGGGGCGCGACGCGCCAGGAGCTTTCGCCATGTCTTCGCCTTCCGCATGGCGCAGGCGCACGCACTCGCGCGTCAACCCAACGCCGCCCCCTGCGCCGTTCGACGCTGTATGCGGTTCTAAAGCATGCGCCGGCTTTGGCAAATGGCGGCGCGCGATGAGGCTTATGCCGCCGGCGCGAAATTCTCTGAAGAATTTCGCGCCGGCGTTGGCCAGCCTTTGGCGCTAATGCCCGTAGGTGGCGACGATCTCGGTCTTCGCCAGCGTATGGAAATGCAGGTTGAAGCCGACGAAGGCGGCCGAGGCGTTGGCGTCGGGGCCGAGCTTGGCGGCGTCCACCGCAAACAGCATGAAGTGATAATGGTGCGGGGCGTCGCCCTTCGGCGGGCATGGGCCGCCATAGCCGGGGGGGCCGAAATCGGTGCGGCTCTGGATGGCGCCGGCCGGCGCCTTGCCGGACTTGAGATCGCCGGCGCCCTGCGGCAGTTCCGACACGGTGGCGGGAATGTCGAACATCACCCAATGCCAGAAGCCGCTGCCGGTCGGCGCGTCGGGATCGTAGATCATCACCGCGAAGCTCTTCGTCCCCGCCGGCGCGCCCGACCACTTCAGCGCCGGCGACACGTCCTTGCCCGTGCAGCCGAAGCCCGAATAGACGTGTTCGAGCGGCACCGTGCCGCCGGCCTTGATGTCGGGGCTCGTCAGTTCCAGGGCCGAAGCGGCCGTGGAGGCGAGCGTCGCGGCCAAAACCATCGCGATTTGCGTTTTCAACATGCGTTCCTCCCCTGAGGCGGCTTTGCCGCCCCCGGCAGGATGAGGCGCCCGGCCCGGCCGCGCAACTAGCGCCCCGCCCCGCCGACCGCCGACCACAGGAAATCGAGGCCCAGCGCCACGAAACCGGCGCGCTCGAAATTGTCCTTGCCGTAGCCGTGGCCGCCGGCGACGGGCTCGTAGAAATGCGCGCCATACCCCAGCGCCTGGAGCTTGGCCGCCATCTTGCGGGCGTGGCCGGGATGCACGCGGTCGTCGGCCTTGGTCGTCGCGATGAGGATTGGCGGATAAGGTTTTCCGGGCGCGGCGAGGTGATAGGCGGAGATCTGTTGCAGGAACGCCCAGTCCTCGGGCTTGTCGGGATCGCCATATTCCTCGATCCAGCTCGCCCCGGCGGAGAGCTTGCTGTAGCGGCGCATGTCGATGAGCGGAATCGTGCAGAACAGCGCGCCGAACTTTTCCGGATGCCGGGTCAGCATGTTGGCGATCAGCAGCCCGCCGTTGGAGCCGCCCTCCGCTGCGATGCGCCCCGCCGTGGCGACGCCGCGGCGCACGAGATCGGCCGCCACCGCCGCGAAATCGTCCTGCGCGATGCGCTTGCCCTCGCGCACGCCGGCTTTGTGCCAGGCTGGCCCGAACTCGCCGCCGCCGCGGATGTTGGCGACGACGCTGACGCCGCCGCGCTCCAGCCACAGCTTGCCGATGTGCGAGCGGTAATAGGGCCGCTCCGACACTTCAAAGCCGCCGTAACCATAGAGATGCACCGGCGCGTCCTCCGGGTTCGGCGGCCCCACCTGGACATAGGGAATGCGCGCGCCGTCTTGCGCCACGGCGTCGTGGCGGGTGACGACGAGGCCGGCGGCGTCGAACAGCGCCGGCATGCGGCGCAGGACTTTGGCGGCCGAAGGCGCGTCGCCGGACAGGTCGAGAAGCCGCATCTCCATCGGCGTCAGCGGGTCTTGGGCGAAGACGAGCGCCTCGCCATTCGATTCCGGCTCGTAGGCGTCGAGCGCGCTGACATTGACGACGCCGATTTGCGGCAGGCCGTCGAGCCGCCGCCGCGTCCAGGCGCTTGACGTCAACACTTCGCCCGGCGTCAGCACTTCGAAGGTCGGCGCGAGATCGTCGAGCACTGAGAGCACGAGCTTGTCGCCGATCCAGGCATGGCCTTCCAGCGCCCGCCGCTCGCTGGGTTCAAACAGCGTCGCGAACTCGCCCCCCGCCAGCGGCGCGGCGAGCAGCGCCCCCGCCGCATGGTCCAGCCACGGCGAGCGCAGCCTGACGATCAGCCAATCGCCATGCGCGTCCTTGTCCGCATCGGCCGGCGCCTCGATCTTGGCGCGCCTCTCGCGGTCGCCGAGCCATAGCTCATAGGCGAAAAAGCTGGTGCGGCGGCCGAACGCCCAGCGTGGCGGTTCGACCGAGCGGTCGAGGCCGGCAAACACCGAAATATCCTCCGCCGCGCCCTCGAACACCACCTCAGCCGCCGCGAACGGTTCGCCGCGCCGCCACAACCGGACGGTGCGCGCATAGCCCGAGCGCGTCGCCATTCCCTCGCCGTGCGGGCTGCAAACGATCAGCGTATCGGCGTCGACCCAATCCGCATGCGCTTTCGCCTCCGGCGCGGCGAAGCCGGCGAAGACCTTGGCGTCGAGATCGTATTCGCGCAGCACGCAGGCGTCGCCGCCGCCGCGCGACAGCGCCAACAGCGCTTGGCGGGGCTCGCCCGGCCGCATCGTCGCGCCGGCCCACACCCAATCCTCGCCCTCGGCCGCCGCGAGCGCGTCGAGATCGAGCAGAATTTCCCACTCCGGTTCGCCGTCGCGATAGGCCGCCCACGGCGCGCGTCGCCACAGGCCGCGCTTGTGCTCGGCGTCGAGCCAGTAATTATAGACCTCGCCGCCGCGCCGGGTGACGAGCGGGATCTTGTCCTTGCGGTCCCACATCGCCGCCAGCGTGTCGCGGTCGCGTGCGAACGCCGCGCCGCCGAACGCCTTTAGCGTCAGCGCCGTCTGCTCGGCGGCCCAGGCGAGCGCCCGCTTGCCGTCGATCTCTTCGAGCCAGAGATAGGGGTCGTCGTCGGGGGCTTCGAGCGTCGGGCGCGGGTCCATGGCGCGCAGCCTAGCCGTCAAAACGCGCCAGCGCTAGAAGCGAGCCCATGTTCCACGCCACGCTGCTGACCCTGTTTCCCGAAATGTTCCCCGGCCCGCTCGGCGCCAGCCTCGCCGGCGATGCGCTGGCGCGCGGCCTGTGGGCGTTCGAGACGCTGAATCTGCGCGACCACGGCCTCGGCCGCCATCGCGTCGTCGACGACACCCCCGCCGGCGGCGGCCCCGGCATGGTGATGCGCGCCGACGTGCTGGCGGCCGCCCTCGACGCCGCAGGCGACGACGGCCGCCCGCGCCTGCTGATGAGCCCGCGCGGGACGCCGTTCCGGCAGGCTCAGGCGCGGCAATGGGCGGCGGGGCCAGGGCTGGTCATCCTCTGCCCGCGCTTCGAGGGCGTCGACGAGCGCGTCATCGCCGGGCGCGGGCTGACGGAGGTGTCGATTGGAGATTACGTGCTGTCGGGCGGCGAGATCGCGGCGCTGGCGGTGCTCGACGCCTGCGTGCGGCTGATCCCCGGCGTGATGGGCAAGGCCGAATCGGGGTTGAGCGAAAGCTTCGAGGACGGGCTGCTCGAATATCCGCAATATACGAGGCCGCGCGAGTGGGAGGGCCGCCCGATCCCCGAGGCGCTGCTGTCGGGCGACCATGCCAGGATCGCCCGCTGGCGCAGGCAGGAGGCGGAGCGGCTGACGCGCGAGCGGCGGCCGGATTTGGGCGGCTGACGGGGTTGGCGCAACGCGTATCGCGCCCCCCCGTATTTGCGCGCTTCTGCGAGCGCCTCCGTCAGCGCTTTCGTTGCCGCAAAGTGTCGAAATAGACGACGAGGATGATTAGCAGGCCGGTGATGATGCGTTGCCAGAACGGATTGAGGTTGAGCAGATTGGCGCCATTGTTGATCGTCGTCAGAATGAACGAGCCGATCAGCGGTCCATGCACCGAACCCACCGCGCCGAACAGACTGGTGCCGCCGATGACCGACGAGGCGATCGCCTGCAATTCCCAGCCGTCGCCCTGCGTCGGATTGCCGATGCCGATGCGCATGGCGAGCAGGATGCCGACGAAGGCGGCGCAGAGCCCCGAAACGATATAGGCGAGATAGGTCACCGCCTTGACATTGACACCCGACAGCCGCGCCGCCTCCTTGTTCGACCCGATGGCGAACAGATAACGGCCCCAGCGGCTATGATTGAGCAGGATATATAGCGGGATGGCGACGACGACCACCATCCAGAACAGCGTCGGGATCGCGAACCACGTCCCGTCCGTCCACGGAAAACCGAGGAAACTGGAGCGCGAGAAGTTGGTGAAGGCATCGTTGGTGATCGAGATCGACGCGCCGTTGCTTATCAGCAGGCCGAGGCCACGCAGCGCGTACATCGTCGCCAGCGTCATGATGAACGGCGGCAGGCCCATCTGCACGACGCCGAAGGCGTGAAACATGCCGATGAGGACGCCAATGGCGAGCGAAATCGTCACCGCGCCGGCAATCGAGGAGGCGATGCCGAGATGGCTCTGCAACAACAGGGCCACCGCCATCGAGATGACGCCGGCGATTGCGCCGACCGAAAGGTCGATGCCGCCGGTGATGATGACGAAGGTCTGGCCGATGGCGAGGATCGCGATCATCGCGCCCTGGCGCAGAAGATTGGATATGTTGTTGGCGCTCCAGAAAGTCCGGGTCTCTATCGACAGTGCGAGCCACATGGCGAGCAACAGCGCTAGCAGGGTGAGGCCCGTCAACAGGTCGAGCCGGCCGACCGCGCGCTTCCTCGGGATGTTCGTATCGCTCATGCTGCCGGTTCCCCCCCTTTTTTTCCGCTCAGACGCCGATCGCCTCGGTCAAAATCGTTTCGTGCGAGGCGTCCTTATAGGCGTGGCTCGCCGCCAGGCCGCCGCCCCGGAAAACGTGCAACGTGTCGGAGAGTTCGTAGACCTCCGGAAGGTAGGACGAGATCATGATGACGCCGGTGCCGGTCTTGAGCAGCGAGGCGAGCAAGCGATAGATTTCCGCCTTGGTGCCGACATCGACGCCGACCGTTGGTTCATCGAAGATAAAGAGCTTGGCGCCGTGATTGAGCCACTTGCCGATCACGACTTTTTGCTGGTTGCCGCCCGACAGACTTGTGACCGGCGCGGCGCGCGAAGCCGCCTTGATCTGGACATCGCGCATCTGAACGTCCGCAGCGGCGGATTCGCGCCGGATATTAATCAACGGGCCGAAACTGAGCCGCTTGAAAATCGGCAGATTGATGTTGAAGCCGACGCCCATATTGAGGCATAGGCCCTGGTCTCGGCGGCTCTCCGGCGCAAGCGCGATGCCGAGATCCATCGCCTGGCGCTCGCTGCGGATCGAGACTTCGCGGCCTTGCCACACGATGCGGCCGCTAGCCGCCGGGTGGCGGCCGAACAGGCCCTGCACGAACTCGCTGCGCCCGGCGCCGATGAGGCCATAGAGCCCGACGATCTCGCCTTCCCGAACCTTGATGGAAACGTCGTGAAAGCCGTCGCCGCTGAGTTTATGCGTCTCCAAGATCGTCGCGCCGATCGCGATCGGCTCCTTGTGATAGATCTGCTCGATCGTGCGGTTTATCATCAGCGCGATGAGATCGGCCTCGTTGGTCTCGCTGACTTTGCGGGAGCCGACGAGCGCGCCGTCGCGCAGCACCGACACGCGGTCGCAGATTTCGAACACCTCTTCCATGCGATGGCTGATGTAGACGATCGTCACCCCTTTGGCTTTGAGCCGTCGGATCAGTTTGAACAACGACGCCGTTTCCTGGCGGGTGAGATAGGCGGTCGGCTCATCGAAAATGAGAAACCGGGCGCCGCGGCGCTCGGCGCGCGCCGTCGCGATCAATTGCTGCTGGCCGATGGTCAAGGATGACAAGAGGGCCTGGGCCGGCAAAGCGAAGCCGAGTTCGTCGAGCAGCTGCTGGGCGTCGCGCACCATCCGCCGATGGTCGAGGAGGCCGCCGCGCATTTCTTCGTCGCCAAGAAAAATATTCGCCGCGACGGTGAGGTGCGGGCACAGCACGACTTCCTGATGCACGGCGTTAATGCCCAGATTGATCGCTTCGTAGGGCGTGGCGAGCGCGACGGGCTTTCCGCGCCAGAACACCTCGCCCGACGAGCGCGGGTAGACGCCGGTCAACAGCTTGATGAGGGTCGACTTGCCGGCCCCGTTTTCGCCGACGATGGCATGCACCTCGCCCTCTGCGAAGCTGAGGTCGACGGCTTTCAGCGCGTGCGTGGCGCCGAACCGTTTGTCGAGCTTTTCCAGTGTGAGAATGGGCGCGTCGGCGAGGGCCGAAACGGCGTCCGCGGCAGTTTCGGCGGCGGTCATATTGGTCATGAACGGATCACGTTGTCTTCTAAGGGCAATACGATAGTCGCAGGCCCGGCCATGAGTGCGCAAGCCCCTGCAAGCAGGATTTGTCGCTTCAGGGGGCCGCGTTCGGAATGCCTGCGCTGACGACGCAAGGCGGCCATGCCGCCAAACGCGCCCTCGCCGGCGAGGGCGAGAGCGCGAGCGGCGGCAGAGTTTGTTTCACCTTCGGCAGATTTTATTTCACCTTGGGATAGAGCAGAGCGTGCTCCTTGGGGTCGTTCATGTTGGCCTTGGTGACAAGATTGGCCCCGGTGTCGACATTTGCTGGGACCTTTTCGCCCTTCGAGGCGGCGAGCGCGGTCTTCACGCCGTCATAGCCCATGCGATAGGGGTCTTGCAGCAGGAGAGCGGCGATAACGCCAGACTTGAGATATGCAATCAACTTGTCATCGGCGTCGAAGCAGACCAGTTTGATCGTATCAGCCTTCTTGTTCTCGGCGATCGCCTGGCTCGCGCCTTGGCACTGGATGAGATTGTCCGCGAATACGCCGCGCAGGTTCGGGTCGGCGGTGATGAGATCGGTCATGATGTTGAGGCCGGTCGTCGCCTGACCGTCGGAAACCTTGTCGGCGATCAGCTTGAGGCCGGGATATTTCGCGGCGAGTTCCTCCTTGAAGCCTTTGTTGCGGGCCTCAAGCGAGCCGACGCCTGGAAGATGCGTAATCAACGCCACGTTGCCCTCGGCCTTGCCGTATTTGGCGGCGATCGCCGCCGCCATGCCGTCGGCGGCGATGCGGCCGCCCTGGACGTTGTCGGTGGTCAGGAACGAAGTGAACGCCTTCGAGTCCGCCACGGAGTCGATGCCGATGATCGGCACCTTCTTGGCGGCTTCGTCGATCGGCTTGCCGAGCGCCTTGAACTCGGTCGGGGCGATGACGATCGCCGCCGGCTTTTCGGAGACCGCGTTTTCGAGAATCGAAATCTCGCCGCTGATGTCGGATTCGGACTGCGCGCCCAATTGCGGAACGTTGACGCCGAGATCCTTGCCCGCCTGACGCGCGCCGGCGAACACGATCTGCCAGTAGAACGAGGTCGTGTCCTTGACGATGACCGGGATCGTCGGCTTGTTGGCCGCGTAACTCGGAGCGCTGAGAACAGTCGCCATCGCGACTGCCGAGGCAATGAGCCATTTTTGCATGGTGGAGTCTCCCTGGGTTGAGGGCGCATTCGCCCTCGTTTCTTCCTGCATCTTCGGTCGCCCGAAGGGTGCTTGGTTGAGATGACGGCTGCGCCATCCCGAATAGGTCATGCCGCTTGGAGATCATGCGCCGAGCGCCGCCGCAAGACGGGGCTGTGGGATTCGAAGTTTATACTCTGCGGCGAGTTCGATGAGGCCGCCGAAGCGCCGCTGCTTTTTGGCGTCGTGGTTGGCGAAGATATCGGCGAGACGGTGATCGAGAAAGGGATTGCGGAATCTTTCGATGACGCAGGCTCGATAGCCGCGCGCCTCGTTCATGCCGATGCCGTCGAACACCGGCAGGACTTCCTTGTCATAGAGATCGTCGAGTTCGGCGCACATCGCGGCGTCGGCCATCGCTTCGCGCACCGTGAACGTCGGCGCGCCGCCGCCGCGCCGCCAGATCTCGGCGAGATAGCTGTGGCCAAGATTGAGAATGAACAGCTTCAACCGCTCGTAGGGTTTGAGATCGTCGGTCAGCACGATGTCGGGGTGGCGGCAAGGCGGCTCGAGCCCCGGCTGGGTCTCGATCGCCCACAGCGCATAGGGCTCGGCCACCGCGCCCACCGGCTCCAGAGCTTCGGAGACGATCCGGTCGACGAGCGAATTGACCCAGACGCAATCTTGCGCGACCCAGCGCCGCAAATCCGCCGGCGCCCGCCAACCGTCGAGCACGCCGAGCACGGCATCGCGCAACGCCGCGCCGTTGCCGGCGATGAGTTCGCACGGAAAAAAGGTTATCGGCCGCGCCCCGGCGCTAAAGCGGGCGGTCAGCAACGCGGCGAGCTTGGCCGGGAATGATTTCGGCGGTCTCGCCTCGGGCCGGTCGGCCGGGTCGGTTCGTAGCCGCGGTCGGCGGTGTTCGAGACCACGCAGCGCGCCGCGACGAACAGGCGTTCGACCTCGTCCCATCGCGTGTTGGCGTCGAGCGCGGCGCCGATGCTCGATGTCTCCAGCCGTTCGTCGACGACGGCCCCGCCAGCGAGGCCCCTGAGCCGCACGCAATAGGGCTGGCCAGTCGCAAGGGCGTCGAGGCGCTTGCGGCTGGCGCTATCCGATGTCGTGCGCACCGCGGC
>Ga0134126_10009170_pt1 | contig 12470 bp, 13 predicted proteins | sample KB31752_FD_96881 | JGI IMG/M metagenome (GOLD analysis project Ga0134126, IMG submission 96881) | Terrestrial soil microbial communities with excess Nitrogen fertilizer from Kellogg Biological Station, Michigan, USA - KB3-175-2 | ecosystem: Environmental > Terrestrial > Soil > Unclassified ...
GCTCTCGGCGGCCGCCGCGTCGGGCGCCGGCGCGAGGCTGGGGTCGCGTCGCGCCAACGCGCCCTGCGCGAAGGCGAGCATCTTCTCGACCAGCGGCGTCAGCGCGTCGAACTTCGCGGCATGCTCATAGTCGATGCGCTCGGCGGTGATCGCGGTGATCGCTGCGAGATCGGCGTTAAGCCGCGACAGCGCCGTATAGACCTCGCTCAGCTTTTCGATCTCTACGGCCGCGAGCATGCGCTCGATGGCGCCGGCGGAGGCGAGTTTCTCGCCCTCGCGCAATTTCGCCTCGCCCGCCACCACCATCACGGCGCGATAGGCGAGCGGGCCTTCGCGCTCGGATTGCAACAATGTCGCATATTGCAGCGGCAGCACGACGACGGGGTTGTCGTTGAGCGTGCCGAGTTGGGCGAGGCGCGCCGTGAACTGGTCGCGCTCGGCCTGCGGGTGGATCTCGTCCCAGAAATTGGCCAACACCCAGGCGATGTCGGCGACCTCGCGCGCCAAGCCGTAGAAATCGCGATTGAGCACGGCGAGTTTGGCGACGACCAGCATCAGGCGCAGATCGTGCGTGCGCTTCTTCAACTCGGCGGCGGCGGCCAGCGCGGCGGCGAAGTCGATGCTCTTGCGGTCGAAGCTGAAATAGGAGGCGGGAAGCTGGCCCTCGATCGCAGCCAGAAAGTTCATGAACTCGGGATCGCCCTCGATGTCGAGGTCGGGGCCGCAGGGCGCATCTGCCGAAATCGGCTCCAGGTGCGGTTCGTAAGGTTGCGCCATGACGTCCTGCGCCGTTCGTCCTTTCGCCCGCGCCTTGCGGACCGTAAGGAGGAGATAACATAGTTCCCCTTCGATCGGCAGGGAGCGCGCGCGAGAGTTCCGATGAGCGGTCCCAACGACAGCGGCGCCGGCGACACGCCGACCGGCGATTTCAAGCTCCCGGGCTTCAACGCCACCGCGCCGGCGCTGTCGCCGAAATACCGGCTGCGCCTGCATTGGGATACGCCGCGCCTGCAATGGTCGCCGCTGCTCGCCACCCTGTCGCCGCCGCCCGACAAGCCCGAGTTCCTCAAGCTCGACGATCCCTTCGCCGCGGTGGAGGAGACCGAGCGCTATTTCCGCGACGGCGCGTTGCTGTTCGGCATGCGTCGCCTGGATTTCAACGTCATCGACAAGGCTTTTCTCGATGCCCCGACGGCGCCGCCGCGGCTGTTGCCGAGCTTCGCGCAAATGCAGGCTTGGCAGGACGACGCCTTCTACCGGCGCCTCGGCCGTCCGGCGCCGCTGTTCGGCGCGCCGGCGCCGGCGCCTTTGTTGACGCCGCCGGTCATCGGGCCGCCGCCGCCATCGCCGTTCTACAAATTGCCGGATCCCGCCGCGATGCGCGCCGACCCGGCGGCGCCGAAGGCGGGCGAGGTCGGCGACATCCTCAAGGCGCTGATGGGGCTGCCGTTCGTGCAGCAGAACATGAACAAGTTGCAGGACGAGGGCCTGCGCCAGGTGCGGTTGCTCAAGACCGACTGGGACAACGCCCCCTGGCGCGACCGCATGACGGCCATCATCATCGCGACTCCGATCGCCGCCGGCGTGATCGGGAGCGTGCTCGGCGTCGACGATGTCCGCCATTTCGCCTTCAACCGGCTGAAGGGCGTCGACATCCCGGCGCCGTTCGTTCCCGGGCTGTCGCTGCATATCGACGATTTCGGCAAGGCCGACCCGTTCCTGCTCGGCGCCAAGCCCGCCGACTCGCATCAGCCGCAGGCCGTGCAGTTCGGTCTCAAGCTCGACGTGTTGAAAGCCATCCCCGCCATCAGGAAAGTGTTCTGAAGGCTTCGACTTTGCTGTTTGGCCTGCTAGGTTGGCGATGAGCCGGCTCGCAAATCCGAGGGTCCCATGTCTGATCTGTCACAGGAAGACCGCATCGGCACGCTCACCACTCCGGCGGGCGCCGACGTGTTCGTGCTCAACCGCTTCGAGGGCACGGAGGCGCTTGGCGCGCTGTTCGAATACCGCGTCGGCGCGCTGTCGCTGAAGGAGAGCTTCAACCTCGACCAGATGATCGGGCACAATTGCGACGTGAAGATCAAGGCCGTCGACGGGCTCGAACGCCATTTCAACGGCGTGCTGAGCGAGGCCAACTACACGGGCGGCCAATACGGCCTGTTCGGCTATCAACTCGTGCTGCGGCCTTGGCTGCACCTGCTGTCGCGCACCTCCGATTGCCGCATCTTCTCCAACATGAAACCCGACAAGATCATCACCCAGGTGTTTACCGATCGCGGCTTTTCAGATTTCCGCGAGAACCTGAAGGAGGAGTATCCGACGCTCGAATACACCGTGCAGTACCGCGAGACCGACCTCAACTTCGTTTGCCGGCTGATGGAGAAATACGGCATCTATTATTATTTCGAGCACACCGAGTCCAAGCACACGCTGGTCCTCTGCGATGCGCCGAGCTGCCACGACAAGGTTCCCAGCCTCAAGCCGGTGCCGCTGCTGCCCGTCACCCAGGAGAGCCGGCGCGACCGCCAGCAGTTCGACTCGTGGTCGAGCGCGCGCGCGCTGCAAACCGGCAAGGACGCGCTCAACGATTATTTCTACGAGAAGCCGAGCCAGGATCTGCTCGCCAAAGCCGACAAGCACGGCCAATACGAGCATGCGACGTTGGAGACCTACGATTATCCCGGCGGCTACGACAACAAATCGGACGGCGAGAAATGGTCGAAGGTGCGCGTCGAGGCGGTGCAGGCGCTCGACGATCGCCGCATCGCCATCGGCTCGGCGCCGTCGCTGTTTCCCGGCGGCAAGTTCAGCCACGAGAACAATCCCACGCAATCCGACAACAAGGATTACGTCGTGCTGCGCTGCACGCACTCCTATGTCGATCAGACCTACGTCTCCGGCGGTGGCGCGCCGGTGGCCTATGCCGGCACCTATGAGATGATGGACGCCAGCCGCCAGCATCGCTCGCTGTTGGCGACGCGCCGCTCGGTGGTGATCGGTTGGCAGTCGGCGCTGGTCGTCGGCAAGCAGGGCGAGGAGATCGACGTCGACAAGCAAGGCCGCATCCTCGTGCAGTTCTACTGGGATCGCAAGAAGGACAATTCCCGCCGCATCCGCGTCGCGCAGTTCTGGGCCGGCAAGACGCGCGGCGCCTGGTTCTGCCCGCGCATCGGCGACGAAGTGCTGGTGCAATACGAGGACGGCGATCCCGACCGGCCGATCGTCGTCGGCTCCGTCTACAACGGCGAGAACACCGTGCCGACGACGCTGCCGGACAAAAAGACCCATTCCGGCATCCTCACCAAGTCGAGCAAGAACAGCGACGGCTACCACATGCTGATGTTCGACGACACGGTGGGCAGCGAGCGCGTCAAACTGCGCTCGCAGAAGGATCTGATGTTCAAGGCGCTCAACAACGAGCAGCGCGATATTCTGATGGATCAGACCGAGAATATCGGCAAGGACGAGACGATCAACGTCGGCATGGACATGGCTCACGACGTGTCGAAAGGCGGCGGCAACTGGACGCTCAACGCCTTCAAGACCGCGACGATCAACGTCGGACCGACCGGCATGCCGCTGACGCAAATCGTCATGACCCAACAAGACATCACGTTGAACGTCGGCCCCGAGGGCCTGTTCGCCAAGATCGTGATGAACGAGACTGGCATAACATTCTCGGTGATGGGCGGCCTCACCACTCAGGCCTGGAGTCCCTCCGGAATCACCTCCATGTCGCCGACGATCAGCGAAACCGCGCTAGCGGCGATTTCCATGACCGCGCCGGCCGGCGTCACCGCGGCGGCGACGCTCAACACCCCGGCGCTGGTTGCTGGCGGCGCGGTCGTCGGCGGCGTCCCGATCTGAGAGGTTTGCCATGACTTCCCGCATCCGCTTCGCCGAGGCGTCCGACGTCTACGCCGCCTTCCCCGCCCTGGAATTATATGCGCCGCGCGCTGCGGCGGCGGTTGCGCCGCTCGACCATGCGCGGGCGCTGCTCGGCTCCCGGCGTCCCTCGACGGCGCTGGCCTATCTCGCGCATTTGCTGCCGCGCCGCGAGGCGGTGTGGTGGGGTTGCCAGTGCGTCAGCGCGGTGCTCGGCGCGGCGGCGAAGAACGACGGCCTGCGTCTGACGCTGCAATGGGTGCGCGATCCCGACGAGACGCTGCGGCGCGACGCGCTGGCGTTCGCTGAAGCGAGTGGTCTCCAATCGTCGACCAGTTGGTTGGCGCGCGCGGTCGGCCATTCCGGCGGCAGCGTTGCCGCGTCGGATCAACCGCCGGCGGCGCCGAATGCCGACGCTTGCGCGCTGGCCGTCAATGCCGCGGTGGTGCTGGCCGCCACCAGTGCGCCGCCGCCGATGATCCTGCCTTGGCTACGCGAATGCGCTGAGGCCGGCGTCCGCTTTGCGGCCGGCGAGGAGGCGCGCGTCGTCGCGCCGTCTCAGAAAGAGCAGACGGCGGCCAGATAGTCGTGCGACGGCGCAGGCGCCGCCTGTCGCAACGCGCGCGCCGTCAACAGTTCGAGCGGCCTGCGAGCCGAGGCTGGCAAGCCGCCCCGTGCGGCTGAAGCTTCACCTCACTGCCAGGTGTCGCTCCAATAGGGTAGGGCGCCGTAATAGCGGTGCAGGTTCTCTTCGTAGGCTTGGTCGCCCCAGCGCGGCGGCGCGCCGGCGGCATAGGCGGGCGCGCCTTCCAGCACGCGCGGATCGATGTCGACGAGATAGCCGCCCAGGTTGCGGTCGTAGCTGAGTTTCGACCACGGGATCGGATAATAGTCGCTGCCGAGGCCGAGGAAGCCGCCGAACGACATGATCGCATAAGCTGAAAGCCCGGAGCGTCTGTCGATCATCACGTCGTTGATCGTGCCGAGCCGTTCGCCGTGCGGATTGTAGACTGCTGTTCCCTGCACCTTGCTCGCCTCGATGAGCGAGGGTTGCGTGGTTTCCACATTCGCCATTGCCGGCCTCCTTGCCATTTTCTTGATTGGTTAACCCGCCTGCCGGCGCCGTGGTTCCGCGGGCGGCGGGAACTAATTCCCGACAAGCGGCGTTCAAAATCCCGCCGCATGTGAGGCAGCCGGGAGACTTCAAATGCTTGGGACCGTCTTGCTAGTCATACTGATCCTCGTGCTTCTCGGGGCGTTGCCGACGTGGCCGTATAGCTCCGGCTGGGGTTATTATCCCAGCGGCGGGGTCGGGCTGTTGTTGGTGATCGTGGTCGTCCTGCTGTTGCTAGGCCGCATATAAACAAAGGCTCCGTCGCGTGGCGCCTGTTTGGCGCGCGGCGGCCGCGAAGGCAGGAATTGTCGGAAGATAGCCCGCTGTCGGCTGGGCTATGCGGGCCATATTTGGCGATTTGGCGCCTAGGGCGGCGGCGGACGAATCTCCGCGTCGGCCTAGCGCTGATGTCAACCGGCACGTCATCAAAGTTCGCGCCGCGCGTTAACCCAAAGCTTGCGCGGCCCAAAGCTCGATATCGTCGCGCGCCCGCGCCGATAGCGCGCGCTTGCGCGCAACGCCGCGCTCGGGACCGCGCAGCCGCCGCCCCTGCGCGTCCAAGCCCGGCGCTGATATCGGCGGGAACAAGCCAAAGTTGACGTTCATCGGTTGAAAGGAGCGCGGCCCGACGTCGATCGCCTCGATATGGCCGCCGGTGATGTGGTTGATGAGCGCACCGATCGCCGTGGTTGGCGGCGGCGGCGCGAGCGGCTGACCCAGAACCTCGGCCGCCGTCAACCGTCCGACGATGAGGCCGATCGCCGCGCTCTCGACATAGCCCTCGCAGCCGGAAATCTGTCCGGCGAAGCGGATTTGCGGCCGTGCTTTCAACCGCAGGCGCTTATCGAGCAGGCGCGGCGAATTGAGGAAAGTGTTGCGGTGCAGGCCGCCGAGCCGCGCGAATTCCGCCTGCCCGAGGCCCGGGATCATGCGCAAGATGCGCGCCTGCTCGCCGTATTTGAGCTTGGTCTGGAAGCCCACCATGTTGAACAGCGTGCCGAGCGCATTATCCTGGCGCAGTTGCGCGACGGCATAGGCTTTCTTCGTGGGCTCGTGCGCGTTGGTGAGGCCGACCGGCTTCATTGGCCCGTGGCGCAGCGTTTCGCGGCCGCGTTCGGCCATCACCTCGATCGGCAGGCAGCCGTCGAAATACGGCGTACCCTCGAACTCGCGAAACTCGATCTTCTCGGCCGCCAGCAGCGCGTCGATGAACGCCTCGTAGGCGGCGCGGTCGAGCGGGCAATTGACATAGGCCGCGGCGTCGCCGCCCGGTCCGGCTTTGTCGTAGCGCGATTGCCGCCAGGCGATGTCGAAATCGATGCTGTCGTAGTGGACGATCGGCGCGATGGCGTCGAAGAAGGCGAGCGCGCGCTCACCGGTGGCGCCCAGGATCGCCTCGGCCATTGCCGGCGAGGTCAGTGGCCCGGTGGCGACGATCGTCGGGCCCCAATCCGGCGGCGGCAGGTCGACGATCTCGCCGCGCTCGATGACGATAAGCGGCTCGGCGCGCACGGCGGCCTCGACGGCCTGCGAGAAACTGTCGCGGTCAACCGCCAGCGCGCCGCCGGCTGGCACCTGATGCGCATCCGCCGCGCGCATGACCAGCGAGCCGAGGCGGCGCAACTCGCGGTGCAGCACGCCAACGGCGTTGGTCTCGGCATCGTCGGAACGGAAAGAATTGGAGCAGACGAGTTCCGCCAGGCCGGCGGTGCGGTGCGCGGCGGTCGCCCGCGTCGGCCGCATCTCATGCAGCGTCACCGGAACGCCGGCCCTGGCGAGCGCATAAGCGGCCTCGCATCCGGCGAGGCCGCCGCCGACGACATGGATGGGTTTCATGAGGCCGGTTTCAAACAAAGCCGGCCGCGCCCGTCAAGCGGCGAATCGGAAATCCCGCCCGGCCGCGGCGTCAAGAAAAACGCCCGCCGCGACGGGCGCGGCGGGCGTTGCAGACGCCTCCTGGGGAGGAAAAGGGGCGCCTAACTCGGCGACTCAGGCGGCCTTACGGATGGCGCCGGAGGCGATGAAGGGAATATCCCCGCGACGCACGCCGATGTCTTCGAGTTCGCGGTCGGTAAGCTGGGAAAGTTCCCGCACCGCTTCGCGGTAGCGACGCCAAGCGGTGAGCTTTTCGGAGATGGATTTGAACGGAGTCATATGACCCTCCTTTTGAATGGCTTGCGGCGGACGTTTCCGCCTCGCTGCTGCGCTGCAACATAGGGCGGTGCAGGGGATAGGAGAAGCAGAAATTTGGCTCGCCAGCTATGCAAAAATGGCAGAACATAAATCCTTGTTGAAAAACCATACTTTCATAAACGTGTGCAAGTTGCCGCAGTTATTTTGAATTTCAGGAATATTCCCAGCGAAATACTCCTCGTATTCGTCTAAGCACGAAAATGTCGCCGTTTGAGCAATGCGACAGTTTCATGGCTAGATTCTGTTGTGCAACGCAATGTCGAACCCCCGCGGCGCCAGCCCGCGCCTCGCCGCGGCGCCTTTGGCTGCGCTCGGCCGGCGCCGCGAACGGCTTGATTTTCGTGGCGGCTGCGGCGAAATGCGGGCAGCCGTCGGACGAGCGGCGGCTTTGGTTCGAGGAGCGCACGCATGGAACATCTCATCGCTGACGTGGCCGCGGGCGCCGGCGTCGCGCCGGACGTCGCGCGCAAGGCGATCGCGCTGATCCTCGACTTCCTCCGGCGCGAGGCGCCGCAAGAAGCGATGGACGCACTGTTCGATAAGGCGCCGGCGCTGCGCGCCATCATCGCCACCGCCTCGACCGGCGGCGAAGGGCTCGGCACGACGCTGCGCAGCCTGATGGGCACCGGCGCCGGCTCGATGGGCGGCGGCGGACTGATGGCGCTCGGCGGCGATCTCATGAATCTCGGCCTTTCGATGGATCAGGTGCAGGAGGTCGGCCGCAAGGTGTTCGCCTACGCGCGCGAGAAGGCCGGCGACGAACTGGTCGGCGAGATCACGGCGTCGATCCCCGGCCTGTCGCAATTCATCTGAGGCGAGGCGCTTGACGCAGTCCCCGTTCCCGGCGCGCTCCGAGGCCGAGTGGCGCAAGGCCGCCGAAGCGGCGCTGAAGGGCGCGGCGCTCGACAAGCTGACCTGCGTCACCGCCGACGCCATCAGGCTCGGGCCGTTGCACGCCGGCCGCGTCGGGGCGCGGGCTTTGCGCGGCGCGCCGGGGCCGTGGAAGGCGCTGTCGCGCCTCGACCATCCCTCGCCCGCCGATTTCAACGCCCAGGCGCACGAGGATATCGACAACGGCGCCGACGGACTGGCGCTGGTGTTCGCGGGTAGCGGCGCGGCGCACGGATTCGGGCTCGCGCGCGCCGATTCCGCCAGCCTGCACGCCGCCTTCGACGGGCTTCGCTTCGACGCCGGCCACCGCTTCAGCCTGGAGATCGGCGATTTCGCGCAGGCGGAAGCCTTCGCCGCGCTGGTCGAGCGCTCGGGCGAGGAAACCGCGCACGCCGACATCGCCTTCGGCCTCGATCCACTCGGCGCCCGCGCTCGCGGCGGCGCGCCCGCGCGAGCGCTGAAGGCGACGGCCGAGGCGCTGCGTCAGCGCGGCTTCGTCGGCCCGTTCGCCGCCGCCGACGGGCGCGTCGTGCATGCGGCCGGCGGTACGCCGGCGCAAGAACTCGCCTTCTCGCTGTCGGCCGGTCTGGCCTATCTGCGTCGGCTCGAACAGCCGGCGTGGATCGAATTTCGCCTCGCCGCCGACGCCGACGAGATCGCCACGCTCGCCAAGTTCCGCGCCCTGCGGCTGCTATGGGGCCGCACCGAGGAGGCCTGCGGGTTGAGGCCGGCGCCGATTCGCCTCGCCGCCTCCAGCGCCTGGCGCATGATGAGCGTCGCCGAGCCCTATGTGAATGGCATGCGCACGACGCTCGCCGCGTTCGCCGCCGGCCTCGGCGGCGCCGACGACGTGACTTTGCTGCCGTTCACGCAGGCGATCGGCCTGCCGGACGCCTTCGCGCGGCGGCTGGCGCGCAATGCCCAACTCATCGAACTCAGAGAGGCGCGGCTGGGCGTCGTCGCCGACCCGGCGGCGGGGGCGGGCGCGTTCGAGTTGCTGACCGAAGGCTTCTGCGACAAGGCGTGGGCGCAGTTCCAGGCGATCGAGGCGGCGGGCGGCCTTGAGCGGGCGCTCGATCAGGGCCTCGTCCAGCAGGCGGTCGCCGAGGCCGCCGCGGCGCTGAAGCGCGACATCGCGCGCGGCAAGGCGGCGCTGACCGGCGTCAGCGCCCATCCGCATCTCGACGCCGACCGCATCGCCGTTCTGCCCGACGTAGCGGCGCCCCCCGCGCCGTCGCCGCCCGGGGCGCTGGCGCCGTTGCGGCTGTCCGAGCCGTTCGAGCGGCTGCGGGCGCGCGCCGAGCGCGTGGCGGCGTGCGTCTTTCTGGCCGCCATCGGCCCGTTGTCAGCGCATACGCGCCGCGTCAGCTTCGCGCGCGATATTTTCGAGGCCGGCGGCGTCAGGGCGGTCGTCGGCTCGGCCAGCGAGGATGCGGCCGGCCTCGGCGCGGCGTTGCGCGCCAGCGGCGCCACGCTGGCCTGTCTGTGCGGGGCTGACGAAGCTTACGCCGAACACGCCGCGCCCTACGCGGCGGCTCTGAAGGCGGCGGGGGCGCGGGTCTATCTCGCCGGCCGGCCGGGCGAGCGCGAGGCCGGCTGGCGGGCGGCGGGGGTCGACGGCTTCCTCTACGCCGGCATGGATATTGTCGCCGCGCTTGAGGACGCGCTGTCGCGGGCGGACTGAGCCGCCCTTTGCCGCTGGACTTTCGCTTGAGGGCTCGCCATAGATGGCGGCGCGAAGAACCGCTGGACTGAGCCTCTATGTCTATCAAGCTGTATTTGCTGCGGATGTTCACTTGGTGGAACGGCGCGACGCTCAACACGCTGCGCTATACCCGTGTCCATGGCGAACTCGTCGGCCATGACGAATTCGGCAATGCCTATTACCGCAGCAAGGGCGGCGCCATCGATCCCGGGCTCGGCTTCGAGCGCCGCTGGGTCATCTATAACGGCGTGTCGGAAGCCTCGATGACGCCGCCGGGTTGGAACGGTTGGCTGCATCAAACCGTCGACGTGCCGCCGACGCAGGAGACTTACGAGATGCGCGCCTGGGAGATGCCGCATCTCGGCAACCCGACCGGCACGCCGGGGGCGATCCGCCCCAAGGGCTCGACGCTGCGGCGCGGGCGCCGCCAGGCCAGCGGCGGCGATTACGAGGCCTGGACCCCGACCTGAGCCCTGCCATCTTTTCGCCGCCCTTGACCGGCATCGCCGAGGCGACGTTCCAGCCGGAGACTTGGCGGGGCTCCATGACATTAACGAGAAAGCTCGGACATTGACGAGAAAGCTCGTCGCCCTCCTCGGCGGCGTCGCCCTGAGCGCCTTGGCCGTCGTCCCCGCCGCGGCCGACAAGTACAAGCGCCCGATTGCCGTTTTCGCCGGCCTCGACAAGATCACCGGCCGCATCATCTCCTTTGAGGTCGCGATCGACGAGACCGTGCAGTTCGGCTCGCTCCAGATCACGCCGCGCGTGTGCTACAACCGGCCGCTGACCGAGGCGCCGCGCACCGACGCCTTCGCCGAGGTCGACGAGGTCGAGGCCGACAAGTCGCTGAAGCGCATTTTCACCGGCTGGATGTTCGCCGATAGCCCCGGCCTGCATGGCATCGAACATCCCGTCTATGACATCTGGCTGACCGCGTGCAAAGGCGACGGCCCGCTCATCAAGGAAGCGCCGGACGTCGCCGAGGCGCCGCCGGACGATTCCGACGACGCCGCCAGCCCCGACAAGGCCGCCGCCGCCGCGACCCCGGCGCCGAAGCCGACCAAGACCCGCCATGCGCGGCCGCGACCGAAGCCGACGGCCGCCGGCCTGGAGCCGCCGGCCGACATCGGCCGCACGCCGTCGCGGCAGTTCTACCCCGACAGCGCCGCGCCGGGCGCGCCGATGCACATAGGCCGCTGAGGTCCGCCGATGAGCTTTACGGTCTCGCTGCTCGACGATCGCGTGCTGTTCAGCGGCCGCTTCCCGCTCACCCGCACCCGCGTCGCCTTGCACGACAGCCAGGGTCGGACGTTCGAGATCGACCACGAAGTCTACCGTCATGGTTTCGCCGCCGCCGTGCTGCTCTACGATGCCGACCGTAGCGTCGTGCTGCTGGTGCGGCAGTTTCGCATGGCGCCGTGGCTCGCCGAAGGCGCCACGGAGATGCTGGAGGCGTGCGCCGGCATGCTTGACGGCGACGCGCCGGAGGCCGGCGCAAGGCGCGAGGCGCTGGAGGAGACCGGCGTCGAGGCGCGCGAACTCGTGCACGCTTTCGATGCCTACATGAGCCCCGGCGGCATCACCGAGCGCATCTCCTGCTTCACCGCGGCTTATTCGCCCGCCGACCGCAAGCACGCCGGCGGCGGCGTCGATGCGGACGAGCATATCGAGGTTGTGGAAATGCCGTTCGAGGAGGCGCTGCGGTTGATCGGGCTCGGCGGCATCCGCGACGCCAAGACCATCGCGCTCATCTACCACGCCCGCGCCACGGGTTTGATATGAGCGCCGCCGACGAGCCTCCCGGCGAGAACGCCGATTTCTCTCGGCGCGAGAACGCCGATTTTCTGGAGGCCGGCCGCAAGCTGTTCGCCGGCGAGGCGGATTTCTTCTACGCCGCAGCCACCGCCGCGATCCTGCCGGAAGCCGGCGCCCCGGAGATCGCTTTCTCCGGGCGCTCCAACGTCGGCAAGTCCTCGCTCATCAACGCGCTGACCGGCCGCAACGGCCTGGCGCGCGCCTCCGACACGCCGGGGCGCACGCGCGAACTGATCTTCTTCGACATCGCCAAGCGGCTGTGGCTGGTCGATATGCCGGGCTACGGCTACGCCGCCGTGTCGAAGGAGATGTCGGCGGGCTGGGCGCCGCTGGTGCGCGCCTACCTGCGCGGCCGTCCGACACTATTGCGCGTCTTCGTGCTGGTGGACGGCCGGCACGGACTCAAGGCTTCGGATGATGAGACTTTCACCGCGCTCGACAAATCCGCCGTCTCTTACGCCGTCGTGCTCACCAAGCGCGACGAGGTCAAAGCGGCGGCGCAGGCCGGGCGGCTGGAGGCGACGACGGCGGCGTTGACGCGCCATCCCGCCGCCTATCCGGAAGTATTCTTCACCTCGGCGCGCACTGGCGAAGGCGTGCCGGAACTGCGCGCCCATGTGGCGCGACTGTTGAGCGAACGAGGGAGTTAGGGCGCGATCTGAATTGCGAGTTCGGGGTGGCGGCTCAGGCCGGTAATCCACGTAGCCGTCGCCAAGACCGACATGGCCAAGGCGGGCTTCGCCCAGCGGGACGAGCGACCACTCCTTGACGCGGCCGCCGAAATAGAGCGCCTCGGGATCGGGCGCCACTTCGCGTGGGTCGCCGATCGCCTTGAGATAGCGCGCGACGATCTCGTCGAACGGCGCC
>Ga0134126_10009172_pt1 | contig 12469 bp, 11 predicted proteins | sample KB31752_FD_96881 | JGI IMG/M metagenome (GOLD analysis project Ga0134126, IMG submission 96881) | Terrestrial soil microbial communities with excess Nitrogen fertilizer from Kellogg Biological Station, Michigan, USA - KB3-175-2 | ecosystem: Environmental > Terrestrial > Soil > Unclassified ...
CTCCGATCCTTGGGGTATCTGTCGGACGGTCCGCAATTGCCGCTGGAGCGCTCGGAAGCCGACCCTAAGGAGCGGCTCGCGGAATTCAAACAATACAATGTCGCTTCCGAGGCTGCCTCGGATGGACATCGAGACAGAGCGATTTCTATTCTCAGCGAGTTGGTTGCGCGGGACCCGAACAATTTATTGGCTCTGCGGGACATCGGAGCGTATTCTCTCGACCGGAAATCCTACGCAAAAGCGCGCTCGTCGTTCCAGCGTTTTTTGGCAAGGGCTCCAAACGACTACATGGGGCGATTTGAGCTGGGCGTTGCGGACGAACGGTTAGGCCGATTCAAAGAAGCCGAGAATGAGTTGCAAAGGGCGTGCAGCATCGCTCCCGAGGCAACCAAATGCACGCACGAATTGGCTTTAGTAAGACAGAGAATTCGAGAAACCGGCAATCGGTAACGCGCCCGTTACGGCCCGCAGAATATTCTTCCAACGATAAGATAAAGAAAATTGAATGCAGAGCACGAAACTGCGCCTGAATGCCGCCAATAAGGTGGTGCGTGGCGTTCCTGATTCTGCCCTGGCTGCCGAACCACTTCCCATTAATCCGGGATCTCCCAATCCATAACGTGGCATTGCTCCCGAGAGCGTCGCTATTTCTTCATTCGTATCGTAAAGCTACGAGTGGATGCACCGCAGCCGCGCGCCGAGCCGGTATCCAAGCGGCAAACAGCGCCACAAATAGCAGAATCGCCGTGACTATAACGAATGTGACCGGATCGGTCGGCGTTACCTCAAATAAGAATCTAGCCAGCACGCGCGTAACTGCCAATGCCCCCAATGTGCCGATCAGCACGCCGCTTCCTGCCAGCATCAGCGTACGCCGCAGCACCATCCAAAGAATATCCTTCTGTGCGGCACCGACCGCCATGCGGATTCCAATCTCGTGCGTGCGCTCCGCCACCGAAGATGCAAGCACGCCATAAGTACCAACAGCCGCAAGCAGTAGAGCCATTATCGAAAATATGCCAAGCAGGCGAGTCTGCGATCGCGATTCCGTCATCGAGTCCGCAACGATTGCCTCCATCGTGGTGATCGACTGTGTGGGCAGATCCTGATCCATGCTGTGAATGACCCTACGGATGGTCGAAGCCATGGCCGCCGTGTTTTCTTTTGTTTGAATCACGAAACTCATGTGACGGAGAAAACCGGGCTGATTTACCTGTTGATAGGGCGAATAGATCACCGCGCCTGCCTTGTCCGTCAGGTCCCGCTGCCTCACGTCGCTAACAATGCCTATGACGGTGAGCCAGTCTGCAGCCTTCGGATTATCTTCCATGGAAATTCTTTTGCCAATCGCGCGGCCTCCCGGCCACAACCGGCGCGCAACCGACTCGCTCAGAATCACCACGCCGGGCGCCTTCAAATTGTCGCGTTTATTGAATTCCCGACCGCTGAGCAGCCGTATCCCCATCGTGCGAAAATAACCTGCACTCACCGCCGGCTTATCTACGCGATAACTCTCTGGCAGCCGCCGGCCCCCTTCGAGTTGAAAAGTTCCACGAACTCCCCATCCGAACGGCAAATAACTCACTGCGGCAACAGATTCAACTCCAGGAAGCAGCGAGAGCGAGGATAAAACACGCTCGTCGAGCAACCGCATCTGCGTTGCCGTCTGATAGCGCGACTTTGGTAAATCAAGGGTCGCCGTAAGGATGTTTGCCGACCGGAAGCCTGGATCTATCGAGCGCATTCGCACAAAGCTCTTCACCAACAAGCCCGCGCCGGTAAGCAGAACAAGAGCTAGCGCAATTTCCGCGGTGACCAGTGCGCCGCGAAGCCGTTCGTGCCGCCCCGTCACGCTTCGTCCTCCCTCACTCACACCATCCCGTAACTCACGGCGGGTTATGTGTAAGGCCGGCGCGAGCCCGAAAATAAGACCAGTCACTAGGGAAAGGCTCAACGTGAACACCAGCACCCAAGCATCCAGGTGAATCTCACCGGTCCGGGGAATTTTCTCCGGCGGCAGCAGCGCCAACAATGCCCGCACACCCGCGGCTGAAAATAGAACACCCAAAGTCGCTCCCACGAATGAAAGCAATGTGCTCTCCGTCATCAGTTGACGAACCAATCTCCACCGGCTTGCGCCCAGCGCCGCCCGAACCGCAATCTCCTGCTGTCGCGAGGCCCCTCGAATGAGCAACAGATTGGCAAAATTAGCGCACGCAATCAGGAACACAAATGCGACGGCCCCCGCGAAAATGAGCAGTAGTTTTCGCGCGCTGGCGACGAACAGCTCTTTCAAAGGAAGAATGCCAGCATCGAGCCCCGTCCAATTGTCTCCATCATCAAGTGGTTGTCTGGCGTCAAAAGCGTGCAACTCCGTTTGCGCCTGTTGAGGAGAAACACCCGGCTTCAGCCTGCCGATTACCGGGAGGAAAAATGAGTTGTGCGGATCGAGCCGCGTTTCCGTGCGTATCCATAGATCCGCGTTCTCAAATGTGAAATTTGCCGGCATAACGCCCGCAACCGAATACCTCACGCCATCGAGCGTTATGGCCTTGCCGGTCATTTCGGTATCGCCGTTAAAACGGCTGTGCCAGAGTTGATCACCAAGCAGCACGACATTTGTGTCCGCTTGCCCCTCGGGCCGAAATGCACGCCCAATCGCCGGGTACACCCGCAGCACTCGCATGAAATCCGGACCAACCGTCAAAGCGGTTAGCACTACGGGCTCTCCGCTTCCGGTCAATGTAACCCTTTTAGCTCCAAACGTGGCGAGACTTTCGAAAGAGTGATTGCGTTGGCGAAACTCGAGATAGCTGCGGTCAACCATGCTGGGACCGGGATCAAACAACAAACTCTTCGGCTTATAGGAAATCAAAAACAGCCGGTCCGGTTCGGGGAAAGGAAGCGCCCGCAGTAACACGCCGTTGACAATCGTGAAAACGGCTGTGTTCGCTCCAATGCCGAGAGCCAATATAAGCGCAGCCATTACGCTAAATCCGGGCGTCTTAGCCAGCGAGCGGACCGCATACCTTGCGTCCTGCAGCAAATCCTCAATCCACCGGACCCGGCGCGTATCGCGGCATTCCTCCTTTCGTTGCTCCGTGCCGCCCATAGCGTGCAGTGCGGCATAGCGGGCCTCGTCCGGTGTTTTGCCCATCGCTAGTCTCTGCCGGATCGCCTGTTCGAGATGAATCTGAAGTTCCTCGTCCAATTCCCGTTCCATCCGCTTCCGGCGGACGAGCGAACGCAATCGAAGCGGGATTGTGTAGAACCAATGCTCCAGGCGCACGTTCAAGCCTCCTTGAGACGCAGCCCGGAGCTGATGGCGGTGGACGGTTTACTCATTGGGCATGCCCTCGATTACCGATAACAATATATCGCTACGTGCTCTCGGTAAGCAAGGACAACGCGGACAGATTGTCCCGAGTGCGCGATTTTCAGGTGTCGCGCCCTGGCGCCGCATCGACGCCTGCCGAAGCAGCGGTCACCGGCGCTCTCGCGCCATCGACATTCGTGGTGTAAGCTACGGGCGGCGGATTCCGGTCGAGCGCGGTCTGGCGCTGATGCCAATACGGATAAACCGGCATTGTCTGGCTGATGGCGTCCAGCCTGGAAATTTGCTCGTTTGTGAGATTCCATCCGACGGCGCCTAAGTTATCGCGAAGCTGCTTTTCGTTGCGAGCGCCGATAACGACAGACGAAACGGTGGGCCGCTGCAGGAGCCAATTCAAAGCAATCTGCGGTATGGTTTTGCCGGTTTCGTTCGCTAGCGTATCCAGAACGTCCACAACGTTGTAAAGCAAATCGTCATTTACGGGCGGCCCGTATTGCGCGGTTTGCGGCAAGCGGCTGATTTCCGGAGGAGGCTGATTTCGACGCAACTTGCCGGTAAGGCGGCCCCAACCGAGTGGACTCCAAATGAGCGCTCCAACGCCTTGGTCGATGCCCAGCGGCATCAGTTCCCACTCGTATTCACGGCCGACAAGCGAATAATACACCTGATGTGAAACGTACCGCGACCAGCCGTAACGCTCGCTGGCGGAAAGAGATTTCATCAAATGCCAACCGGAAAAATTAGAAGCGCCGATGTAGCGCACTTTGCCGGCGGTGATCAGATCGTCGAGCGCCCGGAGCGTCTCCTCAACCGGGGATAGCGCGTCAAACGCGTGCATCTGATAGAGATCGATATAATCGGTTCCCAGCCTGCGGAGACTCGCTTCACAAGCGGCAATGAGATGATGCCGCGACGTGCCGCCCTCGTTTGGGTGCGCGCCCATGCGAAAAAACACTTTTGTGGCGAGAATCACCTGATCGCGACGGCCCCTGATTGCCTCTCCTAGAATTTCTTCAGAACGCCCGGATGAATAGGCGTCCGCGCTGTCGAACATGTTGACGCCCGCTTCCAAACAGATGTCCACCAACCGGCGCGCTTCTTGCGCGCCGGTATTTCCCCAGGCCTTGAACAGGTCCCCACGGCCGCCAAATGTTCCAGTTCCGTAAGAAAGTACAGGGATAGACAGGCCGGACCGGCCGAGTTGTCGTAGCTCCATGGCTTCCTAGATGAAGGGAAGCCTGATCAGGTTGCAGTAGTGCTTGTTTATCGCCGAACAGGATCGCGCTCGAACCATGCACGCTATGCTCGTAATCGTTTATCGCTGGTTCGCGCGGCCTTGATCAGGCCCCACACCAGCACGATCACAATGCAAACGTGGTAAACGATATCGGGCGCCGTGCGGGGGCCGACTCCGACGATGATGGTGAATATCCCGACAAAGGTCCCGGCGAGCGCAAAAGCCTGAACCGCCAGACCGATGGCGCGCGTTGACGCCGGAAGTATTCCAGTCAAGGCCAGACCAGCCAGGAGTACGATGCCAATGACGCTTTCGGCCCTACCGGCCATTTGGTGTTCGTAGCCCCCGATCAATACGCCGAAGTGCGTAAGGGCGGCGGCTAGGAAGGCGGCGCCTTCAATCAGAACGAAAAGCCGGATTGCTCGCGTCATACCGAACGATCTCCTCTCTTATCTGTCTTACGCAGAGGAGGCTCTCAAGTTCAGCGCATTTTGCGAAATCCGGCCTACGCACTACTCCGGATGGCCATCCGCGCGGTTCAGGGCGCGGCGCCAGGCGGCCTGCTGAACAATGCCCTCGATGCTGTTCACAAAACGGCCATTCCGCTCCGTCAAAAAAAATCCGTTGTCACCGGCTCCGGCGAAGAACTTTTCCGTATCCCTGGTGGGATCGCAGTGCTTCCATTTCTTCCGAAGCACGGTCTTGTAGGCCGTGAAATAGTCCGACGCGCTAGAATCGGAATCCCATTCCGAAGCATATTCCAGGATCGGTTTCTTGCCGGACTCCACGATACGAAATTGCGCGCCGCGCATGTGAGGCGCGAGCCGCAACGCTTCTTGTTTCCCCAAGTACTGCCACAGCAGCATCTGATTATCGAATTCGCCGACTTCTCCAGCGGCGATCTCTTTCTGTTTCTCGACGGAATCAAATGACGGCGGCGTTGGAGCCGTGGGCTTCACATGGGCGAAATAGCGCTCGGAGTGAATGATCTGCGCGCTGTCGCTCGGCGGATCGGTGAACACGGCGCTGAAAGCCTTTTGTCCGAATCTCCGGTAAACATCTTCGAAGAACCGGGTGCCTTGCGCGTAGGGGAACATGAGCGACTGCTGGATATACAGCGGGGAGCCATTGAGCACCGGATAGTCGGACGTGGATGCGTCGGCCGAGTTTTCGATGGTGGCCAGCATCGCAGGCGAGGGCGGTTCATTTACTCCCTGCCGCCTCATTTGATACGCCAGCATCAGCCAGGACGCCTGGCCTTCCACAACCGCGGTATGTGCCAGGTTCTCATCGTCGCTGGCGCTGTCGTCATCGACAAATTTCTCGAGGTTGAAATGCTGATCGGCGAGCGCGTGGGAAAGCTCGTGCGCCAGGGTCGTTTCCTCCGATGAAAGGGACGCGCCCTCCAAAAGAAAGAGCTTCTTCTCGCGGTAGTCGTAGAATGCCGCGGCCTGTTCCGCAAGCAGATCAATCGTCTCCTTCTTGAGATCGAAGCCGGCAGGCACGAGGCCGAACAATTTAAGCGTCAGCTCATCCATTTCCAGATCCTTTGGTTTGAGCGTTGCGTGAATCCGATGAGACAGAAACTTGCGAAGCTGCGCCTGGTTCATTCGGCCATAAGGAACTGTGTGCTCTTCCTTTAGGCCGGTGATCTGGGAAAGAATCGTGACAATACTATCGATTTGACCGAATGCCGGATCTTCTGTCCGGCCCGGCCTTCCCGCCGCCGAGACAAACAGAGGCAGTAGGAGTGAAACTACCAGGATTTTGCGGTGCATTCATCGGCGGCGCGCCGCCGCTAGTTCTTAGGGTACAAGGTAGCTCAAAGCGAGCAGCCTGCCGTGGCAACGAAACGTCTACGGTTCGCCGGCTACAGGTTTGATAACGCCCTTTTTTAACGCAATGGGAAGCAACGTGGGATAGAACTGGACGAACGTGTTGTCAACCGCTCCGTGCCGCGCGTGGCAGGAATAACACGCGGCTGTCCGCGGAAATGGCGTTCCTGACCCCTTATCCAGGTCGAAGCCGAAGAATGTCCATTTACCCCGCGGATTGCTCTTATCCTTCATCTCACCTTCAACCGCTGTGACATCCCCTTGATAGTGGCCGCCATGATTGATGGAGCCCTTCGCATGGGAGGACCGGATTTCCAGGATGAACATCGTTTTGTCCGGCCACGCGCCGGTCTCTCGAAACGCTTGATAAGCGCGCCTTGTTACGAACACATTATCGAAATTCGCGTGTTCCGAATCCGAAGATGTGGCCGCCCCGTACGTCATACCGAGTCCCGAGCTCAAATACACCCATTCGCGGTAGTCTTGCGGCAACGCTAGCTGTCCCTCTGCGGTGAACTGAGGGCCGACAACTTCCCGGCTTGCCCCCCAGTCCGGCGCGGCAAACAACGCGAGTAAGCCAACACCAATCCAGAATGCTGGTTTCATTACTTGTATTATTACCAGCCACGACCAGCTTTAGGGTGGGCGCCAGTCCATTCCGAAGTTGGCAACCTCCTTCGATTAGGAAACGTTGGCCTGCTCCCTGGAGCCGCACTCTCCGCCGATGACGGCCAGCGCGGCGCCGGCCAGGGCCAGGTTCTTTGCGAAATTCACTGTATCGTTCGTGCGCTGGCCCTGGTCCTCCGCATTCCAGAAATCGTGAATTGTCGGCGACACACTTGCAAGGAATCCAATTACCGCCAGCGCGCCGAGTTTCGGCTTCACTCCGAGCATCATACTCGCGCCACCAAAAATAAGCATGGCGCCCGACGCGCCCACCATGGCTTCCGGCGACGGCACATCTTTCGATGCCGCGTACTGCGCGAGCGTGCCGCTGTTCAAAAAGTGATTGATGCCACTGTAAAGGAAGTAGCCGCCAAACAACATGCGACCGATGACAAACGAAGCTGACATAAGAGCCGCCTTCCGTCCTGGTCCAATGTCCAGGTCTTCACGTTGGATTCGGCAGCATCGGACTTCGTAACAAGCCGTTTCATCTCTTCTGAGCTTTCGTGGACGGCGCGCCAGCTCACGTCGTTTTGGAAACAGAAGGACTTGCGGAGAGTCCACCTTGTGGAAGGACAAAGGAAATGCCGGTTCTTGAAGAGATCTTAGTTGAACAGTTACAAGATTTGTTGCACGCGGAGGGTCAGCTCGTAAAGGCGCTGCCGAAAATGGCGCGCGCGGCAAACGACCCTGGATTGAAAGATGCGTTCCAAAAGCATCTGGAAGAGACAAAAGGACATGTGGAGCGTTTGAAGCAGGCATTCGAACTGCTGGGCGCGAAAGCGAAGGCCAAGCCCTGCCGGGGAATGCAGGGGCTTGTGGAAGAGGGGCAAGAGACGATTGACCAAGGCAAGGAGAAGCCCGACGTTGCCGCGGATCTCGCATTGGCTGTGGCTGCACAAAAAGTAGAACATTACGAGATCGCCGGATACGGAAGTGTCCGAACCATCGCCGAGCAACTCGATCAGAAGAAGGTGGCGCGTCTTCTTGCCCAAACACTAGCGGAAGAGGAAAAAACAGACAAACTGCTGACCAAAATTTCCAGCCCTTTGCTGGAGGAAGCAAATCAGCCCGAGGAGGTGGAACAAACCTAGCTTTGGCGCGAAACTGCTGGCCCTTCGGGTTGTGAGCGATGGTGGCTCTGCGTTGAAGACGCTGGGAGTGGGAGACAGCTAGTTAGCCTCGCGTGTATGATGCTTCACCGTTTCCGACCGCTGACGGAACGAGCGGCTTATAGCTTTTACCGGCCTGCGGTTTATCCCAAAAGTGAGCCGGCATCATATCTTCGGCGCAATAGGTAAAAATGCTCCGCCTCGCTGGATTTCGAGGAGGCATGCAACATTTGGATTTTTAACGGGTTCGCCCGCCAGCAGCTTCCGAACGAATTTGGAGGGATACGTGCTCGCAAATAGAGGGAAGACATACCTCTTCGACCTTTGGTGCACGCCATGCCAGCACATACAACAAACCCGATTGCGGACGTTCTCAGTGGAGAGATTCAGTTGCGTAGGCGAATTGGATTTGACTTTCAGATTCGGGACCGGCAGTACCAAAACGATTACGTGGCTGGTCTGATGGAAGCTCAGAGTCTCGCCCAGCGTGAACCGGTTGACTATCTACTGCGTGAGGTCGTCATAAAAAGCGAAGCAACCTCAAGTCATGGTAAGGCCGCAGGGCTGCGCAGCGCGCGCCTGACGCTTGCCTGCGCGGCGGCGTCGGCGCTACAGGCGACGAATGCGAGTGCTCCGAGTAAAATGCCCTTCCGATAAAGCCTTCCAGAGGGCACAAGCCGAAGATGTTGGAGGCGCGGGGCGGGATCGAACCGCCGAATAAAGGTTTTGCAGACCTCTGCCTTACCACTTGGCTACCGCGCCGGCGTGGAGAGAAGCGAACTTCAAACGTAGCGCGGTCTTGGCGCCAAAGTCAATGGTTGCTTGCTTGAGAGCCGGCCTGCTTCGAAATGCCGGCAATCCGGCGACTAATCGCTGATACCCGCCTCAATGGCGTATTTCGTCAGTTCCGCCGTTGTGGACAAGCCCAGCTTGCAGATGATTGCATGCCGGTGGAATTCGGCCGTTCTGGGGGAAAGATCGAGGGCCGTGGCGATTTCCTTGGATGTGCACCCTTGCGAGATCAGCTTCAGCACTTCGCGCTGCCGGGGCGTCAGCAGGTCGTAATAGTTCTTCTTGTTTTCTTTCCGTGAGCCCTGCATCACGAGTGGCATCACGTACGTCTCGCCATTCAATACGGCACGCACGGCAGTCACCAATTCAGTCGCGCTAGCCGTTTTCAAGACATAGCCCGTGGCGCCGGTCCGCATCGCTTCGCGCACAAACGAAGGGTTTCCATGCATCGTCAGGAACATCAGCCTCTGTTGCGGATTGCGTTTGAATATCTCGCGGGCGGCATCCAATCCGCTGAGATCGGGCATCGAGATATCCAGAATCACGAGGTCCGGCCGAAGCTTGTCGGTCTGTTCAACCAAAACTCTGCCGCTTTCCGTCGTTCCTATTAGCGAAAATTCCGGTTCCAGAATTTTACTGATTCCGTTCAACACAAGAGTGTGATCGTCGCCGACTAACAACCGAGCCTTATTCATTTAGCCTCCGAAGCACAGCGCGCCAGCACGGCGGACCTGGTCTCGCGGTATGGCGCTCCTTAAGTTGTGTCTTCTTCAGGCGCATGGTCCCCGACATGCACTTCACCGTCCGAAAACAAGTTTATTAGTTCAATTCTATGTCTAAAACGGCCCCGCCGGTATGCCAAACATAGGGAAAAATACTTAAGGACCCGTTCTCGTCGGATATTCCTCTCGTCGGATATTCCATGGTTGCCCTGTCCGGAGCCGCATGTTATGGGCTGGTTTACTTCAGGTCCATAACTTTTTCCGTGCGTGAGCAGATCACCTAAGTAAATCAAGCGGAGAGCGGCTTTCGCGGCGAACCTGTGCTATGGTGCACGACTTCGGACGCTTGTCGGGCCGGAACCGTAACAATTTTGTGCCGTGCCGGAAGCGCCGACCGGAGAAATGATCGTATTGCACTTCAACGACAAGTTTGGGTGCGAGCGGCTTCCATTCGCCGCTGCGCTCCGTGCTCCAGCGACTCGGGCCGCCGGGCGCTGCTCCGGTAAAACCCGGAGGTTCGATCAGGGGCTCGAGTTCCCCTGTAAGCGTTTGCTTTCGCGCCCTGGGAATGGCCGAGGTAAAACCGACATGATCCAGCAGTCCTTCCTCGTTATAGAGGCCCAGCAGAAGCGAGCCGACCTCGCGGCTCTTCGATCCGTAACGGAAACCACCCACCACACAATCCGCCGTCCGAAGATTTTTGATCTTCACCATGGCGTGGCGCTCTCCGGAATTATAGGGAAGATCCACGCGCTTGGCGATCACGCCGTCCAACGCTCCAGCCATCTCCTTTAGCCAGGAGCGCGCGTGCTTGAACTCACGAGTCGCTGGTGACAATCGAACAGTCGAAGAAGATTTGAAGAACTTTTGAGCGAACGCCTCTAGTTCACGCCGGCGGCGTTCCAAAGGTTCACCGGTGATGTTGGCCCCGGAATGCGTCACCAGGAGATCGAAAACAACCAATTCTGCCGGCGTTTCAACCGACAACTTCCGGATGCGGCTCTCTGCCGGATGAATACGCTGTAGCAAAGCGTCAAAATCCACGATTTTCTCGCGATGAATAATGATTTCTCCATCAAGCACAAACTGCTCCGCCTTCAGATCCAGCAAAGCGCTAGCCAGTTCGGGGAAATATCGAGCCAGCGGCTGGCCCGATTTCGACATCAGTTCGATCTGCCTACCTTGACGAAAGGCGAGGCAGCGAAAGCCGTCCCACTTGGGTTCGTACTGCCATAACGGACCATCGGGAATTTCCCGCGCGGTGTCGGCATCCATGGGCGGGTAGTCGAAGGGGATGGGCAACTTCATGCGATGGACTCGAGACGGTAGCGTTTCCGTCCCAGCACGCCTTTGAACAAGTCGCCCAGTTTCGTCACGCGCGCGGGCATGCAAGTCATGCGAAACTCGTCCAGATCGACGTTGCGCTCGACTTCCGTCCATGCCATCGGGGCGGAGACGGTCGCGCCTGACTTCGCTCGCACCGAATAGGCGGAAGCCAGCGTCCGACCCCATGCATTTTGGTTGTAGTCGATGAGTATCCGTCCCGCCGGGCGCTTCGCGATCCGATATTCAGCGGTTAAGAGGGCGGAATGCCGGCCGGCAATCTCTCTGGCGACGCTCTTCGCTTTGGCCCATACCTCTTTCTGCAGGGGACCGCGCTGAATGGGAATATAAACGTGAATGCCGCGTGAGCCGCTCGTCTTGGGGAAGCTTTCGACCTTACGTTCTGAAAAGTAATCCCGAAGCAACAGCGCGGCTTGACGGACTTCGGAGAAAGCCGCCGGCGGAACGGGATCGAGATCGAAATGGAGGAAATCCGGACGATCGGTATCGTCGCACCGCGAATACCAGGGGTTCAGATCGATGCATCCTTGATTTACCAGCCATAGCAAGGATGGCAGATCTTGAACAACCGGAAAATCGATCACGCTGCCGGATTTATGCTCGATCGAACAGGTCTTAAGCCATGCGGGCCGGTAAGCGGGCGCCCGCTTCATAAAGAAGAACTCGCCTGCAATGCCGTTCGGGTAGCGCTTCATTACCATGGCCCGATCTTTCAGATGCGGCAGCAGGGCTGCGGAAATCCGCACATAATAGCTGAGCAGATCGCGTTTCGTGAAGCCCGAATCGGGCCAGAACACCTTTCGAAGACTCGTCAGCTTCACCGTCTTTGGACCTAGGACGACCTCGTAAGTATCCGCATTGTCTGGTATCTCGATGCTCATCGGCACACGCGAAACTACATTGATGATGCTTTTCATCCCGAGGCGTTACGATGGCAAGTTTCTCCTCACGATAAGAATGGCAAGCTGCGTGCCGGTATAAGCAACATGCCTGCCACCGTCTGGAAAGGATATCTCAGCTTTGGACTCGTTTCGTTCCCCATTCGATTGAATGCCGCCGCGCGGCCGGAGACCGTTCATTTCCACATGCTGCATAAGAAAGACTTGTCGCGCGTGAAAGAAGTGTTCTATTGCGCGGCCGAAGACAAGCCGCTCGACAAGGATGAAATCGTGAAAGGCTATGAATACGGCAAGGGCGATTACGTGATTGTGGAGCCGTCCGATCTGGAAAAAATAGCGCCTCCGACGGCGAAGGTAATGGAAATTCTACAATTTGTGAAAGCCTCGGAGGTGGACCCGTTATTCTTCGAGAAGTCCTATTACGTCGCGCCCGAAGGGGAAGTTTTGAAGCCGTACGCTCTTTTGATGGAGGCGATGGTCGAAACTGGCCAGGACGCGATCGCCAAAGTGGCCATGCACGGCCGTGAA
>Ga0134126_10009173_pt1 | contig 12469 bp, 8 predicted proteins | sample KB31752_FD_96881 | JGI IMG/M metagenome (GOLD analysis project Ga0134126, IMG submission 96881) | Terrestrial soil microbial communities with excess Nitrogen fertilizer from Kellogg Biological Station, Michigan, USA - KB3-175-2 | ecosystem: Environmental > Terrestrial > Soil > Unclassified ...
GCGTCACTCGCCGGCGGCACCATGGGCAGCCCCTATTCGGCGGCCCTGGCCGCGACCGGCGGCAACGGGCGCTACACCTGGTCGGCCTCCGGCCTCCCAGCTGGCCTCGCCATCAACGCGGGCACGGGCGCGATCAGCGGCACCCCAGCAGCCGGGGGAACAGCCACGATCGCGGTGACGGTCACCGACACCGAGAGCCCGCTGCCCCAAACCGCGACCGGATCGTTCACCCTCGCGGTCAAGGCGGTCATCGGGACCCTGGCGATCACCACCACGTCGCTGCCGGACGGCATTGTCCCGTCAACGGAGACTACCTACGAGGCCAGCTACGCGGCGACCGTGTCCGCGGCGGGCGGCGACGGGAAAAACACCTGGCGAGCGACCGGGCTTCCGGAGGACCTCAGCATCAACGCGAAGACGGGCGAGATCAGCGGCACCCTGACGAACGACGACTACACCGACGGAACTCCCTATGAGATCACGGTGACCGTCACCGACGGGGAGACCCCGGCGCCGCAGACGGCGACCCGTACGTTCCCGCTCACGGTGACGGAACCGGCCACGCCGCCGTCCATCACCACCGCCTCCCTGCCGTCCGGCATCGTGGGCGTCAAGTACGCGGCGTCCCTGTCCGTGACGGGTGGCGAGGGCCCGTACACCTGGAAGCTGGTCTCGGGCAACCCGTCAGGCTTCCGCTTGAGTGGGGCCGCGATCACCGGCGCGACCGCCGATGCGGGGACCTTCGAGGTCACCGTGAGCGTCACGGACAGCGAGTCGCCCGCGCAGACGGCGACGAAAACCCTCAGCATCACCATCTACCCGAAGCTCGCCATCACCACGTCGACGACGCTGCCAACCGCCTACGAAGGTGAGCCGTATTCAGCGAGCCTCAGCGCGACGGGCGGCAACGGCCAGTACACCTGGACGGCCGCTGGCCTGCCGAGCGGCCTGAGCATCAACGCGAGCACCGGCGCGATCAGCGGCGAGATCACCGCCGCCACGGGCGCGGGAAGCTCTATCAACGTGATGATCACCGTGACGGACACCGAGGCCGAAACCCAGAGCCTGACCGAGACGTTCCAGCTCCCCGTTGCCGGAGAATAGGCCGCCGCCCGGTGCGGGCGCAGGGAGGAAAGGACGGCGTGAAACACGCTGCCGTTCTGGATCACCGGCACCTCAGCCCGAGGCGGACGGAGAGCGGGCGCCGACCTGCACCCGGGATCCGCGTTACAACTGGCCCTGCTGGTACTGGGTGAGGTTGTAGCGGGCCGCGAGCGGGTTCCACTGGGCGACGAAGGCCGTCTTGTACTTCGTCGCGTTGTTGTCCGGGGTCTTGGTCGCCTGGTAGGCGGCGCTGCCCGTGTCGTTCGGGGTGCAGTTCGCGAGCTCGTCATTCGCCCACTGGGCGAACGCCTGGTCGGCGGCGATCGACGCCTGCCAGGCCTGGGTGAGGTCGCTGAGCAATGCCGGCGGGAGCGCGGCGCGCCCGGGCATCGTGCCGAGGCTGGTGAGCAGCTGCTGTCGTGAGGTGGCGGCGCTGGTGAAGACCTGGGGGGCGGAGGACATCTTCGGATCGCAGGCCAGCACCTCGTTGTAGGCGGCATTGATCGCCGCGCGGTCCGAGACGCTCTGCTTCAGCATCGCGGCGACGTTCGCGGCGGCCTGCTGCTCGGTGACCGCCGAGGCGGACGTGGACGCGCTGGGGGAGGCCGCGGGAGACGTGGACGCGGCGGGGCTCGCCGGCGCGGTGCCGCCCCCGCCCGACGCGGTCGGCTTCGTGCCGGTGCTGGCGGCTTGGCGGATCGACGGATGGCTGAACGGATGCGCGATGAGCAGTCCGGCCGCCGCACCTCCGCCGAGCAAGAGCACCAGCAGGATGACCCACAGCGCCAGCGGCGTGCTGGAGCGGTCTCGGTCATGGCGGCGGGGCGGCTGGCGCGTCGGTCCCTGGAACGGCTCTGACGGCGGCCCGAGCGGCGGCCGCCCGCCGCCGCCCGGCCCCGGGTAGGGCCGGAAGGGCTCGAAGCCCAGCTGCCCTTGAGGCGCCTGCCCTGCTGGCGGGCGGTCGTAGGCGGGCGGCGGAAAGTAGGGCGATTCCTGCGGGCGCGCGGGCGGCGGTCCCGGCGCCTGGTAGGGGAGGGCGGGTCGCGTCACGGTCGGCTCGCCCCATTCGTTTCTCGGCTCGTTCCTCGGCGGCCCGCCCCAGCCCGGGGGCGGTGCCTGGCCAGGCTGGTTCACCATGGTGAACCCCGGGCCGTTGGGGAGCCCCGGTCCTGGTCCTGGGCCGCCGGGGCCCCCAGGCGGCGGGCCGCCCGGCTGAGGACCGCCCGGCTGGGGGCCTCGCGGGGCGAGACCCGTCTGCTGCCCGCATTTCGGGCAGAAGCGCGCGTTAGCTCCGAGCGGCGCTTCGCAATTGAGGCACGTGCGGCCAGTCTCATCCACGGTTACCCCCAACCACTTAGAAAGCAGCGTAGGGGAGCGTTTCTCGCGCGCCAAGGCCTTGTGCGGACACGACGGAAGTCCGTGGGAACTGGGATTGCGATGCGATTGCCACGCCAGGTGGCATCGGCCGCCTCCCAGGCTGTGGCCCACAACGCGGTCGGGCTGGGGCCGCTGCCGGTCAGCGGCTCCAGCCCGACCGCAGCCGTCGCCTCGACAAGCCATCTTGTCCTTCGAGTAGGTGATAGCGACGCCGATGCGAGCCGAGCACGCGTTACCGGAGTGATACGTCGTAGCTCATGCTCATGCGGAACACGTTGGCCGGGTCGTACCACTCTTTGATCGCGGCGAGCTGGTTGTAACGTTGGGGACCGTAGACGGCGCGCAGTTCCCCGGGGGTCTTGCCCTGGTCGGTGCCGAGGAAGTTAGGCATGATCTCGTCCTGCGCCCAGGGTGCCACCGCGGCGGTCAGCGTGGTCAGCTGTTCTCGGGCTACCAGGTTCGCGCCAGGCCGGCCGTCGCCGGAGCCGGAGAGTGAAAAGCGGGCGCCGCGGCCGGGTACCGCGTTAGGCACGGCGGGCCGGCATTCCAGTGCTCCGCCGAGGGCTCGCAGTTCCACGAACCGCAGCACGGAGTCCGAATCGGGGCCGGCCAGGGTAAGCAGGGCGTCGGCGGCCTCCGCGGGAAAGTCCCGCAGCGCGGCCGAGCGGGCGACCCACGAGACGGGCTCAGTAGGGGCAGCCGACAGCGCCCTGCGGTAGGGCTGATGGGTGATCGTGTCCAGCACTGTCGGCGCTAGCGCGCGTACTGGTGACAGGAGTCTTTCGGCCGCATCCTTCGGCCCGACCGAGGAGAACCGCACGTACAGGGCGAGCGTTCCGCGCAGGGGCGCTGGCACTTCGGGCACCGAGGGCTGGCGGATGAAGGCGGCGGAGGAGCTCATCTCCGGAGGAAGCCCGGTCACCCACTCACGCCAGGCGTGCAGCACTGTCTCCGCATGATCAGCCGCAAAGTAGAGACCGCCGCCGTAGAAGGTCTTAACCGGGAAGAGGGTGAACTCGAGGGCGGTGATCACCCCGAAGTTGCCCTTGCCGCCCCCGCGCAGCGCCCAGAACAGGTCGGGGTCCGAATTCGCGGTGACGCGCCGCAGTTCGCCGTCTGCGGTGACGATCTCGAGCGCCTGGACGTGGTCGGCGGCGTACCCGTACCGGCGGCCCATGACCGGGCTGTGCCCGCCGCCGAGGTGGTAGCCGGCCACGCCCACGGTCGGGGAGCTGCCGCTGATGGGAGCGAGCCCGTACTTGTCGGTCTCGCCGAGTACCTGCCGCCAGCGGACGCCGCCGCCGGCGCGGGCAAGCCTCTGGGACGGATCGATGCCGACCTGGGCCATCCGGGACATGTTGATCAGTACCGCGCCCTCGGCGGACTGGGTCACCTGGTGCCCCGTCGCGAGGACGGCCACCGGCAGGTCCCGTTCGGCCGCGAACCTGACCGCGGCCTGCACGTCGGTGGCGCGGGTCGCACCGACTGCCACCGCGGGCCGCATCGGGGTCGCCTGGTTGCATGCTGCGCATTCAGGCGGGTAGCCCGTGTCGCCGGGCAGCAGCACCGGGCCTGCGACCAGCGCAGAGAGACCGGCAATATCGACACGGCTCAGCGGGGTCGGTACCGTCGTGTTGCGCGGGGTAGGCACCATCGTGGTGTGCGCGGTCATCTTCTTTACCTTTCCTGGGCACGCTTGCGCCCCTATGTGCTAGCCGCCCGGCGATTGGAGCCGGACGGATCTTCGCTGATTCAGCAAATGCCGCGCAGCTGGATTTTCTCGGCGCAGATAAAGGCAATTAGCATTGGACCTGCTTTCCGTGAACCCTGTGCCAGGCGGCCGGCTGAAGCGAATGCATCAATGGTGTCTTCGGGTTTGCTGCCAGGTCTTGAGGCAAATTGCTCCGGCTTCGCCGCCTCCTCAAAGTGGCACTGAGCGTGGTCCAGGCGGGCCTGTCGGGGGCTGAGGGGAGTCATTTGGCTCAAGACGACGAGGAATCGCTCATGCCAATCTGACTGCTGCTGTAGCGCCTATTTGCACGAATCAGGAGGGCACGATGCTTCACTGGCGTCTGACGGTTCTCGAGCTGAGCAGACCGGTGCTGATCGCCATTCCGCTCGCGCGGTCCGCGCTGACCACCATCCGCTAGGAGCTGGGCCTCGACGCGCACGGGACCTTCTATCCCCTCGCGCGTTAGGCCGCCGCATGGACATCATGCGACCCAGCTCAAGTGGTCGCGAACATCGAATTAGATCTACGTGCGTACGTGCCGGGCGAACTGGCTGACGACATGGCTGTGGTCACGGTCCGGTGGAAGGGGGCCGTACGCATCGCCGGGTACCAGGTCAGTACCTGGTGGTCTCAGGGGGGACCAACATTGCTAGCACGGATCACTGAAGTCCCGGATGCATTCCTGGTGGGGCGGGAGCGGGAAATGGGGCTGCTTGCAGCTCACTTGGACGGGGTAAGCGCTGGCGGGGGGAGTCTGCTCATCTCCGGGGAGCCGGGAATGGGGAAGACCGCCTTGCTCGATGCGGCCGCGCAGCTGGCGTCGGCGGCGGGATTCCGTGTGCTACGGGCCGCCGCCACGGAGTTCGAGGCGGGGCTGGGCTTCGCCGCGCTCAACCAGCTACTGCTGCCGCTACGCGATGAATTTGCCCAGCTGAGCCGAGCCAGCGGGGATGCTCTGAACGTGGCGCTAGGCTTCGGTACCGGCCCGGTGCCCGACCGGCTCGCCGTGTCGAATGCCATCGTCGAACTGCTCGGCCGTGCCGCGGCCGACCGGCCGATAGTGGTGATCCTCGATGACGTGCAGTGGCTGGACCGGGCCAGTGCTGCGGTGCTTGGCTCCGTGGCGCGCCGCCTAGTCGGCCTCCGTGCGGGTTTCCTCGGGGCCCTGCGGTCAGGTCAGGAGAGCTTCTTCGAGCGGGCCGACCTGCCCGAGCTGGACATCGGTCCGCTGGACGAGCGGTCCTCCGGCGTGCTGCTTGGCATCCGGTTCCCGGCGCTGCGGCCCGGGGTGCGGGAGCGGCTGCTCGCGGAGGCACAGGGAAACCCGCTCGCGCTGCTTGAGCTTCCCGTCGCGCTGAGCGAGCCGCAGCTGACCGCGAGCGCGGCGCTACCTGAGGTCCTGCCGCTGAGCCGGCGCCTGCAGGGCCTGTTCGCCTCGCGGGTCCACGGGCTTCCGTCGCGGACACGGCAGATCCTGCTGCGGGCGGCGCTCGACGGCACCGGCGACCTGCGCACCTTGGCCGGGGCCGGTTCCTCGCTATTGGACGATCTGGCCGCCGCGGAACGCGCGCACGTGGTGTCGGTAAACGGATATCCCCGCCGCGTGGTGTTCCGTCATCCGCTCACTCGTTCGGCGGTGGTGGAACTGGCGACGGAAGGGGAGCGCCGGGAGGCACACCGCATGCTGGCCGAGCTATCGCAGGACCGGCCTGACCGCCGGGCCTGGCATCTAGCCGAGGCCGCGGCCGGGCCGGATGAGGGGGTGGCGAGCCTGCTGGAGCAGTCCGCCCACCGCCTGCTCGCCCGCGGCCATGCGACCGACGCGATCGCCGCGCTTGCCCGGGCGGCCGAGCTAAGCCCGGCCCTCGACGACCGGAGCCGTCGGCTGGCCGAGGCCGCGTACATCGGGGCGGAAGCGGTCGGCGACCTCGGCAACGCCTCGGCCTTGCTCGCCGACGCCCGCCTGTCCGACCCGCAGCTGCGCGGCTCGCTGCCCGCCGCCAGCGCCGCCGCGTTCCTGCTCCTCGACGGCGACGGCGACCTGCTCACCGCCCACACCCTGCTGGCCGGCGCGATCCAGAACACCGACCACGGCTACGACCCCGCCGACCGCCACCTGACCGAGGCGCTGAGCACCCTGGCCCTGCTCAGCTACCTCGGCGGCCGCCCGCAGCTGTGGAACCCCGTCTACCAGGCCCTGGAACGGCTCAACCCGCCCCGAAGGTCTTGTCGGTGATCGCACGGACCTTCTCCGACCCCGCCCGGACCGCCGCGGCGGCACTGGACGACTTCGAGGCGCTCGCCGCCGGGCTCGACTGCGAGTCCGACCCGCTCACCATCAACCGGATCGGCATCGCCGCGCTGTTCATCGACCGGCTCGGCAGCGTCCGCGCGGGTTCCTGGCAGATCGTCGCGCAAGGGCGGCAGGGAGGCCCGGCCCGCCGCCACCTCAGCAGCCTGATCCACCTGTGCGTGGATGATTTCCACACGGGGCAGTGGGACGAGATCGGGCCGCTGGCCGACGAGGGCCTGGCGGTCTGCCGGGAGCACGGCTACCGGTTCTTCACCTGGTACTTCCAGTACGCCTGGGCGGCGCTCGCCGCCGTCCGCGGCGACGTTGCCGCCTGCCGGGAGCTGACAGACCAGGTAATCCGCTGGGCGGTGCCGCGCGGGGTGCACGGGGCCGAGGCACAGATCCGGCACGCGCTCGTGCTGTCGGCCATCGGCCGCGGCGACTTCGAAGACGCCTACAACCAGGCAACCGCGATCAGCCCCGCAGGGGAACTGGCATCGCACGTCCCGGCCGCCCTGTGGACCGCCTTCGACCTCGTCGAGGCCGCGGTCAGGACCGGCCGCGAAACCCAGGCGAGGGCGCACGTCGTCGCCATGGCCGATGCCGGCATCGCGGCGATCTCCTCCCGGATGGCACTCCTCTACCACGGGGCCGCCGCGCTCACCGAAGACGGCGACGACGCCACCAAGCTGTTCGACCAGGCGCTGGCGGTACCCGGCGCCCACCGCTGGCCGTTCGACCGCGCCCGCGTCCAGCTCGCCTACGGCGAGCACCTGCGCCGCGGCCGCGCTACCGTCGAGGCCCGGGCCCAGCTCGCCGCGGCGCTGGAAACCTTCGAACGCATGGGCGCCGTCCCCTGGGCCGGCCGGGCCGCCAGCGAACTGCGCGCCACCGGGCAGGCCAAGCCGCGCGTACGGGAACTGGGCCCAAACCCGCTCACCCCGCAGGAGCACGAGATCGCCGCCCTCGCCGCTGCCGGGCTCACCAACAAGCAGATCGCCCAGCGCCTGTACCTGTCACCCAAGACCGTCGGCAACCACCTGTTCCGCATCTTCCCCAAGCTGGGCATCACCTCCCGCGCCGCCCTGCGCGATGCGCTTGCCGCCCTATCCCCGCAACAGACCGAGCGCTAGTCCAGCAACAGGCCGAGCGCTAGTCCCGGAACAGGTTCGGCCACCGGGAAACGAGCGGCATTTACCTCAAGACCCAGTCCTTCCGCTGGTTAACGATGGGTTGTGTTCCCTTGGTGCGTGAGCGCGGCCTGTCCCCCGTGCAGTTGAGCGGTGGCCCGCGACGCATCTGAAAGACAAGGACTGGTGGCTAAATGCCTAGTGTCACTTCCCGGCTCTCACGGCCCAAGATCTCCGTGCGCCGCCGGGAACTGCCCTCAGGACCGCTGGCCGGGCGCTATCCGGTGGCCGCGGCGATGGTGGTGTTGTTCCTCGTGCCCTATCTGGGCCTGTCTTCGGCGCTGGGGCCGATCCAGCCGCTGATCGCCCAGCAACTGCATATGAGCGCGCAGACGATGAGCCTGACCTCCGGCATGGCCAACGCCGGCTACGCGCTCGGCACGGTGCTGGCGGTGCAGTTCGCCCAGCATCTGCCGCAGCGGCGGATGGCGGTCTGTTACGCGGTCCTGCTGCTGGTTGGTTCGGTGCTCGCCGCGGCCGCGACCAATTCCGGGATGTTCATTGCCGGTCACATACTGCAGGGCTTGTGCACGAGCCTGCTGCTGATCGCAGCCGCGCCGGCGCTGCTGCTCGGCTACCCGGCGTCGCGGCTGCGCTGGACGACGATCGTCTTCGACATGTGCATCTTCGGGGCAGTGGCGGCGGGCCCGCTGATCGGGGGCGCCCAGGCCTCGTTCCACGCCTGGCGGCCGCTGTTCTGGATCATGGCCGGGGTCGCGGCCGTGGCGCTGCTGTTGTCCCTGGTGACATTCCAGGACGCGCCGCCGGCCGACCGCAGTGCCCCGCGGGATCCTGGCGTCATCGCACTGGCGGCGGGCGGTTCCGTGGCGGCGTTCTGGGGTGCCTCGGAACTGACTAGCCACAGGTTCCTCGATCCCGTCGCTATCGTCCCGCTGCTCGGCGGCCTAGCGCTGATCATTGTCTTGTGGGTCTACCAGTACCGCGCCAGGCGGCCGCTGCTGAACATCCGCCCGCTGGTCAGCACCATACCGGTCACCGGAATCGTGATTGCAGTCTGCGCTGCGGCCACCGCCACGTCGGTGATCGCGCTGACATCGACCGTGCTCGCCCCCCGCTACACGCCGCTGCACGTAGGGCTGCTTTACGTGCCGGAACTCGGCGCGGCCGTGATCACAGCCATCGTCTTCGGTGCGGTATTCAACACCCGGCTGCTCCACTACTACGCCCTGGCCGGCATGGTCCTGCTGGCTGCCGGGATCGCCGTATTCCGCATCGCCATCCCGCCTACGAACACGACCACGCTGGTCGGCTCGGGGCTGACCGGCGCCGGGATCGGCGCATCGGTCGTCCCGGCGCTTTACCTGGCGGGCTTCTCGCTACGCGCAGCTTCCATACAGCGCGTGTACGCCATCCTCGAAATGCTCCGCGCGGTGGCCGCCTTCATGGTCGTGCCCGTCCTGCTGCACTTCGCGACCACGGCCGGCGCCCCGACCGCGACAATGGGCACCGCCTTGTGGGTCAGCTTCGGGCTGTCAGCCGGCGGGGCGCTGGCCGGGATCTGCCTGTACCTGCTCGGCCGGGTACGGCCGTCGGCCCCCTCGATAGAGACCTGGATGGGCGGCGAGGAGCCAGCCTGGACCTCCCCGCCGCTGCTCGCCTTGGCTCGCGGTATCCCAGCGCCGCGGCCCTTGGACGTGCGCCGGGAGTACACGCCGGACGAGCGCGGCCGGCCTGCCTCGCTCTTGGTCTCCGGCCTCCGCCGTTGGGGAGTGGCCCGCGGCCGTGACAGCCAGCCGGGGCTCGTGCTGTTCGCCTACGACGGCTCCGCCCCGGCCATGGACGCGATAAACGAGGCAGGCCGCCAGTTCCCCGTCGGCCGGGAAACGCTTGTCCTGACCGTGTGGCGGACCTTCAGCGTCGGCTTCCTGCCCGACGGCGGCGCAGAGTTTGACGCCGCCAGCGGTGAGGAGGTCCGGCAGGCAGCCGGCCGGACCGCGGCACACGGCGCCTCGCTGGCGAAGGCGGCGGGATTCCGGGCGCGAAGCGCCGCGGTTGAAGGAGCGCCCACCTGGAAGGCGATCGTGGACGCCGCCGACGAGAACCAGGCCTCAATGATCATCCTCGGCGCCCGCCGGCACGCCGGGCCAGGCGTCCTCGCCATGGGAAGCGTCGCCGCCGCTGTCGCGGCGCACACGCGGCGGCCAGTGCTAATCGTGCACGGCCAGGGGTTATATGCCTCAAGACAGCCCAAATCCCGGTTGGGCACGATGGATATACAGCAACGAACACCACACGATTCCTATGGGGGACATGATGGGTAAAAAGGACACATGGCCCGCGGAAAGCGGCCCCACGTCGTCTCCAGGACCCTGCGCCAAGCGCAACCAATCGCGCCCGCACACTACCTGGGTCGCCCGGCCGGCTTCCGGCTCGACCTCTTCGGCCGGACGCGGCGCGGCGGCGGCGCTAACGACAGGAAGCCGTCCCGCGAGCGCGGTGATGTGGTCCCGCGGCGAGCGGCATGACATGCCCGCTGAGCGCAACTGGCGCGACCATGCCGCCTGCCTGGACGCCGATCCGGACATCTTCTTCCCGATCGGGGAGTCAGGACCGACGCTTGACCAGATTGAAGAAGCGAAGCGGATCTGCCGAATCTGCCCGGTCCAGGCCGCCTGCCTGACCTGGGCGCTGGACCACCAAGTCATCCACGGCATATGGGGAAGCACGACAGCAGAAGAGCGGCACGTATCCGCCGCCAGGAGGTGAGCGCTGAGCGAGACCAGCCACCGACCTCGCGTCCCGCGACTGGCTGACCGGCGAGGAGGCCAGCCGCGCGACGCGAGGCGTCCGACGCTGAGCGCAAAAGTACATCCGAGCCTTGCCGATGCCTGCTGGATCCTATACGTTCGCGGCAAGTTCTCCAGGTGCCGAGCCGGAGGACGCCCGAGGTCGCTCGCGGGCGATCGCGACTCGGAAGGTGTGCTCATGGGCGAGACCGCGCAACCGGGAAGGCGCGCGCTCGACGGCGTGCGGGTGCTGGACCTGACGCACCAGGTGGCGGGCCCGTCGGCAACGCTCATGCTGGCGTTCCTCGGTGCCGAGGTCGTGAAGATTATCGCGCCGGGCAGCAGGGACAGCTACGACCCGATTCCGTTCTACCTGAATAACGCGTCCAAGAAGTCCGTGGAGCTCGACCTCAAATCTGAACTCGGACTGCGGACCGCGCTGCGGCTAGCGGATAAGGCCGATATTCTCGTGGAGAATTTCTCGCCCGGCGTGATCGACCGCCTGGGCCTCGGCTGGGACGTGCTGTCCGCGCGCAACCCCCGGCTGATCTACGCCCAGCTGAAAGGCTTCGCCGAGGACTCGCCGTACCGGGACTTCCCGTGCTTCGACCCGGTCGCGCAGGGCTTCGCCGGCGGGTCGTCGATCACCGGGGAACCGGACGGCCTGCCGATGAAGCCGGGACCCGACGTGGGCGACACCGGCACCGGGATGATGCTGGCCCAGGGGATACTCGCGGCCCTGTACCAGCGCGAGAAAGACGGGCTCGGCCAGCACGTGCAGATCTCGATGACCGACCAGTGCGCCACGTTCATGCGCATCCACTTCGGCTGGCCGATCGACCGGCACATGGACACGCCGAGGTTCGGGAACCGGCCGCCGTTCCTCGTCACTACCGCGCCGTCCGACATCTACCCCTGCCCGCCGTTCGGGCCGAGCGACTACGTGCACATCCACTGCGGCAGCGACCGCCAGTGGGAGCGGATGGCCAAGCTCATGGGCCGCGAGGACATGCTGGCCGACGAGCGGTTCGCGACCATGGCCAGCCGCGGCGAGCACAAGGCCGAGGTCGACGCGGCCGTCCGCGCGTGGACCGCGACCATGGACAAGCTGGCCGCGATGCGGGCCCTCGGCGACGCCGGGGTGCCCGGCGGCGCGCTGCGCTCTACCACCGAGGTGTACGAGGACGCCGACCTGCGCGAGCGGGGTATTTTCGTCACGGTCGACGACCCGGGCAAGGGCGGCGCGGTGACGATCCCCGCCTACCCGGTCCGGCTGTCCCGCTCCCCGGCGCGGGTCGCCGCCCCGCCGCAGCCGGGGCAGCACACCGCCGAGGTGCTGCGCGACTGGCTGGGAGAGGGTGCGGACCTGACCGTCCCCGACGGTACGGCCGCCGAGGATGCAGAACGGAGGCGCGCTACGCCCGGAGGCAACCCGTGACACGCCCTCCGGTGGTCAGCAGAACCGCGGCGATCGTCGGGATCGGCCAGACCGCCTACGCCAAGGCGCTGCCGGGCACCGCCTGGGAGCTGGCGATGGAGGCGGTGCTCGCCGCGTGCGCCGACGCCGGCGTGGACGTCGCCGAGGTGGACGGCATGTGCCGGTTCACCGCCCCGTTCGAGACGGTCACCGAGGCGCAGCTGGTGCGCGGCCTCGGCATCCGGGAGCTGGCGTGGTTCACCCAGGCTCCGCACGGCGGCGAGGCGCTGGGCGCGGTCGTCATGCACGCGGCCGCCGCGGTGAGCGCGGGCCTCGCGAACACCGTCGTGGTGTATCGGGCGCTGTCACAGTCGAAGGGCGGCCGGTTCGGCCGCGCCGACGGCCGCGGTCCCAGTGGTGGCGCCGGGCCCCGTGGTGGCGGAGACAGCGCGGGCGACGGTGACATCGTCGTGCCGGAGCAGGACAACCTGTCGTTCGCGTGGCCGTACGGGCTCATGTCACCGGGCCAGCTGTTCGCCCTCTGGGCCCGCCGCTACGCCGCGGTAAACAAGCTCAGCGACGAGGACCTGACCCGGGCCCTCGGCGCGA
>Ga0134126_10009174_pt1 | contig 12468 bp, 8 predicted proteins | sample KB31752_FD_96881 | JGI IMG/M metagenome (GOLD analysis project Ga0134126, IMG submission 96881) | Terrestrial soil microbial communities with excess Nitrogen fertilizer from Kellogg Biological Station, Michigan, USA - KB3-175-2 | ecosystem: Environmental > Terrestrial > Soil > Unclassified ...
CCGCTGCTCAGGTTATCTACTACGCGGACGCGTGCGCCGCGCTCGACCAGCGCATCCACCAGCGCAGATCCGATAAACGACGCCCCGCCCGTTACCAGCACTTGCGTTCCCTTCCAATTCATTTGTCCATCTCCTTTGGCGCTTGCGTTTTTCGCGCGTGGGCCAAGCCCACAAATCAGCCCTCGCATCATTCACGGTTCTTCTGAGCGCCCGGGCTCGCTTCTACAGTAGCTTCGTTACTGGCTTCCTTCGATGCACCAGCCGCAAGGCCGTTTCTAGATTGCCACGGCAAATGCGAGCGCATCGTATGGAACACTTCCTGGGCAAGCATCTTGCCTGGGTCCGCAGGATCGGTCTGTTCCCACTGCGCACCGGCCAATACCCAGGCGATAGCAAAGGCGCCTGCTATTATCGTGCCTGCCAACGTTATCAGCAACCTGTGCGGCGATGATTTTCTCTCAGGCAGCTGAGGTGGGTCGAGCTCTTTCACGCTCGGTGTTTCCTTGGCTTCTTCGACCTTGGCTAATTCGTCTTGTTGGGTGAGCGTCTCGAAGATTGCCTCTTGGACTTTAATCTTGCGGTAGAGATCGGCGTAGCTAACACCTAAGAGCGGCAACTCTCGCATCGGAGGAGATAACGCGCTCGAATCATCTCCCGCCGGTGTGGTTGATCCGCCAGGCTTGCCGCCCAGCTTCTGTATTTGACGGCGGAGCTCTTCGGCGCGCGCTTCTGCTTCACGGACGCGGACGTTATTCGGCGTGTATAAGGTCTTTAATTCTCCCAATTCAGTTTCGGTCGCGATTAGTTGGCCCTGCAGGGCAGCACCCGCACTGATCATCGCTCGGGACTGCGCCTCGATGTCCAATGCGGTGTTTTTGCTCGCAAACTGGCCAAACTGCTTTTCGGACGACTCCAAGTCCTTCTTGACCTTCCCGAGGCGCTCGTCTAAGAATACGCGCTCCCGGTGGGCCGACCCAGTGTTCAGGCTTGTGACCACCTGATTCAATTCATTCACGTACTCCTGTGCCATCGCCTGCGCCCTTCGCGCGTTTTCGTCGGTTACCGCGATCGAGATCATCTCCGTCTTGCGGTCGACCTCTATGTCCGTTCTTGATTCCAGTTCCTTGCGTGTGTCCTCCATCCGTTTGTGCTGATACAGTTTGCGTAGATCGAATTTCGTCGCCAGATCGTCTTGCACCGTACGGCTCTTTAGTATTCCCGCGAAGAGATCTCCGCTCGTCCTGAAGCCCAGGAGCTCGCTTCCTAACGAACCTAGAGAGCCGTTGCCGCCCGCCTTTCCCATTAAACTCGCCATCATGGCCAGCCCGGAACCCGAGCTCTGATCGGGCGGCATCAGTCGCGCCGTGGAGGTGTATTTGTTCGGCGATAGCAGAGCCATGGCAAGGCTCAAAACCAAGCCAATGCCGGCGCAGCGCCCCAGGAAGCCAGCATGGTCCCAGAGCAGGCGCAGCCGCGCGATGGTCTTCTCACGCTGCGCGCGATCCTCTTCCTCGCTCTGTTCGGTGAGAAGTGGATCCCCCAATTCGAGCTCTTCCTCTCGAATCCGCGGCTCCTCCGGTTTCGTCGTATGCTTTGCCATTGCGGTCCGCTCCGTCCGCGGATCAGCGGTCGGAGGCGGCGCCTCCAGTTTCGCTCAATGCGTTCCTGTTTGCACTCAAAGATCCCGGCCAGAAGGTGAATTGAACCGACGTGCTAATGTTCGATTCCGGCTCAGGCGAAAGCACCGGAAAATTCCACTTCTCATATTGCACGGCAGCGGTCACGCTGAACCGCGAGCGCAGCGTAAAATCCGCCAGGATTCCGCCATCGGTGAGCGTGCCTCCGAAAGGTACGAATTCGCGGCTCACTTTCTGGTGGCGAAAATTAAGCTGAAGCTTGTCTCGCCCGGTGAACCAGTATGTCGTCCAGGCCTGAGCGCCTTGGCCCTGCCGCCCAATCCAACTGGCCAGCAGGTTGCCGTCATTCGTATAGCCACTGCGGTATCGGCCATTCCAGTAAAAAAATCCCTGCTGCAGCACGGGATTTGCGTTCGGGTTATCGGTAAAAATTCCCTCGGCGCGAAAATCCAGCCTGGGCACCTTGGGAATTCGCGGCAGATAAACGCCGGCATTGAATCCCGACTTATCGAACGCGCCCCACAAGGGCGATGGTTCGTCATCCGTAAAGCCATCTCCGTAAAACGTCAGCCAATTTCGCAGCCCCGGAACTCGATAGTTGAAATCGAATTCACCGCGGCGATCCCCCGGATCGGCGGAAGTTCCCGGAGTGGAGTTCCCGAACGAAAACACCGCCTGCACGAACTTGTGCGGCGTAAAGGGAACTCCGGCCCCGGCGAAAAGCGTTGTCGCCGAAAAACCAAGCTCAAGATTCGCAGACGGTTTGATGCTCAGCTTCTCGCCCTCAATAAACGGCGGATTACCAAGAGGCGCCGCCCAGGAGCCGGTGAACCCCGTGTTCTGGTCGAACAGCCAATGGTATCCGCCGATTCGCCCCAGTATGAATTGCGCGCGAACCGGACCTAACACATGCAAGAAGCCAGGCAATTCGGCCGGCGTCGTCTGGTTGATCTGCAGCATTTCCACGGGTTCCGCGTTTGTGCTGAAGATCATCGGACCGCCGGCATCAGGGCCCCACCACTGTTCCTGCTTGCCAAACGTGATCTGCCAGTTGTCTAACTGCATGCCTGCATACCCATCCAGCATATCAAATTGGCTGACACCGTGTGTGGACGTAGCTGAAGAATTAACAGGCACCCGTTCCTCGGTGGCAATGGCCTGTAACGCCGCGCCGGGCAGTGCAGGCGACGATGGCGCATGCTGGTATTCCCCGCGAATGTATCCGACGAAGGGACCCGCCGAGGCCCAGCCGGAGATTCCGGTGACGTTGCTGACGCCTTCCGCGTAGGGCCTTCCGGAATCATTGATGATCGTCTGGCCGAAATCGTATCCATCTCGGAGCGGCTGCCCCGAAATTCCCGTCACGCGCGAATATACGGACTCGACGCGCACCTGTTGGTTTGAGCCGCCGCCGAGGAGCGCCAATTCCGGCGCGAATTCCTTGCGGAGCGCGTCATAGATGCCGCCGGCGGTTTTCGAGTCGCTCTCTTCAAATTCGCCGAGAGAATCCTGCGCTTCCTGGAGCAGCCGCGCGCACTCCATTCGCGTCCAAGGGCGCATCCCCTCGAAGTTGCTCCGGATATATCCCATCGCGGCCAGCCGCGCGATCGCGGGGTAAACCCAGCTATCCATGGGCACGTATGGCGAACCCATGAATTTCGGCTGCAAGCGCGGCGGCCATTCCGGCAAAAATCGCGGGAATCTCCACCCGGCTCCACCCAGCTCGGCGCTGTGATGCTGCTTGTACACATACTCGCCCACGAGCCAGCCGATCGCGCTTCCCACCAGAACGTCTGACGGGAAGTGCTGCCTCGCGGTGATTCGCGAAGCGCTGATCGCGGTGGCGAGTCCATATGCAGCGATCTGCGGAATCGGGCCCGGATACTCATGCGCGATCACACCCGCGATGGCCCAAGCGGCCGTCGCGTGCTCCGACGGAAACGAGTCTCCGCCTTTCCAGAATTCGCCGTTTGCGTTATCGGTGAAGGGGCGCTCGCGCCGCGTGGCGTATTTTGCAGCTTCCGTGATCACCAGGCTGTCAATCGCCGCCTCGCCCGCTAAAAAGCCCGTCTCGCGCTGGTGCTCATGGTGGTCAACCAGCCCAAAAAGGTACAGACCGGCGCCCGCACCCGCCAGCGCGCCGATTCCGTAATCGGAAACGTGCTTATAACGGCGGATCGTGTCCGGTGAATTGTTCAAATGTCTGCTCACGTCCGAATCCGTGGCGAAAAGCCCCGCCGCGAGCCCGCCCAGAGGCACGAGCCAAGCGCCATCCTGCAGCTTGACGCGCGAAGGGCTCGTCCAAATCCCTGCCTGATCGAGCATGAAATGTTTTGGCGCATGCTTCAAATCGTTCTCATACCTATCGCTATCCGCCGCCGGTGGCGCTCCGATCGAGTGTTCCGGTCCCGAGGTGCTTGCCGCGGTTGCCTGATGTTTCGCATTTTGGGACGTGCTTCGCTGCGTGTTCTTCGCCGCGCTGGCCGATACCGATTGTCCGTGCGCCACGCCGCTCGAGATCACGATAGCAGCCGTCAAACATCCCACACCGAACCGTCCAATCACCGAGAGCCGCCAAATTGCCGAGGATCGGCATTCTGCGCCCCGCGGCTCGCCTGCAAGTACGGCTTTTGCGATGTCATGTTGTTCTTGGACGCCGCCTCCTGCGGCCCGTCTCGTCTAGTAATGGAGCGCGAACAGAACCGTGGTCGCCAGCGACGACGCAATCTGCGCGGTCGTAAAGAGGTTCTGCCATGCGAATGGAGTTCCTGTGGCGGCCTTCTCCGGCACCACTACCGTATCGCCCGGCTGCAGCGCCTCTCCGAGCGAACTGCCGCGCCAGAGGCTTTTTTGCCCGCCGAGTACAGATCCATCAGCGCGCACAACGAAAATCGCCTTCTTGTTCGCGAGATCGGTCGGCCCGCCAGCCTGCTGGAGGTACCACTTGGCGCTTTTCCCCGGCCGGTATGAAACCGCCGTTGCATTGAACACCTGGCCCGAGACCATCACGAAGCTGGGCCGCTTGGGAATCGTGAGCGTGTCTCCCGCGAACACGGTGATATCCGAACTGCTGCCCTTCCATCGCCGCAGATCATTTGACATTCGGATGTTCACCCGGCCAATCGGGGGAGTGGCACTTAGACGCTGGAGCGTTGTCTGCCACTCCTGCATCGACGCCTCTTTCGCGGCCCGCTGCTGAGGGGTATTTTCGGGTAGCGGCGTTAGTTGTCCCTGTTCCGCCTTGACCCGCACAATTAGCTGGTCGCGCTCCTTGGTTTCGATATCCCGCACCTCGCGGCGCTGCAGAATCGCCCCATAGGCATACCCGTCTGGCTGAATCCCGCCGGCCCGCTCAATCACCGAACTGAGGCGCTCGCCCGGCCGGATGCCGTAGGTGCCCGGATGCTTCACCTCGCCGCGCAGCGTGATCGAAGCGCCCAAGTCGTTCCATCCGGCAAGCTCCCGAATCGTGAGCACGTCGCCATTGTGCAGCGGCATGTTTGCGTTCGAATCCCCGCCCAGCGCCGCGCTGATAGAAACCGGCTCATGCTCGGATTCCAGTTTGGCCCCGCTTGTCCACTGGTAACGCGTCAGGTCGCCAGTTTGCGTATCCGCGCTCAGCGCAAGTCCTCCGCCCACGCGGATCAAATCGGCCACCGTCATATTCGCGGCCAATGGATACCGCCCGGGCCGGCCCACGTCACCTTGAATATAGACACTGGCCGGATCAATCGTGTTCGGGTTGCGATGGATCAAAATCCTGTCGCGCGGGCTCAGTTCAATATTCGCCGCCGGGTCGCCATCGAGCGCACCAGCCAAATCCACGCTGAAAATCTTCACTTGATCGTCCGGCAGATAGCGAAACACCTGCGCGTTCTGGCGCTTGGCATCCGGCGCCAGCCCTCCCGCCAGCTGCACGGCATCAGCGAGTCGGATTTCTCCCGGCGTGCGGTACGTGCCCGGTCTGCGCACGTCGCCCAGCACGGACACGCTCGGCGGATCCTGAAAAGCAAACCGGCTGAACACACGCACCGTGTCCAGCGAATGCAGCACGGGCGCTTTGGATGGGTCGGCCATAGCCTGAGACAGATCGAAGCTTTCCACGCTGGGACGAAAATCCGGCGCATTCAGCCGGATAATTTCCGCGTAATGGCCCGCCGGTTCGGGCAACAAATCCTTGTACGAGGAAATCAGGTCGGTCACCCGCATTCCATCGTGATACGAGTAGCGGCCCGGCCGAATTACGTGCCCTTCGAGGTAAACGGCGTTCTGGCTGTACGGCGCGATGGGGAAGATGCGGATCCGGTCGCCATCCTGCACGGTGAAAGACGCAAGTTCCTTCTCCGTGGCTGATGCGTCGTTGTTGGGAGCAATATTCAGGCTGAGCATGGTTCTTTCCTGATGCGCCATCAGCCTTTGCACCTCGATGTGCCCCAGCGATGCGGCCGGCAGCAGCCCACCGGCCAACTGGATCACATCCGCCAGATTCTTCTCATCCTTCAATTCATATATCGCGGGGCGGCGCACCATTCCTTCGACGGTCACTTCCGGACCAGCCGGCGGCACCTGCACCGTGTCGCCGTTCTCGAGCCGCACGATGTCCGTCTTTACCCCATGCAACAGGAGATCGTAGAGGTCAACCGTTTGAACTAACTGTCCGCCGCGATAATGATTCACGATGCGCAGCGAACCGCGTTGCGTGGGACCGCCGGCCGCGAACAGGGCATTGAGCGGCGTCGAAAGCGAGCTGATGTCGTACGCTCCGGGGTTTTCCACGTCGCCGACTTCGTAGACCCGTATCGTGCGAAGCCGCGCCAGCGAAACCGACACGGATACGCCCTTAAACTGCGTCCGCAGCAACTGCTGCATGTTCTGCTGCACGTCCGAAAGGCTCTTCCCGCTCACGAGCACGGGTCCGACTTCCGGCAACGTCACTTGGCCCTGCCTATCCACCGGACGGAAAAGCCGCTTGGAAACGCCGCCATAAAGGTCAATCGAAAGCGAATCGCCCGGACCTACCACATAGTCCGGGCCGACCGGCAGATCCATTGGGAGCATCTGCACGTCGCGCGTGCCGTTTTCAAAGACGGCTTCGCCGAACCGCTGCGGCGAGGCCGGACGCGGTATCGCCTGCAAATACATGTCGTACAGCGACGGGATTCCCTGATAGGGGTCCGGCTGCCGCAGCAGCGTCGGTTGTAGCATGGCGCTCGGCGCCCGCATGCCCGTCAGACTGGAGGTCGGCGCCAAAGAAGAAAAACCCTGCATCTGCGGCGAAGTTGCTGGCGAACCCATCATCTCTGCCAAACCCGAGGAGCCCAGGCCGGAGGCTCCTAGTCCCGCACCCAGGCCGCCGAGCGCTCCGAGCGACGAAATCCCGCCATTTCCAGATAACCCGCCTATGCCGGTAGCCGAGTTTCCGCCCCCTAGTAACCCCAACCCCGACAGTCCTCCGCCCGACTGGCCGTTGGCCGCGCCGTCGGCTGCCGCGCCCAACGCACCGCTCATGCCGAGTTGGCCGGGCATGCTTTCGGCACCGGTATCATCACCGCCCCCCAGCGACCCGCCACCGAACCCGCCAAGCTCGCCACCGCCTGCCCCTGCCATAGCTTGCCGCAGCAGCGCCGGGGAAAGCGCCGCTCCAAATCCATCAAGCGTGTCGCTCTCATCGTAGGATCCGCTGAACGGCATCTCGGAATATCCGTATCCCGCGCCGCCCTGGAGCAATTGCGCGCGCTCGAGCGCCCCGCCGGGCATTTGCAGGTTTTGAAAATTATTGGTGGGCGGATTCATCTGCAGCGGCAGATTGGGAATCTGCTGAATCGCCGGCTGGCCAAGACTTCCGGGCTGCGAGATCATCTGCCCGCCCGGCTGCGCGGCGCAGTTCTGCTGATACTGCGCGCTGCAAGGCATGGTCTTCACGAAAGATTCGTGCTCGCGCTGTTGCGCCTCCGCCCGCGCCTGTTCTTCGGCCTGCGTGATCCATTTCACGCGTTCCTGTATGAGAAGGTTCTGTTCCTTCCCGGCTTCCGAGTCCGGGTTTACCTTGGGAACCAAATAGCCATAGCGCTGTAGCAGTCGCGTTGCGACCGACCGAAAGGCGGTGTCGGTATCCAGCCGCGAATCAATCGCGGCATCGCTCAAGTCCTCGTCACCAATGATCTGGCCGTGCGACGTCGCATCCTGCGCCACCCATCGCTTCAGCTCGACCATCAACCCGGGATCCTGCGCCAGCACAGCCTTGATCTCTTCGGGGCTCGCACCTACGCGGTCCAGATTCGTCCGCCCAAGCTCCGCCGCGACGCCCTCGGGCTTCTGGGGCTGCGCCGTTTGCGACGCCTGCTGCGCCACCGCGCTCGTGCCGAGCGCTCCGAACGCCGCCAATGCAAGTACGCCGAAAAATGTAACGCCTGTTCGCAAGCTCATAGTTCTCACCGAAGGATTTCCTCCGCGGACTTCAGTTCTATTGCTCCACAAATTGCATCTTTCCTCGTAAGGCTCCGAGGACGCCCTCTTCAGACGATTCGATGCGGTTGGATCGGATATTCAGCGTGGCCCAGTAGAACATGGTGCTGTCGCGGCTTGGGGAGATGGCGATGATCTTCATGTGCGGGTAGCGCCCCAGCAGCACCTGGCACGCCCCCGGCAAGCTGTCCGATTCATCCAGCGCGACGATAAGGAAATCCGGGTGTGTCCGCTCCACCTCGCCCTCGATCTCCGCGTCATCCTGGATTTGTCCCACTATCTCGATACCGTCCTGCCCGGAAATTGTCGCAAGCACTAGTTCCCGCATCAACCTGGGCCTCGTCCCGACTAGCACGCGCACTTCACTCATTTCGGACCTCCGTGTGCCAGCCAGTTTCAATTTCTTGTTACAGTTTAGGAAGGCCTAATTGCGATTCAGGTTGTGCGACGGCCAGAATACCATCAACACGGGTACTGAATGGTACCAAAACAGTACTCAGGCATTTAGCTTATGCAGAATTAAGCGTAGATCTTCGCTTGTCATTCACATGTCCTTCCTTATGGTAAAGTCTCGGCATCTAACCTTTAACCGGCGAGGTGGCCTATGGCTGTACATCATCCAGAGGGTTTTCTGAACCTCGTGCGCGATGCGAAAGCGCGAATTCGGGAAGAGGATTTTCGCACCACCAAGAAGCGCCTGGACGCAGGCGAAAAATTCGTTCTGGTGGATACGCGCGAAGAAAGCGAATGGGCGCGCGGCCACTTACCCTGGGCGATCCACCTCGGCAAGGGCGTGATCGAGCGTGATATCGAGCGGGTGATTGCGGACAAAAACGCCACCCTTGTTCTCTACTGCGGAGGCGGATTTCGCTCCGCGCTCGCCGCCGATAACCTGCAAAAGATGGGATATCGCAACGTGATTTCGATGGACGGCGGCTGGCGAGGCTGGACCGAAGCGGGCTTTCCGATCGTCAAGGATTAGCTCTTCGCCTCGCCACCTTGCGAGCGGCGGTCGGCGCGCCGCGGGCCCTCAGCCAAGCCTCCAGAGCGCCGATATCGCGCAGCACAACTTGCGCGCCCATGCTTCGAAGCAGCGCGGTGCGTTCCGCGCGGTGCTCGCTGCGAGGAAGAAGCAAGCCCACGAAGGGCACGCCGGCGCTGCGCGCGGCAAGCGCATCATCCACGTTGTCTCCCACATATAGCGCGCGCCGCGGATCGCAGCCCTGGAAAACTTTGATCAAGCCCTCGGGATCGGGTTTCGGCGCGCTCACGTCCTCGACCGTTACGATTCGCGAGAAGAATTCGCGCACCTTGCAGCGATCCAGCGTGTAATCGAGTTCCTGATGCACGCGCCCCGTGAAGATTCCGAGCGTGCTGCGCCGCGCAAGCCGCCGGAGCGCGGGCCGCGGCAGGAGCCATTTTTCGCGCGCGACATTTCCGCGGCCATCCGCACCCCAATAAAGCTCCACGAATTTACGCTTCACCTCGTCGTACTCGAATTGGCCGCCCCATTCCTTTACCCATGCCGTGGAGAGCTTCCAATCGTCATTGAATCCGCCACGATTTTTCCACCGGTGCAGCTCGGCGTGCGTGGCGCGCCTGCCGGTGAAAAACTTCACGGTCTGCAGCACGGTGCGATGAAATGATCCGCGAACATCCACCAGAACGCCGTCCATATCGAAGACGATGATTTCCGGCCAGTCGGCCGCTCGAGTTGTTTGCGGGGCGCTCAATTTTCGGCGGAGTCGCGATTCACGAATGGGATTCGCCCGGCTCTTCGCCGGATTCGGGGCGCTCGTGCGCGAGCGGGCCCGGCTCGGCAGGCTCAGGCGGCTCGATGGGAATCTCGATATCTTCGGATGACCATGCCTCGCCGGGTGCGACAGCGGATTCGCTTGCCGCAGGCTTTTGCTCTGCTTCCGCAGATGGGGCGGCCGGCGGCGCAGGGGCTTCCGCGGAAGCCGCGGCGGATTTCAGGGCATCCAGCCGCGCGCCGAACACTTCGGCAAGGAGATCCACGATCTGCCGGGCGCCCGTACCATCTGAATCTTTCGCCGGATTGTATGCCGTCACTTCGATCGCGGCGAGATGCTTCTTGCTCGCGAACACCTGGAGCGCCTGGCGGACGTCCGCGAGCGTGAGCCCGCCTTTGCCTGGATAATCCGTCGCCGCAAAATCGGAGATCAAGTCCACGTCGAAGTGCAGGATGAACTCCGCTGAATTGCCGTGAATCCTTTCGACGGCCAATTCCGCCGCTGCTTCCACGCCCTTGCTCTTCACTTCCTCCGCCGGAAACCGCCGGATCGGGCAGCGGTCGAGCGCCGCCTTCTCGGCGGCATCCATCCGATCAGCCGAAAATCCGAAGAGCGCCAGATCGGGTTCGCGCACAAGGGGCGGCTCGCCCCAGAAGCGGACCATTTCGGCGGCGCCGCGGCCGCTCAAATGGGAGACGACCATGCCGTCCACGGAGCCCGTTGAAGTTGTGGCAGGGGTGTGAAAATCGGCGTCGCGATCCATGTAGATCATGCCGACGTTGCGGAAATAGCGGCGTGTGCCGGCGACGGTGGCCAGGGCGACCGAGCAATCGCCCGCCAGAATCACGGGCAGCGCGCCGGATTTTACGGCTTGCTCGACCCGCGGCTTCAGGGATTCCAGAGAGGCTACGATGGCGCGAAGGTTTCGTGCGCGCGGGCTTTCGTCGTCCGGTTTGTAGGCCTGAACTGGGTCATCGCCGAGGTCCGTCACCTCATATCCGGCGGCGCGAAGCCGGTCGGCAAGCCCGGCGGCGCGCAGGGCGGCGGGCGCGGCTTCATGGCCCGGCGACATTGCCGCAGCGCTGCTGGGCGCGCCGAGCAGGGCGATTTTATTGGGCTGGCGGACGATTTTAGCCGCCACTCAGGGGCTCCTTCGCAAACGCTGTCGCGCCGTGTGAGACGGCTTCATATTCGAGGTCACATCTCCGTGGAACGCGCGGCGTCCGATTGGCGCGCGGCGAGTTCGGCCGGCAGAGTGAATCGCACGTCCTCGCGAATCAAATCCAGATCGCGATGATTGGTAAAGCCGAATTTCGAAAGCCGCTGGCTGACCTGCTCGACCAGGATTTCCGGTGCGGAGGCGCCGGCGGTGAGGCCGAGGATCTTCACGCCTTCGAGCCATGCGGCGTCAATATCGTTCGCGTCTTCGATCAGCCGCGCGGGAACCCCGGCGCGATTGGCGACTTCGACCAGGCGGTTGGAATTCGAGCTGTTCGCCGAGCCGACCACGAGAATCAACTGCACCTCGCGGGTAAGGGCCTCGACGGCCTCCTGGCGATTTTGCGTGGCGTAGCATATGTCGTCGGATTTCGGCCCGACGATCGAGGGAAAGCGCTGCCGCAGGCGCGCGACGATTTCCTGCGTGTCATAAAGCGAGAGCGTCGTCTGCGTCAAAAACGCGAGGCGTTCCGGGTCCGGCACTTCGAGCCGGTCCACTTCCTCGACGCTGCCCACGACCAGCGTCCGATCCGGGGCTTCGCCGGACGTTCCGATGATTTCCTGATGATCGCGGTGGCCGATCAGGATAAGGGTGCGCTGCTCGCGCGCAAACTTCAGTGCTTCCAGGTGGACCTTGGTGACCAGCGGGCAAGTCGCGTCTATCACGCGCAATTGGCGCTCGGAGGCTTCCGCTCGCACGCGGGGCGGTACGCCATGGGCGCTGAAGACGAGCACGGCGCCCACCGGCACCTCGCCAATCGTTTCGACGAAGATGGCGCCGCGGCGGCGCAACTGGTCAACTACGTACCGGTTGTGGACAATTTCGTGATGGACGTAAACGGGGCGGCCGTAGGCTTCGAGGGCCAGTTCGACAATGTCCACGGCGCGAACGACGCCCGCGCAGAATCCGCGGGGACGAACGCGCACCAGCGTCTTCGCACTGCCATTTGCGCCCTGGATATTCGTCAGCGTCAAATTACTCTCCCGGAACCGGTCCATTTTATCCGAAGCTGCCGCGCATCGCTAGCCTGTTGGCGGGGGTTGGGCACGGGCACATAATTCCGCCAACGATGGTTACCGTAGATTAGAACAGAAAGTGCGTTGCAGGAAAAGGGGTTAAGCCGGTTTCTAATCCCCGTACCGTAGATTAGAATCGCGGGTTGGGGGGCTGCGCCGGGGGGAGGGGCGGTTCCTTCTTTGCCCTGTCGCCGGCGATGAATTGAGAGAAACATGCAGCCGCAGGTTATCACACAGTGACGTATTCGTCAAGGGAAATGGGAGGTCTGCCGGTCGTTGGCACATGATACGTCCGCTCGATCACAGCGCACCTTGAAGGAGCCGGCAGGCTTTTCCTCATTGGCACCCCTTTGTGACCATGACCATAACACCACGCG
>Ga0134126_10009175_pt1 | contig 12467 bp, 9 predicted proteins | sample KB31752_FD_96881 | JGI IMG/M metagenome (GOLD analysis project Ga0134126, IMG submission 96881) | Terrestrial soil microbial communities with excess Nitrogen fertilizer from Kellogg Biological Station, Michigan, USA - KB3-175-2 | ecosystem: Environmental > Terrestrial > Soil > Unclassified ...
GAAGCGATGATCTTCTCGCGCAAAAATGCTCCGCCGCCGCCCTTGATCAGATTCAGCTGAGGATCGATTTCATCGGCGCCGTCAATGTCGATATCAATCTTCGGGTGCTCGTTGAGCGTAGCCAGCGGAATTCCAAGTTGCTCCGCGAGGTGCTTGGTTTTTTGCGAAGTGGGAATGCCGACAATCTTCAGACCGCTGCGGACGCGCTCGGCCAGAAAACGTACCGCGTATGTCGAGGTCGACCCTGACCCCAAGCCGACGATGCTCCCTGCTTCCACGAGGTCCACGGCTGCGCGTGCGGCAATCTGTTTTTCGTGGTCTCGAGGATCAGCTTGGTTGGATAGCGTCATTTTTGTAGATTAGGTACCGCCACGCGACCAGCCATTGTATGGAAATTCAGTGATTAGTGGCTAGTGGACTCTGCCTCGTGATCAGGAAGAATGTTGGGGGAATTCAGACGGAAGTGCCCACCGAAACCATCAGGAGTATGGAGTCGAGAATGAAAGTGGTTGGGGGAACAACCCTGAGCAGCCGCGCCGGTGACTAAGCGCTAAGCACCAACCACTCGGATTGCTAATCGCCGAGTTGCGCGGCGGGTTGCTGCGACCCGTGGTGCAACGCATACAGCACCAGCTCTACGCGGCTCGAAATTCCCAGCTTTTCGAAGATCCGAAACAGATACTTTTTAACCGTGTGCTCACTCAGCCCCAGTTCGCTGGCGACATTGCGGTTGGAGAGCCCATCGGTCACCAGCGCGACCACCTGCTCCTCCCGCGATGTGAGCAGGATTTCGCCAGTAGCGCTCACTACCCTCAAACAAGGCGATTGGCACACCGAGTCGAGCAGATAGCTGAGTTGCTGGTTGCTGGCGAAGATTTCTCCTTCATGCACTCTCTCGATGCATTCACAAAATAGTTGAAAGGACGAATTTCCCAGGCAGAACAGGCCACGCGCTCCCGAGCGAAATGCCTGGACGGCAGCTTGCCGGCTTTCTATATCGAACAAACAAATTTTTGGTATTTCCGGATACATCAGGTGCAGGGTACGGACCATGCTGACGTCCGGCGCCGCGGAATAAGGGACCTCGCAGCTTATGACCATCACATCAGTCTTGCTATCTTCGAGGAATTCCAGAATGGGAGGAACTTCGCTCGGACAGGAGAACACCTGAAAACCTCGATTGCGAAGGGAACCGGCCATTAGCTGATTTTCCAGCTGTTTGGAGTCAGCCAGCAACACACTGATTCCGCTGCACGAAAAAGCGTCTTCAATTGACATAGATTACCAGCGCGAAAAATTCCAATGTAATGACAGGAATGTACCTGTTAAGAATTTCAATTGCAGTGACCAGAGAACATTGCCGCAACTCTCTCCTGTGGAAAACTCCAATACTCACCAAATCCCTGAAACCTTCTCAAAGCAACACTAGCTACTTCCGTGCGGTGTACTTTCTGCGTCTTGTCGCCAGTTCGACGCAAGCCTATCTTTCGTTTCGCAGCGCGGTAGACCGGTTGCAGGAATCACTTCTCATGAACATGCAGCGTGCAGCTCTGTTGTTTCTGATCTGCGGATTTCTCGCCCGCACCGCGCGTCCTGCCTGCGCTCAGTCTGTAGCATGGCCGAACGCAATTGGGGTCACCAATACCAGTGCGGCGGATGGCACGAGGGGTCCCAATAGCGGGAGTCCAGCCTTGACGGGGGCGCGCCATCCGCAGTACCGGCTTCAGAAGAGCGACGTTGTTGAGATCAAGTTCACCTTCTCGCCCGAATTTGATCAGACTGTAACGGTCTTGCCAGACGGGTTCCTGGCGCTGAAAACGGTTGGCGACGTTTTCGCTGAGGGTCTGACCGTCGCGGAATTGAAGGGCTTGGTTGGTGAAGCCTATGCCCCCACTCTGCGCGATCCCGAGATCAGCGTAATTTTGAAAGATTTCGAACGACCATACTTCGTTGCCGGCGGGCAGATAGGCCGGCCCGGCAAGTATGAGTTGCGTTCCCCAATTACGGTTTCCGCAGCCGTCGCCGTCGCAGGGGGATTCACTGAACAATCGAGACACTCGCAAGTTGTAGTTTTCAGGACAGTTACGGCTGGAGTCGTGGAAGCCCACGTGCTGAATGTCAAAGCCATGTTGGCCTCGCGAAATCTGGAAGAGGACTTCGAACTCCAGCCGGGAGACATGCTGTTTGTACCGCAAAACCGGATTTCAAAAATCCGAAAGTTTTTGCCGGTATCAAGTCTGAGTACCTTCTTTACACCGGCCCAATTCTGACTTATGCCACAGGACTTACAAATGATTGCTTCGCGAGGTTGGTTAAACTCGCCCACTCTTCGTGACGTCGCCGCCGTATTTTTCAGACAAAAACGGCTGTTGGCAACTTCATTTATGGTGATCGCAATCTCGGGAATCCTCTATTCCGCTCTTTTCCCTTCTTACAAATCTGAGATGAAGGTACTGCTGAGGCGAGGCCGGATTGATCCTGTAGCATCGCCGATGCCAACATCCTCGCCGGCATTTGAGCACGATGAAATCACAGAAGAAGAACTGAATTCTCAGGCAGAACTGCTTCGCGATGAGGATCTCCTGCGGGAGGTGGTGCTTCATACCGGATTAGCACAAAAGACATGGTTTTCAGTCATCACCCGGCGGAACTTTGAGCAGCGGACCGAAACCGCGGTTCGTCGCCTGGCCGGCAAGTTGGATGTACAGCCAGTACGCAAGTCCCGGCTGATCACCGTCTCCTATAACTCCTCGGATGCAGCGCAGTCAGCGGCGGTGCTGCATTCATTGGCGACGGCATATCTAGCGAAACACGCAGCAAATATCCGGCCCTCGGGACAACAGATTTTTTTCGAACAGCAAGTGGATGAGTCGCGAATCGTTCTCGAAGAGGCGCAAGACGACCTGATCGCCTTTATGCGAAAACAAGGCGTAGCGTCGGCCGGCCTCGAACGTGATCTCCTCCTTCAAAAGCTGAGCGATGCGGAAGCTTCCGAGTTTGCAGTAGAAACGGACATCGCTGAAGTCGGTACCCGGGTTCGCCTGCTAGAAACAAGGCTGCGAGATTTGCCCCAACGACGAGTGGTTGAAATCAAGAATGCTGACAACCCTCAACTGGAAGAAAAACTGAAATCAAAGTTGCTGGAGTTGGAGCTACAGCGCACATCATTGTTGACGAAGTTTCAGCCTTCTTACCGGTTAGTACAGGAAGTTGATGAAGAAATCGCTCAAGCCAAAGCTGCAATTGGATCTGAAGCGCTAAAGCCGCTGCGTGATGAAACCACGCAAGATGATCCGGAGTTCGACTGGGCGCACTCGGAACATCTTAAAAATGCAGTGGAGCTTCGAGCACTTGAACAGAAACAAGCTGTAGCGCGTGAACAGGTGAATGCCTATCGCGCCACGGCAGCAAAACTGGAAGTGAGCGCAATCGCGCAGCATGATTTGGAAGAGCAGGTAACAGCCGCAGAAAATAACTATCTGCTCTACTCGAAGAAGCGCGAAGAGGCAAGAATTAGCGATGCGCTTGACCAAAATGGCGTTTTGAATGTCGCCATCGCACAGCAACCCCGCGCGCCGGCGCTTCCGGTCTGGTCATTCCTTGCAGTCACCTGCTTTTCTCTTATCGGAGCGGGCGGGTTCAGCACCGCGATTGTATTTGTGAATGATTATTTCACCCCCTGTTTCAGAACCCCGCAAGAAGTATTTGAGTTTTTAGGATCGCCGGTATTGGCATCTCTGCCGGCAGCACGGGAAACTGTGCGCAATTCGGAGGCGTCATGAGCGTAGGCGCGCAAGTTTGGAAACATATTATTCCCACGGTCAATCCCGTGCTTCATCGCAAGCCTCGGATGGCGGTCCCGGCTCCGCCCTCAGATCATCAACAGAACGAACCTGCGCTCGCGCTGATGCAACAGCTGTTCTTCCCCAGGGCAACCCTACGTCGAACCTCGGTTCTACTTGCTGCGGCGGATGAACCCTCCAAAGCTTCATCACTGGGCGAGAAGATTGCCGTTAGCCTTGCACAACTTTCCGGCGGAATGGTCGGGATCATCTATAGCGCTTCCTCGGTGCAACGAAATCCATGGGAAGGCAAAGGATTGCCCGCCGGCTTCGGCCGCGGATTGTGGCAGATGTACTCATCGCGTCTGGCCGAGCGGGTGTGGCAAATCCCAGTCACATTGCTAGGCCATGAACCGAACGACAAGGGCGGTTCCACCAACGATCGCCTGAAAGAACTTCGCAGTTCGTTCGATTATTTTTTATTGTCAGCTGCTATCAGCGACTGCGAAATGCCCACCCTTTGCAATTTGTGTGAAGCGGCCGTTCTGGTGCTCACGGCTAACGTCACCCGGCGTGAGGCAGCCGTCAACGCTAAAGAACAATTGCTGCGCCAAGGTGTGACTTTATTGGGAACAGTGCTTGACCAAAGGACCATGCCAATTCCGGACTCCATCTACCGCCGGCTCTGACGGACCATATGGGTCACCTTGCCAATATTCTCGATTTTCAGGCGGGACGACGGCCAAAAGTCGCGAGCGCCGCACTTGCCGCCCCACACGTCGGCGATTCTGATCTGGCGAGGCTAATCCCTGGAATCTCTGATTCCGAGCCCTTGGCCTTAACTTACCCATCAATATTAGGAACAGCCGCGATGCATTTTTTGCCGCGATTCTGCCGCAGATTAGACGGCGGGATGCTGGCACCCGCGATGCTCGACCTTTCACTCCTCACACTGCTTTTTTCTTTGCAAGTCTGGGCGCTGGGATCGAAATCGCTTCCTTCGCCCATTCTCTGCATTTACGCATTCTGTTTCGTAGTCTTTGCGATTCAAGAAGACCTATACCTTTCGCACAAGACCGAGTTCTCCGAAAATGCAGCCGCGTGTCGGGCCATCGTGTGGGCAACGTTTTTCACAGGTATTTGTCTAGGATGGTCGGCCGCGCCTGGGTCGGCAATCATCCTGCTTGGGTTCAGCTTTTGTACTCTCGGTGCTCTAGTTACCGCTCGACGATTACGGCGGAGCTTTCGTCCGACTGAGGTTCCGCTTCGCAACGTACTGATTGTCGGCAACGGGATCAAGGCCGCACGAATCGCCAACGCGATTCGTCGCGATCGGAACTCATGTCGAGTACTCAAGGGTTTCATCACAGAGAATGATCTTTGCAATAACTACGGGCCCGCGATGTTGAGCAGAGTTGCACGCGAGGAATTCATCGATGAGTTGGTCATCGCGAGTTCCGAGCCCTCTGTTGTCGATGTGGCTGTTCAGGAGGGTTGCAAAAACAAGCTCGACGTAAAGCTTGCGCCTGATATTTGTATTCCAGTTTCCGCGGATGCCGATCTCGAAAACCTTGGCGGGGTCCCGTTATTCAGAATCCAAGTTCATCCTGTGCCCGAGTACCGGCTCGCGCTGAAGCGCAGCCTCGACTTTGCCCTGTCGATTTCCGGCCTGATTGCGCTTTCGCCGTTGCTGCTTGTAATTGCAGCGTTCATCAAATGGGACTCTGCAGGGCCAGTTCTCTATTGCGCGCCGCGTACCGGACGCAAAGGACGGCGCTTCGTCTGTTACAAGTTTCGCACCATGGTTCCCGACGCCGATTCCCGCAAAGACCAACTGCGGGACAGAAACGAGCGCGAGGGAGCGTTTTTCAAAATCGACAACGACCCGCGCATCACCCAGTTCGGACGTTTTCTACGGCGCTATAGCCTGGATGAACTTCCGCAGTTGTGGAACGTATTGCTCGGCGACATGAGCCTGGTCGGACCCCGCCCTCACCCTATTGATGACGTCAGCCAGTACGAACTTCAGCATCTGCAAAGGCTCGACTTCATTCCCGGAATTACCGGCTTGTGGCAAGTGACGGCACGCCGGAACCCGTCATTCGAACGCAACCTCGAACTTGATATCGAGTACATAAAAAACTGGAATTTGTGGCTTGACGTGCGAATTCTGTTCAAGACCGTGTCCGCTGTTTTCGAAGGGAGCGGTGTGTGAGCTCGGCATCGATTGCGCCCACCCACCTGGATAACCCTGCAGTATCGCTTTTCATTCTTCCGCTCAGAGTGTTTCATTTATGGCTGAGTCTGCCCGCTGCCATGTTTTTGCTGGCCTTGACTGCGATGCTGTTCAGGCCTCCTGATCTGAAATCGTTTCCCATCGACCGGGTGGCGTTCTTTGCATTGGTGCTTCTGCTGGCAATTCGTGCAGCTCTTCGCCGCGGATCCCTGCATATTTATCCCGCAACATGGCCACTGCTGGGGTTAATGGTAATCGGGCTCTGGGGCGTGTTGACGCAACCCTATGATCCTCAAGCGTGGAGCGTGTTCGCGGCCAAGTGGGCTGTCCCATGTGTGTTCTTCCACATTGCGGGCCTGGTGTTTTGCGGCGACCGTTCTCTACACAAACTGGAAACCTTCCTCTTGCTGGTGCTGATCTATCTCACCGCGATCTCAATTTTTTCCATGTTGAATCTTCGAAGCCTGATAGTTCCCGGATTCATTAACGACGAAGGAATCGGTATCCATGCCGACCGGGCCCGCGGGCCCTTTTTACAAGCGGTTGCAAACGGTCTTTGCCTGAATCTACTCGGACTCGTAGCCCTGGATTCCTTTCGCAGACGGAAACTGCGCGGGATAGTAGCCGCAATACTCTTCTTGGCCGTACCTCTGGCTTTGCTGGGAACCAAGACTCGCGCAGTTTGGATCGCATCCGTTTTCTCAGTCCTGTGCCTAACGTTCTTTGGGTCCACGCTCAAGTTGCGGCGGATCGCGTCTGCCTGGTGCATTCTCGCAATTGTTGGGTCAGCACTCATCATGTTTTATCGTGCCGATCAAGATTCTTTTGCGGAACGCGCGATGGACCGCTCGCCCGTCGATTTCAGGGGCGAAATGTACAGCGCGGGCTGGCAAATGTTTGTTGAGAAGCCGCTACTAGGCTGGGGTAGCGCGCACGATATTCAGGCAGAAGTTGAGAGACGGGTCAGCAACTTCCATCCCGAGTACTACGTATTTCATAACACTTTTTTGGAAATTGCCGTGGAACGCGGGGTGCTCGCCCTCGGCTTGTACATCTGGCTGATGATCTGCCTGTTCCGCCTTGGAAAGATGGGCGCAATTTCGGATGAGATGGACTGCGCCTTCTCGAACCCACATTTTCGCAGGCTCTGGCCGTTGCTGCTGGGAGTTTATGTGCTGAATGCCAGCGCGGTGTTGATGAATTATCAATTCGTAAATGCGGTTCTGTTCACGATTGCTGGAATTCTGGCGGCGCAGCCTTCCGGCATGCAGCGATTCCATGATCAACCCGTGATCGTCCAATGAACACGATTGCCTATCTCGCCAACAGCTTTCCTGAGGCTGTGGAGCCGTATGTCCTGCAAGAAATTTGCGAACTACGAAATCGGGGGAAAGCCGTGGTAGCGTGCAGCTTTCGGCGGCCTCGGCAAGTTTCGGCGCAAGCTGCCGAAATGGCCTCGGGAACGACTTATCTCTTTCCGCCCAACCCGCGACTCGCGCTCCACGCCTGTTGGATTTTCGCCTCCCGGCTCGCCTTAATTGTCGATCTTCTGTGGCGAGCGGTTCGCGGGCCTGAGCCGATGCGGCGCAGGATGCGGACCATCGCGCACACCTGGTTGGGTGTGTACTTAGCAGCCGCGTTACTGAAAAAGCAAATCGCCCACATCCACATTCATCACGGATATTTTTCTTCCTGGGCAGGGATGGTTGCGGCGCGAATTCTAGGTGTGACATTCAGCTTGACCCTGCACGGTTCGGATGTGCTTGTCCGCGCAGATTACCTGGATTGCAAACTCAAACACTGTAAGTTTTGCGTCACGGTCTCAGAGTTCAATCACAGACACATTCGCGAACATTACCCTGAAGCCGATTGCAAGATACTCGTCCATCGCCTGGGAGTTGATGTCGATTTCTGGGTTCCCAGGCAGAATACAACGCCCGATTCTTGCTTTTCAATCGTGAGCGTGGGACGCCTGCACCCTGTAAAAAACTACGACTTTCTTGTCCGCGCCTGCTATGAATTGAAAAATGCTGGGTTGGATTTTCACTGCACGATTGCCGGGCAGGGAGAAGAGAGCAATCGGCTGCATAATCTGGTGCGTGAATTGCGCCTGGAAAATGAAGTCGAGTTATGTGGACACCTCGAGCCCGACCAATTGCGGATTCTCTACAGTCACTCTGATGTCGTAGTGCTCACCAGCCAAAGTGAAGGAATTCCCCTGACGCTGATGGAGGCGATGGCGATGGAGCGAATTGTTCTGGCGCCCGCGATCACCGGATTACCCGAGTTGATCGACGGCGAAACCGGCTTTCTCTATCAGCAAAATTCTCTCGCTGACTTCCTGGATAAATTACTCGGTATTGCCGCCGCGAAGCCGTCGCTCGATCATTTCGGGCAAAACGCCAGGCGGCATATTCAGTTGTGCTTCAATCGTCAACGAAATCTGGACACTTGGGCTGAAGATTTCCTCCGTCACCTCGAACTCACCTCAGAAGAGCAAGAAAGTTGGCATGCCAATCCTGTACTGCAACAAGTACAACTTCCGGTTCAGCGGGACCGAAGCATACCTGTTTGAGACCATGGAGTTAATGCGCTCGCGGGGCCACGAAGCGGCGTTGTTTTCGATGGCCGATGATCGCGGACCCGAAACACCGTATGATCGGCACTTTGTGCCACTCACTGATTTCAAACAGATGGCTGGTTTCGCCCGAAAAACCAGCCTGGCACTCCAGGCAATCTATTCTGTTAAAGCGCGAAAAAGCATTGCGCGAATGATCGACGACTTTCAGCCAGACCTCGCGCATGTCAGAAATATTTATCACCACCTGTCGCCTTCGATTCTGTGGGAATTGAGGGCACGCGGCGTGCCGGTGCTTTACCACATCAACGATTTCAAACTCATCTGCCCCAATTACAATCTGATTTCATCCACCGGAAATGCCTGCGAACGGTGCGAGGGCGGCCGGTTTTGGAACGTAATTCGCGAAGGTTGCTACAGCGGCGGAACTGCGGCGTCAACTGTTTTGGCGGCTGAAGCGTATTTCCACAGCTGGATTTCGACTTATCAAAAATGCGTCGATCTCCTTCTGGCGCCAAGCCAGTTTGCCAAACGGAAATTGATCGAGAACGGTAATGGCTGGACTGACCGGCAAATTCAAGTGCTTCCACATTTTCAGAATTGCCCCGCGCAGGTCGCGCCGCACCCCGGGCCAGGTGCGCATATTTTGTATTTCGGACGACTGTCCGCCGAAAAAGGCGTCGACGATCTTCTTCAGGCGATGCAGCGTTTGCCACATATCAACCTGATAATTGCCGGCGACGGGCCTCGACGCCAGCTGCTGGAAGCGCTTGGCAGAAGCCTCAGGCTGAACAACGTCAGTTTTGTGGGCCATCTTTCCGGGGCCGCTCTGGATAACGCAATTGCGAACTCGCAATTCACCGTCTTTCCCTCGCGTGCTTACGAAACCATGGGCAAAAGCATTTTGGAATCCTATGCACACGCGCGAAGCGTGGTCGCCTCTGATTTAGGCTCACGGCGCGAATTGGTCCACGACGGCAGAACCGGAGTGTTGTACAAGGTTAAAGACATCGACCAACTTTCTGCCGCGATTGCATTTTTGCATGAGAATTCAAATCTGGCGAGAACAATGGGAGAAGAAGGCCATGAATTAATCAAACGCAACCACTCACAACAGCAGCACTTCGAGGAGCTCGAGAGAATTTATAAAAAGCTGACAGGACTGCAGAATCCGCCAGCCACAAAATCGGCTTCACTCGCCGGCATGAAGCCAAACGAACCTCTGCACATTGCATTTATCGGCGGCCGAGGCGTAATCGGCAAGTACAGCGGAATAGAAACCTGTTACGAAGAACTCGGTGCAAGGCTTGCGGAAACGGGCCATCAGGTTACCGCATATTGCAGAAGTTATTTCACACCCAAAACCCGCCAGTACCGCGGCATAAGAATTGTCCGGCTGCCGACGATTCGCACCAAGCATCTGGAAACCTTAGTGCATACCTTCCTGAGCACGATTCATGCATGTTTCACCAATTGCGATGTCGTGCATTACTACACACTCGGTCCGTCCCTGTCTTCTTTTCTCCCCAGAATGTTTGGCAAAAAAACTGTAGTGAGCGTGCAGGGCCTGGATTGGCAGCGAAAAAAGTGGAGCAAGATTGCCAGATACGCACTCAAACTCGGCGAGTGGGCTTCGGCACGTCTGCCCAATGCGACTGTGTCCGTCTCGCGTACGCTGCAGACCTATTACCGTGCAAGCTATACGAAGGACTGCGCATACGTGCCCAAAGGCACACGGATACGCGAACGTCGCGCCGGAAATTTTCTCGAAAGCAACGGGCTGAAACCCGGCGCTTATGCGCTGTTTCTGGGTCGCTTCTCGCCGGAAAAGAATTGCGATCTTCTCATTGAGGCATTCGAAAAACTCGACACGCCAATGAAACTGGTTCTCGCCGGCGGCTCCAGCCACACCGATGCTTATGTCGAGCGCCTACGTCAACACCAGAGCGACCAAATCAAAATCCTGGACTGGATTTCCAGAGACACGCTAGACGAGGTCCTGACCAATGCGGCACTGTTCATTTTGCCGTCCGACCTGGAAGGTTTATCCCTTGCTCTGCTTGACGCGATGGGCGCAGGAGTATGTGTGCTCGCCAGCAATGTGCCCGAAAACGTCGAAGCTCTCGGAGATGCCGGCTTCACATTCAGCGCCGGCGATGTTGACGACTTGCAACGAATGCTGGCGCTCCTGCTTCCGGATTCGGCTTTGAGGGAAAATATCGGCGGTCGTGCCCAGGCGCGAATTCGTGGTGAGTACTTGTGGGAAGAAGTCGCAGCAGGGATGAATGCGGTGTACTCGTCCTTGTTTGAGCATCGAGATACAAAGCCGGTACTGAAAACGAGAGCTGCGGGAACGGCTGCCTAGTACGGCGGAGCTGCTAAGCCCCAAAGCCCACCGGCTCCAGTTTTGCCGTGAAGTGCCGCAGGAAAGGCGCTTCATAAGTCAGCTTCAATCCTCGAATCGACTGCCGCTTTTTCCAGACTTCCAGAATAATTTCGACTACGTAATCGATGTGACTTTGGGTGTATACACGCCGGGGAATCGCGAGTCGCACCAGGTCCATCTTGGCCGAGGCGCCAAACATCAGACGCCCGATTTCCACTGAACGGATTCCCCCTTCTAAATACAACTCGGTTGCCAAAGCTACCGCGGGAAATTGTTCCACCGGAACCTGAGCCAGAAAGGCCCGCCCATCCAGATAAATTGCATGTCCGCCCGGTGGTTGGACGATTGGAACTCCTTGCGCCGCAATGTGATTACCGAGATATGCGGTCGAGGCGATCCGATATTGCAGATAATCTTCCTCGAGCGCTTCCTGCAGGCCGACAGCAATGGCTTCCAAGTCACGGCCGGCCAGTCCACCATAAGTGGGATAGCCCTCGGTCAAAATCAGCAGATCTTTTTCCTGCTGTGCCAGCAAATCGTCATTGGTGCAAAGAAAACCACCGATATTCGCCATGCCGTCCTTTTTAGCGGACATGGTACAGCCGTCGCCGTAGCTGAACATCTCCTGCGCGATCTGCTTGGGCGTTTTGGATTCATAGCCCTGCTCACGCAGCTTGATGAAGTAGCAATTTTCGGCGAAGCGGCAAGCGTCGAAATAAAGTGGAATTTTGTGTTTGCGGCAAAGCGCGCTAACTTGCCGGATATTTTCCATCGAAACCGGCTGGCCGCCTCCGGAATTGTTCGTAACGGTGAGCATGACCAGCGGAACATGATCGCGGCCGACGCGACCAATCAGCGTTTCCAGCGCCTTCACATCCATGTTGCCCTTGAATGGATATTTATTCTGTGGTTCGCGGCCTTCGGCAATCACCAGGTCAACCGCTTCGGCCCCCACGAATTCCACGTTGGCGCGGGTGGTATCGAAATGCGTGTTGTTGGGAACCACATCACCTTTTTTGCAAGTGACCCCGAACAGAATTCGCTCTGCGGCCCGTCCCTGATGGGTGGGAATCACATGATGGAAGCCAAATATGTCTTGTACCGAGGCGCGGAAACGCTCGAAGCTCTTACTGCCGGCATAACTTTCATCGCCTTCCATGATTGCCGCCCATTGCTGCGTGGACATGGCGCCGGTACCGGAATCCGTGAGCAGATCAATCAGCACATCATCGGCGTTGAGCAGAAATAAATTGTAATGAGCCGCACGAAGAAGATTCTCGCGTTGCGAGCGTGTGGTCCAGCGGATCGGCTCCACGCTCTTGATCCGAAAAGGCTCGATGATGGTGTGGGACATGCCAGTATTGAAGCATGAAGAGCTTCGGGGTGTACAACACCAACTTACACGCAGGCAAACAGCCGTTACCGGACCGGCACTGAGTCTTCTTGTTCTTCGTATGTCACTGCAGCGGTCCGTTCGAGCTTGTC
>Ga0134126_10009177_pt1 | contig 12466 bp, 12 predicted proteins | sample KB31752_FD_96881 | JGI IMG/M metagenome (GOLD analysis project Ga0134126, IMG submission 96881) | Terrestrial soil microbial communities with excess Nitrogen fertilizer from Kellogg Biological Station, Michigan, USA - KB3-175-2 | ecosystem: Environmental > Terrestrial > Soil > Unclassified ...
CACCAGTAGCGCCGGCGGAGCCGCTGGCGCTGGGGGTTCCTGCGGTGGGCGTAACGGCCCTGGTGAGTATGCTGCCGGCGGCAGGTGCAACTGCTATTGCCTGGGTCGCACCGGTGGTTGTCTGGGTCGCACCGCTGGTTGCCTGGGTCGCGCCGGTGGTTGCCACCGTTCCAACAGCTGGTACGGCGACGGCGCTCGGTGTTGCCTTCATCTCCAACGGGGTCTTCATTGTTGGTGCCGCGCCGGCAACAGTTGAAGTTCCGACTGCGGCTGTCTTCGCTGCGGCAGCGGCTGTTCCTGCGACCGTTGCTGCGCCTCCGTTCGACGCCGCGGCTACGGCGGGTGCGGCGGCCACGGCCGGCGCGGCCGCTACTGCAAGCATGGAGCCGCTCGCCGGCATTGGAACACCATGTGTAGCGCCGGCCTGGCTCGGCGTGGGCTCCATATCGACCGGATCATTCACTACTTCGTAGCCGCCGAGCTCGGGGGTCGCGAGGTAGTACACGTCGTTCGCGTAGTAGTAGGTCTCGTCGCCGCTTTTGAAACTTGTCGCAAATGCAGGTAGCGCGGGCACCACAAGGCCGATTGGTGGCATTACAACAATGAACGCCGGACCTCTCTGCTCGAACCAGATGCCGTTGTAAAACCGGTACGTTAGTCCGGCGTAATTGACCACCGATGAGCCGTGTGGAACGTCACGGAATATCGCGCCTCTGTCGGGATAGAGGCGGTCGTGTCCGTAATGCCTGTCGTGGTGCTTGCCGTAGGGCTCGATTTGTAACGGAGGCTCGTCAGCGCTTTGAGCAACTGTACAGCTCGCTCCGAACGACAGGGCACACGCTATCCCGAGAAAGGATTTGAAAGAGCGCATAGGAGCTCCCCCTTTTATCGAGCAATGCCGGTCGCACGTCAGTTGTGCTCAACTGCAGTATGCGCCGAAACTAACGCGCGCAATAACGGGGAGTTGACTTAAATTCTGAAAAAGCCGGGTTCCCTCGCCGGTTCAAGATTGGAGTCGGCTGAGGCTCAACCCTTGCCAGCGTTTCAAGGGGGCTCGCCGCATATTGGATCGGATCCGCCGTCAGTGGCGCACACGTCCGACAGCACGTCCTCGGCAGTGACCGCGTCCTCGTAGAGATCGTCATTCGCTCCCGCAAGCCCGCCTGCAACGCCCAGCGCCAGCGAGATCCTCAAAAGAGTTTGCGCATCCACTAGCAACACAACTTTCTCCCGTAACGGTCATGGCTCTCGAGGGCGGAACATCGTGCCCCCGAGAGGGAGATCGCAAAGGCGGAGAGAAAAGCGACAACACGCCGGGCGGAAACGGTGCCGCGCGTCGGGCGTTTCCGGTCACTCGATCTGCTTGAACGCCTGTTGCAACAGGTCCAGCCTGGCCTTCATGGGTTCTTGCGGCTGGGAGCCTTCCGCGGACACTGTCAGACCGTAAGCCACCTTCGCTTCGTCGGCTGTTGCAGAGCCCGCCCGGGTGGAGATCCAAGTCTCGCCATTTTCGTACGAGATCGTGGCGTTGCGCGGCGCCTCGCGGGCGATCAGCTTGTGCCACTCATTCTGGAAGCCGTCCGGCAGGTCCGCCGGAGGTGCGCTCTGGCGCCAGAACAAGACCGAGTTCTTGCTATCAGGCGCTTCAGCGGCCCAAAGTCCGGCGACATCCCACACGACTGCATCATGGTCGTGAAAGAAGGCGAAGTTGATCCTGACCTGAGTCCGGTCGCTCATCTTCAGCAGCGACGGAGTGAGCTCAAACTGGACGCGCGGAGTTCGCAATCGCAGCCGCCGGTCCGCATCGATTTCCAGCTTCAACGAGTCGAAGATCTTCGGGCGCTGTATTTTTTGGGTGAGATAGCTGCGCCAGCGGCTCAATGAGCCTTCCATGGTGACAAAGACGTAGTTGAGCAGCGATTGCTGCCGTTGCATGGTCACGTCCCAGAAGCCCGTCGGGAGCCTGAAAATGGCGCCCGCGAAACCCTCCGGCGTCGGCAGGCTGATCACGGTCAGCATTGAGTCTTCGTACGGAATCGCCCAAGCGTGGATCTGCCACACCCGACCGTAGGCATCGGTGTACATGCTCTCGGTCTTCGCCTTGCCCAACGAAGTCACCCGGATGGAATCGCTGCCGATCAGGCGATGCACACTGTAGCCCTTGAGTATCAAGTCCATTTGCAGCTTCGAGTCTCCATAGAGGGTTCCGAGGTCGACATCATCGGGCGCATGCATCCGGATCATGTCCGCGGTCAATTCCACGAAACCGTTGTGCTCGAGCTGCACGAGGTGCGGCCTGGCACCGTTGATCAACCAGGTGCCGTTTTGCCCTTCGTGTATTCGTTGCGGAAACGCCGAGCGTTCGATGGTGTGCAACAGCCTCTCGGACCCGGTTCCATGCGGGAACACGTGTGCCGCGTTGTGGGCCAACAGTTGCGCATCGCCATGTTGGCTCACAGTCTCGGCGATGCCCATCAGCGCCCTGTAGAAATCGGGTAGAGACTTGGGAAGCGCGATGTGCTCATCGATCTGCACAGTCTCGGCGGTGTCCATGATGGGGAGTCGGATGGACGAGCGTGTGGACACCCTGCCCTCTGCTTCCTTTGCACCGAGAACCTGCTCGATCGATAGGGCGTAGTTCAGGTTCTCCGACGCAGACTTGCGCAGCACGACACCGATCAGGCGGCCATGGCTATCCACCAGTGGGCCACCACTGTTACCTGGCGATGCCGCGGCGGTAAAACGGAGCCAGTTCCATTTCCCATCCTGTTCTTCCGGACTGTTGGAGGTGTACACGCCATCGCGGATCACGACGCCCTCGCCGAGAGCGTTACCGACCGCGAACACAGCGTCATTGAGCTCCGGTTTGGGACCAGCCTTCAGGTATTTCGCAGACTTGGGAGGCTCGCGAAGCGAGAAGACCACGAAGTCTTCGTGCTCCGAATATTTAAGCACCTGGTCGATCGCGTAGACCTTGCCGGCGAGGTCACGCAAAGCCGGGGGGCCAAATTGACTGTGCATTCCTATCGCAATGACGTGTCCGGCGGTCACGTACTGATTGGGGCCGATGGCGAAGGCAGTGCCGACCGAGCGGTAGAGATCCGTGCGCTGCTGATAGGGCATGAGCTCCATGGGCAGCGGGCGTTCGTAAGTCACATCGCCGTCAGGTGGTTTGAGCTGCACGACTTCGAAGGTCGCAGCACGAATCTGCTGCTGCTCACCTGCCTCGAGTGCAGCGGCGCTGGCCGCGTCGGGCAGGAAGATGCATTGCAATGCAAGCGCGAGAATAGCGCCCGCGAGAGTTCTGCTGCGATTACGCCAGTTGACCATTGATACTCCATTCACATGCCGCGGCAACGCTCAATCATCCAACAATACCGCAAGAGGCCACATCGCCGGGCGTCAAAATGGGACGGCAGACCGCAATTTTCTCCAAGTCCGGTACCGGACAGTACGACAGGATGCGGTTAACGGCAGCCGCTGAATAGTCCGCGGCTGGTGCTAATCCTGGAGGAAGTCATGCCGTCTGAGATGATCAATCACGTTTCCATTGGCGTTCGTGATGTGGCGAAAGCCAAGGCCTTTTACGACGCGGCGCTGGCGCCGCTTGGTTACACCTGCCTGAGCTCCGGCGAAAGCTCGCTGGGATACGGAAAAGAGGAAGTCGAATTTTGGGTCAACGCTGCCTCCAAGCCCGTGGCGTCAGATCCCAATTCGGGATTGCACTTCTGTTTCAACGCTCCAACTCGCGCCTCGGTCGCGGAGTTTCATCGTGCCGCGCTCGGCGCGGGCGGTCGTGACAACGGCAAGCCGGGTCTGCGCGCGGACTATGGTGATAACTATTACGCCGCGTTTGTGATTGATCCGGAAGGGTATCGGGTGGAGGCGTACTGCGATCGCGCCGGGTAAGGCTGCAACCTCCGCTGGCGGCTCGGCGATGCCGCCGATCGGTGGGGCTGCCGAGGGTTCGGCGGCACCACCGATCGCACGGGCGACGGGTTAGCTCTGCGTATGCTGCTCTTCGGAGTCGATCACGATGTGCCCGTCTTTTACGGGGATCTCGTGGCCCGGATCGTGGTCCATGTGTACGTGGTGTTCCTGTCCGTTGAGTGTGTACACCACGTCGTATCCCGCGGGCTCCTTGCGGGAGTCGTAGGCAGTTACGCAACGATGCTCGGTCGTCGTGTACGTATTGCCGTTCTGCATCTTCTGCTCGATCTTGTTTCCGGCATAACCGCCGGCGCCGGCGCCAGCAACGGTCGCGAGTACTTTGCCGCTTCCACCGCCGATCCGGTTGCCGAGCAGTCCGCCGACGACCGCGCCAATGGCAGTCCCAGCCAGACGATGCTCGTCTTTCGGCTGCTTGGTGTGGGTCACTTGCTCGTCGTGGCAATCCTGCCGCGGGGTGCGAGTCATTTTGGTCAGCGCCTTGACGCTTACCACCTCGGCGCTGCGCGGCTGTGCGACCATCCGATAACCTGCGAACGCACCTGCGGCCGTTACAGCCGTCGCACCTACCGCAAGCCCGATGATCAGCGACTTGTTCATCCCGTCTCTCCGTTAACAATCTGACACAAGTGAAATCTTAGCGGGAAGCGGCGGCGGCGCAACTCCCAAACACGTGCATGTGACAATTTTCACGACACACGATCGAGGCCTGTGCAGATTCAGCGTCAGTTCAGGAAGAGTGGCCCGCGCGGCACGACTGAGCATCGCGACGCACGCAGCCCAATCGCGAGGGAGTTACGACGGAGAGGTCAGCGGCGTCAAGGTCAACTCGACGCGACGATTCGCCTGCCGCCCTTGGGGCGTGGCGTTGTCGGCGACCGGCCTTGTCTCTCCGGCACCCACAGTCACCACGCGATTGCTGGCGAGTCCCTGGCTCTCCAGATATTGCGCCACCGCGTTGGCACGCCGCTCGGAAAGCTTCTGGTTGTAATCCGCGGAGCCGGTGCTGTCGGTATGTCCGGCGACTTCGACCACGGTCTTGTCGTACTTCTTGAGCACCAGATCGACGGAGTTCAACACCTTGAAAAAGGACGGGTCCACATCAGCGCTGTCGGTTTTGAAGGTGATGTTGCCGGGCATGTTGAGAGTGATGTTGTCGCCCATGCGAGTCACACTCACGCCGGTGCCGGCGAGATCATGGCGGAGGCTCGCCTCCTGGCGATCCATGTAGTTGCCGATCGCTCCGCCGGCCAGCGCACCAACTCCGGCTGCGATCAACGCGTTCTTGCGATGCGCCGCCGCATCGCCGCCGGTCAGCAAGCCGACGACAGCGCCAGCGGCCGCGCCGATGCCAGCGCCCTTGCTGGTGTCGCTGATCTTCTTATCGCCCGTGTAAGGGTCGTAGGTGTAGCAACCGACAAGATTGAGGGTCAGCAGGGTTGCCAATACGGGCTTCGAAAAGACGAGCCTGAGGGAATTGTTCATCAGTACCTGACTCCGCGCTCCACGCGCCTGAAAAATCCTGTTCCACGCGGATGAGCCCAGGCGCCAGTGCAGTCGTCCGGGCCTACGCTTCCGCAGCCTAAATCTTAAGTAACCTTTAGAGACTTTATCAATACGTCGCCATCAGCCTGGCTGCTAGACAGCGCCGCGCCGCAATTGTTCCAGGCGGGCGTGCAGGTGCTCCGTAAAGAAGCCGTGCATCAGAAAGCGCTGGGCCGGATTCCAGGGGCCTACCAGGTACAGGGGGTATTTGTTATCGCGCAGGAAATTCCGGATGTTGGACTCGGTAGCGAAGTGCCGCAGGATCAGCAGGCCCGGTGGCAGCACCAGTCGATGAAACCAGCGATATCCCACAGGGGGAGTCGGCTGGATGGCCGGTGGTGCCCCGAGTATCGCTGGGTGATACCTCCGGGGAGCTGTCCGCGGGTGTTATGCGAGGCCCATGGCTCGCGCTATCAGGCACAGCCCTGCCCCGGCGACCACGACTCCGATCGCGCAGGCGACGCGCTCACCCACTGGGGCGAGGCGCTCGGCGGTTATAGCGGCCGCGACTAGTGCCATCGCTCGCAGATCCATCACGCCGACTACCAACGAGATGACCATCAAGTTGCCACAGCAACGGAAGCACTGCAGGCCGATCTGCAGGCCATGTCGCCAGGCCCTGGCAGGGCTCGGGCGAAGCGCAGGGATGCACGGGAGTTTCTTTCGGCAGCACGCGAGTTGGTGGGCCTTCCACGAAGTCAGCTGGAGCACGCCGGCTGTGAGGACCACCACGCCTGCAGCAACCGGTACTGCGCGCGACAGCGCCGGTTGTTGCATTTCAATTTTGGCCAGCGCCACGCCCACCGCAAAGGCGGGCAGCCCGAGCAGCGTCCAGAAGGAGAAGTACCCGAGACCAGTTGACAGAGTCAGCCATCCGAGGAGCCCCTCGTCTGAGGGCCGGACGGCCTCGCGATAGCGCGACAACGTAAGCACCAGGGATGGCAGCATCATCGCCATCATCATCAAAACCCACATGGTGAGGAATGAGGCCGCAACTTCCAGCCACGTCTGTCCGGGCATCCGCATCCAGGTCATGGACATCGTCCAACCACCAGGCATTGGCATCTCGTCCATGGCTGACATGGAGGCACAACACATGACGGTCGCCGCGGCGCTGGCGGCAAACACCAGCGCCGCGACGCTCCAGAACGCGTACTGCGAGACTCGCCCGCAGGTCCTGCGGGAGCCGGGGATTTGATCGATGCTGCTCACGCGAGGCGCGCGCTTTCGCGCTTACTGCTGGTCGTACTTGTCGTGGTGGCGCCACCAAACCCCCGTCTCATTGCGCCCCTTCGGTGCACGGTCGAGCCACTGGAACATGCCCCAGAGGCCGTCGAGGCCGCGCGCATAGGTAGAATAGGTGTGGTAAACAACGCCGTCCTCGAGGACGAAAGCGCTCACGCCCGGCTTTTCGCGCGTATAGGTGGGCACGTCGGTTCCGGTCGCGGCGGCCATCTGCCCGACGGGACTCGCGGCGTTGCCTGCGAGCGGCTCACCCGCGGGTGCTTGATGTCGGTAGTTATATTCGATCCCTCCCTGACGCTGTTGCTCCGGGGTGAACGAGATGTTGAAATCCGCGTTGAAGTCACCCCCGAACGAGGACGCCCACGGGAACGTCCAGCCCATTCGCCGCTTGAACGTCTGCAGCGTCGCAAGCGGCGCACGGGAGACGGCTGTCAGCGCGACGTCGTGATTGGCCAGATGCACGGCGAACCCGTTGAAGCCGTCCGCGATTGCCGAGCAGGACGGGCAGCCGGCCTTGTAGTCGGGCCCAAACATGAAGTGATAGACGAGCAGCTGCGAGCGCCCGTGGAAGAGGTCCGCCAGGGTGGAGGCCCCCTCATCGGTGTCGAAACGATACTCCTTGTCGATCGGGACCCACGGCAAGTCCTGGCGCCGCTGCGCCAATTCATCACCGCGCCGCGTGAGCTCCTTTTCGGCCTTCAGCAGGTCGAGCCGCGCTGCGAGCCACTCCTTGCGCGTTCCAATCATGTGCCTGGTCATATCCCGCTCCCGGTGGTTGTTGGTGGTGCGATAAATTAGGGCCGGGGGGAGCCACGGTGGGAGTGACAAGTGTGACGCGATTCAGATGGACTCACTGATCAACGCCGCGGCGCGGGCGCTCGCGGTCGGCGACCCTCTGGGGGCCCTGAAGCGGGTTGCCCTGCGCGATGATGCGCCGGCGCTTGCCCTTCGAGGCATCGCGATGGCTCAGCTCGGCGATCTGGTCCGGGCAAAGTCTCTGCTGCGACGTGCTGCAAAGGCCTTCGGCTCCAAAGAAGCGGTAGCCCGCGCAAGATGCGTCGTCGCAGAAGGCGAAATCGCGCTCGCTTCGCGTGACCTGGGCTGGCCTGCGAGGGCCCTCGAGACAGCCCGGACGACGCTCGAGAAGCACGGCGATCGGGCAAATGCCGCGCACGCCAGGTATCTGGAGATCCGCCGCCTCCTTCTCATTGGGCGCCTGGACCAGGCGGAGCGTATGCTCGCCAAGCTCGACCCGGCCCTCCTGCCGCCCCCGCTGCAAGCGGCTCATCAGCTGGTCATTGCCGGAATCGCCATGCGGCGGCTGCGCACGAAGACAGCACAAGAAGCGCTAACCCGCGCAGAGGAGGCTGCGCGGCAAGCAGCCATCCCAGCGCTGATGGCGGAGGTCGAAAGCGCTTCCTCCGTCCTTAACGCGCCGGCCGCCCGCCTGATGGCGCGGGGCGAGGAGCGACTTCTGTTGCTCGAAGAGGTTGAAGCGTTATTTGAATCGAAGGCGTTTGTAGTGGATGCCTGCCGCTACGATGTGCGCGAGGGCTCCACAGTGATATCCCTCGCGAGACGTCCGGTTTTGTTCACGCTCGCCCGAGCACTGGGCGAAGCATGGCCCGCAGACGTGCCGAGAGACACGCTTATTGCGCAAGCTTTCCGCGCGAAGCGCGCCGATGAATCGCACCGCGCGCGATTGCGAGTCGAGGTTGGGCGGCTTCGCACCCTACTTCAACCGTTCGGCGACGTGACCGCGACGAAGCGCGGGTTTGCGCTGGTGCCGCGGCATGCCCCTGAAGTTGTCGTGTTGGCGCGGCCTGTCGAAGAGAGGCATGCGGCGGTGTTTGCCTTACTTGCTGATGGCGAGTCGTGGTCAACCTCCGCCCTGGCCGTTGCTCTGGGGGCTAGTCAACGTACGGTGCAAAGGGCTCTCGAATCCCTCGTCGCAGCAGGTAAAGTTCAGTCGGTAGGCCGCGCACGAGCGCGCCGCTGGATGACTCCGCCCATGCCGGGATTCACGACGACACTGTTACTCCCAGCTCCACTACCGACTGACTAAGATTGACCCCACACCCAAACGACGGAGACAGGCGCTCATGAAACGGTCAAATGCCGAGGTTATCCGGGAATATGGGCCCTTTCCGGGTGTCGATAGTGTGGGTGGAGTTACCTTCGACGGCCGGCAGGTCTGGCTCGCCGCCGGAGACAAGCTGCTCTCGCTGGACCCGGCGAGCGGACAAACGGGAGACTCAATCGATATGGCCGCACATGCCGGCACAGCATTTGACGGTCAATATCTGTTCCAGATCGCCGAGAGTCACATTCACAAGATCGATCCCAAGACGGGCCGTGTGCTCGCCACCATTCCCGCTCCTTCCGGTGGCGCCGACTCCGGGCTCGCGTGGGCCGAAGGGACGCTCTGGGTCGGGGCCTATCGGGACCGCAAGATCCATCAGATCGATCCGGACACCGGGGCGATTCTGCGCACCATCGAGTCGAACCGCTTTGTGACCGGAGTGACCTGGACCGAGGGGGAGCTCTGGCACGCCACCTGGGAGGGGGACGAGTCCGATTTGCGGCACGTCGATCCCCAAACAGGGAAGGTGCTGGAGCAGCTCGACATGCCGCCTGGAAAGGTGGTCTCGGGACTCGAGGCTGATGGTAAGGATCAGTTCTTCTGCGGGGGCGGGCGCAGCGGGGTTGTCAGGGCGGTGCGGCGGCCGCGGCGGTAGAGCGGCCGGTCATGGCGGTTTACCAAATTGGGGTATACTCCGAATTAGTTCAACTATTTCGTAGTGAATTCCGTGACCGATTTCGTCCGCCGCCTGAATTTCAGTCTCCCTCACGGGCAGTCCGCGTTTCTGTGGGGTGCGCGCAAGACCGGGAAGTCAACCTGGCTGCATACGCACTTCCCTGATTCGGTCTATTACGACTTTCTGAAGACCGACGTCATGCTGGAGCTATCACGCCATCCTGCCACGCTCCGCGAGCAGTTATTAGCAAGAGACCTCTCCAAACTCAAAGGCCCCGTCATCCTGGATGAGGTGCAGAAAGTACCCGCTATCCTCGATGAGGTGCAGTGGCTGATCGAAACGCAGAAACTCAACTTTGTGCTATGCGGCTCGAGCGCGCGCAAGCTCAAAAGGGGCCACGCCAACTTGCTGGGCGGCCGCGCCTGGCGCTTTGAGCTGTATCCGCTGACCACGAACGAAATTCCAGGCTTTGCCCTCCTGCAGGCTCTCAACCGCGGCCTGCTGCCGGCTCATTATATGCAACCGCATTACCGCCGGTCGCTGCGTGCGTATGTGGAGGATTATTTAAAAGAGGAAGTCTTCGCGGAAGGCCTCGCCCGCAACATCGGCGCATTCTCACGGTTCTTCGATGCAGTCGGCTATTCGCATGGCGAACTGGTGAACTATTCCAACATAGCGCGCGACAGCGGCGTTGACTCGAAGACGGTCAAGGAGTACTACCAGATCCTCGTCGATACGCTACTCGGCTCCTTCGTCGAGCCGTTCAAGAGACGACAAACCCGCCAGGTCATCAGCAAGGCTTCGAAGTTCTACCTGTTCGACGTCGGGGTTGCGGGCATCCTCACACGCAGGGAGATCACGGAGCCGCGAGGTGAAGCATTCGGGAAGGCGCTCGAGCACTTCATTCAAATGGAATTACGTGCGCATCGTTCTTACACTGAATTGGAATATGACCTGCAATTCTGGCGCACGAAGAGCGGGCTGGAGGTCGACTTCGTCTTGGGGGGCGGTGAGGTCGCAGTCGAAGTCAAGGGTAGCGGCCGCCTGGGCGGCCGTGACCTACATGCCTTGAACGAGTTCGTCGATGAGTTCAAACCCAAACATGCCTTGGTCGTCTGTAACGAAAAAGACGAGCGGGTGATCAACGGCGTCCGAATAGTCCCGTGGAAAGTCTTCCTTGCCCGGCTATGGAGCGGAGACTATATACGTTGACTTGAATTGTACCGCGACCGCCGCCACAAGATGGTGGCAGCGGCACGGTCAGGCGGTGCGGCGGCCGCGGCGCCGAGGCCGCGGCCGTCGAGGCAACTCTAAGGTGTCGCCACGAATTTGATCATCTCGTTTTCAGTCGGAAGAGACAGGGTCTGCATCCGGGGTTGCGCGTCGGTGACTAACTTGGCCTCGCCCGCATGCCCTTGCAATTCGAATGAAGTCAGGGCGTAGGGCAAGCCTTCGGCACCCAGCGGGGCGGTGGCATTGGAGATATGAAAATGCAGATGAGGCTCGGTGGAATTCCCCGTGTTTCCAACCAGACCGACCACCTGTCCACGCCGCACTTTGTCGCCGAGCTTGACTCGTAACGAGCCCGGTTGCAGATGTGCATAGAAGGCGTAGTGCCCATTACCAATGTCCAGGACGACGTGGTTGCCGCCTACGTTTTCCAGCGTAATAGGAACGGCGCGCGAATCTATCCCAGGCACATTCGTCGGTACGCCGTCCAGCACTTCAGTGACGACTCCGTCCGCCACGGCGAGGGCCTCGACGCCATAGGCATAGTAGTTCTTGTTATCAAGCGGGTCGCCATGATGAGTCTCGCCGCTGGCATCGACGCGCACCCAATCGATGGCGAATCGCTGCGCAATCGTCGCTCGTCCCTCTGTTGAGATGAGCGCACGGCGATGACCGGAAGTGTTTGAGGGTCCGTTGACGGCGACCCAACGATCACCGCTCAACGGCGGGCCAATGACGACGGGGTGGGTGACCACGGACATGGGGCGAAGATCGACCGTCAGTTTCTGTGGGTAATCGCCGAGTTTCACCGTCAAGCGATGGCGCAGGGTGGCGGGCACATCTTCGAGCCGGGAGACCCCCTCGAGCGTGACCCACACATAGATGACGACAGATGTCCCCGGTCCCATTTTTGATCTCACCGGGACTTTCACTCCCAACGGCTGGATCATTGTTTCGAGGTTTGCCTGGCTGTAGCTCGCGAGCACGCGCGGCGAGGCATCACCCGATGCGACTTCCAGGCCTGCGAGCACACAATTCCAGGGGCTCATGTTAGTCACATGAAACTCGTACACCAGATGGATCTTGCCATCGGCGCTGAAGGCTGTTGGGGCTATGGGGACAAGCACATCGAGCGGAACCGAAAGGGGCTTTTTCTCCGGACCTGGCTCGGTAGCGGCAGAAGCCGCCGCCGCTACCCTGCCGGCTTTGCTGCGTTTGAACGCAAGAGGTTGGGCGGCAGCGCGCGCCTGCTTCCAGGTCCCGTCGATCTCAGTGCCGCTGGCGTTCAACTTTCCCTGGTAAACACCACCCAGGGATTTGACCTCGAATCCGACCGCATGATCCTGTACGGTTACGGAGTCCGCTTGAAGGATGCTCCCCTGGTCCACACTGTCGATTTCCGCGGCGTACTCGCCGGAGCTCAATTTGGTGATTGTCAGGACAACATGCAGCCCGGTCTTGCCTCCCAGCACGACCGCCCAGGTGCCGGCCACAGCGGTCGGCGCGGTGGCGGGGGCCGCGGCGGCTCGGTGAGCTGGCAAGCAGCCCAAAATGCAAGCCAGGGCAGCCAGCACCGTCGCGATGAGAAACCGCGAGCCATAGCAAGATCCGCTACCGGCTTTACTCTGGCCTCGGGTAAACCCTGGGAAATATCTGAACATGCCTGACCTCTCATTCCTGTTTGTGATCGACGGACGCCACATTCGCCGCGTTTGAATCTCTGCCGCGAGCCGCCTCCC
>Ga0134126_10009178_pt1 | contig 12462 bp, 9 predicted proteins | sample KB31752_FD_96881 | JGI IMG/M metagenome (GOLD analysis project Ga0134126, IMG submission 96881) | Terrestrial soil microbial communities with excess Nitrogen fertilizer from Kellogg Biological Station, Michigan, USA - KB3-175-2 | ecosystem: Environmental > Terrestrial > Soil > Unclassified ...
ATGCGTGCCCTTGATGATGAGGTGCGCGCCGGCCGGATCCTGTACGTCGGCATCTCCGACACCCCAGCCTGGCTCATCTCCCAGGCCAATACGCTGGCCCAGTGGCACGCCTGGACCCCGTTCGCCGGCCTCCAGGCGCCGTACAGCCTGCTGCAGCGCGACATCGAACGCGAGCTCCTCCCGATGGCCGAGACCCTAGGCATGACCGTCGCCGCCTGGAGCCCGCTCGCGGGCGGAATCCTCTCGGGCAAGTTCACCCGGCAACACGAACCGGAGCCCGGCACCCGCATCAATCCCGCATCGATCAGCGAGCACCAGCGTAACGTCGCCACGACACTGCAATCCGTCGCCGACGACGCCGGGGCCACGCCATCCCAGGTCGCCATCGCCTGGGCACGCAGCAGATCCCCGGCCATCCATCCCATCATCGGCGCACGCCGCCTCGACCAGCTCCTCGACAACCTCGGCGCCACAGACGTGGACCTCAGCGACGACGCCGCCGCACGGCTCGACGCAGCAGCCGGAATCGACCTCGGGTTCCCAACGACCTTTATCCGTGAGACCAGCCCATGGGTCTTCGGGGCAGCCTCACTCCCAGCCAACTGACCCTCTGCGACCGGTCGAGCGCCCCATGCCGAGACGTACCTCTGGCGCAGGGCGCTCCGAGGCCGAAGTACGCAAGAACATGCAGCACATAAAGGGTCAGGCGACATCTGCGTGCGACTACTCGGTTTTCTGGTCAGCACCAGCGACGGAGGTGGCATGCCGGTTGCGCCAGCGCTGCTCGCCGCTGTTGGCGTGGAGCCGGGCCGGAGCCGCCCACCGTAGCGACCGCCAACTAACCTGGGCCCGGTTCGCTCCCGAACACCCGTTCGCGCGCGTACTAGACGCTCCGCCCCGTACCGGGACCGAACGCGCAATCAGGCGGATATTTCGTCTCCTTGGGGTGCCCGCTGGCTACTGGCAGCACGGTCAACGCGCGTTGCGGGTCATGTCGGCGAGCGCCGCCCGGTGCCGTTCATCAGCGGCAAGTGCCCGCAGCGCGGCGACATCGTACAAGGGGCGTTTCTTGTAGTGGCCGACGATGCTGGCTAGACCGGCCGCGGCTAGTTCCTCCACGTCAGATGCGCGGACGCTGAGGCCGGTTAGCTCACTGAGCAGCTGTGCGCTGCGCATTGCTCCAAGTTGCTGCGGGCCCGCCGCTTCCGGGTCCTCCTTGGTTGCCCGGTGCCCTGCGGGCGACCGCACGACCGCCGGGTGGCTGACTGCGGCTGGCAGCCGAGCTTGGCCCCCGGTTTGCCGGGCGTCGTGCAGGTCGGTACCAAGCGCCTCGAGGGCTAGCTGGTAGACGCGGTCGGTGTCCTCGATCGAGGTCTTTGTGAAGACAACTGTCGGGAAGGTCGTCGTGATCCGTACGGCCTCGTCGTGCAGCGACTGGAGACCGGGGTGCTTGACCCGGCGCCTGCCGGTCATCTGGAAGATGACCACCTCGGAGGTGAGCCGGACCTCTACTGGTTCCCCGGCAGCAGTCGAGCAGCAGACGGACGCATGATCAATCGGCCGTACCGGCGACCGAGCATCCGGTTATGCGCGGGCTGCAGGAAACGGTTCTCCGTTCTGCCCGCGTCTGGCTATCTGGCGAGCATCTGGTCGGCGGCCTTCCGCGCCTCGCTTAGCAGTGCGTTGATGCCGTCGTCGTCGAGGTCCAGGCTCGCGATGAGGGTATCGAGGAGGAAGAGCCTGGCGGTCGCCACCGCTCCGATCTCGTGGCTGGCCGGGGCTTGTCCACCGAGAGCGCTGGCGAGTTCGTCCTCGGCCACCCGCGGGTCAAGCAGCCCGGGCCGTTCGCTGAGTAGGGCCCGCACCTGGCCGACGTAGCGGATTACCTGGCCCTTGTTCCAGGTGGGGGCGAACTGCCGCCGGGCCGCGATGACGAACGCCGCGTGCACGAGCCACGCTAGCCCGCTCATGTCATCTGAGGTCGCGGCCTGCCGGCTGAAGGCTCGCTGCGCTTCCTCGCCTTCGCCGGCGATGTGGGCGCGCAGCATGAAGACCTCGAGGTCGGTCACGGACATCGCGGGTTACCGCCCTGCGCACACGGTTCAGGCCAGCCAGCGGTCAGCGAGACGACGCGACCGGGCCATGAAGTCGTCGAGTTGTTGCCCGTCCAGGCTCGCGTCGCCGATCAGGGCAGCCAGGAGGAAGCCCTGGGTCTGGAAGCTGATCCGCGCGTCTATATCGTCGATTTCCTCGTCAGTGCTGACCGCCAGGAGGAGGCGTTCGGCGGTCACCGGGTCGATCTCGGCGGTGCGGTCGCTGCGCGCGCGGACGTCGGCCACGTATTCGATGATGTCGGCCCGCGGGCTGCCCTCGGGGAAACGTTCCCCGGCCGCCGTGAAGAACGCGGCCGAGACAAGCGTCCTGTAGCCGGTCCGCGCGGCCACCGGGTCCATGCTGTTCAGGAGCCGCTCGTACTCGTCGAACTTCCTGGCCAGCTGGGCGTGGAGCGTGGCTTCCTGCTCGTCGGTAACCGGCATCGTCATTCCTTCCTCGGTTTCTCTATTTTATGGTGAAGCCAGCGCCCGGCCTGGAAGCCTATGACGCCCAGGACCAGGGTCATCTCGGCGACCGCACTCGGGTCAACGCCCGCATGCTGCGGTGTCTCTGGTCCAAACGCCGGGTGGGAGTTAGCGAGCACTTCCGGGTGCCCGGTCGGCGATGGCTGGGCCATCAGGTCTTTTACTGTTTCCACTCCGGTATTTCCAAGGTCGATAACGTCGCCGATATCTTCGTTGACCTGTTTCTGGAATTTATCTCCGCGTGACGTCTCTTTGCCTTCCGCCTTCAGCAGTTCTGGTCCTGTAGGCGGGCGGCCGCTGGCTTCACCCGGCGACTCGTTATCCTTTTCCCCGACCGATTTGGTGCCGCGTTCATGTCCGGATCCCGTGGGGTCGGTCGTGGTCCTGTCTTTGCGGTATTCCCGGTAAAGGGCCCTGGCGCTGTCCCGGTCAGCTTGTGACGGTGGCCACGAGGAGTCGGTGTCGCGCCATTCCGCCGGCTCCTGGGCCCGTTCGATGGGCGGGCGGGCGCGCCTGGCCTCGTTGTGCTCGGTCCGGCTCGGGGCCTCGGCCGACGCGCGTCCGCGGGTACCCGGGCTGGCTTCGTGCGGAGGATTGCCCTGCTCGGCAGGGCGTTCGGCACTGGCTCCAGTGGCACGTGCGGCGGTGTCGGTCGGCGCCTGGCTGCCGTTACCGGGTCGCCCGGCATCGCCAGGCCCTTGCAGTGGCGGCTCGGCCCGCCTCGCTTGATTGTGCTCAGTCCGGCTGGGAGGGTGTTCCGCCGGCACTGGACGGGTGGCCTCGGCTCGCGGCCCGGAAGCGGGCTGCTCGCGGCCCGGTTCGGACCGCTGGACGTGCTCAGCGGGCTGCGGCGCAGGCGTGTCCGGCTTACGGGGATCGTCGGCGCTCATTGCCCAGTCTCGCCGTCGGGCACCTCGAGCTGGGCGGGTATCCAGCCGGTGTCCGGGAAGTCGGCCAGCGCCGCGGCCAGCCGGGCGTGCCAGTCCGGGTCGACGGTGCGGGCGCCGGCCGCCCGCTCTAGGCCGCTGGGCGACCGTACCCCGAAAGCGACGGCCCGCAGGGTTTTCGGGTCTCGCTGGGCGGCGTCATGCCAGCGCTGCACGGCGACGGCTTGCTCGGCGCCGGTACGGCCGGGAATGGCCCGGTCGTACCGGGCTTCCAGTTCCCGGGTGAGCGGGTGCGGGCCTGCGCCGGGATGGTCGCGGTCGAAGGTGCGCAGCTCGTCGAGCAGGCTAGCCCACTGCCAGGCGGGGGCGAGCCACTGCGGCTCGCGGGTGTCACAGGCCCAGCGCTGCTCATCGAGAGCGGCCCGCATCGCCCCGGTGACATGCGCGGCCAGGGCGGGGCCGGCGACCGCGGCGGAGATCGCCGGAGTCCGGGAAGCGACCGCGTCATCGACGGCGTGGGACAGGGCGCAGTCGCGCAGCCGTCCGTCCATCGTGGCCAGGGCGGCGGCGAGGGCGGCCCCGGCCATGGGCATGAGCCACCCGGTCAGGTGGGCCAGCACGGCGAGCTCGGCCCACAGGGTGATCCGCGGGTCGCGGGTGGCGGCCTGCTGGGCGGCGCGCATCTGCCGCAGCGTGCACGGCCGCGTCCCGCAGCCGGGTGCGCACGCGGCGCTGCGGGCGGTGATGATCGCGGCCGGGGATTGCGTCCCGGGCGGCGTGGTGGTCTCGCGGGCGGTGCCGTCGGGCATCCGGGCCAGGACCGGGTAGTCCATGCCGTCGGCGAACACCGCCGCCTCGCCGGGGAGCAGGGTGACGAGGTAGCGGGACTGGTCTTCGGTGAGGTTCATGGTGGCACCGACGCTCTGGCGGTCGTCGAGGGCGGGGAGGCGGTGGACGATCTTGACGGCGGTGTTCTTGATGACGTCGGGGATGAGCTTGGCGGGGATCTGCTCGGCGATGACCAGGCCCTCGCCGTAGGCGCGGATCTCGGCCAGCAGGGCGGCGAACATCTCCACCGCGTGCGCGGCCGGGCCGCCGCCGGTGCCGGGCGGGGGCTGGCGCAGCAGCCGGTGGGCTTCCTCGACCACGGTCAGGTGCCGCAGCCGGGCGGGTGCGGGCCCCTCGGCGCGCTGCCGCATGCGCAGGAACTCGGCCAGCCGCAGTAGCACCGCTCCCGTTAGGAAGGCCTTGTCCTTGTCATCGCCGCAGTCCTCGATCTCCAGCACGACCGGGCCGGCCAGCAGCTTGCCGAAGTCGAGGGGGTGGCCGCCGCCGAGGAACCGCCCGGCCGTGCCCAGGCGCAGCGACCCGATCCTGACCTGGACGAAGCCGCGGACGTTGTCGGTGATCTCCCGCCCGTAGCCGATCTCCTCGACCACGGCGGTGGCCGCTGCCTCCAGGTCGGCCAGGGCGGGGTAGGCGGCCCCGGGGACGGCGGGCTCGCCGGTGACCAGGTCCCAGCCGGCCTGCTCGTAGCAGCGGGTCAGCGCGGCCGCCAGCACCTGCGGGAACGGCTCGTCGGGCTGGAAGGCGGCCAGGAACAGCGCCCGGACCAGGTCGGCGTGCGCCTGCAGCGGGTACCGGGTCCCGCCGGGCCCGGCGGCGGGCTCCAGCGGGTTCACCCCGGCGGGGGGCGCCTCCAGGTCGCCGGGGCGGATCACGATGACCCCGGCCCCGGGCAGCCGCGCGGCCATCAGCTTGTACTCGGCCTTGGCGGGCTCGATCACCAGCCACGGGATCCCCTCCCGGGTGGCGGACTCCAGCAGGTGACGGACCGTCTGTGACTTGCCCGCGCCGGTCGCCCCGCACACGAACACGTGGCGGTTCAAAGAATCCAGGGACACGCCCAGCTGCCCGGCGGGAACCCGGTTCTGGTCCAGTACATTCCCAAGGATCACCCCGCCCCGGGCTGCGGCCGATCCGGTTTCCGGAGTGACGTCGAAGTCGGGCCGCAGCGTGAACCGGATACCGGGTACCTCCCGCTCCGGCGGCCGCGCCAGCGCGGCCAGCAGCCGGGTCGACCCCGCGACGGGAAACTCCGGGACCGGGTCGCCGTCGCCGGCTTCAGCTTCGGCCCGCTGCGGCGCCTGCGGCGGGACCGGGAGCCGGGAGCCGGGACCGTGACTGGGGGAGTGGGCGGGCTGCATCCCCATGATGTCCTGCAGCAGGCCGTTGCCGGCCGCGCCGGGTCCGGCAACGGCCGGCATCGGCTGCCCGGTACCGCCGAGTACCTGCTCGAGGCGGCCGCCGCCGGGCCCGGGGACCAGCGCGTAAGGCAGGCCCTCGAGGGCCGCCGACGCGCACAGCAGCCCGGCGACCTGCGCGGCCGCGTCCGGTGAGTCACCGCCGGCCAGCAGCCAGATGTCCCACAACCCGGTCGCCGGGGCCCGGCTCAGCTCGGCGTGCCGGCCCGCCGCGCGCCGGGCCTCGAGCTGCGCGCGCGGGCTATCGCCCCGCTGCGCCATCAGCTGGCTCAGCGCGGCCTCGCGCACCAGGTCGCGGAGCTGACCCGCCGCGACGGGCTCGGCGATCACCAGCCATCCGAACGGGAGCGGCCAGCTCCCCAGGAGCCCATCCGCCAGCGGCGGCAAGGACGCGGCCGCGGCGATCGGTCCCGCGCTGCGGTTTTGCTCGTCCCCGGCGAGCAGTACGTCGGCCGTCACCGCGACCGGCCGCCAGTACGCCAGCGACGCGAACAACGGCGCCGTCCCGCCCGCCGCCAGCGGAATCGCCCGCGCCCCGGCGGGCAAGGTCAGGATGACCTCCCCGGTACCGTCCGCGGCGGCCGCCAGGCCGGTCCCGGCCGCGACCACCCGCACCGGCCCCCCGGCCCGTTCCCGCATCCACCCGAACGCCACCGGCCCGCCCCGGTGGTAAGCGGCGGCGAGCGCCTGCACCCGCTGCGCCGCCCCGTGCTCCGGTCCCTCGCCAGGCGCCGCCTCGGGGCGGGGGCCGTTGCGGCGCGGGATCTGCGTAACCTCCCAGGCGGGCAGGCCGGTCAGCAGCTGCCAGGCCGGACCGCCCATCCCAGGCTCCTCTGCACCCGAAACCGTCAACCCCGTGCGCTTGGCACGTAATGACGGTCGTCTTGTGCGCTCGCGCACTCCAGAGGGTACCGGCGGATAGTCACTTTTGACTACTTTTCGTACACTTATAGTCACTAAATGACGATGTCGTGCCATCCTTGAGCCGGAAACATCCCCAAGGGGAAGGGGACCCCGCGCGATGAGCCTCCAGCCGGCCCCGGCCCCTGGCGGCCCCGTCCCGGCGGGACGGCAGCTGCTGTTCACGCCGGGCCCGCGGCTGGGCTGGGTGTTCCGGGACCGCCGCGAGACCGCTACCCCTTACCCTGAGCCGCGGCCGGATCCGCGGCTGATCCAGGCGCACGCGGCCGCGGTGGCGGCCCAGGCGGAGCGGTCCTGGACCCGCGCGTGGAAATGGGCCGGCAAGCCGAGCATCGCGCTGGCGGTGATCCTCGTGCTAGGAGCCGGCTGCCAGACGTCCGTTGAGGGAAACTTCAACCTCGGGCTGACGCTCGTCACCGTCGTCGTCCTCTGCGGCCCCGGGCTCGGGTACGCGGGCTGGTGCTGGCTGCGCCGCGAGCAGTCCCGCACCGTCCCTGAGCAGGCGTACCGTCAGGCGCTGGCCGGGTGGGAAGAGCGGGTCGCCGGGCACGAGAACGCGGAACTGGCCCGGCTCGCCAGCCAGCCCGAATGGGGCAGCGCCTTCGCCCCGGGCCGGCGGACGGACGTCTTCGGCGGCACCCTGGCGGGCTGGCAGGGGCTGCTGACCGTGCACGGGGCCTCGGTCCTGGCCGAGCGGCCGTTGCTGGCCGTCGACTTGACCAGTCAGCAGGCCACCGGGATGCTCAGCGCGGCGGCCCGCGACGCGGGTATCCCGTCCGCGCTGTACCGGCTGCCGCGGGAGCTCGGCGGCAGCGGGCTGCTGACCGAGCTGACGCCCGCCCAGCTGGCCGACGCCATCGTCGAGGCCCTGCACGCCGGGACACCCGACGGGGCCCGGTCCGACCGCTCGGTCGACGTGTGGATATTGCAGCAGCTCACCGGCGCGCTCGGCGCGACCGGGGCGACCCCGCCGCGGCTGGCCGCCGCGGTCCGGGCCGCGCTCGGCTACCCGGCCCGCAGCGGGCTGCTCAGCCCGGCCGAGCAGGCGCTGATCGCCGGGGACCTGTTCCCCGCCGCCTACCGGCAGCAGGTCACCGCCAACCTGGTCCGCCTTGATGCCGTCCTGGGGGAGCTGACCGCCCAGGCCGGCGGCGGCTGGCCGCAGAAACCCGGCCGCTACACCTGCCTGTCGGTGGACACCGCCGCCCGCAGCGCGGCCAGCGAGATCCTCACCAGTCTGGTCATGCAGTGGCTCACCGTTCAGGTAGCCACCGCCGCCGCGACCGTGCCCGCGGTGATCGTCGCCGGCGCCGACGAGATCAGCCGCCTGCACGCCGAGCGGCTGGCGGACGCGTGCGAACGGCGCGGCGTCCCGCTCACGCTCATGTTCCGGCACCTGCGCGACGACGCGGCCCGCCTGATCGGCGGCGGCACCGCCGCGTTCATGCGGCTCGCCAACCACGCTGAGGCCGAGCAAGCGGCCGCCTACATCGGGCGCCGGCACACGTTCGTCATCTCCTCCTACACCGCCACCCGCGGCGCGAACCAGACCAGCACCCGCGGCACCAGCGACAGCCACGGCACCAGCGACTCCCGCAGCGACACCCGCAACCGCGGCTGGCAGGACAGCGGGCTGTTCAGCGACGACGGCAGCAGGTCAGGCGGCCGGGCCCGTACCGCCGGCACCAGCGACTCCCGGAACTGGACTGCCTCCTCGTCCTGGGCCGACGGCACCAGCTGGAGCGAGACGGCCACCAGGCAGCGGGCCTACGAGTACGCCGTCGAGCCGGCCGCCCTGCAGAACCTGCCCGAGTACGCCCTCCTGGTCGCCGACCGGTCCGGCCGCGACCTGCGGCTGCACGCCGTCGAGTGCGACCCGGCGATCACCAGCCTCCCCGGGGTCAGCCCCGCGCCATTGCCACCGCCAGGCAGCATCCAGCAGGGTGGTGCGCCGGTGTACGGTGACGCGCCGCCCGCCGTTGCGAACCACTCCGGCCCGGCAGTCACCGCCGACTTCTACCCGACCGATCAGGCCGGCCAGGACGGTCAGGACGGCCCGGAGCCACAACCGGCCTGGACCGCTGAGCAGCCAGAACTGCCGTGGTGGCAGAAGTACCAGCCGCCCGATCAGCACTGACCCGAAGATGGCGGCACGGTATCCGCCCGGGAGGCCGCCGACGCCTACGACCGAGTTGCCCCCGCTCCCTACGCCCGCATTCCCGTCCCAACCCGGCCGGGAACTGTTGCTTCGGTTCCCGATGCTGGAATGATCAGGTCCTCAGGCCCCCGCTGAGGCGGTTTGGGGCGGCGGCCGTCACCTGGCGAGGCTGGCAATGTCCTCGGGAGTGAGCTGGAGGGCGCCCGCGCCGACGTTCTCTTCTAGGTGGGCGAGGCTGCCGGTGCCGGGGATAGGGAGCATGACCGGGGATGCTGCCAGCAGTGCGGCGAGCGCGATCTGCTGGACGGTTGCCCCGTGGCGGGCGGCGGCCTTCTCCAGCCGGGTGGTGTCGAGCGGGTCGAGGCCGCCGCCGAGCGGGAAGAACGGCACGAACGCGGTGCCGGACCTGGTGCACTCGGCCAGCACTCCGGAGTCCGCGGCGGCGTGCACGTGGAATGCGTTCTGCACGGCGGCGACCGGATTGATCACCCGGGCCTCGGCCAGCTGCGCGGCATCGACGTTGCTGACACCCAGGTGCCGGATCAGGCCCTCTTCACGGAGTTTCGCGAGCACGGCGAACCGCTCGGCGACAGACTCGCCGCCGGGTGCGTTCCGTCCGCCGACCCGCAGGTAGACAAGGTCGAGGTGGTCGAGGCCGAGTTCGCGGAGGTTTTCCTCGACCAGGCCGCGAAGCTGCCCAGGAGCGGCCTGCGGACCGGGGGTGCCGTCCGGGCCGAGCACCGGGCCGACCTTGGTGGCGATCACCAGCCCGTCAGGATAGGGGGCCAGCGCCCGGCGGACAAGCTCGTTGGCGACCACCCCGCCGCGCCGGTAGAAGCTCGCGGTGTCGATGTGGTTCACGCCCAGTTCGACCGCGCGGCGCAGCACCGCGATCCCGTCCTCCGGGTCGCGGGCCGGACCGTGCAGGGTCCCGGTGGGCAGCCGCATCGTGCCGAAGCCGAGCCGTGCGACGGGCAGGTCCCCGCCGATCGCGAAGGTGCCGGAGGCGGCCGCGGGCTGGCTGGCGTTAGCTGTGTCGGTCATACTCACAGCCTGCCCCTGTGTGGTCGCCGCGGCGAAGAACTGGCAGGTTGCTGCCATTTGCGGCGGCTGGCAGACTGGCCGGGTGACTGATGGCCAGACCAGCACGGTCCGCGGCGACGCGGAGCTGATCGCCCGGGCGGGGCACCTGTTCGACGCGGTGCACGAGGAGTTTGCCTGCGCCGCGCGTGACCTGGCCACCTGGTCGGCCCCGGAGACCCGGGGCGCCCTCGCCCGGCGCGTGCTGTCCCACGGCCGCGCGGACCGTGTCACGGTACGCAAGCTGATGAGCCCGGTGGCGCTGGCCGACGAGGCGCAGCGCGCGCACCTGCGCCAACTCGGCCCGGGTGCGCAGGTGCGGATCAGCTCCGCGCCGCTGCCGCACGAGACGATCATCATAGACCGGCGGGTGGCGATCCTGGCGGGCCAGCCGTCCCCGCTCGGCCGGGAGTACACGGTAACGACGTCCCCGGCCCTGGTGGGCGGCATCTCCTCGCTGTTCGCTGCCGCCTGGGAAGCAGCCACCGACCTTGGCGCCTTCCTGAGCGGCGTGGTCCCCGACCTTCCGGCGGAGGCCCGGGAGGTCCTGCGAACACTCGGTGCGGGCCTCACCGACGAGGCGGCCGCCCGGCGGCTTGGAACTTCGCTGCGCACCTACCGGCGGCGGGTCGCCGATCTGATGGCCGCGCTCGAGGCCGGTTCCCGCTTCCAGGCCGGGGTTCGGGCCAGCGAGCTCGGCCTGGCTCACTGAGGTAGCCGCCTGCCCTGGTCTTAGTTCTCCATGGGTTCATGGTTAAGTTTCACTCAACGTGACTTACGGTAATGGTCAGTGCGCTATCCTCACGCACTGTCATGAGATACATCCGTAGCGTTAAGGGGTGGGAAATGGCTCGCGGTTACTGGAGAATCGCATCGGGGCTCGTGCTCGTGCCTGTGGCCGTGGCTTGCGCGGCTGGCTGCAGCGGGGGCGGGACGAGTTCAACGGCCGCGCCGACGGCTAAGGCCACGTCGGCCGGGTTTACCGCGTCGACGCTCCGCGGGGCCCTGCTGACCCAGGTCAACGGGGTCGCGGCGGCCGCGCCGGCGAGCAGCGGCACGTACTCGTCGCTGACGGCGGGCTCGGGTAAGCAGGGCACCGCGGCGGCCCAGGTAACCCCCAAGGCCTGCTCGGGGGCGGCCACGGGCTTCAACCCGACCGCCCTGTCGGCGGCGCCCGCGGCCACCGTCTCGTTCCGCGTGGGCACGAACGGAGTCTCCGAGGCCCTCATCGCGTCCTCGCCCGCCACCGCGGCGACCGCGCTCGCGGGGAAGATTCCGGCCCAGTGCGCGCAGGTCAAGGAGACGATCGGCGGGAAGACCTACACCTACAGCATCACCGAGCAGGCGATCACCGGCATCGGCCAGCAGGCCCGGGCCCTGAACGTGCAGCCGGTCGGGGCCAAGTCGGACGGCCTGTGGTCCCTCATCTACCAAGGCAAGGGCTTCGTCGGCACGGTCACCGTGGCCGGCCCCAACGCCTCCAAGAAGGCGGTCACCGAGCTCGGGCAGCAGGCTTACGCGTACGCTAACAAGACCCTGTCCTAATCTAGGGACATGAGTGACCCATCACCGCGTTTCCGCCCCGTGCTTGACACCGTCCCCGCCTACAAGCCGGGCAAGGCACCGGTCGTCGCCGACGGCGAAGCGCACAAGCTGTCCTCCAACGAGTCGCCTTACGGGCCGCTGCCATCGGTCGTAGAGGTAATCGCGGAGGCGGGCGGCAGCGTCAACCGCTACCCGGACAACGGTGCCGAGGCGCTGATCGGCGCGATCGCCGAGCGGTTCACGGTGCCCGCCGGGCACGTTGCCGTCGGCTGCGGCTCGGTGGGGGTGCTCAAGCAGCTCATGGAAGCCGTCGGCGACCCAGGCAGTGAGGTTCTCTACGCCTGGCGCTCGTTCGAGGCGTACCCGCCGCTCGCGGACCTGACCGGCGCCACGTCGGTCAGGGTCCCGCTGCGCGGGGAGACGCACGACCTGGCGGCGATGGCCAAGGCGATCACGCCGCGGACGCGGCTCATCCTGGTCTGCAACCCCAACAACCCCACGGGCACGGTAGTCCGCGAGCAGGAGCTCGTCGAGTTCCTCGACCAGGTCCCCGCCGACTGCCTGGTTGTCCTGGACGAGGCCTACCGCGAGTACATCCGCGACCCGGGCGTTCCCGACGGCATCGAACTGTACCGTGACCGCCCCAACGTGGCCGTCCTCCGCACCTTCTCCAAGGCCTACGGCCTGGCGGGCCTGCGCGTCGGCTTCGTCATCGGCCACGAGGCGGTAGCGGAGGCCGTGCGCAAGACGATGCTCCCCTTCACGGTCAGCTCGGTGGCCCAGGCCGCCGCGGTGGCGTCGCTGAACGCCGAGAACGAGCTCCTGGAGCGGGTAGAAGCCGTCGTCAAGGAACGCGACCGGGTAAGCGCGGCGCTGCGCGCCGACGGCTGGACCGTCCCGGACACCGAGGCGAACTTCGTCTGGCTCCGCCTGGGCGAGCACACCCTGCCGTTCGCCCAGGCCTGCGACGCGGCCGGCATCGCGGTCCGCCCCTTCGCGGGAGAAGGGGCGCGCGTCTCGATCGGCAC
>Ga0134126_10009179_pt1 | contig 12461 bp, 10 predicted proteins | sample KB31752_FD_96881 | JGI IMG/M metagenome (GOLD analysis project Ga0134126, IMG submission 96881) | Terrestrial soil microbial communities with excess Nitrogen fertilizer from Kellogg Biological Station, Michigan, USA - KB3-175-2 | ecosystem: Environmental > Terrestrial > Soil > Unclassified ...
AAGCGCGCCCAGAATCGCACCTTCCTGCGTCAAACCATTCATTCCACCTCCTGCTGTTCATAAAGACCGGGCGAGCAAGCGTTCCAGGAAGGCGAAGCACGGATGTCACTCAAGGTTCAGGTAGGCCCGGCGCAGATCGCCATTCATCAAGGGCAAACAGTGCTGGTCACCGAGCCTGATGGGCAAATCAACTGGCCCAGCAAGCGCGGGTTGTATTTCCGCGACACCAGGGTAGTCAGCGCCTGGGCGATCTATGCCAACGGGGAGCACTGGGAGCTGCTGAGCGGCGGCGGCGCTGCGCCACACGTGGCTCGCATTTTCCTCACCAATCGCGCCCTCGTGACAAAAGATGGGCCGGTCGCGGCGCGTATGCTGGGTCTTGTGATCGGTCGTCATATCGATGGCGGCCTGCACGAAGACCTCGACATCACCAACAATAGCCAGAAGCCGGTTCGTTTCAACCTCGAGATTGCAATTCGGGCTGATTTCGCCGACATCTTCGAGGTGAAGGGCGACGACATCGTACGCCGCGGCCGCATCGTCACTTCCTGGTCGGCGAAGCGAGAGGTCCTTCGTATCACCTACCGCAACAAGGACTTTTGCCGCGAAGTCATCGTCCGCACCGGTGAGGGAGACGGCGAGCCAACGGTGAATGCCAATGGACGCCTGAGCTTCGATGTCATCCTGAAAGCCGGGCAAGCGTGGCACCGCTGTCTGATCTACGACTTGGTGGACGGTACGAAACACCTCCGGGCGCCGCGGAAATGTAGCCATTCCGGCATGACATCGGACCACGCCGGAAAGATGGACAAATGGCAGCGCACGGTTCTGAAAATCGACACCAGCAACGAGGAATTCTACCGTTGTTTCAGTCAGGGCGTGCAGGACCTGGCCGCCTTGCGGCTACCACTAAAGGGCACGGATCACATGGTGTTCGTTCCCGCAGCCGGATTGCCATGGTTCGTGGCGCTGTTTGGCCGCGACACCCTTATAGTCTCGCTGCAGACGATGATCGTCTATCCGGAATTTGCCGCCGGGACACTGGAGGTTCTGGCGCAATATCAAGCGACGCAACGCGACGACTACCGCGACGCCGAGCCGGGCAAGATCCTGCACGAGCTTCGTTATGGCGAGCTCGCGCATTTCAAGTTGATCCCGCATACGCCATATTACGGCACGGCGGACGCAACGCCCCTCTATCTGATCGCGCTGCACGGAGCGTGGCGGGCCACCGGCGACCGCGCGTTGATCGAACGGCACTTGTCGACTGCCGAGGCATGCCTGACCTGGATTGATAAATACGGCGACCTCGACGGCGACGGTTTCCAGGAATATCAGACCCGCTCGACGGCTGGCTGCGAAAACATGGCCTGGAAGGATTCCGGCGATTCCGTGATGTATCCCGACGGTGCGCTGGTGGGCGCTCCAAAGGCATTGTGCGAATTGCAGGGCTACGTTTACGACGCGTGGCTACGCATGGCCGAGATCTACGACGAGCTGGCCAACAAGCGGCGTGCCAACGCGCTACGCAAGAAGGCGGCAGTGCTGTTCAAAGATTTCAATGAGGTATTTTGGGATGAACAATCTGAGTTCTACGCCTACGCACTGGACGGCAACAAGAAAAGGGTGATGTCAGTGGCATCGAATGTCGGACAGTGCCTATGGTCCGGTATCATCGCGCCCGAACGTGCCGGCATCGTGGTGAAGCGGCTGATGCGAAAGGATATGTGGAGCGGGTGGGGTATCCGTACGCTGTCGTCGGATCATCCCTCGTTCAACCCTTACAATTATCAGACCGGTGCGGTGTGGCCGCATGACAACTCCCTGATCGCATTGGGTATGCGGCGCTACGGTTTTGCTGCGGAGGCCGCCGCGGTGGCGCGCGACATCAGCGGTGCCGCGAGCCATTTTCTGCTGAACCAATTGCCTGAGCTATATGCCGGGCTGCAGCGCGACCCCACGAGCTTCCCCGTGCAGTATCTCGGCGCCAACGTTCCGCAGGCCTGGGCGGCGGGAGCTCCATTCATGTTGCTGCAGGCCATGCTGGGCCTGCAGCAGGATGCGCCGCGCGGCAAGCTGTATGTCGATCCTGCCTTGCCTGATTGGTTGCCGGACGTGACTCTAACCGATCTTCGGCTGGGGCGGCGCCGCTTCGATATCCGCTTCCGGCGGGACGGCAAAAGCACGATCTTCAAGGTACTGAAGGGTAATTCCGACGCGGTGGAGCACAAGACCATTGAGAGAACCTACGCTGGGCGTGCTTGATTCATTTCGACACGTCAACAAACGAAGCAAGATCGCGGAACGCCCCGCTCGCCGGGACGAAGCCGCAACAGCGCGCCTGCAAGGGGTTCGTGTTGGCGCTGGTCCGCGGTGAGCTTATCGGAGGCGGTTGTCACGTACAGCATATCCAGAGCGTCTTCGGCGAAAGCACACATCGTAGGCTGACTTACTGGCAAGACGATGTCGCGGTCGACCGCGCCAGTTGCCGTATGGCGCCGCAATCGGCCACCGCCGTGGAGGGCGCACCAATAGCCTCCTTCGCAATCGACCGCGGCCCCATCGGGGATACCGAGATTTTCTGGGACGCGGGCGAAGAGCGCGCGCGAACCAAGCTTCCCGGTTTCCGGATTGATGGGATAGGCAAAAATCTCCCTGCTGTTGCTGTGCGACAGATAGAAGCGGCGGCCGTCCGCGCTCCACGCCATGCCGTTATGAAGTTCCGCGGCGTCGGGTTCGGATCGCAGACCATCAGCAAGGGTGAAACTGTGAAGTGATGATTTTTGAGGCGAGCACCCGCTATTGAGCGGATCAAACATGACCCCGATCCAAAATCGGCCGGAGCTATCGCAAGCACCCTCATTGAAGCGGAACAAGGTCGGATCGAACGGAGGGTCGGCCAATTTGGTCAAGGCGCCGGTGTCGAATTCGAGTCGAAAAATTCCGTGGCGCAACGCAACCACAGCGCCGGCGGGATGGGAAACCAGGGCGAAGGCGCCAATATCGCTCGGCATCAACCAGGATCGCTGACCTCCCGTCCCAGGGTCATATCGGTAGAGCGCGGGCTTTTTAACGTCGATCCAATAGAGCGCATTCTCCGAGGCTGCCCACGTCGGCGATTCTCCGATCGTGGCACCGGCGTCCAGAACAACTTCGATCTCCATTTACCGCTCCGCAGAGCCTGAACCATGCAAGCAGGTTTGTTACATCGGCCTAACGTGGAACGATGCAAAAGGTGCCGCATTAGTCCGACGAATCCCAGAACAGTCCGCTCGTCGAGGACCTTTGTTCGGGTTCGACTTTTGGAGTACGCCATGGGCATGAACGTCAGCGACTTTGTTTGGCATCGGTTGCAGGAGTGGGGTCTCAAACGTGTATTTGGCTATCCGGGTGACGGCGTCGGTGGCCTGGATGTCGCTCTGGAAAAGACCAAAGATAGTTTGCAATACGTGCAGGTTCGGCATGAGGAAATGGCGGCCTTTATGGCGTCAGCCCATGCCAAGTTCACCGGACAGGTTGGTCTTTGCTATGCGACCTCGGGGCCAGGCGCGATCCACCTCCTCAACGGGCTTTACGACGCAAAAATGGATCATGTTCCGGTGGTCGCCATCGTCGGCCAGCAAGCGCGCACGGCGATCGGCGCAAGCTATCAACAGGAAGTGGACCTTCAATCTCTGTTCAAGGACGTCGCAGGCGATTTCGTCGCGATGGCGATCCTGCCGGGCCAGGTTCGTCAACTGATCGACCGGGCAGTGCGTATCGCATCGACCAGACGAACGGTCACATGCGTGATCATTCCTAATGATCTTCAAGAACTGCCTTATGACGACCCGCCGGTGGTCCATGGCACAACACACACGGGCGTCGGCTATGCGGGTCCAGCCGAACTGCCGAACGATGCGCTGTTGCGGCAGGCCGCTGACGTGCTCAATGCTGGCAAGAAAGTTGCCCTATTGGTCGGCGCCGGAGCGCTGGGAGCCACCGACGAAGTGATTGAAGTGGCGCAAAAGCTGCAGGCCGGCGTGGCAAAAGCTCTGCTTGGCAAAGCGGTGCTGCCGGACGACCTCCCTTGGGTCACCGGCTCGCTCGGTCTGCTGGGAACCAAACCATCGTGGGACCTGATGAAGGGGTGCGACACCTTTTTCATGATCGGGTCAGCCTTTCCCTACAGTGAATTCCTTCCCAACCCCGGAGACGCGCGGGGAGTTCAAATCGACATCGACGGGACAAGACTGAGCCTTCGTTATCCGATGGAATTGAGCATGGTCGGCGATAGTGCCGTGACCCTCCGCGCATTGTTGCCGTTACTCAAGCAGAAAGCCGCCGATCAGTGGCGCAAGGGAATCGAATCCGGCGTCGCGAAATGGTGGAAGACGCTTGAGCAGCGAGCGATGGAGCCCGCCGATCCCATCAATCCGCAACGAGTGTTTTGGGAACTATCGAAGCGCCTTCCGGAGAACTGCATCCTGACCGGCGACTCCGGCTCGGTGGCGAACTGGTACGCGCGCGATATCAAGATGCGCCGTGGCATGATGGGGTCGCTGTCGGGCGGCTTGGCCTCGCTCGGCGCCGCCACGCCCTACGCCGTCGCGGCCAAGATGGCATTTCCCGACCGCGTCGTCATCGCGTTCATTGGCGACGGCGCCATGCAGATGAACGGTCTGAATGTCATGATCACGATCTCGAAATATTGGAAGGAGTGGTCCAACCCGCGGCTGATCGTCATGGTGCTGAACAACCGTGACCTCAATCAGGTAACTTGGGAAGAGCGAATTCAGCTCGGTGAAGGCAAGACGGAATCGACCCAAAGCATCCCTGATTTCCCCTACCATAAATATGCCGAGCTTGTTGGGCTAAAGGGCATTTTCGTTAACAATCCCGATAAGCTGGGCGCGGCATGGGACGAGGCTCTCGCAGCGGATCGGCCTGTCATACTTGAGTGCTATACCGATCCAAACGTGCCGCCTTTGCCCCCGCATATCACCCTGAAAGATGCAAAGAATTTTATGGTGATGACGGCTAGCGAGCCAGAGCTTGGCAGCGTTCTCAAGAATAGCGCTAGGCAATTGTTTACGTCCCTGGTGCCGTCCGAAAAGGACTGACCCATGGGACTGGATGAAGCAATTCAACGGGTGAGGGCAGATGCCTACACCATTCCCACCGATTTTCCCGAAGCGGATGGCACGGCCTCCTGGACGACGACGACAATCGTCGTCGTACATGCGGAGGCCGGCGGGCGTCGGGGCGTCGGGTACACCTATTCACATCCCTCGATCGTCGCGCTTATTGCTCAAACGCTGGCCAAAGTCGCAATAGGCAGCGATGCCATGGATCCGCCAGCCGTCTGGCGCAAAATGCAGGTTGCCGTGCGGAACCTCGGCCGCGAGGGACTTGCTGCGACTGCGATTTCTGCAGTCGACACCGCACTCTGGGATTTAAAAGCCGTCCTTCTTGAACGGCCGCTCGCATCGGTACTGGGGCGCTATCGGGAAGCCGTGCCGATTTACGGGAGCGGCGGTTTCACAAGCTATGATGACGAACGATTGGCACACCAACTTTCTCGATGGGTTGAGACGGAGGAATGTCGGTGGGTAAAGATGAAGATAGGAAGCGATCCCGAGCGGGATCCTGCCCGCGTCGCGGTCGCAAGGAGGGCGATAGGTTCGGCGGGCCTGTTCGTTGACGCCAATGGTGCCTATGGCGCCAAGGAGGCGATTCATCTCGCGGAAATCTTTGCGGGCAAGCAAAATGTGCAGTGGTTCGAGGAGCCGGTTTCATCCGATGACCTCGAAGGACTTCGGCTAGTGCGTGATAAGGCACCGCCGGTCATCGAAATCGCGGCCGGCGAATACGGATATAGTCTCGACTATTTTCGCCGCATGCTTGAGGCCGGCGCTGTAGACGTGCAGCAGGCTGACGCCACCCGATGTGGTGGCGTCACCGGCTTCCTGCAGGTGGCAGCTCTCTGCGAGGCGTTCCATACCGACCTTTCCGCTCATTGCGCGCCCGCGCTCCATTGTCATTTAGGCTGCGCGGCTCCGCGCTTCCGCCATCTCGAGTGGTTTCACGACCACGTTCGCATCGAGCACATGCTCTTCGACGGTGCGCCCGTGCCGCGCGGGGGCAATGTTGCACCCGACCCGTCGCGTCCTGGATTGGGTCTGACTTTGAAGCGCAAGGAAGCCGAACGTTTTGCCGTAGGCTTGAGGGCAGCAGCATGAGCCGCGATGTCAACGCTGTGGCGCTTTCCGGCGTTGCTCTCCTCGGGTTGGTCGCATTGGCGGTCAAACCAAAATACGTCAGCGGTAGGGCATCGCCCCGCCGGGCTCGCTTGTTGGTGTCCGGAAGGACGATCGATCCCAGTGCCGCTGTTCGTTCGGCCCGGCGCATGAACAGGGCCGCCGGCGTGTTAGCGACCGCAGTCCTGGCCGACAGCGCAGTCGAGCACTATCGCGGGTCGTTTCATAACAAGGCAATGGTGGCACCGCTCGTTACGGCGGCCTTGTCGTTGGCGGTCAGTGCTCACGGCAATGCCGACAAACGTCCGATACGGCATCGCGTGCGCGACGGCGTCTACAGCACCGCTGCGCTAACCGGGTTAGTAGGTACCTGCTTTCATATCTTTAATATCAGCAAAAAACCCGGCGGATTTTCCTGGCAAAATCTGTTCTACTCGGCCCCCATCGGGGCTCCGGCGGCGCTGATTTTGTCGGGCGCCGTCGGCTTTCTCGCGGAGCGCGTGCGCGACACCACACCGGGTCGCGCCCCCACCATCGGCGGAATATCGGCAGGGCGTGCGGTGGCCGCTGCAACCAGCGTGGGGCTGCTGGGGACGGTCGCGGAGGCGGGATTGCTGCACTTCCGCGGCGCCTATCATGATCCCTTCATGTATCTGCCGGTGACCATCCCGCCGATCGCTGCTGCATTCATCGGCAACGCCGCTTTAGGCCGGACCGACCGGCCGCGGCCGATGACCAGGTTTTTACTTCGCTTGACAGCGTTCCTTGGATTTGCCGGAGCGGGTTTCCATGTTCTGGGGGTCGCGCGCAACATGGGCGGTTGGTGGAACTGGAGCCAGAATCTGTTGAGTGGACCTCCGATACCGGCGCCTCCTAGCTTTACGGGGATGGCCCTGGCGGGCGTTGCTGCACTAGATCTGATGAAGGACCACCCTGATGTCTAGACTCTATCCAGATTACGATGTGCTTTCCAAGCGCTGGACGGAATCATGGAACGAAACGACACGTCAGGTTATCGACCGGCGTTTGGGAGTGCCGCGCGAACCCCGCTTCTTTTCGTCGACCGAATGGCGGACACTCAACGCAGTGTGTGACCGCATCATGCCACAACCGAAGGATCGGCCGCCCGTACCGTTGGCTGCGTATGTCGATCAGAAAATCACAGATCGTTTGCTAGACGGTTATCGTTATGCGCAATTGCCGCCGCAGGGCGAGGCCTGGCAGCGCGGCTTGGCGGCTCTGGAGCAGTCTGCAAACGACGCGCACGGCTGCTCCTTCCATGATCTGCCTCCGGAATGGCAAGATATGCTTCTGCGACGGATGCAACATGGCGAATTAGTGGGCGACGCCTGGGGCGGAATGCCTTGCAAGTTGTTCTTCGACCATCGGGTCATTCCTGACATTACTCACGCCTATTACGCGCATCCCACTTCCTGGAACGAGATTGGATTCGGCGGGCCGGCCAGCCCACGCGGTTATGTCCGGATGGGACTGGACCGCCGGGATCCCTGGGAAGCTGCGGAAGCGAGGCCAGAACAAGATATCCAACGGACCGAGCGAAAGAAGGATCGTGTCGGCTGACCCATTCAGTGCTCCCCGCGCCGCTAATGGCCGCGCTCCCGACGTTTTCAAACGCGGCGGTTGGGTTCCAATGCGCCAGTTCGATGAGAACGACGTCGTCGATTTCGTGGTCGTCGGCACGGGTGCGGGCGGCGGCCCGCTATTGGCACGATTGGCGGAAACCGGCTTCTCGGTCGTCGGCTTCGACGCGGGGCCGTATTTCCGGCCACTGGAGGATTTCGCCTCCGACGAACGGGAACAGGAGAAGCTTTACTGGACCGATGAGCGCATTGTCGACGGGGCAAACCCGCTCACGATGGGTGGCAAGAACAGCGGCAAGGCAGTGGGCGGCAGCACCGTCCACTTCGCGATGGTTTCCCTGCGCTTCCGGCCCGAATGGTTCAAGTCGCGCAGTGCCCTTGGTTACGGGGCGGACTGGCCGCTCGACTGGAAGGAGATGTGGCATTACTACGGTAAAGCGGAGAAGGCACTCAGCATCGCAGGGCCCGTAACCTATCCGTGGGGACCAAAGCGACCCCGCTACCCCTATCGTGCTCACGAATTGAATGGCGCTGCCGAATTGCTGGCCCGCGGGGCGGAAGCCATGGGCCTGAAATGGACGGCGACGCCGCTTGCGACGGTCTCTGCGCCCCATGGCCAATCTCCCCCTTGTGTCTACCGCGGTTTCTGCCGATTCGGCTGTTCAACGAATGCCAAGCAGAGCCAGTTGGTGACCTTCATCCCGAGGGCGCTCCGAGCCGGCGCAGAAATCCGCGATTTGGCGATGGTCGGCAGCATCGAGACCGGCCCCGACGGTCGCGCGACCGGCGTGCGCTATCATCGGGAAGGACGCTGGCGGTTTCAGAAGGCGCGCAATGTCGTTGTCGCCGGCTATGCCGTCGAAACGCCAAGGCTGTTGCTGGCCTCGGCCACGGACAAATACCCTGACGGTCTAGCCAATAGCTCCGGTCTCGTCGGCAAGAATCTGATGACGCAGTCGAACCAGGCCGTGTTCGGTACGATGTCATCTGAAGTCCGCTGGTACAAAGGTCCTCCTTCGCTCGCCATCACCGAGCATTGGAACTATGACGACCGCAAAGATTTCGCCGGCGGATATTGTTGGATGGCGCAAGGACCATTGCCGGTGGAATGGGCCACCATACAGACGAGTTCGCGCGGTCTTTGGGGCCAGGCGCTGCGCGACGCAATGGAAAAGTACAATCATCAGGTCGGACTAAAAATGGTTGGCGAAATGCTTCCCAATGAGGCTAACCGCGTAACGCTCGCGGATGAAAGGGATCAGTATGGGTTGCGTGTTGCCCGCGTCACCTATAGCTGGGGTGAAAATGACAAGGCCCTGATCCAACACGCACTGGGACAAATGCAGACGAGCCTGGAGGCAGTTGGAGCAAGCGACATCTTCAGGCAAGAGGATGATACCAACCACCTCGCAGGAACAGCGCGGATGGGCGACGATCCGACAACGAGTGTCGTCAATTCTGATTGCCGAACCTGGGACATTCCAAACTTGTGGGTATGTGACGGATCAATCTTCCCAACAACAGGCGGGGTGAATCCTTCGCTGACGATCACAAGCATCGCGCTGCGTACAGCCGACAGAATCCGGATTCTGGCTGCGCGGGGCGAGCTTTAGGTATGCAGCTTGATCGGATGTCCGGATTGCTACCGCCGCGGTGCAGGAATTTGCCGAAAGGCACGTATCCGCCTTGGCGCCAGATGTGGTCGACGAGAATTTCCAATCGCGGCTGCGCCGGCAATGATCCCTAAAAGCAGACAGGCCGCGCCAGCTCTCAGCCAAGCAGGATCGTAGCCGACAACTTCGCTGGATGCCCGATCGCCGAAGCGCCCACGTGCGCCGGGGTCGCCTGCAACCGGTTCGAACAAATTGTCAGGCCGGTCGGCAGCGGCAGGTTCGCTGGTCATTTGACCTTCGTAACCCTCGTTTGCCAAAATGCGATCGCCGAGGCGCGGAAGAACCATCGTCCCGATGATTGCCTTAAGCGCCGATCGCCCTATCCAGAGTTCGCGAGGGGCCTGTCGAGCGGCACGAAAGATTTCGCGAGCGATAGCGGCTGGTTGAAAGATGGGAGGTACGGGTTGGAGGCGTTTGGGGAGGCGGCTGCGGGCCCAGTCGAATTGCGGAGTGTTGACCGCGGGCAACTGCACCATCGTCAGCCGTATTTTGCTTTTGTCATGTTTCAATTCGCTGCGAAGCGCGTCGGTGAAGCCGCGGATGGCGAATTTCGCTCCGCAATAGGCCGACTGCAGCGGAATGGCACGATAGCTCAACGCCGAGCCGACCTGGACTATGGTGCCACGATTGTTGTGACGCATATGTTTGAGCGCTGCCATCGTTCCGTAAACCTGGCCGAGATAAGTCACTTCAGTCACGCGGCGAAACTCGTCGGGTTCTATCTTGTCAAATGGAGCAAAGATCGTTGCCATCGCCGCGTTGATCCAGACATCGATTTTACCCCATTCCGTAACGACGCGATCGGCCGCTGAAAATAGATCGGTTGCCTTGGCAACATCAACCGGCAAAACAAGAGCTCGGCCGCCTGCGGATTCCACATCACGCCGGGCACCTTCGAGGCCGTCGGCGCCGCGGGCGATCAGCCCGACATCATATCCGCGCTCTGCGAAGGCCACGGCGGTTGCTCGACCGACGCCGGCGGAGGCTCCGGTAATGACCGCGACCGGTGAACTGCGTTTGACCATTTCGGCTACTCCGGTTGCTTTCAGATGCTAACAAGGCCGGGTCTCGACTGTTCCGGGCGAAATCCGGCTGTTGTTCTAATTTTTGGGTTAATCTGTTCAACCGCCGAGAAGCGCCGCCCGGAAGGCCAGCGGCCTCGCGTGAACGTCATTTGTCAGCCAATCGCGCGAGCACATCACTCAGCGTCAAGGCGAACATGAAGATGAGCCAGAAAATGCCGGCTGCTGCTGCAAGCTTTATGAGCGTGTCAGCGCTGCGCAATCCCATAAAGATCATCACGACAAGGCCGGCCTTGATCGTCGCGATGACGAGACCCGCGACCAGGTTGCCGACACCGAGCGGCAGGTGGGCGATGCCAAAGGTCAGCGTGAGCAGGATCAGCAGCGCAAACCAGACCAGAACATTTCGGCGCCAAATCTCGTAGACTTTGCTGCTCATGACCGCCCCATGAGGTAAATCAGCGGGTAGAGGATGATCCAGATCACGTCCACCAGGTGCCAGTAGAGCGCCGTCACTTCGACTTGCGGGTTCTCGCGTAGTTGTATCCGTCGCCATGCGCCCATGGCGATCAGCCGCCCGATCAGCCCTAGTCCGATCGTCAGATGAACGGCGTGAATGCCGGTCAGGGTCCAGTATAGGGCGAAGAAGAGCTGCGCACCTGGCGCTTTCAGGGCAAAGTGCGCTCCCGGCCAAAGGTTCTTTCGGAGATCTTCGGCATATTCGAACCCCTTGAGCACAAGGAAAATCATCGCGAGCGCACCCGTCGCGGCGAGACACCAAATTGCGAGCCGCCGCATGTCGGCTTCCGCAGCCTGCGCCGCGACCGCCATCGTGAGGCTGCTCGTCATCAAGACCGCGGTATTGATGGTGCCATACCATATATCGGTATCGCGCCCGGCCGTGATGAAGGCTTGCGGGTAGGAGATGCGATCGATCGCATAGACCAGAAGAAGCGAACCGAAAAACAGCGCTTCGCTGGCGAGAAAAACCCAGATGCCAAACGTTGCGCCTTCGCGCTGCCGCGATAGCTCATGCCAAGGCTCCTGGAGGACGCGGTCCGCGGTGCTCATGTTTCGTCCTCCCGGACGAGCGCTCTCCTGTTACCGGATTTGGCCCCCTCGCCAAAGGCGTGATAATTGTAGGGAGCTTCCGTCACCCGGGGAATGACGGCGAAATTCTCGCGCGGAGGCGGAGATGTCGTTTGCCATTCAAGACCCGTCGCATCCCATGGATTATTGCCGGCGCGGGTGCCGCGGATCAATGACCAGGTCAGGTAAAACAGAGGCAGCAGATAGGCGGTGGCGAGCACGACTGCGCCGCTCGACGACATAACGTTGTAGACCTGAAATTCCGGAGGATAGACGTGGTAACGCCGCGGCATGCCGAGATAGCCGGCAAGAAATTGCGGGAAAAATGTGAAATTAAATCCGAAGAACATGAGGATCGCGGCAAATCGCGCCCATGCTTCCGAATAGAGCCGGCCCGTAATCTTGGGCCACCAATAATGCAGTCCCGCGAAGAACGCCGATACCGAACCGCCGACCATGATGTAGTGGAAATGGGCGACGACAAAATAGGTATCGGTGACGTGCACGTCGACGGGTATCGACGCCAGGAAAAGTCCGGTCAGGCCGCCGACGGTGAACAGGCCGAGAAACCCGAGCGCATACATCATGGGTGCTTCGAAGCTGATTTGCCCTCGATAGAGAGTGGCGGTCCAGTTGAAGACCTTGATTGCCGAAGGTACCGCGACAATGAACGACAGGAACGAGAAGACGATGCTGGCATAGGGCGAAAGGCCGGCGACGAACATATGGTGGCCCCAAACGAAGAACCCGATGACGGCAATGCCGACCATCGCATAGACCATGAAGTCGTACCCGAAGACCCGGCGCCGCGCGAAGCACGTAATGACCTCGGAGACG
>Ga0134126_10009182_pt1 | contig 12459 bp, 13 predicted proteins | sample KB31752_FD_96881 | JGI IMG/M metagenome (GOLD analysis project Ga0134126, IMG submission 96881) | Terrestrial soil microbial communities with excess Nitrogen fertilizer from Kellogg Biological Station, Michigan, USA - KB3-175-2 | ecosystem: Environmental > Terrestrial > Soil > Unclassified ...
GACGCACAGCTCCATTGGGGATGTGACACCCCAGGAGTTCATCAACACCTATCAGGACGGGGCTCGCGTGGCACAGAAGTCAACTTCGTTGGCGGTGGTGTAACAAATGGGGGAAGGTCAAGTGGTGCCAGGCCGAAACGTAAACCGAAAGGGGTTGCGAAACCCGTAGCCCACGATGCGGCGGGCGTTGGGGTCTGTGCTGGTGGAGAGGGGATTATCGGAAAGGCCTGCCCCCGTAGTGGGGTCCACCCGAATGATCGCGCCATTGAGGACCGTCGGCCCGCTGACCCGGCGCAGGCTCTGGGATCTGGTCGCACCCCCTTCCGCCGTGGGCGGGCTCTGCAATTCACCAATTTCTACGGGCGGATCTCCTAACGGATTCCGCGGGGTATCATTTGGCGGGCAGGGGGCAATGCAACCACCTTGGCCGTAATCGGCAACGGTAAAGCCGGCGCCCTCGCCCGCCGACGCGTAGAGCGCCCCGTCCATACCGAACATGATGGTCCCAACCGAATGGCTGGGATACTGCTGGCCCCATCCTTCGATGAGGACCGATTCCGTCCCAGTCGAGACACTTCCCGAGGACATTACCAGCCGCGACAGTCGGCTACTCACCACGCATCCGTCTGTGGTCGCTCCTGGAGGGGTCGGACACCCGTCGGACGTGGTGCCGGCCGTGCCCCAGCGGGGCACTTGGGCATTATTGGGATCCTTGTCATAGGTATAGAAGACGTAGACCGAGGGAACCGTCGGGAAATTTGGATGCAGGGCCAGCCCGAGCAGTCCCCGGTCCCAAAAGTTATGCACATTCGTCCGGAGGTCATGAAAAACCGTGGGCGTGGAGTCGGAAAGAGTGGCGAAGACCTTGATGAGCCCGCTTTTTTCCGCAACGAACACCCGCCCGTCCGGCGAAAAGCGAACTGTCGTCGGCTGCGTTAACCCCGAGAAGACAACGGACTCGGAGAATCCGGTCGGCAAGGTGGCGCCTTCGACTACAGCAAGCGTAGGACTGATGAGATACGCGAACGCTGTACAGATCCCAACCAAAATCCGAACGATGGTCTCAACCTTGCTCATTCTGCCTCCTAGTGAAAACATCGGGGTAACCTTGTACAGTTCGATGGCCTTTCATCGAACCGGGACCACACAGACTCTCTAGCGAGCCACCAGTCGTCTCCCCTCCCGCTCTAACGCACAGGAAGGTGGTGCGGCATCTGAATCGACACAGCGGCATTGAAGCATACGCTGCCACGACTTCCGACCGATTTACGCTGCGCGTCGCATCCAGGTACAGTGTGCAGAAAGGGTGGCAACCCCCTCCAAAGCAGGGGTTGAGGGCAGCATAGGATTGTTAGGGGTTGTCGATATTCAATGATTCGCAACAGCAAGATTGGACCGGTTTTACGATGACGATCATCCTATGCCAGAAGTGGATCAGCATTGATCAACCACTCGAAGAATGAAGCTCCCCGCAGCAAGCTGCGGGGTATCACAGAACTCAATTCCGAAGACTTCTCGGAAGGAGAGGCCAACCCCGTAGCGAGCTACGGGGAATGTCAAGTTCAAGCGAGCTTGCCCATGCCTGCTTAGCACTGAATATCATGTAATGAAAGGGTGAGATATCCTCTATGGGCGACAGACCTTGAGGAGCGATAAAGATCCTACATTTGCGCATGGGCTTAATGAGTGGATAAAATACAGCCATCGGCAAGCCCCCAGTTATTGACGGAAGGGTGACTTGATCCGTCCACACACAAGTGGCTACATGCGTGTGGTCGAACCGCGCATAATTCGAGCCGATGGAAGTATCCTAGAGGATCTCAATAGTCGGAGCGGCACGATCAGACCTCTGGGATCACTATTGAGATTCAAGACCCTTGGGGGATTAAACATTCGTACTCACGACAGGACATCGGTGTTGCAAAGTGGTCCCGCAGGAATCGCTACGATCACCGTACTATTCTTAGTAGTGTTCTTTACTCTCCAAGAGGCCTCAGGCACCGATGGAGCAAGTTTGCCGGCACGATTTCGTGGAGATTATGAGAACCTGAGAGCACGCTTTACCAATGTGATAGAGAAAGTTGAGGAGACGCGAATCGGGCGAGGCGTTGTGGATGCTCAAGAACTTTCGGAAATAGCGAGAGCAGCAAAGAGTCTTTCGTTTGAGGTGAAGATGTTTGTAAGTGCCAAGGATGCTGAGTTACATCAGTCAGGGGCTGCCCGTTTATTTCATGATGGTGACACAAGGATGTCAGAGCGATCGGCACTTCTGGGGATCTTCTATGCCTGCCAAGCTATTGAAACGACACTGTTGGTGGAATCGGAATATCAAGAGAGTCCTTATCATAATTATAAGCCAGAATTTGTTCAGCACATACAAGAAAAATACAAAGAAGAGTGGAAATTGGCCGACCAGGTCGTCACGAAGTCGGGATTTGGTAATTAGACCTGCCTCCGACCCGCCAATTGATCTCCGTTAAGGTTAGCCAACCACAGCCATTGGCGAAGATAGGCATGCCAAGAACGTCCACCATGCGGTGGTCTGTCGGCTCATCCAATTGATGGTTGTGTTGAGCGGTCTCAGTCCAGCAGAGCGGCTAGCGCCGTGTAGTTGATTGAGAGTTTGACTCGATCAAGCCAGGCCTTGCGCACCGCATGTTCAGGGCGCTGCAGAACATCTTCCTCGTTCTGCGTTGACACCGATACGGCAATCACTTGGATCTTCCCCGGCTGATTCCGGCTGGGAAAAGTCGAATCCATTTTGTAGGCGATCGCCTGTTCTGCCGGGCCAGGTTTTAGGGTGGTCAATTCATACGCGCCCTGCAATGTTTCTCCCTCCAGTGCGGCACGTTCCATATGATCCTTGCGAATTTGGTCGGCGTCTTGCAGCAAGTCCCTGGCTTGAGCGCGCAACTGAAGCGTTACCATTTCATTATTGCTCGCCGCCGCCTCTCTCTCCAGTCTGCGGCTTTGTTCCCGTATTTCGCCCACTCTCCCCTGGTCATCCACGCTGAGTTTTTGCAGCTCTTCGACTTGAGCCTCCATCGCCTTACGGGCGGAACCATCGGTATCAGTCCACACCGCGGGCATCGCGAGTTGTTGAGCCGTAAACGACGCTCGATAAGCACGGTACTCGTTCAGCAGCCTCGTGAGCTGTGCATCTCGTGCTGCATCCTTGGCTTGAGCCGCTTCAATGTCTGCAGTCAATCGCCTCATGTTCTCCACATACTGGTCGACGCCGGCGGGATCGGTCTTTCTCCGCAATGCCGCAGTCCGGCCGATCATGTCTCGATTGGGAGCTTTGCGTGAAGTCTTGGTATTACGCCAATCAGCCAATGTCCTTTCACGGGCCGTCCCCACACGATCGAGCCGATCCCCGAGGGTTTGAGATATCCACGGCAGACGCCCATTCTTCGAGATGACAACCCACCCGTTGTATTCGGGATAACCATCCATCGTGCCGGTCAGCTTCGGAATTTCGTCCTGGCCCATGAACATATCCTTCGAGACATGGTTGAAAACAATGCTGACCCTACCGATCGATCCTGCCACGAGGTCCGCTTCGGGGATAATGCCACATTCTCCTTTCCAGATCCCGATGCCTACCGACGTCTGCTCTGGGTAGGCTCGCACGATCAATTTCGAGTCCATTGGCCCATAACGGTTAGCAGCCATCGTGGCCCGCATGCGAACAGGAACCGGCGGATTCAAGAACTCCTGAGACTGTTTGATAATGGCTTCGACAGCGCTCATGGCCTTGAGGTGACGCGCCCATCGTTTATCGGTTACGGGCCCCTCGTTCTGACGCGACACCCAACACTGCACCTGCGCGTGGACAAGAGTTGTCTGGCTGAAGATCGTTAGCGCGATCGCGAAGAGAGTGGCACATGATGTAAGGAGGATGGAGAATGAAATGGGCATGAAGTCCTAAATCGTATCGTCGAGAAACCGCAGTTCGATCAACCGGGCCTACTGATACCCCCGTTTCTTCATGCGGGCTTCCAGTGTGGTGGGCAATATTGGCTTCCTCCCGCGAGAATTCGGCGAAGGATTGCCCCAGTCTCCGTCGTCTCGTCAACGGCAAGGTGCTGGGGAGGCGCGGAGTCACGTTCAGAGGGCGGCATCATCTTTACCCACCGATGGAGTGACCGGGGGAGGAATCACGGAAACAGAGTCTAACACCGAAGAGGAAAATGTGGCAACGCGAGCGTTTGCCATCAGGGCATGGGTCTGCGCTCCCACGACGGAGAACTACAGCAGCGTTTCCTGGCGTGGTGGGTTAGACCTGGGCAACTAGATACTCGCGCTCTCCTGAATACGGTGACGCTTTTTGATGGCAATCACTGCTTGCTTGGCTTCGACTTCGTCAAGACCTGCGCCGAATCGATAAGTTTTTGCACCATAATCAAAGGCGATCACTCCACCGCCGACTCCCCATAATTGGAGACTGGACGAGAACTCCAACGGATTGAACCCGACTGGTCCGACGCGGAAATCTCGCATCTGGAAGAAATCGTACTCCTTATCAAAACCAAATCCTCTGATGTCACGCCGAGTTGTGAACGTCTGTCCTTGCACGGTGGCAATCTCTTTTCCCAGCACCTGCCACAACCACGCATAGATAGCCAACACCCCACTAACCGTCCAGACTCCAAACCAGGCCACCATGAAAAATTCTCCCTCCGGCGGGGCATCGCCGTTCAAAAACTGAATGGCGACCATGACTTCAGCCGCTGTCCAACCGCAGATCCAAAATCCCAGAAGGCAAATCACGAACCAACTGCGTCTACCAGGAATGATGATGCGCAGCTCTCCCGAAGTATCCGTGATGGTGATTCGAGAGGCGGATGATTGTATCTTTGCCATCAGGTTTTCACTCTGAAGTGGCGGCATTATTACATGAATGCCTGGTGAGTCTCTCAAAATATGGCGGCGGGATAAATACGTATCTCTTCAAGCTCCGCAACGCTGTCACCTCAATTGTGACTGTCACCTCCCATGATCATAGCCGATTCGCCTATCATTTCCGATACAAGGAAAGACGCAGCTACCGACTCACCAACCGGTCTTGGATTGTCTCAAAGCGGACAAGCTCGATAGCGCGCCGACGGGATCTGAATTTGCCCGCACATGTGAAGATATCCGTTCAGCGGGCGGGAATGCCGGGACCGATTTTTTCGAGAATGACTTGTTTAACCTGCTTCGCGAAGCGCTTTGAGACCTCTAGGTTCCGTAAGGCATGACCGGACTCCGACACGTTGTACGTGGCCGGTGGGACCTGTGAGGTGATGGTTGCTTCAAAGACCACTGCCAGCGTCTTACCGGGCTTTCCCGTCTTTCGATCAATCCCGTAGGCTTCCTTCAGCGAGACTTTCGGCAACACTTCGACATCGGCGCTCGCCGCCACATGCGGCTTTAACAAACCGGATCGACTCGGATTATCCTCGATGAGCCTGATGACGGGATCTGCCTCGAATGCACTGCGAATCTGTTCCGCCACTGCCCCTTTTGATCGTTCTGCCTTCTCCATTTGTGCATCCAGCACCGGTGGGGCAAGGCTGACATAAATAGGATCCGACGGCTGCCGTTTCGACGTCCGGCTTAGTTGTTCAAGTTGGTCGGCCCGCTTCGCGCTGATCTGTTCTGCGATCTCTTGCGTGGCAGCCTGCCGCTGAGCCATCGGATCGTCGGCATCGTGGATGGTGGTTTTGCCGTTCTGGCTGGTTTCATGCACGTGTGTCTTGGCGCCATGTTCATCAACGTGATAAACCTTCTTCTCATCGTTCACATTGGCCGTATAGAAACCTCCGGAACAGGCTGCAATCGTGACAAAGGCAGCGGCAAAACAGACAGAAATCATCATCTGGACAAAGTGACGGGCTTGGGCGGCCATGAGGTGTACTCCTTTTCCTCTCTCTGTGCGGTGAAACCAGCGCATGAAAGTCTTATGCAATGAACTAAGTGTAGCAGCACAAAAACCGCCACCTACGCCATTGGATTATCATCATCAAACGAACTCAAGAAAACACCGGGCTTGCCGATTCTTAGAGAAACAGTGCTCAAGCGGGTTTAGAGGAATTCTTTGACACTCTTCCTCTTGACACGTAGCTTGTAGTCGAACGTATTCTTCCTTCACCATTTATTGCATTGAACAATTTTCAGGAGGTGAGATGTGGAACTGTTTCTATTAGCCTTGATCACGATGATGGTAGCCGGCTGTGTAGCCAACCACTGCGGACGCGTCATTCCGGCGGTTAAGCCTATCCGCTTTCGTAAGTAGCTGTGCCTCCTGATTCAAACCCATGACTCGAAAACGCGTTATCATCGTTGGGGGCGGGTTTGGAGGCATAACGGCGGCGCGCTTCCTGCGCGATGCCGAGGTCATCCTGATCGACCGCACGAATCACCACGTCTTTCAACCCTTGCTCTACCAAGTGGCAACCGCTGCCTTGTCCCCGAGCGACATTGCCTGGCCGTTACGCACACTCTTCCGCTCACAGTCCAATGTCCGCGTGGTGATGGATGACGTAGTGGCGATCGATCGAACCGCTCGGGTGGTCCAACTTCGGGACAGCGCTCCCATTTCATTTGATGCCTTGATTGTCGCCCCAGGCTCACGTCACGCTTATTTTGGGCACGATGAGTGGGAGCCGCTGGCTCCAGGACTCAAGACCATGGCGGATGCCGTTCATTTGCGAGAGCGGATGTTACTCGCATTTGAGGTGGCGGAACGGCAACGGGCCGAGACGGGCACGCAGAATCGTCTCACCTTCGTCATCGTTGGAGGAGGTCCCACGGGAGTCGAGTTAGCTGGCTCGCTTCTCGAAATCGGGAGAAAGGCCATGGGACCGGATTATCCTCACTTGCGCTTGGAGGATCTCTCGATCATCCTCGTCGAGGCTGGCCCGCGTATTCTTCCAGGATTCGATGCCAAGCTGTCGGCAAAAGCGCTGACGGCGCTCGAACGTATGGGTGTGACCGTCAAACTTAATAATCCGGTAACTGTAGTCCGTCCCGATGGGGTCATGGTCGGTAACGAATGGGTGCCGTCTATCAATGTAATCTGGGCGGCGGGTAACAAGGCGTCGCCCCTGCTCAATACCCTGGCAGTTCCTCAGGATTCGTGCGGCCGGGTCAAGGTTCAGCCGGATCTGACGATCCTCAATGATCCCTGGATCTTCATCATCGGTGATGCCGCTCATTATCTTGGCCGCGATGGCAAACCCTTACCGGGAATCGCTCCAGTCGCCATGCGAGAAGGACAGTATGTTGCGGAGCTGATTAATCAAGACCTCGGTCCAGACCATCGTTCAACGTTTACCTATACGGACCGTGGCATGTTAGCGACGATTGGCCGCGCACAAGCTGTCGCACAGATCGGCCCGATCCACGCATCCGGCCCCCTGGCATGGGCACTCTGGTGTATCGTCCACATTTTCTTCCTCATCGGTCTCAGGAACCGGATACGAGTGATGTCGGAATGGACGTGGTACTACCTCACCTTCAAACCGGGTGCAAGATTGCTATTTGAACAACCTTCCGATCAGCACCATATGCCGACCAAAGATCATGTATGCGATACCGCCATCGAGAATCGCCCGTCCTCGCGTCGTGCGGCGTAATATCAGAGATCGTTAGACCAGCTCACTCTACAGCTATTCATTCTCCGATTATTTGTTGGAAGTGCCTCCCGTAGCCCTTCAGTAGCGTTGGCGCCGATCCTTGACCAATACGGTTAGATTGTGGCTCTCTTAGGTCTTCCCTATCATGGGCAGGCACGATAAAGTGCAAAGCATGGCCGGAGGCTGCGATCTTGTCGGCGTAAGATCCGACAGGCGGCTTTACGATTCCCATTCATCGCTCGATCACACGCATAGAGTCGGGAAAACACGAAGTGACCTATACTCGAAGTCCGGCACCGCCATAGGCTGTGGGGATGTTACACCGCGAGTCGTCGCGACAGGAAGATAGACATTCACCCAACAAGCCGACAAGATCATGCATTCGTAAGGCACAATTGAATGGCTGGCAAGCAGGTCGTCATTATTGGCGGTGGGTTCGGAGGTTTAACGGTTGCGCGATCTCTACGCCATGCCGACGTCACCCTCATCGACCGCACGAACCACCACGTCTTTCAACCCCTGCTTTACCAAGTAGCCACCACCGCGTTGTCGCCTGGTGATATTGCCTGGCCTCTACGCACGCTCTTTCGTTCGCACCGTAACGTCTGCATCATGATGGATGACGTTGTGGCGGTCGATCGGGCGGCTCGGGTGGTCGGCCTGCGGAACAGTTCGCCGATTGCCTTCGATATCTTGATTGTCGCTCCGGGCTCGCGCCATGCCTATTTCGGACATGACGAATGGGAGTCGTCTGCGCCAGGACTCAAAACGATGACCGATGCCGTTCAGCTCCGAGAGAAGATGTTGCTCGCGTTTGAGTACGCCGAACGACGGAGAACCTCGACCGGCGTCCAGACTCAGCTGATATTTGTCATTGTCGGAGGAGGGCCGACCGGGGTTGAATTAGCTGGTGCACTGGCCGAGCTCGGCAGAAAAGCCATGGGACCAGACTTTCCTCACTTACGCCTTGATGACCTCTCGATCATTCTGGTGGAGGCTGGTCCTCGAGTTCTGCCAGGATTTGACGTCAAGCTGTCAGTAAAAGCGCTGAGAGCCCTACAGCGCATGGGGGTTATCGTCAAGCTGAACAGCCCGGTGAGTGCCGTCCATGCAGATGGCGTAAGGATTGGACAGGAATGGATTGCCTCGACAAATGTCATTTGGGCGGCAGGGAATCGAGCATCTTCCTTCCTGAGTAGTCTCTCGGTTCCACAAGATTCATTTGGCCGGATCAAAGTCCGGCCGGATCTGACGATTCCTGACGATCCATGGATCTTCGTCATCGGTGACGCAGCACATTGCATAGGACACGGTGAGAAGCCGTTGCCGGGAGTAGCGCCTGTCGCAATGCAACAGGGACGGTATGTTGCCGATATCATCGATCGGGACGTCGTTCCAGACCAACGGCCACTATTTGCCTACGCAGACCGTGGCATGCTGGCCACAATTGGTCGAGCACAGGCCGTGGCTCAGTTCGGCTCAATCCATGCTTCAGGACTCTTTGCCTGGCTGCTCTGGTGCGTCGTCCATATTTTCTTTTTGATCGGTTTCCGGAACCGATTCCGAGTCATGTCGGAATGGGTTTGGTACTACCTTACATTTAAACCGGGAGCGAGGTTGATTTTTGAGCGGCCTTCGACCGCTCGCAATATACCGTCAACAGATCATGGTCATGAATGAGTCGTTAAAGACCGCATACCGAATAAGACGAAATGCAACCAGGCTCAACCTTAAACTTCAAGGCCTTCGTATAATTTAATCTATAACATTACCTACTATCCATAAGTAACTATGGATAAATAGTAATATATTGTGATGAATCATGCCGATATCCAACGATACGAGAATCATGGTGATGCCTCTTTAGTTCGGTCCTTCCACCTGCCAGGATAGTAGCATTAACTCCTATCCCTGTATTACCGTCTCCTCACCGTTCAAGCTTTCCACGAGAGGAGAGAGCATGCCTCCAGGACTTCTATCAAAAATCGGGATCGACTGTATGCTTTTCAAAGGCGGCGACGGCTTGAGGGGCGATGGTTGTGTGTATGAACTATCGTCCTCCCATCCTGTCATCGTAAATCCTGAAAAGCTACGCTCTGGCGATTATGTCAAGCTCCGTTTATGGTTCCCCGATGAAAACGCCTACAGCGTGATCGAATTAGCGGAGGTGCAGTGGGTCAAGAATGAGTGGATCAAGATCGAACTTCTTCTTGTTTCACCTAAGGACCAAGCGAGGCTCAGACAGTTCGTGGCTTCAGAAGGAAACCACTTGCCGGCATCACCCAGGATAGGCGAACAAATCATGATTCGAGCCTGACAACAATTGCTAAGTTCAACAGCCGTCAGACTGGGAAAACTACGACCTTGTCATCAACGAAAGCATTTGATGGAATAATACGAGGGTGAAGGTAGTTGCTTGTGGATGCCCACCCGCAAGCAGTAAGAGATTTCTTCTCCCTCCAGAAGAAATCTACCTTCACCCATAATTTTGCCTTCTCTATGCTGGGGACCATGATGCAGCTGGGTTAATGCGAACCATGGATGACTCTGCACCAGCTCTGAACCGAAATCGATCATTGCTCTTTGGTTCAGCGTGGCCATACATTTACGGTATTTCCGCCGCACCAAATGTCGCCATATTCTGACACCAGGCCGATCACAACATCGCTAATGGATTGGGGGTGGATAATGGAAAAGCAACTCAACCGGCTAGGACCTATCCATCAGAACCTTCAGGGAAAAGCGTGCCCCTTCCGTAGAGGAAAGACATACCAACTTGTCCTTCGAGCTTCCGGGACTTTTGATGACTCGAGCCTATTTGTTCGTTGCCGCCAATGCGGCCATCCGCGAAGTCTGGATAAGGATTTCAAGCGCGTCCTGTGGATCTGACTTCGACAGCTTGGGCTTGGCCAACGAGAACGGAGGTCACTGTATGCCGCTTCGTCAACTTCAAATTTATAGAGCGCAGATGACAAAAGCGGAAGGCCCTTCGCATGCTGACCCTCAGCGGAATCGTACGACCAAGCCACGTCGAACTTCGCTATGCGATTCCATTTCTGAATATTGAAGGCCAATCTAACGCATTTCAGGAAAAACCTGTAACGGCCATCCGACCATCGAGACTCCTGCAAAAATTCTTCGAGCTGATGACCTGTCCCACGCAGGATGATGGATCACTCGGGCAATATTTACCGAGCAACAATCGGCCCAGACTTCGTAAAAGTGTCCTCACGAGCATCCGTTTGACATCTGTGTTTGTCCAGGTGATGCGGCGACTTGTTCATGCACCTGTCCGCGGCACAAACGCCAGGCCTCATCGAAAAACCGATTTGGAGATAGAGTGTAGTATTTAGCCGAAGCATCACTCCTCTCTTGTGCGCTTTCTATAGGCTGAGGTATTATGCGCCTTTATCGGTGATTCCCGCTCTGGCGACACTTTCCGTCGTGGATGCGGCGTGATCCCATTAATTATGAAGTGGAGAGGTGGCCGAGTGGCCGAAGGCAACGGTTTGCTAAACCGTCGTAGGGACAAAATCTCTACCGAGGGTTCAAATCCCTCCCTCTCCGCCACCTCACAACCTCAGATTTTGGATCGGAAAGCCTATCGTATTCTTACGAATCACATTTGCCCATAGCCCATCACAAGAAAGGACCTCTACTCTATGAGAATTCGTCTATCATTATGTTTTGCCGTAGGGTTTCTCCATCTCACGACCCCGCTATTGGCTGCCTCAACAGATCCGGTAAATGATGATCAGAAAACCTTGTATGCTCTTGGGTTGGCCATCAGCCAATCGTTGGGAACATTTTCCTTAAGTGAGACCGAACTCGATATGGTCAAACATGGCATCACCGACGGTGTACTGAAGCGCCCTCAAAAAGTCGATCTCCAAACATTTGGGCCTAAGATTCAACAACTGCAACAGTCTCGATTGGCTGTCTCTGCTGAAAGTGAGAAGAAGGCAGGCGCCGCGTTTACGGCAAAAGCGGCTTCAGAAAAGGGAGCGACAAAGACGGAGTCAGGGATCGTTATCTCCACCATCAAGCCTGGCACAGGAGCCACGCCAAAGGCAACGGATACAGTCAAGGTCCATTACCATGGCACCTTGACCGATGGGACGGTATTCGATAGTTCCATCAAGCGAGGGGAGCCGGCGACATTTCCGTTGAACAAGGTCATTAAGTGTTGGACAGAGGGAGTTCAACAGATCAAAGTCGGAGGAAAGAGCAAACTGGTGTGCCCATCCAATCTGGCCTATGGCGACGGTGGGTCACCGCCGACCATTAAGCCGGGAGCGACCTTAGTCTTCGAAGTTGAGTTACTCGAGATCGTCACCAACTGACCGCTTCGCGTTGCCGCCTCTGCAAAGAGGCGGCAACTAATGAAGCTCCCCGCAGCAAGCTGCGGGGTATCACAGAACTCAATTCCGAAGACTTCTCGGAAGGAGAGGCCAACCCCGTAGCGAGCTACGGGGAATGTCAAGTTCAATCCCTTGATGGCTGCCGACCCCACGAACGTCTACCCTTCCAATGAATCTGGATGAATCTGATAGTAGAACTATTGTGAACGAGAGGACCTTAACGAATCGCGAAGACACCGCACCTCCTTCGCCCCTACGTTGGCTGATTCTTGGGCTTCTCTTTGCCATCAGCATCGTCACCTACATCGATCGCGTCAATATTTCGGTCACCGCGCGCCAGATGATGCCGGCGCTGTGACCTTCCCCCATTTGTTACACCACCGCCAACGAAGTTGACTTCTGTGCCACGCGAGCCCCGTCCTGATAGGTGTTGATGAACTCCTGGGGTGTCACATCCCCAATGGAGCTGTGCGTCC
>Ga0134126_10009183_pt1 | contig 12458 bp, 11 predicted proteins | sample KB31752_FD_96881 | JGI IMG/M metagenome (GOLD analysis project Ga0134126, IMG submission 96881) | Terrestrial soil microbial communities with excess Nitrogen fertilizer from Kellogg Biological Station, Michigan, USA - KB3-175-2 | ecosystem: Environmental > Terrestrial > Soil > Unclassified ...
GGGGGGGGGGGCTGAGGTGGGACCATATCTATGGTCCCACCTCAATTTTTCCTTTTTGTTATCTTAAAACATTCCTTATTCTGAACCGGAACCCCAAAAACGTTTTTTATCGTCAAGACAAAATGACAGACATCAACACATTGGCAACTAAAAAGCGGAAATGGTCTGATGATGGTTCACAAAAGATCTTGCCAGTTTCCAGTACCAATTAGGAATTCAAATGGCACGATTATGTCAAGGAAGAGAATTGGTCAAAGACTCTACAGAAATTCGTGTCCAATGGACCGCTTACATATATTGGATATGCTATGAAAACTAATCCTACAACTAGAGAATCTTGGGTAGAAGGGTTTGCTAGATCATCGTCCAAGATTAAAAAGGAAACAATAAGGAGACGAACCCATTCTTCAATTCAATGGACACAAATGACTGGAGGTTGGGCAGCGCACAAAGGGTTTCAACACGCAATGACCAATCATGAACTAACCAAAATTGGAACTTGTCCGTGGAACCAGAAAAAAGGCAATAGAGGTCGACGGACGGACTTGATCAAGATACACGAGGAATTGACCAATGGCAAACCGCTGGAGGTGGTTGTTCGAAACCATCCCGAACATGCCAAGAGATTTGCCAAGAATATGAAGAGGGTGTATTCACATCATCGGGCAAGGAAACCCAGAGTCATTGTTCTAGGTGTCCCCGAGAGCAAAAATGGTTTGGAATTAGGCATCCAGTTTTGCAAATACAAGGATACCACTTATTTCGTTCAAGAGGAGCACAAGGAAGACGGATACAGTAGGCAAGAAGCAATTGTGGCCGAGGAACTCCATCGACATATCACGGCCGAACGTCTAATCAAGTTTTTGAATGGATCGGTTCCAGAAGTCAAGACCATCATTTTGGTCTCGACGGATCCTCTGGAACAATGGTACAAGGGACTGAATACGAATTTATCGAGTCGACTGTTGTCGTCAATTGACTTGAATATCTGGAAAGACGGGTTCGAAACCAAGGTGTTGCAAAAATCCGACGAGGAATAGTCGTATGGATCTCATGTGAACGATGTCGAATTTATTACTCGCTTGAAATTGGTACCTGTCAAAAAAGACACTGCAACTGCAGTCGCCTTTTCAAGAGTTGCGGAAATCGATTAAATTAAGAATTTGATTACCAATCCTCTCGATTTTCTTGGAAGTTAAACCGAATGACTAAATCTTGTTACATAATCGATTCTTCACTTTTATTGGTTTTTAGACAAGATGCATTTTAAGAAAAGAAGGGGAATTGACTGGACCAGTCAAAAGATTAAAGGCATGATTAAAGCCAACTTTTTTACATAGCGATCAGTGGTTGAGGGTGGGGAGACCCAGGAAAAAAATTTCAAAAAAAATTAAGGAAAAACCAAAAAAAAAATTCCAGGGCTGCCTGACCCAGAATGATATAAGGCCAGAATTCCATGTAAGGCCAAAAAAAGCCAGCACATGCCCCGTTAAAATGACGGGGGAGGCCTGCGCTACCCTAGCATTGCCCCGTTATATTAAAGTCGCCCCGTCAAAATGTGCTACCTTGCCTTGCCCCGTTATATTACATGTCAATCCACAGTCAACATTAAAGCCAGAACATCAAAGGCCGCTCCGTCATGTGCTGTCCTCATAATTAAAGTCTTATATTAAAGCCGAAAAATTTACCTAGCGATGGGTAGCCGAGGGTGGGGAGACCCAGGAAAAAAAATTTCAAAAAAATTAAGAAAAAACCAAAAAAAAAATTTCAGCGCTGCCTGGCCCGAAATGATATAAGGCCAGAATTCCATGTAAGGCCAAAAAAAGCCAGCACATGCCCCGTCATTTTGACGGGGGCCGCCTGCGCTACCCTACGGTTGCCCCGTGATATTAAAGTCGCCCCGTCAAGATGTGCTGGCTTATTTTTGGCTGTGATATGATATGTCCACCCACAGTCAACATTAAAGCCGAAACATTAAAGGCCGCTCCGTCATGTGCTGTCCTTGAATTAAAGCCAAATTTTAAAGGCCGAGACGAAATTTCCGGTCAAAACGGTTGCGACACGAGTCGCACCAGACACCAGACACATAGTGATGGGCATAACTTAAATCCCAATAACAAATCGGATGTGTACATTTGTCACACAATTGAAAAGGGAACGATAATTGACAATATGGATGACTACAATTGGCCTTCATCTCGTCTGGACACGAGTCCCACAGACTCTTGGGAGGAGACAAGCTGTTTCGACCCGGCTCAGGCCCGACACGAGCCGGCACCAACCCCAAATCCTCAAAAAGTTGGTAATGATTGTAGAAATGGGCACTCAAGTACAAGATCATACTTCTTAAATTCAAAACATGGGTTTCAGCGTCGGTCAAGGATTGAATCGATTGATTCATGTCCAAAACAGACAAGGCATCCAAGACAAATTCACACGCACGAGACAAGCATAGCCCGTAATACTCAAACGTGTGTTCCGAGGGCCGTGTACCACGTCGACTAGTCTGCCCTTCCTGAGCGGCAAAATTGGACGGTAACTGTTCACGCATAATGTCACTGCAATTGCAAAAGTGGTGTCGGAGCACTCGGTCACTGGAGTCGTCCAAGTCCGCTGCCATTGTTAACAAGGATGTCGTTTCCTTGTCGTCTACATTGGACATATCCTTGCTGTCTACATTGTCATCATCCTCGTCGGAAGTGGACATATCCTTGTCGGAAGTAGACATGGGCCGTGCAAATGCATCCAGCGGATACATGCACTGAAGTGAACGGAGACGTCCTGGACCTCGAGACTTACTATCCGCAAACGCATGGAAACGCGATAGGATACCGAGTTCCCATTCAATGGCACCCGAGTCAATATTGTAAGGACAGTAATATTCACATGCGCTTTCCAAGTCTTGAAACGAGTCGCCGGATTGGATGTGGTGCAAGCCTTGAATTCGGTCATGGGCCCGGACATGGTATTGGAGCAGGATCCGCACTTGTCGGACCGAGTTCGACGATAATGCAAACCGAATATGAGGGATTGCCGGTGACCAAATGACGATTTTTTTCAAATGTCCCAAGTCGGTATGAAGACTGCTGGCGCGCCACGCGGTCGAGGGTAGTTTGGAACGTGTAATGTCGGATAACGGCCGCAGAGTCGGGTAGGTTTGTGCAAATTCAATGGCTTGTTGTATTGATTTGGACAGATCCGGATCTATTTCTCGTGTCGTGTAGTCTGCAGACACGCTATCCAGTACGGACGCAAGAAGTTCTGGATCCACGCCGGCTTTGGCCTTGGGTTTGTCTTTTTGTAACGAGCTGGAACTAGAAGTCATTTTCCGTTCTTTGTCTTGCTTTTTCAAGAGTGGGAAAAAGAAAGATGGAAGAATTAATCATTTAATTCTGCAAGATTATGAAAAATTTCCTAGCGTTTTCCTTGACTTTTTTCACTAGTCAATTCTAAGCCATTTATTCTGGAGAATTTTCATCCGTCAATATTCCAAGTCATTTTCATTTATTTTCTTGTCTCGTTCCATTCATTCATTCACTAATTTTTGTTTTTCTGGGGGATTCGAGCAATGGCTGAAATCGAATCGCAAACCGTCAATGAAACACGGATACGTGTCAATAATTTATTTCCCAAGAAAACACTCTTCGTGGACGAATCACCCGAACAGAGCGACTTTTCCGACACGTGCAAAATTGTGTTTCTGTCGCACACGGCTATCTTGTTTGACAAGCCGGAACCAGAGGAAAAGGTGGATGAATTGAAACGACCCAAGGACTATCTGGTAATTTCATATACTTTGCACATTTTTGGGGGATAGGTATCGTTGGACGATGCACGACGACTGATATGCGAACATCGATTCTCCTACAAGACGAAAAACAATTGTCTGTACATTCCGCTCCGTCATTTGGAGTCGGACGAGGACCATCAAGTCTTTTTGGAAGCCAGTCAATTGTGGGTAGCAGACGAACCATTGACCACCTCGTCTATCGTGCCCTCGCCACCCCTCAGACCCGTCTTGTCCGAGGAAAATGTAGTGCGCATGCTCACAAGTGGCATACAAAGTCTAGTCGTCACCATTGCCTTTGACATGCAACACCAATGGACGAATTCGGCGACCGACTTGGACCGTGTACCCTTTTTGCACACTACTCAATTGACACAATTGGCACGGACCGCCATGATTTACCTGAATGCCGTGCCCAAGGCTTGCGGACTCGTCCGTCTCATCCGGCATCAAGTCGCGCCATTTAATATGCTCCGCAAATGCGTGTCCATTTGTCTATCGGCCGAGTCCTGGACCAAGGTGGAGTTGGCCGAGATGCTCGAAATCATGCTCAAGCGGTAATCCCTTTTTTTTTCCCCTCCGTTTTCCATTTTGGTAATTCATTTTAATGAATGGATTATGATTTAGGCACCTCAAAACCAATGCACGAAGTAAGACCGAACTATTGTTTGCCACCAAAGACTTGACACGCTTCATTGAACGACTCGTCATTGTGCCCCTCTTGCGCCAAGTATTATGGGACCGTGTATCCGTCAATATCCTGTCCGTCAGCATGACTCGAATGACCGAATTGATTCAATCTTGGCGTACAAAACTCAAGACGGAGCAAGCCAGTCAATCCTATCAGGAAAAACTCGTCACGGACCGTAACAAGGCCGTCTCGGTACGAACCACGGATCTACTCCATCATCTGTGTGTCTTGTCCAATCTGCCACTACAAGGTCGCGAGGACCTGCAACGGCTTGTTGATTTCTGTCATGCACCGGAAAACGAATCGATTGCAGCTCCGCTGGATCAATGGGGGACCCGTGTTGCACCACCGTTGCCCTTTACTTTTACAGCTCACAGTTTGCAACGCCTCGGAACGCCGCTGCAAAACGAGGCCTTGATTCGGCTCGAGACGCCCGTCGAAATTCAATTCCCCACCTTGAGACATGCACCCGAGTCCTTGCCGCTGCCTTCACCTTTTACCACTCTGCACCCAGGAGTGCAATTTCGAATTAATTCGGCTACCTCTGCTAAATGGAGCGGATTCCAATTGGCGACTCCTGGCATGTATCGGTTCCAACCGATTCGCCTAAAACCAAATACATCCAGCGTCAAACACGATGAACCAAGCACGTCTAGCGTCAAGCACGATGAACCAAACACGTCTAGCGTCAAGCACGAGGAATCAAACACGTCTAGCGTCAAACACGAGGCATCGGACCCCTCGGAACCCGTACTCCGCATCACAACGGGCTCCGACATTGAACCCGCTGACAAGTGTGGATGGGTGTCGCCCAACTCGGAACATGTATTGATCAAGGGTGCATGGAAATATGTCCAAAACTGGCGGCACCACTATTTAACGGAACGCATGTTTGACATAATCGTCAAGGACACGGCCTTATCCGTGCATCAAGATCGCAATCCCGTGTATTACGGCACCAAGGCCTCGGACGAGTCCGTCACAATTGGCTTTGCGTGCATGGCATTTAACGTCGCATTTTTCCCCGAGTATGCCTATCTCGGACCCGAAACTGCTCGGTCCGTGACGGACATTCCGGAATTCGCACCTGTCAAGATGCAGGTGGCGCATTCGTTTGACAATGTGGGTGCTTCGTATGCGCCTGCCCTTTCCACGGCCGATGCGACCGCGTCTGGCTCCTCGAGCAGTCTTGCATGGTCTCGCTCGTCCATCATTCCCATTGTGCCCAATCCATTCATGTCCTCGTCGGTAAGTTTACCAGGAGAAGGGAAGATAGACTAACATTGTTTTTTTTTAACCAGAACCTCACTCCACCCCGGCCTTGGATTGATCCATCACTATTGACTGCACTCGACATTCCCGAACCCTTTTTGGAATCGGGCGGTACACGTCTCGATTTCGCAGCTCTGAAGCGTTTTCTGCCTCTCAACACGACGGATCACGCCATTGTTTTCCAAGACGGTCATCGTGTCTTGTCGCTCGTCACTCAAAATCCTGCCGCACCACAGTTGCAGTGTCCGTGGATCAAGGTCAATGTACCGTCCAAATCCAATGAAGATCTGACCCATTACGCGTGGCCTATATTACCTCGACGTGAAAGTCCGGTCTCGTCTGAGCCGTCTTTTTCCGTTTCTTCCTAGAATTTTCCACTGCAGGAAAAAAATCACAATCTTTTCAAAATGACATTTTGATTTCGAAATTGGGGGGTAAACTTTATCTTTTATTCTTTACTCTTGTCCTTGGATTCAGACTACAAACAGGAAAAATGGATAAAAACATATTCAAGGAACCATCGAAAAACATGCGATTTTTGCATACCTCGACTCGAATCCCGAACTCGACGAGACGGCGAATCAAGAAAAAGAAGGAAAAGGAAATTGATTTCGATGCTGAATTGAAAAACTCACAGCCCGTGTTTTCAAAAGAAGTGAACCGCAAACAACATTGGATTGCCGAGTACATTTCCGAACGCAAGTACACGGAACCCCAAGAAGATGCCGAGGCTAAACAACGACGCATTGACGCGGAACAAAAGTCGGGCGGCAAATCGATTGTAGTCGACGACATGGGTATCATGAAACTGCAAATGAGACAAGGCAATGTCAAGGGCGGTATACCCTTGGCACTCGACGATTCGATTGTGTCGACGCGCAACCCATGGCCGCGTTCCATTGCCGCGATCGAAATGACGACACGTTTTTTCGTTTTCTTGTGCAACATGGATCGTACCATTCATCACAAGAATGCCAAGATCGTCGAAGTTACTGACCAGGATGAAACCGTAACGGACCATGGAGAGGACGAACGAACCAAGAAAATCAAGACGCGCTTGCGTGACCGATTGGACAAGAAGAAGCGCGCACGACACACGGAATTGGATTCGCAAATCAATAAAGCGATGCGTAACCCGGACCAACCCGAATCCAAGTCTGCCAGTGCCTCGACGGAATCAGACAAGAAGGAGGAAACAGCGGAAGCCGCGCCCGTCTGGACACCGCAACAATCCGACTTGGCCAATCCAGGCAGTTTCATGGCCTCTTTGGGCTTGTTACAACAATTGTCTCCACCTGAATTGGACGAAGCGTATCCCGACAAAAAGGCCAAGGACGATTACATGAAGCGTATTCAAAACAGTCTCGATATGTTGCATCGCGTCACCTTTACACTCGGTCATGACAGTAGTACCACACAACACTGGAATCTCGATGTTTCCGTAGACGAGTTTATCGACTCGCTGCGTACCGTGAATGCATACATGTTGCCGGTGCTAACCAGTCTTACCAAGCAAGTCGCAGGTTGGGCCGTGTTTCGACGTGTCGTGTCCTCGTGCAACCACGCATGTCAGCCCAAGGCGCAGGTGTTGATGGATCGAGGCATGACCTTTGACCAAACGGGCCAGGGCATGTCCCAAGTGCGGGCATGGCTCTTGTCCGATGCCGAGATTCGGACTGGTCAACCGGTAACGATTTCCTATGATCCCTTGGCCGCGTGGCGCACGGTACCCGTGCCACTGTCCACGTCTTCCTTTGGGCAAGAATTGTTTGCCTGTCACTGTACCCTCTGCAAGAATTTACCCAAGGCTCAGGGCATCCTGGACGAACCCTTGGGTGCGTCCTTGTCCCGGTTCGAGTCCTTGTCCAAACACTTGGAACGGTATCGCTATGTACCGGCCGAAAATCTCAAGATTTACGATTTTGTGGAACAGACGAGTCAGTTTTTCCAAGCGGTCTTGCCCGGTATTCATCAAAAGGAAATGAAAACAGGCCAAGTGGATCGCGAAGGTGACGGTGATCATCTCGAATACTTGCTGTATCATTTGGGTGCGTTTACCCTCATTGCATTGATGAATGCCATGGAAAGTGTAGTCGTCCCATTGCCCTTGCCCCCGCCGCCTAAGCCAGTGGACAAGTCTAAACTAACGATGATGGTGAATCTAGATGAATTGGCGCCACCCAATACCGCGCCTGTGGCTACGAATACAGTGGTGGACACGGAAATGACGAATACGGAAATGCCAATCCCTCCCGACGGCATACCGATTCTGGACACGGAAATGGTAATTCGGTTCAAGGACACACCAATTGCGGATACACTCGTTACTAGCAACACACCTATCGCGGGTTCTACATCAGCAGTTTTATCATCCGCTTCAACCAGTGCAGCCACAGCATCGACCAGTGTAGATACTTCCTCGGTAAGCGCGGTATCACGGTCTACCATCAGTGATACTTCCTCGGCAAGCGTGGTATCACTGTCTACCACCAGTGATACGTCCTCGGCAAGCGCGGTATCACGGTCTACCATCAGTGATACTTCCTCGGCAAGCGCGGTATCACTGTCTACCACCACAAACACGATAGCCGAGACCAAGGAAACCGAGACGGATGATCTCGGAAAACAATTTGACAAGGAAGCGCAAGCCGCCCGCTTCATTTTTCCAGCATCTGAAATGGAATTCACAAACGACCAAAAGACGTATCTCAAGTGTCTGGATGAATTCTTGTTTTATTTCTTGGACCATCCCGTGACACGTCGCCGTGTGTGGAATATTTGCTTTCCGGCACACGACTCGGACAAGCGCTATGGTGGTAACTTGATGCTTGAAGGGCGCAATACCATGGTCCATCAATTGTTTTTGATCTTGAACAATGTCGTGACCAATCCAGTCTTGTCGGATCGATATCACAAGATGTTGCACGTCTTGCCCTGGGAGCGATACCGCGATCTCATTGCAGTTGAACCCAATGTGTACAAGGAAGTAGAAGGTCAAAACATGTCGTATCGCATCCATGCGCTTCTGTTCAAGGGCTGGTCCAATGACGGCAAAATGTCGGTCCCACTCAATGCGATACAGCTCCAATTGTTTGAAGAGTTTCCAATGTATTGGTTCATGATCGACAAGCAACACCACGAAGGGCTTGGACCATTTTTATTTTCCTCGTCGCATTGGAATTGGTACATGACCCAGACGCTCACCGACGGTATTGAAACCATGCTCGAACAGTTGCGTGTGTCATCACCCACGTCACTGGACGAGTCGGTCTCAAACTCGGCGGTGAGTGCAGCCACGGATTTGAACAAGACCGACACGGCCGACTCCAAACCACTGTTTTCGCCCAAGAAACCCAAGGGCAAGAAAAAGTAATACGTTTTTTTTCCTGTCCGGGGAAACCTCGTTCTTTCGATTTTCGAAAATCGTTTTAAAATTCTATTATTCTTCTTATACCTGACTCGGTCGAAAGAAGAAAAAAACCTTGTGATTCATGACAGAAACACAACAAGCGGTAACAACCATGATGGGAGTTCAAAGTGATGATCCACTCAATTCGCATTTCCGACCGCTCGAACCTCAAGCAGTAGAGAGGTCTAACACGTCCACTGCGTTACAATTGCACATGCAATTCTCGACTTTGGTCCCCGATCCTGTCTCTTCCGATACCGATGTATCTCGTTTACACAATGGCATATTGTCTACGCAACACGTGCCGAGTCAAAGTCGAACTTTGCAACCACCCGCTACGCAAGAGGAACTACATCGACATCTTCAGAGTATGATCAATCAAGAAATGACTAGATTGGGATTTGGTAATCGTCTCAATACATTTGGGGTTAGGCCAGAGGAACCAATGCTTTCCGCGACAGGACAAGTCGTCAATGAAACAAGAGAGGAGAAACGTATGGAACGCCTTTCTACTACCACTACTATCGTCACGAAACGAAAACGCGAGGATCCACCCGTAGCGAAAGCCGTGGAAGTCGACGTCGACGATTATGAGTGTGCCATTTGCCAGGGATTGCTGGTGGAGCCTGTTCAGCTTTCATGTCAACACATGTTTTGCAAACCGTGCATCAACCGGAGCGATATTCAACACTGTCCCGTGTGTCGTGCACGTCGTCAAGAATTTACCTGTGCCGTCCATCGACAGACGGAGAAAACTATGAAATTTATCTTGGGTGATGCTGGGTACGAGACGGAACTCAAGAATCGCAAGGAACAGCAACGCACGAATACGTTTGAAACCGAGATTCGAGACGAGTGCAATCGGAAATGGCTTGCGGAACTACGCAAGTTTGTTTTGCATATTGAACGCCACCTTCCTACCGATACACCAGATAATTCATATTGGGAACCGCCACGACCGTTTGGAATGGGTCCTGCTCCGGGTGGGGTTCCACAAGCTGCTCCGGGTGGCATCGCCAACATTCCACGTCCTATGGTGTCAAACGCGACTGACCCGTATCCGGCTGTACCACAGCAGCGTCCCATGCATCCCGATGAATTGGAACAATTACTACGTCAACGCTAAATTTAACCTGGTTGAGAGAGAACCCAATTGGTTTGCCCGGAAAAAGTTATTGCCATGAAAATACCATTACAACTTTTAAACAGCCATTTTTCTTCTCTTTTCCTTTCCTTGCAATTAATCAAGAACTCAGAGTTAATCTACAAAATGGAACAGGAAGTAAAACACCTTGATTTACAAATGCGAAACGAGCGCTTGCCAATGATATGTACCACTCTGGCCACTATACCCACTGCAGTTGTACATCTCATTGGTGAATATGACATTTCCATACACCTATGGTTGCTAGCGTGTCAAGGTCTTGGTATACCCGTGGACGACCTGGAATTGTGGATGAACGATCTGTGGGGACCCAAGGTGGAAAGGTGTGTCTCGTACGCGTCCAAACTCTATTTTTTCGATACCCGTGACCACACGTACAAGCCACAATCCGAATTCGGGTCATTCGTGTGTCATTGTTTGGCCAAACAAGGAATATCAATCCAACTGACCAATAGGATACCCACATTTATCACAACGCAAGCCGTGTATACTGGACGACTACACAACATGGGTCCACCCGAAATCTTCCGACTACGAATTGCCCTGTCTGCTTCATCAGGATTGCCACTCGATCTATGTCAGGTGTACGATGACCGTTCTTATGATGGGTGGACAAGTATCCAATACCGAGAAATACTCGATGATCTAGACAAGGATTCTCGATTTGCAGAATACGACCAACAACCGTTTGCCATTATTATTCCACGTGACGTTCAAAAGTCCCTGATCTGTATTACCCGAGACCTTGGAATAGGCCGCGGTCCTAATCCTTCGATCAAATGTCCAGCTTGTCTCGGTTATCATCTACTGCATGAACGCTATCCATGTCCTATTTGGGTTCAAGTAACATTCCAATTTGTATACCCGAAAAAGTGGACCGAATGTATGCTTCACGTAGGTAAAACAATGAGTGATGGCATGGATAACATTGGAAGATCGATTGCGAGATGTTTTACGCGTTCACCCTCGTCAAGGGCCACACTCAATGGCATAGTGTACATGTAAATTTGAATTTTTAAAAAGGCTGAAAATCTTGAATGGCAGCTTCCATATGAAGGAAAAAAAGATACTGGCCAAACAGAAAAAAATTAATAAATTTAAATCATTCTTTCATTTATTTACTACATTACTTTTTTTTGTTTCATAACGAATTGAAAAAATGGCAGAGCTTCCTCGTCACAGCCATGTACATCGAATTACGCCAGAGAACTACACGGAAATCTGTGATCGATGGGTGTGGATTGATTTTGGACGCGTATCCAAAAACGGACGACCGCAGAACGAGCGGGACGATGAGCATAAAAGCCCTTCCTTTAGTCTAGGAGGACTTGTTACCAAATGGCAACACGACGCTGGCGAGTCGGACGAGAAAGGAGCTTGGTATGTTCAAGGAAACGAAGTGGGATTTGAAGTTGCCGCGCGTATGGACGAGTTGACGTGGAGCGCTTCGGCGGCCCCGTCACCTGCTCTCATTCGAGATACTCCAATGACTGTCGAGCCGGTAACGCTAGAATCCTCGGTCGATTCGAATATTTCCGATGCATTGATCAATCCAGACACCCTTGATGTAGCTGCCTCCGAAAGCGTGACGTCTGACCCCGGGATGGCATCTGGGGAATAGAAAATGCAAAATGTTTTGTCTTTTTGTCCTGTTTTCATAAAGAAACGATTTAGACGTAAATTACCGAGTCCTCAATTAAGAATAAAAAGATTTACGATTAACTATTCACTTGGATTCGAGATGGGTGGCCCATACAGAGGAAAGCGTCCTGTCCGGTGGAAAATCCGACAAGGACGGTACCGTATTGGATGAATTCTTGGGAGCAAAATCATGTACCGTCTTCGATGGAGCCGGTGCCTTTTGGTAAAAACGACGAATAATTTCCGTCTGTTCCAAGACGGTGATGGCCGAGAGCGAGGAGTAATGCAAGGGTTGGGTGCCGGCCTTGATCTCCACCAATGACGTACCACTGAGCACGCCCTCGTCCGACAAGGTCCAGTGATTGGCGCCCAGTGCCCAAATCAGGTGAGACGGATTGGGAAAGGGCACGTACCGATTGGTAATCTTGACATCCGTCTTGGTTTCCGTCACTTCAATGGGCTCATTGCGTGACTCGAGCTCGTCTTGTTCCAC
>Ga0134126_10009184_pt1 | contig 12458 bp, 13 predicted proteins | sample KB31752_FD_96881 | JGI IMG/M metagenome (GOLD analysis project Ga0134126, IMG submission 96881) | Terrestrial soil microbial communities with excess Nitrogen fertilizer from Kellogg Biological Station, Michigan, USA - KB3-175-2 | ecosystem: Environmental > Terrestrial > Soil > Unclassified ...
GTCGGGCGAGGCGGAATTGCGGCGTTTCCAGGCGTCCGCGACGCGGCACCTTTTCCAGTGGCTTGACGGCGATCTATCCGAGGACCATGCGGCGGCAGTGGCTTTTAATTTAGCGGGTTGTGAAATGGTAAAGGAAAAACTAGAGTCCGATCCTGACGTTCCGGGATATTTCCGTTGAATAAGCGCGTCCTTTTCGTCGACTGGGAGACGTTCTTCGATTCCAAGGGCGGCTACGGCCTTAAGGAAATCTCCGTTACGGAGTACGTGCGCGATAGCCGCTTTAAACCTCATGGAATTGGCTATCAGTACCTAGACCAGGATAAGGCTCATTGGGTAAGCGGTGAGCATCAACTAGCCGCTTTTATCGGCTCTGTGGATTGGGCGAATACAACGGTCGTCGCTCATAATGTGAAATTCGACGGCGCTATTCTTGCGTGGCGCTATGGGGTTAAGCCGTATCTGTGGGTTGACACTCAGGCGCTTGGAAAGGCCGCGCTGGGCGAACAAGTGTCGTCATACTCTCTACGATCACTGGCAACCTACCTAGGATTGCCGCCTAAGGGCGAACTAACGTGCGATGGGGTGCTAGAGCCTTCGGCGCAACAATTAGCCGAATTAGGCGAGTACTGTAAGCGCGATGTCGAACTATGTAAGGGGATATATGAAAAACTCATGCCGCAGTTCCCGCAAAACCAAATCTGGCACATGGATTGGACAATCCGAGCGTTCGTGGAACCGCGACTGTCCCTCACCGAAAACGTGCTTGTTGCCGGGGTGCAAAAAGAAAAGGAACGCCGAGAAGCGGCAATCAAAGCAAGCGGCCTTGACAAACGAGTCCTTGCCAGCAACCAGCAATTCGCTCGGCATCTCCAGTCTCTCGGAATCGAGGTACGAACAAAAATCTCGGGAAGAACAGGTAAAGCGATCCCAGCTTTTGCGAAAACGGATGAGGGACTTGCCGTGCTACAGCGATCTAACCCCTGTCTCTACGCCGCCAGAATCGCCAGCAAAGCCAATTTACTTGAAACCCGTGGGGAATCGCTTCTCCGTGTGGCTCGCACTGGCTTGTTTCCGTTTGATGTCGGTTTTTCCGGTGCGGTACAAACTCACCGATACTCGGGGGGACGCGGTGCTGGTGGCAATCCTCAGAACTTCACTCGCAATAGTTTTCTTCGGGACGCTGTATCTGCTCCTGAAGGCCATAGCCTTGTGGTCGGGGATTTTGCCGCCATTGAACTAAGAATCCTGGCGTGGCTCGCCAACGAACCACAGCTTATTCACAAGATTATCAACAACGAAGATGTGTACAGTAGTTTTGCATCACTTTTCTATAAACGTACTGTAACAAAGGCTGATTTGGTCGAGCGTCAGTTTGGTAAATGTGCAATTCTCGGTCTCGGCTACGGAATGGGCGGGGATAAGTTCCAGGCCACGGTAAAGAACCAACTGAAGCTGGATATCAGTGACGGGGACGCATACAAAACCATACGCCTATACCGCACCACATACTTTAACGTTCCTAAGCTCTGGCAGTTTGCGGCAAACGTAATTCCCCTAATCGCTAGCGATCGGATCGCGTCTCTGCACTTCGCTCCATTCATTAAGGTTCGAAAAAACGCTCTCGTTCTCCCGTCCGGCCTCACGATTAGGTATCCGAATCTCCGGCGCGTGGGCGACGAGTGGGTTTATGACGTGTACCGCAAGAAATACGAGTCTGAGCCGACGAAGCTATACGGTGGCAAGCTGATTGAAAACATATGTCAGGCGTTGGCTGGTGAGCTTTGCAAGGAAGCTATTGGGCGCCTGGAATCTGAGTTTAAGGTTCCTTGCGTCGGGCAGGTTCACGATGAAATTCTTGCGGTTATGCCCACTGCGGCGGCGTTTGTTGCCGTTGAAGCGATGGCCGAAGCAATGCAACAGCCGCCTAAATGGTGGCCACAAATTCGCCTTAAATCGGAGGTTGGGTATGGTCCAACGTGGTCCACGGCTAAAAAGTAAGAAAGAACGCGCAAAAGACATCGAATTCAATGCTCTGGCGGAAGAAATGGTTCTCGCAATGTCAATGGCGGACATGAGTTTTTTAGCGCATAGGCAGACGCCCACTTTCCGCATGGAAGCAGTTTTATGTCGCTTCTACGATTGGGCGGAGAACTATAAATGAAAAAGGCACGTTCAGACGCGCAAAAGTTAGCCACATATAAGCGGATGTTGCGCGATGCGTGGCATCGGAGCCCGATGTATTGGGCTGCTTATAACCGCGCCAAAAGTAGGCCCGGAATTATCAACTGTGAGAGGTGCGGACATGAAACGGATTCCCGACTTATGGAAATGGACCACATCGAGCCAATCGTTGTACCGGGCAGTGACGCCGCCGACATTGCCCTATGGGCGTTCCGTCTTAATTGTCCAGCCTCCGGGCTACAGGCGCTATGTGAGGCTTGTCACGGTTCGAAAACGGCTGCCGAAAATCGTAAGCGGGTAAAACGGGGGAAACTTGTACTGTAATTCCATTTTAATCAAAGCACAGAAGGGCTCGAATACTCGCTTTAACTTGATGCCGTTTGGCGATCTTCAGGCGGGATCGGCGGTATTCGTTAAGGATCGCTGGAATGAGTACGTCGCAGAGGTTAAACGGACGCGAAACGTCATTACGATCGGCATGGGCGACTATACGGATAACTTTCGCCCAACGATTCAGGGGAAACTCTATGCGGCTATCGGCAGGGACGACTCGTCAAAAACGATTGACCAAATGCACCAGAGGCACATTAAGGAATCTGTGTACCCCTTGCTTAGGCCGGTTGTGGCAGCAAGCGCTTGTCTCGGCTTACTTGGGGGCCACCACGACCTCACCTATTCTGATGGCACTAATTCGACGCAATATCTGTGCCGCTTGCTTGGCGTACCTTACCTAGGCGACGGGGAAGCCATGATTCGGGTTAACTTGGGGATCGGGACCAAGTGTCTGTCCTTTGATCTTTATGCGACCCACGGTCAAGGAAACGGCGGGTCCGTTGGTTCGCCCATCTCGAAACTTCAGCGAATGCTGGCGCACATGGACGTGGACGTTATTCTTCGCGGCCATTCATGCGATAAGTTTATCTTCCAGGAGCCGCAATACTACCTTACCCGCGCTACGCCTCCGCGCCTTCGGTGCCGGAACCGAATCATCGCTAACACCGGCTCTTTTAGCGACGGACGGGCGGAAGGCGAAACTACCTACGTCGAAAAGGCGAACCTCAACCCGAAATCGGTCGGTTACGTCCAGATTCACATAAATGTTCGTCGTGATCCCACTCAGAAGGGGTATACGTCTTATCTGGTCATGGGGGACTAATGACAGACAAACAACTTATTGCGGCTATAGACACAGCGATTCTCGACGTACTCTGCGACCCGAGCAACCGCGTTCGGCTAAAACAGGCCGTTCGCGTCGTGTCGATACTCGGTCTCCGCTTCAAGTGCGAGGCCGTGAAATGAACGAGGGATTTCTAACGGATCTGCGTACAGCCCAGATGTTTTTTCGCTTCTGTAAGCTATACCGCGTTCAGGAAAAGAAGGAGCGCGTGGCGGTTATGCGGGAGATCGTGCGCCGGAAGAAAGCTAAGTATATACGCGACGTTCAGACGTTTACGCAAGGTAAGCGGGTAGGTGCGCTAGGCACAAATCAAACGATCATCGCAGAATCGGAGGGTACGGGTGCTAATTAAATTCTGGTCACTCATGCTGGCGTTCATGATTCCGGTTAGTGTGCCGAGCGTAAGTTACCGCCGATTGGCCCAGCGGGACCTGCAGAGTTCTGTTCTGTTGCATATGACTGGACTCAACGAAAAGGGTCAGCGGGTCCTATGCGGATGCTCCGGCACCTACATCTCCGACAGTCGCATCCTTACTGCCGCGCATTGTTTCGAGGGGTATGATGCCAAAAAGATTTGGGCTCGGGGACCGTTCGACCCGATCGGCTATCGCGTGAAGATTGAGCGCCTTGATTCGAAGGTCGACCTAGCCCTGCTAGATGCTCCGCTAAAGCATCCATTCGTGAAACTAGGACGGAATCCGCATGTGGGGGATGAAGTCCTAAACATTGGCTCCCCGCTTGACTACGAGTTCGCGGTGTCAGAGGGTATAGTGTCTATCTGCGGGTTCCATTCGCCGGGGATGGGCGGTTACTTTATGATTACGACGGCCATGATTAACTCAGGCTCTAGCGGCGGCGGGGCGTTCAATGAAAAAGGCCAACTTATCGGTGTAAATACCCGGTTAGTTGGCCCGTTTGGATGGCACGGCATAAGTTTAGCCGTCGATTTGAAAACGATAAGGGAGTTTCTACGCTAAAGTCTCCTTGGTTATTGAAGATTGGGCGCTGCTATCTGTGCCACACGGTATTGAAGTGGGAGATCTCGCGGCGTTCCGCTAATTGGGGCGGCTGGGGGCCGCGACTAATTTACGTCTACCCGTGCACTAGACCGTGCGAATGGCCCTGCGCTAGACTATTAGGCCACCTGGACGGTAAATGTAGATGCTTTCGGTAATACCGCCATCATACGTTCAAATGCCGCTCTACTGTTGTCCAGGGCGTCATTATCTACCACTGAACCAATCGCAATGCACCCCTCTAGCTGCGATGGATAGTTTGCGGGGTGTATTTCGATATTTGTACGGTTCGGAACGTCAATGCCTGGAACTCGAAACCCGAAATGGGCTGAATCGCGCAATCGAGCAGTATAGATTCCTAGAGGAATTGCAACGGCTACTCGTTCCATAGAGTAACCGATAAACTCACCAGAAACCGTAATCCTTCCAAAAAAAGCGTCCACCGTTTGTGTCGTTCGCTGCACGAGTAACGTGAGCTTCGATGTCGAGGTTGTATCCACAGCGTTCCTTAGGACAGCGCGTAATCAACCATCCTTTCTTCGTCTTAGGCGACCGTTCAAAAACCTTTATAGCGTCTACCCACTGATTGCAGCGGGGACATAAGAGCCGCGCCATGACACTACCGCGTTACCCACGTCTTGATGGCTAATACGAGAATGGCGGCGACGATGCCCATTTGCCATTTATTTATGGTCATGAGGTTATCAACCTTCGTTTCCAGAATCGCTATGCGAATAAAGAACTGTTTAACGTCTTTCATTTTTTCTGGCATACTCGCCCCTTGACAGTACAGTAGTTTCGTGGTACATTTACTTTATGATTATCCTAGAGATCGCAGTGGCAATAATTTTAGCGCCGATACTTCTGACGCTGTTGGTTAATGCGGTTTTCCTGGCGGGTTGCGTCCTTATTTATCCGTTTGTTCTGCTTGGTTTGACGCGCCCCAGAGCGCGTTATACTCGGGGTAATTCTGGGAAAGTATATAATGCGTAGCGGCGATTCCCTGCGATCCGCCCGACTGTTGCGCCTGTGCCAGTGGCGCGGCGAACTTTCCTAGGCTTGAAGGGTTTTTAGACAGCGCGTCTGCGATTCGAGCGGTGACCCCCGCCGCACCGACCGCACCTGCATTATTTACCGCTGCATCGGCTACGTTGCTTCCGTGGATTCCTAGCCATGCGGCGGTTCTATTTCCAACACTATCCATGGTCCTATCGTATAGAGTCTTCGTTAGGCTCCCCGACCCTCTGCCCGCCATTTCGCGTTTTTCGCCAGAGGCCATGAACTGTTTCATGTGGCCATAGTCGGTATAATCTTTTAGGCTCTGGTTATAGTCCGCCCGTTCGGACGGCGTAAGAACGTTTCCCATTGCTTCGTTGTTTTGTCGGCTGATAAGGTTCGCCATATCGGTGTATGGCGAGTCCTGCGATTGCGTAAGTTTCTTATCGGGCGTTGCCTCCGCGTTTAATTCGGTTGCTTTCGCTGCATTACCCGTAAACGTACCCGTTGTTTGGGGCGTCATCTTGCCGTCGTCAATGACCGGATTTTGCGTCGTTTCTAGGACGCGGTTAAACGTCCCCGCTCTAGGCGCAAGGCGTCCCGACTCGTAGCTTGGACCAAAGTTTTGCTTAGCGAGGTCAAGAAGGGCCTGGGTGCTCGGTGCCGCTGTGCCGCCGGATGCTTCGTTTCGGGCGTCGGCCATCTCCCGCGCCGCGCCTATGTTCTGACCGGCGGCGTCATGAAGATCGGCGACTTTGTTTTCTAAGCCGATAGAGCCTCGTAGTGGATTGATGACATTATTTTCAACCATTTTGCGGGCCAGGGCGCGGGATTCGTCCCGCCCTAACTCTCCGATCTGGCCCATTCGAGCGCCAGTCGCTTTAACGGCCTGGTTCTCGCCGAAACGAGCGGCATAGTCCGCCCCAACTCGCCCGACGCCTGTTGCTTCCTCGGCTATCGGTAGCGCCATAGCCGCCGTCGATATGGGGTGTTCTATAATCTGATTTTTTATGGTATCTAGCGGATGGGCAACAAGATCCTTCCCGCCCTGAATCAGGTCCCCGGCGGTGCTGTCAACCATGTTCTTGAAGTTACCGACCGCCTGGCCGGTCTCGGTGTTTGCCAATGGCGTACCGCGCATGGCCTCTATGCCGCTTTTAGCGAGGGTTGAGGGGTTGGCAATGTCCAAGGCCGTCTTAGCACCATTAATCAGTCCTGCAGCCGTTTGCGGCGCTTCAGCGACGCCCTGGGCGATGTTACCGGGAATGTCTGACCATTGCGGAGCGGGTTTAGTTAGGTGACTAACCGCATCCTGCGCCTGTTGATCGTTTGCGGCGTCAATATTATATTCCGAGCCGTCCGGGAGTGCGACGTGGTAGGTAGCCATTATTTAATCCTGGTAATGATCGCGCCGCTGGCGGTTTTGACGGCTTTTCCCACGTCGAACGCGGGGGCGTCGTTCGGGTTGCCGACTCCGGCATTTTGTGCGAGTTGTTTGTCGGCGCGTATGGCGGCTGCCGGATCTAGCAGCCAATGCTTGCTGGTTTCTTCCAACTCTTTGTAGCGCTCGTCCTCATCCCGTGTAGCCTGTTCCTGCTCGCGTGTCTTCTGCTCGGCGGCCTGAACGCCAGCTTCCGCAGTTTGGTACGCGGCGGTTTGCTTTAACTGCGCTTCGCGGTTTTTTTCCTCTTCAGCCTGATATGCCCTCGTTTGCGCGAGCATGTCTTGGTGGTTCTGCTGCTCCCATTTACCCTTTACCAAGTCGGCCACTTGTGGAGATAACGCTTTTAGCTGCGTAAAGCCCATGCCGCTAGGAACGGGAATTCCCATCTGCTGAAACAACGCTCGGCCTTGTTGCGATAGCGACGAGTTGGGATCGTTCTCCTGCTGAGCAATGGCCATTTGGTAATCTTGCGCTTTCTGGGTGCGTTCGGTGTCCATCGCGTCAACTTGCTTCTTCTGCTGAAGCTCGTTATTTGCCATCATGTCTTTCTGGAATGAAGTGTTTTTACCGCCGAACGAGTTAGAGATCGCGTCACCCAATCCGGCGACTCCTTGAGCCACTAATCCCGCGCCGGAATTCTGTTTAGCCATAAGCTGTTGCTGAAGCGCGGCGCGATCCTCCGCCGTCATACCTTGGTAGATACTCGGATCGGTGGAAGGCGCTTGATTGATAGCGGTCATCACATCGCTCATAGGCGGAACGGCGGGGGGCGCTTGCGTAGCCATACCGGGCACAGTACCGGCGTTAAGCTGGTTTAGGAAATCTCCGCCGCTTTCGCTGTCGGGCACTACGCCGCCGTCGGCGAAATTCAAGTCATGGGCCACTTGCGGCTGAATATCCGGTAGGCTTGTGGGGTCGCTATCCTGCGGTCCCATGTGAACGTTAATCGTAATCGGGGATGCCGCTTGCGGCTGCTGCGCCGCGCGTTGCTCCGCGATGCGGTTAGCAAGCTGCTGTAACCCCGATGTGTCGCTTCCTAGCGTAGAGTCGGGAATTACCGGTTGATACTTACTGTCATCGTCCATTGGTTGCATATTAGTCCCTCGTGTGCAGCCGCAATTCTAGGCCGTTGTCTTCCAGCATTTTAAGCGCCTCGGCGAAACTGTTCACTTTCGGTTGGATCGGCTGCCCTTTGGTTTGAGCTACAAACTGAGCCGCTTTCTGGGGAGCGTTAGGAGCCATTGAAACGGAGCGCGGGAGGACGACCTCACCCGGTGACAGATGTGCCGGTACTGTATCGTTGGCTGTCGAATCCCCCGGCGTCTGGGCTTGGCCAGGGACACGACCGCCGACTTTCATACAAAGGCTGTGATCGTGGACTTCGCCGCCTTGCGCGTAGCACTTGACCATGCCGCCGTGAGCGTAATCGTTTGGATTTTTGCCGGTGCTGCTTGCCGCGTTTTTAGCCGCGCCCGCGAGATAGCTGCCGCCCATCGTCGCACCCGCGCCGATTAAGCTGCCGGTAAAGGCCGCGTCCTGCTGAGCTTGCTTTTCTGCGAGGTTGGCTTGGTTGGCGTATTGGGTCGCTTCGTCGTTTGCTTGATTTAACTGGTCGTTGAAAATGGTTTGCGGGACTTGCGCATTATACTGTGTTCGTGCATTGGCGTTGGTCGTATTTTGATCGGCAACACTCTGCTTTTCCTGAAGGTTAGCCGCCTGAGCTTGGTTTGCGGTTTGGGCGTTGTATTGGTTCGCTTGGGATTGAAGTTGGCTATTGTACTGCGCGATCTGCTGCGCCGCTTGCGCCTGGGCCTGTGCGGACTGATTGGCTTGCCCTTGAAGGGTGCCGCCTAGCGTTCCTTGTTGAGATAGAGCTTGTAGGGCAAGCTGGGCATTATTAGAGGCCGCATTCACGGCGTTTGTGTTAGCGGTCTGGGCGTTACCCTGCTCATTCGCCAGTTGGTCCATAAATTCTAAACCGTTGCCCGCGACTCCGCGTTCGTGCGCATTCTGCATAATCGCGCCGCGAGCGCCTTGCATGGCCTGGTTCGTCGTATTGATGTTGTTGACAAGGTTGGCCTGGTTAATGGGTGTACTACCGCCCGCTTTAACAATTCCTCCCAACTGCTGAAGCGCGGCTTTCTGTGCGGCTGTTCCAGAGTTATCCTGGGTAGCTTGAATAACCTTAGAGTAAACCTGTGGATCGGCGAGCAGAGCTTGATACTGCTGCGGCGACAGAACGCCCTGCTGAACATATTGCTGAAGTTCAGGGAGCGTTAGTTGCGCTGCCGTAGGCGGTCGCACCGCTTGGATAGCCGCGAGCGCCTGCTGCAGTTGCGCGTTGCCCGCAGTGGTATTAATGCCTAAGATGTCCTCTAAACCGCTAGTAATTCCATTTGCCATTTTGATTTACCTCAGATTTTCGATTGCGGCATTACTTCGTTCGGCTTGATGTTTTTTCCATTCGCCATGTCGATAAAGTTAGAGATCCAGTCAGTGGGATTCGCGACTGTGCCAATAAGATTGCCGGGGTGAGTGATCGCGTTTTTAAGGGAGTTAAAGAAACCACCACGGTGCTGTGAATCCGCGTGTGCTTTGTCAGCATCGCCGACAATCTGATTTGTCTCGGCTTGTGTATCGGCCCAGTTCTGAGCATTCGCGTTCTGGACGGCTTGCAGCGCCGTCGTGTAGTCGAAGTTGTTAGGGTTCGTCGGGGCCGTACCGGCCTCACTCGCGTTCCCCGGATTAAGGACCGTACCGGTCGGTAAAGTACCGCCAAGTAACTGTTGAACTGCGGCTGCTTCGGCGTACTGTTGCGGCGTAGCTTCCGTCGCTGCTGTAATGGCGTTAGAGGGATCTTGCTCGTTCAGCCATTGGCTTAGGTCAACTTGCGTTGTCGGCGTCCAGGCGGCGAAGTTACGGCCCGGTGCGACCTTGGACGTGGCAGCCGTAACGACTTGATCGCGTAGAGCGTTCCATTGGTCCTGCGTCAACCCCATGGCTGCTAGATCCTGCGGGCTCAAGTTGCCAACGTTATAGTTGGTCGTGTTGCCCCATTGATATTGTGAACCGTTGTACCCACCGAGGACGCTAGGGGCGGTCTGAAGCGCTTCCCCACCATAGAGCGCGGCGATGTCTTTGTTCAATGTCGCCTGTTGCGCCTTCGCGTTAGCAATGGCTGTAGACGTCTCATTATTAACGGTGCTATTTAGGTTGGTTAGCGTACCGTTCGCCCCTGTAAACGCATTTAAAGCGTCTTGAGAAGTCTGCTGCGCGGCGTTCTGGCCTTGCGTTATAGAGTTACCGACAGCCGTGTTTTGGGCGTTGATGTAATCGTTCAGACTTGAGTACGGATCGGCTGCCGCTTTGACAGTCGACATAGCCCCAGGATTGCCGCCCAACAAGGCGGCGTCAAGCGTGTTGATTCCTTGGCTCTGCGGACCGCCGTTTTGCCCTTCGACCTGTTGCGCGTAGACGTTTAAACCGCCAGGGGTGGTTGCTAGGCCGCCGTATTGCTGCGCTGCGGCGACGTTACCTTGTTGCGTTCCCAAATCAGCCCAATTCGTGGGGCCGGTGTAGGTGTCGTTAAGCTGCGCTTGATAGGCGGATAGTTGGTTAGGGTCCGCCGCCGCTGCGGTGGGATTGGCAGCTACTTGTTGGATGAGTTGGGTATTCTCGGGAACATACCCGCTCTGAGCCGATTGTTGGGCGCTCTGAGCCGATTGGTCGATGCCACCTTTAACGGTATTGTAGGCCGACGTAAGATTAGACGCTACCTGGTTCCCCAACTGAGCGCTTCCCGCCTGATTCGCGTCCAGATAGCTGCTCACGTCCGGTGTGGCAGATTGTTGTGTAGAGGAATTCTGGGCAACCGGCGATTGGGCAACACTCGCCCCGCTGCCGGAACCGCCGGAAGTCGACGGAGCGCCGCCGCTGCCGCCGGTCGTGATTGGCGCACCAGGTTGGTTTTGCTCTTGTTCGTCAGGTTGATTAAGAGAGGCCATAATTCCTCAAAAGACTAAGAAAGTAATCGTGTAGGTATGACTGGCAGTTAGGCCGTAGATGGCACGAACCACAACGTTTCCGCTCTGAAGGCCGGGAAGCATCTCGCAAGTTACCGCATTCCCTACAATCGTCCCCGCCTGGTCGATACAGTTAATGATCTGAACGCCCTTTGGCTGATAACCAGAGGGGAGGGTAACGGAGAAGGATAGCGTATCTTTGGCCGGAACACCCGTCGCCGTAATCTGCAACGTCCGTATAGGGTTTATCAGGTTATCTTGAATCGTAATGCTGCGGGCGAACGCCGCCTTCAGAAAGTCAGTGATAAGGTTAGTCTGATAAATAAGCTTATCCGTCCACGCCGGAACGTTGGGACCAAGATCCTCTTTTAGAATGCGCGTAAACGTTGGTTGATACACTATTTCATCCGAGATGAGACGTAGGTATAAAAGACGTTGATTCCGGTTAGCGCGAAGTTCGAGAGCGCCTCGGCGTGAGTTACAGAAGGCGTCAGCCAATGGCTTCGGGCCATTTGACGGGGTACGAGCGTACGCGCGACCTGAGCAATCGTGGTAACGCCGCCGAACGGCTCTTCGCCGAACGGTACTGACCCGAATCCGCCGCTCGTTGTTGGCGACAGAACGGTGTCAACGTCGCTCGTGTCGAAATCCGAGCTAAAACTGAGCGTTAGCGTCGTGAAGTTGGCATCGCGGAACATCACTTCGCAGTCTTGGAAATGCTTAACCCATGCCTGATTCCCGCCGATAGGCGTATATTTAAACGAGACTGATATCGGTTGGTAGACGGTAGCTGCCCCAGCGATCCACGGGATAAGATCCGTTACCGTGAGCGTTGTAGAGTTGACCACGTTCGTAATAATGGACAGGCCGACCAGATTCCCTAGATTATCGACTTGGTAGAGAGAATAACCCGCCTGAAGATTGGTCGTTGAATTCACCGTAACAGTCAGCCCGCTGCTGCTAGACACCGTAACCGCGTACTCGAAATCGGCAGAGTCGAAAATGTTCCAGTTCTTACGCTCTTGCGTGACGTAGCCGGTCGTGGATTCGGCCAAGTAGAGCTTATCGACCGGCTGAAGCGCAACGATACCCGCCGTAACCGTTTTAGGCCAGAGCGTCCAGCATTGCGTAAGGAAGTTATAGACGAAGATCTGCGTCGCGATTGAATCTGAAGGGTTTGTCGGAATGCAGAGCATGTAATGGCGGTCCGACTCATAGCGAATGCCAAACGTTGCGGACGCAAAATGCGTATAAAGCGCCGAAGATAACGTAAGCAAATCGCGTTCGATGGCGCGAGACATGATAACGACGCCGGAATCTGACACCGCGACCACGCCTTGATTCGTCATACCCCATATTTGGTTATTAAGCAGAACCGCCGAATCCTGAGCGGTTAGGACGACCGTCGAATCGAATAGGGACACCTGAAAGTTGGTAATGTCGGTGCCGAGGATGCGGTACACGCCGTCCTCTTTAAACACGAAAACACTACTGCGTAGGGCCAAGATACGGAGGATGGTTTTATCCGACGTGCCCACCGGTATGAAGTTTCCGAGCGGAACCGCTTCGGGGATTTGGGTTTTAGACACGTAAACGTAATGCGGATTTATATTATTTGTCGA
>Ga0134126_10009185_pt1 | contig 12458 bp, 8 predicted proteins | sample KB31752_FD_96881 | JGI IMG/M metagenome (GOLD analysis project Ga0134126, IMG submission 96881) | Terrestrial soil microbial communities with excess Nitrogen fertilizer from Kellogg Biological Station, Michigan, USA - KB3-175-2 | ecosystem: Environmental > Terrestrial > Soil > Unclassified ...
ATCAAGCTTCAGTCGCTGGTCGTCGCTCACCCGGTTCTTCAAGGCTTGCGCCGAGAGCGGATCGGTGGCCCGCATGTAGGCCGAACTGTACACACCTTGGCGATTGAAGTCGGAATTCATCTGGTTGACGTCGCCCCAGACTTCGGACTCGTAAGCGGTCCCGCCGGCATCGAACACGCCTACCACTTTCCACAGACCTTTACCGAATTCCATCGTGTCGCCGACATTAGAGTTGCGAAATCGCTTATGAATGCTGTCACTAACCACTACCTCCCGCTGCCCGGGAGTGAACCAGCGCCCCTGCACCAGCTTTACTCCGCTGCGAAGCTCTAAGCCATCCTGCATCATCCCGCGGACGGAAACGTTGACTTCGCCGGACCCGTCGGCGCGCGGTAGCACGATCACCACCACGGTTTCACCGGAAACCAGCGGCTCGCCGTGACTATCCTTGGCAATGCCGGGTAAGGTCTTCAGAACGGGGAAATCTTCCGCCGGAAATGGACCGGTTAGCTCGCTGGTTGAGCCTTTGCGCATCACCATTACGTTCAGCGGATTGCCGCTGGTTTTGAAGGCCCGGTTCAACCCCGCCAACAGCGCCATGATGAACAATGCCGTGGTAACGGTGAGGGCGATGCCCAGCGCCGTCATGATGGTCAGGCTCTTGCGCAGTTTTAAATTACGTATGTTGTAACTGATAGGAATCGCCATAGGTTTTGCTTAGCCGATGTGGCGCAAGCCCTCCACAATACCCAGCCGCGAAGCATGATACGCGGGCACCAGCGCACTGAAAAAACCCATGACCGCCGCCGCCCCCCAAGCCACCAGCATGGTCGCTGGCGCCACTTTCAGGGCACCCGCCATGCCGCCGGCTTTGGCCGCGCCAACGCTGAGAAGCAGCGCGACCAGCGAACCCGCGATTCCGCCAATGAGCGCCAGCACCACCGCCTCGCCGACAAAAAGACTGAGGACCGTCTGCCGCGTGAACCCCAGGGTCTTCAGCACAGCCACTTCGCGCGTTCGTTCGCGAATTGACATTGCCATGGTGTTTGCCGAAACCAAAAGAATCGCAAACACAACCGCGCCGCAAATGCTCAAGATGAAAGCTTTCACATTGCCCAGCATGGCCAGGAATCCGAGTTGGAAAGCCTTCTCGGTCTCTGTCTTGGTGGGCTGTGGAGAACTGTGAAAGGTCTCGTCAACCGCGGCCTGAATCTTGGGAACATCCTGCGGAGACTTCGCCAAAATGGTGTAGAAGCCGTTAACGCCCTTCAAATATGGGACCGACTCTTCCACGTATTTCTGGTTGTAGTACAGCGAACTGGTGTCCTCGGGCGCGGTATAAAAGCCACGAATATTCAATTCCAGATTCACCGGGAAAATGGTTCCCACAATAATGATCTTCTGCCCCAGTTTCCAACCAAATTTCTGTGCGACGTGCGTGTCCACCACGCAACCAGCGCGGTCGTGTTGCCACGCGGCGATCTGGTCGTCGGGAATCTTCCAATCTTTATAGACCTGAAAGAATTCGTCGGGGTCGGTGCCGAACTGGGCGAAAAAATTGTTCGACTTGTCATCCTTGTATTTGCCGCCAAACCAATTGCCGGGCACAACGTTAGCGACTCCAGGAATGGCACGAATTTTCTCGCGATAGTAGCTGGGCATCTCAAATGCCAGCGAGACCTTGTGGCGGGTCACTAGGCGCAATGCCGAAACTTCGGTGCCCTTCTGAAGATAGAAGTTTCTCCAGATCGCCATCATGAGGGTGAGCAAAAGGAGAGAAAAGCCGATGCTCAACACGGTGAGAATGCTGCGCCGCAAATTGCGGAACGCATTCTTGCGGACAAATGTGGTCAATGTCATTTTCTAATTCCTGAGTGATAACAAGGCGGTCGAACCTGTTTGGGAACATCTAGAATAGCCGATCAATTGCCGCCCTAACAACCATTCCAGAATGATCTATCACGCTTTAACTTGCCAGTGCAGATCGTCAGCGACCGCCCCTGACATTTGTCACAGGGCTTTGAGCTTTTAGCTGTTAGCCCTTAGCAAAGTCCTAACCGTCTCCTGACGAAAAAGCGAGTGCCTAAGTTTCAGTTGAGTACCGGTCAAATCCTGCTGAGCGTTGACGCGGTTGCGAGCGTAGGTACTTCGGTAATTCCCGCTTACAACCGATTAGAACTTATTATTTCAGTTACTCGCTCTAGCAGTAAGTCTTCGACTGGAGTGTGAGGCGAAAAATGCCTACCAAGATCGGACGTTTCGAAATCCAAGGCCAGCTGTCGCGGTCTGCGTTCGCGACCGTGTACAAAGCGCTGGATACTGAGACCAAGCAGGTCATTGCCCTGAAAGCGGTGGCGCTGAATAATCTGCCTGACCGCGACGCTCTTGTCAAAACTGTCTTCGAAGAGGCCGACCGCTCAAAGCCCCTAAACAGCCACAACATTGCTGTGCTCTTCGGCGTGGGCGATGAAGAAGGGCAACTGCTGGCCGGCGCCGAATATGTACAAGGCAATTCTGTAGCGACGACGCTCGCACGCAAAGATGGATTTTCTATCTGGGATCTGCAGGATATCGCGCGGCAAGTCTGCCATGCGCTTGATCATGCGCAGGTGCACAAAGTAGTTCACCACTCGCTCGAACCCGCGAAGGTCATGGTCCAGTGGGACGGCTTGGTCAAGGTGCTCGGCTTTGGAATCTCCTCGATGAGTTCTCTCGCAGCGATGTCGACCGACGTTCCTGAAGTTCTCCATTACGCTTCGCCGGAACAATTGCGTGGTGAAGCTTGTGATCATCGCTCCGCACTCTTCAGCCTGGGCGCAATTCTTTATGAGATGGCGACCGAACAGAAAGCTTTCGGCGGACAGACCGCGGAGCAGATTCGGTCCGCCATTTTGGAGACAGTTCCGCCGCTGCCGCATCGGCTGAAAGCAAATCTCAATCCGGCTTTAAGCGCGCTGATCATGAAAGCGATTTCGAAATCACCGGGGAATCGTTTTCAAAGCGGCCAGGAATTAGTTCGCGATCTTGAACAGTGCAATGCCAGTGCGACCAAGGTCGCGCCTCCGGCAGCCGCGGTAAAGCCCAAAGCTCAAGCTACGGGTGCAGCCGTTGGGGCCGCCGCCAAGCTTGCGCCCAAACCGATTGCGCCGGTTCAACCCACGGCGCCGAAACCCTCCGCGTCCGCTAAGCCCGCCCCCAAAGTTGCTGCCTCAACCGCACCGCCCGCCAGCGCAGAGCCGAATTCAAAGGCTGGGTTCAGCGTCGATCCCATGATGGCGGAGTCAGCGGAGGCCGGTGCGGCTGTCGCTAAGACCAGCTTCTCAGATCTGGAAGAGCTTCCTCCGTTAAAGGAAGTATTCGTTCCGTCCATATCACCATCGGCCGAGCCTGCAGCTGCAGATCTTCCGCCGATGCTGCCTCCATTGGCTGCCAAAAAAGCCGCGGAGAAGCCGTCGATTCCGGTCCGCGAAGTAGCTCAGAAGGCGGTTGCAGAAATTCGCAAGACTCCGCCCAAGCTCTATCTGTATGGAGTCGGCGGGGCGGCGCTCCTCATAATCGTCATTGTCAGCGCTATGGCGATGCACAATTACCTTGCAGATCACGAGGGCGATAGTTCAAGGCCCGAAGCGATTCCAGAACAGACCGCGTCTGCAAAAAAGAAGGCGCCACATCCGGTAGCGCCGACTCCGGCGCTGCCTCCGCCGCAAACCGAAGCTGCCCCGCCGCCAGCGCAGCCGGAGCCGACCCTGACGGTTGAGGAACAACCGCCAGCTCCGGAGACCAGCCGCCGCGGACACACAAAGACCCATGCCGCCGCCCCAGTGCTTGCGCAAGTGACGGTTTCATCAGCTCCAGCCGGCGCGCAGATTACATTTGACGGCAGTCCACTTTGCCAGAGCCCGTGTACGCTGACTGACATTGCTCCGGGCCAGCACGTGGTGGTCGCGACCAAATCAGGATTTACCTCGCAAAGCCGGACCATTCATGTGCGGCCAGGTACCTCGACAGTGTCGCTGCAACTCAATGCAGTTGCTGCGGCTGCAACCACTCTAATGGTTTCAAGCACACCAGCCGGAGGAGCCATTGTGATCGATGGCCGCGACACCGGCCGGCTAACGCCGACTCTGTTTTCCTTTGATCGCGGCGGCACGCATACAGTTACAGTGAAGCGCACGGGCTATCTGGAAGAGACGGCCACAGCCAATGTCCAGTCAGGGCAGGCGGCGAGCGCGAGCGTCACGCTCAAGCGCCTGGGTGATACTGAAGATATTCGCAGCGCGGGCGGGAAATTCAAAAAAGTGTTTGGCCGGGGCGAATCCGCCAGCATGGGAATTGTGAGCGTCAAGACTCAGCCCAAAGGCGCGCAAATTATGGTCAATGGACGCGTGCTCGATAAAACCGCGCCTTTTGATTTCTATCTGAACCCCGGGACGTACGAGATCAATATCACCATGTCTGGCTACCGCAGTCTGCGTCGCTTGATCGATGTTGAACAAGGCGAAAAGGTCGCGATAGAAGAATCGCTGACGCCGCAATAATTTCGGCATTCGCTTATCTCCGCAGGATAGTCTCGGCCGTCACTCAAAGCATTACTCAGCGGCGGGTGCCCGTTATCCTTGTTCCGCCCATCACCCGAGGCGAGGTCAACTGATCTGAGCTTCGCCGGAGCCTTGGCGGCAATACCACGACCAGTATCGGCTGCGCACTTTCTCTACTCAGCGCGCAGCATTTCGCTCCAGACGTAAAGTCCAGCCCCTCCGGTCAGAAGTTGAACTTGAACCCCAGTTGCACCTCGCGCGGTCCAACCGCTGTGGAATTGATCGTCCCGAACGTATCATCGCCGACCGCAGTGTCGGGTGATTGAAATACTGGATGATTCAATGCATTTTTCGCCTCGACGCGGAACTCGAAGCTCATCTCCTCGCGTATCTGGAATTGCTTTCCCACCGACAAATCGGCCGTGAAGTGCGACGGGCTGCGGACAGCGCCCATCGCTCGTGGAGCATCGCCCAAGGTGAAAGGAGCGGGTCGCTGGAACACATTGGGGTCCACAAAGTAGTTGTCCACCCAATCCGAACCGTGGTTACGTTTAGGTGTTCCCACAACATTGGGTCGCTGCGAGCCATATGTGGGCAGTGGCTGACCGCCGTCGTTAAGCATGAAGGTCAGTGGACGTCCGTCGGAAATGCGCCAGATGCCGTTCGTCTTCCATCCTCCAATAATCAGATCGGCCCACCGAGGCATGTTCCCCATAAATGCACGGCCGTGCCCGACAGGCAGATCGTAGCTGTAGCTGAGCTGGAATACATAGGGAATGTCGAAGGTCGACAAACTCCGTTCCAGCCATGGTTTGTTGGGGTCTTGCAAGCTGTCGATGCTACCCAGCCAGGACACATTCCAGTCAGCTTGTGAAGAATCATCGATGGACTTCGACCAGACGAACGTTGCCAGCAATTGCAAACCGTTGGAGTACTTCTTCTCGGCAGTCAGCTGCAGGCTGTGGTAAATGGAATTCGCGATCAACTGCGGTTCCGTCTCAACGTCAGTGAATTGAGGATAGGGAAGCAGCAGTTGATAGTACGAAATCTGCGAGGAACTGCTGCCTATGTCGCTGTTCGGGTTTGCGATGAGTGACTGGAAGGGGTTGGCGACCAGGTTGTTGAGGCAAGGCACGGTGAGAGTTTGGCATGGGTTGTTGGGGTCGGCAGCTGTTCTCGGCAGACTCTCCACCCAAGGTCCCAGATGATTACGCAGCACCGAGACATCAAAAGGCAGGTGGGTGCCCTTCTTACCGATATATTCTGCGTTGACCAAGATATGGCTGGGAAGTTCGCGCTCGATGCCGAAGCTCCAGCTCTGCTCATAAGGAGTCTGGTTTGCTCCCGGGGTGCGGAGCGGGCCGTTGGCGCCGAATCCTACATCATTCAACAATCCCAGCGAATTTCCTGCAGGCTGAATTAGCCCATTGGGAAACGGATTACTAAGGTTCACGAACGGAGTCGCGTGGTCAGCGGGATTGACTGTGATCACGTTCGTGGACTGATTGAAACCTGCGCTGCCGTATGGCACGACACCCGTCACTCCTGATCGCGATTGCCCGTAGTAGATACCATAGCCTCCGCGCACCACCATCTTCGGAGCGAACTGATATGCAAAGCCGAAGCGCGGCTGAATGTCATGCCAGTCGGTTACGTAATTAGTGCGCTGGTTCGAAGAGGCGAAAACCTCCCCTCCTTTTAAGGGAAGATTCACAGGCTGCCCAGTGACGGGATTGGTGTAGGTCACGCTTCCACCATTGAGTGGGCTGGTGGCGTTCGGATCAAACCAATTCTGGTGGTTATACCGGTCGGTGCGCGGCAGAGTCACGTCATACCGCAGGCCCAGGTTCAGGGTGAGTTTTGTGTTCACCTTCCAGTTGTCTTGCGCAAAAAACCCATACTGGTAGTTCGTAGTGGCGGGGCGGAACTGGATCTGCTCTTTGGATCCACAATCATTGCTGGCGCAGCCCTGCGTCATCTGCCCCATCATGAAACTCGCCATGGAATCGCCGCCACAAGCGTCTAGGCCGTCAGGGCAGGCATCGGTAGCGTCGGTGTTGAAGCTGAAGAACCCGATAGGAGCATTAGTTTGAATGTAGTTTATCTGATGGATTCGGCCGTCAAACCCGAACTTGATGTCATGTTGGCCATGTATCTTGTCGAAAGTCGCCGATAACTGCCCGGTGTCCTGGCCGAGGCGGTAATTGCCATACGGATCGGTGCCGATATTGGTGTAGCCGCCTGGGGTGTACTGGTCAATAAAAATGGCGGGCACACCATTGAACCCGTTGGCCTGTAAATAAGAGGGGAATCCCAAGGTCCCGAGAGGATCATTCACCCCATGCGGGTTGTAGGAATCGACGTGCCAGACTCCGCGCGTGAATCCCAAAGTCGTGTTCAGCAAAAACGTAGGACTGAAAGTGTGGGTTTCATTGATAGCGAAAGTATGGGCATTGTCCCAACCTGGACCGCCCTGGCATGGATCTGTGAAGTTTTTGAAACAATCAAGACCCGATCCTGTGGGGTTGTATTGATATGCGAATTTGCCGGTTATCAGATCGTTCTGTGTGAAGCGATGGTCGATTCTGATATCGAACTGCTTATTGGAACTGAGGCTGGCACCAGAGCCGACCCAGTTCGCTAAATATCCTCCGCTGGCAAAATTGGCCTTGGGGAAGTAGCTCATCATTTTTTGCGCCACGGGATCGATCAAATTTCCGGGAGTCTGGCTTGCCGGGCCCGGGCTGGTATAAGCGGCTATGTTATCGAAGGGGATGAAAGTACTGCGTAATATGCCGCCGGAATTGGCATCGAAGACCCCGGAATAAGGGTCCCAGATTTGACCGGCGGGCACACTGCACTGACCACCGCTATTAAACGTTCCTCCCTGTATCGCACATAGTTCGCCAAAATCGCCGGCCCTCATGGCATCGCTGGGAACGCCTGCAGTAGCTGTGCTCAAGCCTGTCTCACGCTTTCCGTCATAGTCGAAGAAAAAGAAGGTTTTGTTCTTGATAATTGGCCCACCGATGGTGAAACCATAATTGTTCCGGCGTAGCGGCGGAATTGATTGACCAGCCCGATTGGAGAACCAATCGTTGGCATCGAGGCTCGCGTCACGGAAGAACTCATACCCGCTTCCGTGAAATTTGTTGGTCCCGGAGCGCCCGATCACATTGACCACCGAAGCCCCCGAAAATCCGTATTCCGCGCTGAAATTCGTCTGCTCCACCTTGAATTCTTCAACCGCCTCCGGCGAAGGCAGATAAGTCACAGAGGTGATTCCCCCGTTTGGCTCAGAATTGGTGACGGATGCGCCATCCAGCAGAATGTCTGCCTGAGCGCCACGGCTGCCATTGGAAACAAAGTTGGTGCCAAGGCAGGGCTCCGGGCATTGATCGTCCATCGGGGTGACGCCCGGGGCCAGGGAAGTGAGTGATTCGACGTTACGGTCAATTAAAGGCAGATCATTGATAAAGCGACGATTGACCACCTGCCCGGTCTCGGCATCTTCGGTCTGAATCGTTTGTGCCGCCGACTCAACCGTGATCGTTTGAGTAGCAGCCGCCAGCTTCAACGTTAGATTGGCGGTGGCATTCTCGTTCACGTCCACCTTGAACCTGGCGCTTTCGGTCTTGCCAAAGCCCGAGGCTTGCACGGCGACCACGTAGAATCCGGGAGGAATCGAGCGGAACAGATATCGACCTGTATTATCGGAGACCGCCTCGAAGTGAAATCCTTTCTGCTGATCTACGAGGACGACCTGCGCTCCTGTTACCACAGCACCGGTAGAGTCCTTAAGCTCACCACTCACGGTTCCGAAGTAGGCTTGGCCGAACAGAGCCGGGGACAGCACCAGCGCCAATGCCACGACCACCAGCAGCATTAAAAATGAAATGAAAATAGGTTTGCGAAGAAGTCCGGCGGATGCTTGCAAGTGAGCCTCCTTGAAGTGAGTTGAACGAAGTAAAGAGAGCATAGCTGGCCCCCTACTTTCAAGGAAAAAACGCAATTGAATCGATTTAATTGATGTTTAGCCCTGCACCTTCATCTCCCCTGGGCCCTCGGAATTGCCCCGCCGGCACGAAGCAACATCCTCGTAGGAAAGGAATTACTGCGATAGGGAACTTTACGCCTCAGTCGTTTGTCGCCCTACTGAGCATCCGTAATCTTCGAGGTCGCATCTGTGCAGCCGACATGCCCTCACATAACAATGCCACTCGTTTGCCGGCCTTCCTGTTCGACGTGGACGGCACCCTCATCGACTCGGTTTACGAGCACGTCGACGCATGGGCAAAGGCGCTGAAGGGGCTAGGCATCTTCCTTCCGAACTGGAAAGTGCACCGGCGGATTGGGATGAGCGGAGAGTCGTTCGTCCACGAGTTGCTGCGCGAGACGCGGCGCCCTCGGCTTCGTCCGGGTGAGCTGGAGCGGCTGGAGCAGCGTCACGCTGCTGAATTTTCTAAAAGAATTCCGAGCCTGAAACCTCTCCCAGGCGCGCGCGAACTGTTGAAGTATTTGTCCACCACTAAAGTACGCTGGGCGATCGCTACCACCGGAAATGCGAAGCAGACCATGCGTCTGTTGAAACCGCTGCAAATACCGAAAAATATTCCGGTAGTCACCGGCGATGACGTGGACCACACCAAGCCATCGCCAGACGCATTCGTGCTAGCCGCCGAGCGCCTTGGGGTCGCTATGGAAGACTCGATCGTAGTGGGCGACAGCGTTTGGGACCTGCTCGCGGCAGTGCGCAAACGAGCACTCGGAGTGGGCTTGCTTTCTGGCGGCTCCGGACGAGAGGAGTTGAATGGCGCCGGCGCATTTCGGGTATACGGTGATCCGGCTGATCTGCTTGTTCATCTCGAACAGCTCGGAGTTCCCGGCCCGCGCAATGGATGAAGGTTTGCCAAAACCGCGCAGTTCGCGATATAGACTCCGTTACGCTTTAATCTGGGCTCGTCGCTTGATTGTCCAATAGCGGCACGAAGCCACATCGTTGTATTGTTGAGTTCGCGAAGATAGACAAAGGAGAGGAATCCCGTGATGAACAGAAGACATTTTTTGCGAACCACTGCTGTAGGTGGAACCCTGGCGGCGATCTGGGGCCCAATGACGAAGTTTGGCTTTGCCAGCCCCTATGGGAAACCCGTCGGCTTGCAGCTCTACACTCTTCGTGATCAGCTCGAGAAAGATGTCGCCGGCACAATCCAGCAAGTTGCCAAAATCGGCTATCGGGATGTCGAGATCTATTCGTTGTACGGAAAGCCTCCGGCGGAATTCAAAAAAATATTGAGTGATAATGGAATCACTGCTTCAAGCGGCCACTATCTGCTAAAGGATGTAAAAGGCGATTGGGAAAAGCGTGTTGAGGACGCAAAAACTCTTAACCTTAAATACATGGTCAATGCAATTCTTCAACCTGAAGAGCGGCAGTCGTTCGACGACTACAAGCGGCTGGTGGAGATCTTCACCAAGGCGGGCGAGACTACGCGGAAGGCCGGCATCCAATTTTGCTATCACAACCACAACTTCGAATTCACCAAGTACGGCAACACCACCGCGTATGACTACCTGCTGAACACACTCGACCCGAAACTGGTGAAATTTGAGATGGATTGTTTCTGGGTGACGCATGCCGGTCAGGACCCGGTTGCTTACTTCAAGAAATACCCAGGGCGGTTCCCGCTGCTTCACATAAAAGACATGAAGGACAAGCCGGCACCCACCCACGAGCTCGATGCCAAGATGGGTTTATTTGCGCCGGTCGGTCAGGGCACCATTGATTGGAAACGCATCTTCGCGGCCGCTCCCAAGGGCGGAATGCAGCACTACTACGTGGAGCAAGACTATTGTGAACAGTCGCCGCTAGAAGCCATCAAGATCAGCTACGACTACCTGAGTAAGCTGCAGGTCTAAAGTGGTTATTGAGGCAAGCCATTTAATCACAACCCTGGCGAGAAATCCGTCAGCACAAGAAAGGTTGAGTCAACTTTCTCCGTGAGTTTACCGTTGGCTTCGGATTCTTTTTTGACGCGCTGCCACTCCGGATCGTCCTGAAATGCTTTCCAGTTGGCCGCTGCGGCTTCGCGGTTGGGATGCCGCAGGATGTAAATCAGAGTGTTGCTGCTTTCCGGTGCGTCTATGGGCGTCCAATAAGCGATGCTTTTCATTCGGTGCTTGCTGAAAAGTTTCATGGTGTGTTCCCGGAAGCGCCTAAGCAGGTCCGGTAGCTTTCCCGGCGCAGCGTGATAGACCCGCAGCTCGTATACAGTCGGCGAATCCTTAGCGACAGCGCTTTTCGAGGCGGCCAAAACTGCAGCGGATAGCAAAGGTGCGGCGGTGAGCGATTGGAGCAGTGTTCGTCTTTTCACGACCGGCATTTTAGCAAATTATGAATCAGTGCCGATTACGAGGGTTTGACCGTATTCCGCCTACCACGTTAAACTAACTGAGTTTGCCTGTAATTGCGGCTCTGTTCTTCCACCTCAGCGCAAAAATGCGTTTCGGGACCTCGGGTTAGGGCCGTCCGTCATTGTCGGAAAATTGAGACCGGCGCGGGAAAACAGCAAGCGCACAAATTTAGAATTGTTCACCGGCTGGAGCTCCGGACAGGTATGTCCGCCGTAGCAGCGAGTCAGGTTGAACAATTGGAGGCATGAGTATGTACGCGGTGATCCGCGCTGGCGGTAAGCAATATCGGGTGGCTCCCGGAGATGTGCTTCGCCTGGAGACCCAGGCGGCGGCCAGCAATGGCACGGTGGAATTCAACGACGTTTTAGCGGTTTCGGCCAGCGAAGGCCAGATTGCGCGCCCCGAGGCGAACGCACTTGTGACCGGCGAGATCCTCAACGAAGGCCGCGCGAAAAAAATTCTGGTCTTCCACTACAAAAAGAAAAAGCAATACAAGAAGATTGCAGGACATCGGCAGCCCTTCAGTAACGTGAGGATTACCGAGATCGCTTTCGACGGGCAGAAGTTCAGTGCCCCTGAACTGCCGAAAAAAGAAGCGAAGCCGAAGAAGCTAGCCAAAGCCGAAACTGAAGAGAAAGCCGAGACAAAAGCGGCAAAGCCGACGGCTAAGAAGAAGTCGGCTGCAAAAAAGGCCGCGCCGAAGAAGAGCACAGGCAAGAAGAAGTAGATTAATTTTCTGAGAGCTGATGGCTGAGACCTGAGTGCCTCAAGCTAGATGCTAAGAGCTAAACGCTAGGAGCTAGGTTTATGGCACACAAAAAGGGATTAGGCAGTTCACGAAACGGGCGTGACTCTAACGCGCAGCGTCTTGGGTTCAAGGCATTCGGTGGCCAGACCGTCCCCGGAGGCACGATCATCGTTCGCCAGCGCGGCACCCGTGTTAAGCCGGGGCTCAATGTCGGCCGCGGCAAAGACGATACTTTGTTTGCCAAGATAAGCGGCAAGATCGTGTTCAAAGATCGCGGCTCCATGGGCAAGTTCGTGATGATCGAGCCGTTGGAAGCGAAATAGCTGTCAGCCATCAGCCCTCAGGTAAAGCCAATGCTCCGGTTTCGACGGGGCATTTTTATGTTTGAATAAAGTACTAAGTCAATTGGAAGGTCTGTTCTTTGCCGAGGACCGATGGCCGAAGCGACAACTCCGAGCGGCCAACGACGCACGACCAACGACGCACGACGATTTTTCTAACAACTAGTCACTGCCCACTGACCACATGTTCATCGACGAGGCCATAATCCGAATCAAAGCCGGCGACGGTGGCAACGGCTGCCTCGCCTTTCGCCGGGAGAAGTTTGTCCCGCGCGGTGGTCCCTCCGGCGGCGATGGTGGCAAGGGCGGGGATGTCATCATGGAATCCAGCGAACGCCACAACACGCTGGTGCATTTTCGATTTAATCCTGAATACAAAGCGCAACGCGGGCGCCACGGCGAAGGCTCGAACAAAAC
>Ga0134126_10009186_pt1 | contig 12457 bp, 10 predicted proteins | sample KB31752_FD_96881 | JGI IMG/M metagenome (GOLD analysis project Ga0134126, IMG submission 96881) | Terrestrial soil microbial communities with excess Nitrogen fertilizer from Kellogg Biological Station, Michigan, USA - KB3-175-2 | ecosystem: Environmental > Terrestrial > Soil > Unclassified ...
TGGGAATCTTCTGGCGGGCCTCGGGCCAGACAGTGAGGAAATTTTTGTACTTGGCCTGCACGGGCGCGCTCTTGGTAGTGTAGGCGAGCCAGAGAACGGCTTCGGGATCATAGCTGGTCAGCAGCTTCCAGGTGGCCGACGGGGCGGCGCTTTTCTTGTCGAGCAGCTCTTTCTGGAAGTCTTTCGCGGCGTGATCGAGTTTATCCCAGTGCTTGATGAAGCCGGACTGGGGGAAGAGCCGCTTGAGAGCGGAGAGGTCTTTTGGTGGAAGCTTGGCCGTCAGCAGCGCCATGTGCGCGGCGGACAGATCGGGGTGGATTCCTTGAATGAGCAGGTCGAGGAGGGTTTCATGAAGGGCCTCAAGGCCGCGTGTGTCAGCTTTGGCCGTGGTCCAGGCGGGGAAGATATGCTTCATCCAGCCTTCGGATTCGAGTGCCCTGAGAGCCTTAAGGGCGTCTTCTTCATGGGCGATCTCCTCAAGCTCGTAGCCTTTGAGGTGGGAGGGAATGGCGCTGATCGCGCCCTCCTGTTTGGCATTGTCGTAGCGGACGCGGGTTCGTTCATCCATCTCCCATCCGGTGCGGGCCTGGAGGCGGACGGCGCGAAGCAGCCGGGAGGGGTCCTCGATGAACCCATAAGGGCTGACGAGGCGGAGGGTCCGGCCTTCGAGGTCGGCGATGCCGTTGAGAGGATCGAGGAGCAGGCCGTAGGATCCCTCATTGAGGGAAACGGCCATGGCGTTGGCCGTGAAGTCGCGGCGGCGCAGGTCGTCGAGAATGGGAGCCCAATGGTAGACCGGCTTTCCGGGCTTGGGGTAGTCTTCGCGGCGGGCGCTGGAGACTTCGATGCGGACGCCCTTGAACCAGAAGAAGAGGGTGCGGGTGGGCTCAAACTCGCCCCAAATCTCTGCGCCCGCCTTCTCCAGTGATTTCTTGAGCTTGGAGGTATTTCCCTGAACCGTAAAATCAAGGTCACGGACGGGAAATCCGGTGGTGAGGTCACGAACGGCTCCGCCGGTGAGAAACACCGTCATTCCGTGGTCGCGCGCGATGTCGCGAACCTTGTTCAGAGCCTCGCGCTGGCTCAAAGAGAGCCGGTTTTCTAACAGATAAGCGTAATCGGCCATGCCTTCGCAATCGGTGAAGGATTTTTGCGTTACCTTGACTCAGCCCCTTCTAAGTTACAATGCAGCAAGGAGTTACGGTCGGGAGTGAGCCATTACAAAGCTCCAATGTACCACAATGAACAGGTTCTGACTACAGGTTTGCACACTTTTCGCTGCGTTTCTTTGCGTATCGTGCAACAATCAGAAGTTTGCCGGAGAACAGTCAATAAGGGATGGCCCGAAGCCGCAAAAAAGTAGTCGTCCGCCAGCTTACCCAGGAATGGGTGGCCGGGTATCTGCCTGTGGATGGTTTTCTGCGGGACGGGCAGGTGGAATTGCTGGCGCTGGACGGCAAGACGCTTCCGCTGGCCGCGGTGGGGCTGAAGTGGATCTGCTTTGTCCGGGACTTCAATTCCGGCGAGGCGGCAAATCCGGAGCGGCTGCTGAGGAAGACCTTTGCCGGAAGGCCGCGGACCGAGGGCCTGATGGTGCGGCTGGGGCTGGCGGACGGCGACCTGATCGAGGGCCTGGCCGCGAACAACGCGGAGTTCGTCTCGGGAGAAGGCATCTTTCTGACGCCTCCGGATGGCCGGTCGAATACGCAACGGATCTGGGTTCCTCCTTCTGCGATAAGAGAGATGCAGATTGTGGCGGTGATCGCTGCCCGGAAGCGGCGGGAGCCGGAACCGGAGCAGGAGACGCTGTTTTAAGGACCAGGACCTGGGACTGCTCGCGAGGCTAAAAAAATCGGTGGCTAGCTGTTGCGGGGTGGTGTACCTTTGGTGTCTTGCCGTTCCGATTTGGAATGGCGCGTGGGTAGCTTTGTGTCAGAATGCAAAGGAATATGGAGGGATGTGACTGATGGGCACTCCAACGATGCCGATGCCTTTGTCGCAGATCAAGATTGTGGCGGGACCGCCGGCTGAGCCGCGAACTTCGGCCGAAACAGGGATTCGCAAGACGAATCTGGAGGCGCTGGCGCTCAAGGTGCTTTACCTGACCGGGCCGCTGTCTCTGTTTGAACTGTCACGGCACACGAAGCTGAGCCTGGAAGTGGTCGAGGAGTTGTTTGACCGGCTGCGCACGGAGCAATTGTGCTCGGTGACGGGACTGGTGGGTAATGTTCCGACAATTGCCATTACCGGGCATGGGCGGACGCGGGCGCTGGAACTGCTTTTGCTGAACCAGTATTCGGGGCCGGCTCCGGTGTCAATGGAGAGCTACAAGCACCGGGTCCGCAAGCAGAGCGCGCACAATGTGGAGATTCATGCGGCAGAGATGGCAAAGGCGTTTTCGCATCTGGTGATGGACCAGAAGACGCTGTGGCAGCTTGGGACGGCGTTGAACTCCGGGTCGTCAGTCTTTCTTTATGGGCCGACGGGCACGGGCAAGACGACGATTGCGGAGACGCTGTCGCGGGTAATTGCCGAGGACCAGGTCTGGATTCCCTACGCAGTTGAGGTGGAAGGGCAGATCATTACGGTATTTGATCCGCTGGTGCATAAGAAGGCGGAGAAGGCTCCGCCGGCGGATGAGCGGTGGGTGCTGTGCCAGAGGCCGGCGGTGATGGCGGGCGGCGAGCTGACCATCGAGATGCTGGATATGCAGTTCAGCGCCGTGTCGAAATACTATGCGGGGCCGCTGCAGATGAAGGCCAATAACGGGCTGCTGATTATTGACGACTTTGGGCGGCAGCGGGTGCAGCCGGAGGCATTGCTGAACCGATGGGTGGTTCCGCTGGACCGGCGGATTGATTTTCTGACGCTGACCGGCGGGCAAACGGTTGAGATTCCGTTTGAGGTGATGGTGGTGTTTTCAACGAACCGGAACCCGGCGGAGTTGCTGGAAGACGCCTTTCTGCGAAGAATTCAGACGAAGATCAAGATCGATGCGGTGTCGGACGAGCAGTTCTGCGAGATTTTCCGCAGAGTGGCGAAAACGAACGGGGTGATGTGCGATTTCGACGTGCTGAAGGAGCTGGCAGGGTTCATCCGCGAGACGCTGAAGGAGCCGTTGCGGCCCTGCTATCCGAAGGACCTGATGAACCAGATCAACTGGGCGGCGAAATATGAGGGGCAGAAGCCAACTCTGGACCGCGAGTCGTTGATGCGGGCGGTGCAGGCTTATTTCGTAATGCCGGGGTAGTGCGGAATCGAGCCCTGCTCCGGTATCCAGTCCAGGCGCCAGAGCGTGCCATTCGAAGTGGTGAGCACTTTTTGCCAGGTAACCTGAGGCACCGAATCGGGCCGTTGACCGTTTTCTGTATATAGATAATTGACTCGGAATCTCTTCAGGTCGTCGGCGACGTCAAGAGTGCGGTACCGATCGAGCTCCTTTTGCAGCAGCTCTGGCTTCAGTGCGTCATGATTGCCGAGATCAGGCGAGTGTTCAAAGAAAAAGCTGGGGTAATTGTGCCAGGGAGTTCGCGTTTCCAGCAGAGTGCGAAGCGAATCAACGGGCGGGTCCAGTTCAGAGGCGACGGTCGCCTCCGGAGTGCTGGTTAAGGCTTCGGCGAGCAGATAGCGGTCAAGTATCTCGTTGTCAGTGGCCGACGTGCGCGATCCATCCACTATCAGGGTGTAATCCTGTGAATAAACGGGCATATACACCGCCAGTTCCAGCGACGTGGTTGCAACTACATCGCCGGGGCGGGTGTGGTGATTGAGCCACTGGAAAAGCACTCTCTCGGACGGCACGATGCGGTGAAGTGGAGCGGAATTGACCGCTGCCTCGGTTTGGATGGCCGCGCAGGCCATGAAAAATAGCAGGAAAAGCGCGGTGGCCCAGGAGCGCGGCGGCTGGAGACGCAGCCGCGAGGCGACAGTGAGCGCCAAGACGAGCACCATGAGCACGAGCATTGGCTGGATCACCATGTGCGGGAAGTGATGCGCGTCCTGAAGATCAAAGCCCGTGAGGATCTGCATATTCAAGCCCGCCACACCACCCGCCGCAGCGCAGCCCAGCACCAGCAGGACAACTCCGGGAGATTCTTCCCGCGCATCCGAGCGGGGGGTAAACCGGGTAATAAGCCTCCAGGCCAGGTAGAACAGAGCCAGGCACAGAGCAAATATCGCGGTCAGTTTCAGGTTGTGGACGGACGGCAGATGGGAGTACACGGCGCCGAGGCGATCGATGCGATTGAGGTAGCCGCCGGCTTTTTTCGCGGCATGAACCCAAAGGAGAAAAGGCGCTCCGAGGCAAATCGTAATCGATAGGACGGCCAATAGCGGGAGACTGCGCATTTCTTTCCGCAGTAACGCGATAAGAGCGAGAAAAGCCACGGCGGCGGCCCAGGCGATGGCGTAGTAGACGTAGGAGAAAAAAAGGAGTCCGCCGAGGAGCCCCGCCAACACGGCATACCCCATAGAGCGGCGGCGCAGAACGGCGATCAGCGCCAGGAGCGCTCCGAGAAAGAGCGGGAATGTCATGTTGGGATTGAAATTGCGCGAGGCTTGCAGAGTCTCAATGAACCCGGAGTGCATTCCATGAACGAGCAGCGCCCGGAGCCCGATTTCCCAGGTATGCAGGGAAAAACTCGCGACGAGCGTGACAAGCGCGAGCAGAGCCGAAAGAGGCATGGATGCGCCGATGTCGAGGAATATGCCCATCAGCAGCCATGCGGTGATGGCGGGAAACAAGAAATAGCAAAAAATTTGCGCCGCGGCGACGCTATGGAAAAGCCGGGCGATGGCAACCTCGGTCTCAGCCGGCAGCAACGAGTATGGTACGGGCTGATTGCGATGTTCCCATGCATCCGTATCGTTGGCGAGGCGATGCTGGCGATAGGTGTAGTTCACCTCAGCCGCGTAAAGAAACGTTTCATCGATAGTTGTTGGGCTGGAGGATCGCGCTGAAAACGGGCTGTAGTCGCGGACAGAATGAAGATCAGCCATCCGTACCAATTGGGGCAGGAGAAACAATATGCCGATCAGCAGGGAAAGCCAGAGGCGAACAGGACTCCGCATCCAGACCATTTTCGTGGCGGATATCGTGGGTCGCTGAACGTCAGTATTGATCATGGGTTCGTCGACCTGCGTCCACCACAATACCATACGGCGCGTGAAGATCGAGGAAATAGCGCCCGGCGAACGTGAGCGCGCCGGGAACGAGATTATCGCTGGTCGAGCGCGATGTATTTGGCTGGGTAGACGGGTCCGATGTATTCGGCACGGGGGCGGATGAGGCGGTTGTCATCAAGCTGTTCGATAACGTGCGCGGCCCAGCCGGCGATGCGGCTTACGGCGAACAGCGGCGTAAACAGATCGAGGTCGATGCCCAGCGTGGTGTAGGTCGAGGCCGAGTAGAAATCAACGTTGGCGTTGAGCTTCTTTTCCGCGTTGACGAAGAGCTCGATTTTGCGCGACATATCGAACCACTTGGTATTGCCGGAGGCGCGGCCCAGGTCCTCGGACATTTTGCGCAGGTGCGTGGCGCGGGGGTCCTCGGTGTGGTAAACGCGGTGGCCGAAGCCGGAGACCTTCTTCTTCTGGGCAAGCATTCCGCGGATGTATTCGATGGGGTCAGCGCCCTCTTTGTCGATGGCGAAGAGGGTGCGCATGACGGCCTCGTTGGCTCCGCCATGAAGCGGGCCTTTGAGCGCGCCGATGGCTCCAGTAATGGCCGAGTGAATGTCGGAGAGCGTGGCGGCGATGACGCGCGCGGCGAAGGTTGAGGCGTTCAGCTCATGGTCAGCGTGGAGGATGAGCGCGACATCGAGGGCTCGGGTCGCGGTGTCGGAAGGCTTTTCGCCGGTGAGCATCCAAAGGAAATTGCCGGCGTGCGAGAGCGCGGGGTCGGGCTGAACGACTTCCCTGCCCTTACGGATGCGGTCAAAGGCGGCGACCAGCATGGCGATTTGCGCGGTCAGAGCGAAAGACTTGCGGATGTTGGAGTCGTGATCGACGGCCTTCTCATTGGGATCGTAGAAGCTGAGTGCGGAGACGGCGGTGCGCAGCAACTCCATGGGCGTGGCTTCTTTGGGGAAGGACCGGAGCAGGTCGAGAATTTGTGGCGGAAGCTTGCGGGCCTCGGTGAGGTGTCTGGTGAAGTCGGCCAGCTCAGACTTATTGGGCAGCTTCCCGTTCCAGAGGAGGCAGCCGGTTTCCTCGAAGGTGGATTTTGAGGCGAGCTCGTGAATGTCAATGCCGCGATAGGCAAGCACACCGGCATCGCCGTCAATCCAGCAGATTCCGGAGTTGGTTGCAACAATGCCTTCCAGTCCTTTTGCAGCTACCGCGGTTGCCATGTGTCCGAGAGTTCCTCCAATTGGGTGGATGCGCGGTGCAGAGGGAACGATGCGCATCTGTGAATTCGCGGGCCAGGTGCGCAGTGTTGCGCGTGATGAAGGCCCAAACTCTTTTTATATCGCAGTGGCGGGACGGTTGTCATGCGGACCACGGAAATCCACGCGCTACACTGGTGCGGAATGGATATGCAGGCATACTGGGATCGCGTTTACAGTGGCGCAAAGCCGTCGGAGAGGAGCTGGTTTCGACCTCATCTGGAATTGTCGCTTGCGCTCATCGAGCGTTCGGGCGTGGACCATGGCGCAGCGATTCTCGATGTCGGCGGCGGAGAATCCACGCTGACGGATGACCTGATGGCCGCCGGGTTCCGCGACCTCACGGTTCTGGACGCTTCGCAGATGGCGCTAGAGAGGATACGGCTGCGTCTGGGGCGAGCGGAAGAAAAGGTCTCTTGGATATGCGGCGATGTTCTGGCTGTCGAGTTGCCACGAAGTCGCTACGCTCTATGGCACGATCGCGCGGTGTTCCACTTTCTTACGGAGCGCTCGCAAAGGGTTGCTTACGTGCGGCAAGCGGCGTTGGCGGTAAAGCCGGGCGGCCATATCATCGTGGGAGTCTTTGGACCGGAGGGCCCAAAGCAATGCAGCGGCCTGAACGTGATGCGGTACGACAGCCGCTCTCTTGATGAGGAATTCGGCAATCGCTTTCGATTAGTAGAAAGTGTGGAGGAGTTGCACCAGACTCCTTCCGGCGCCACGCAGCCTTTCGTCTATTGCCATTGGGTGGTTTTGTAGTGTCGAGATCTTTCAGCGTACAGCAGAGGCCGCGAAACGGGCGGCGGTGAAGGGCGCGGGGTCGATGCTCAAGGGCTGGTTGAGGATCATCTGGCGCAGCAGGCGAGCGGTGCCGGGTGCGAGCATGATTCCGTTGCGGAAGTGGCCGAGGGCGAGCCAGGAGCGGCCGGATTCGCTGGCGGAATTTTTTCCGAGGATGGGAAGCGCGTCGGCGGCGGCAGGACGGAGCCCGGCCCAGGTGTCGAGAACGCGCGCGTCGCGGATGGGCGGATAGAGTTCGGCGGCGGCAGCGTGCAGGGCGGCAATGGCGGCGGGATCGACGCGCTTGTCGTAGCCGGCGTGTTCGACAGTGGCGCCGATGACGATGCGTCCATCGCCGCGCGGAACGAGATAGAGGTGCGGCGTGCGGAGCGTTGCAGTGAGCGGTTCGGAGGAATGGACGAGAAGCATCTGGCCCTTGCGCGGCGCGATGGGCAAATCGGCAAGCGAGGCGGCCCAGGCTCCGCAGGCGTTGAGAAAATTCCGGGCCTGCCACTCGCCGCGGGTGGTTTGGACGCGCACGGAGCTGGCGGTAGTCGTGACGGCGGTAACGGCAGTTTCTTCAAGCAGAGTGATGCCGGCTTTGCGAGCGGCTTCGGGAAGTGCGTGCGCAATGTCGCGGGGGTCGAGACTTTGTTCTTCCATAAGAAAAAACTCAAGGCCGTTGGGTTGAAGGCCAGGCGCGAGGGAGTGAATGGCTTCCGTGGAAAGCGGTTGGGCGCCGGGGAGGGTGCGCGTGCCTTGCAGAGTCTTGCGGGTGCGGATGGGGATATTTTTCCCGGAAAGGCGCTCGATGCTGGCGAGGAATTCCGGGTAAACACTGATGCTGAGCTGCGAGAGCGGGCGGAGGGGCACGGGATTTTCCGGATCGGCGGCGGCCAGCATTCCGGCGGCGGCCCAGGAGGATTCGCGCATGGCCTGGCCGCGCTCGAAGACAGTGACCGCGACTCCGGCGGAGGCCAGCTCTAGGGCGGCGGCGAGGCCGATGATTCCTGCTCCGGCGATGGCGACTTCAGTTTGTTGCATGAAATTATTTTAGAGCGGCTGAGAAGCGGGCAGCTAAAAAGCGGTTAGCTAAAAGGCGGTCAGCGAAAAGGCCATAGCGGTCGGAGTGGCACGAATTTGAGGAATGCAATAAGCTCTGGCAGACGGTCTGCGTCATGAAAGGTTGGGGCGGAATGAGCGATGGGAATCCTGGAGGGGGCGAACGGCGGGGATTTTCGGGTCTTTTCCTGATCCTGCTGGCGGTGGCGGTGCTGGCGGCGATTGCCGGGCTGGGGTGGAGTTATCACCTTTCGGGCAGGCTGACGCACGCCGAAACAGAGCTGCTGCAGGCGCAGAAACAGAACCAAAAGCTGGCCGGAGCGCTGGACGAAACCAACGCGCGGCTGAAGGTGACGAGCGAGACACTGGGCCACTCGCTGGGGATTACGCAGAAGCAGCTCGAAGAGCGCGCCAAGGACCTGCTGAACCGCCAGCAAGCAGCTTCAAAACAGTTTGAGAGCGCGCAGCAGGCGACGCAGCAAAAGATCAGCTCCGTGTCGAGCGATGTGAGCGGGGTGAAGTCCGACCTGGGAAACACGCAGACGCAACTCAAGGCCGACGAAGCCGAGATGCAGAGCATGAAGGGCGACCTGGGCCTGGACAGTGGGTTGATCGCGACCAATCAGCACGATCTGGACATCCTGAAGCACAAGGGCGACCGCAACTACTACCAGTTCACGCTGCGCAAAGGGCAGAAGCAGCCGATATCCACCGTAACGCTGCAACTGAAGAAGGCGGACGTGAAGCACAGCCGTTACACCATGATGGTGTATGCGGATGACAAGAAGATTGAAAAGAAAAATCGTGGCCTGAATGAGCCGGTGCAGTTCTACACAGGCAAGGACAATTATCTGTATGAGCTGGTGGTGAACAGCATTGAAAAGAATGTGGTGAAGGGGTACATTGCGACGCCGAAAAATGCTCCCGTGCCGGTGAGCACCGGGGGCTAGCAGGGCTCTGAGCCCTATTTCGGGATTTCCAGCTTCCCTTCCGCGAGGTCGTGGATGAGGCCGCGGTCGGCGGCGAGGAAGTCATAGCGGGTGAGTGTGGTCAACGGAACCCAACGAAAGTCGTTGAAGACGCGATTTTCAAGCTCGCCCTTGAATTGGTACACGACAAAAAATTGTAGATCGACCGCGCCCCCGTTGCGGTAGTGGTGGACAATGCGCGTGAGGGGCGGGCCGAGTTCGGCCTGAATGCCCAGCTCTTCTTCGAGTTCACGGATGAGGGCCTGTTCGGCGGTTTCTCCGGCCTCGATTTTGCCTCCGGGAAACTCCCACTTGAATTCCATGGGGTGGCCGGCGCGGCGCTGGCAGATAAGGACTTCATCGCCGCGCAGAATGATGGCGGCGGAGACCAGGCGCACGGGTTTCGGAGTTTGCTCTGCGAGAGTCACGTTCTTCTCAGTTTAGACGGTTACGACGGGAATTTGATTCCGGCTCAGAGTTCGCGCCGACCTTAGAGCTTGGCGTCGGCAAGGATGGATTCCGGGTAGAAGACCGTCCAGCCGCGGCGCGCGGCGCTTTCGGCCAGCGCCGGTGAGGGGTTGACCGGGTAGGCGTGGCGGGCGATGGCGAGCATGGCTTCATCGTGGACGGAGTTGCCGAATACCATGTCGGGATGCGGAATGCCGGCTTTGTTGAGCGCGGTAACTTTGCCGGGGCCGGTGGGAACTTCCGTGAGATCGCTGGTGATGCGGCCCTCATGGACGCGCACGCGGGCGGCGAGCACGCGCGCGGCGGGAATGTTGAATCGGCGCACGCCTTCTTCAATGACCCAATTATTGGTGGAACTGACGGCCCAGATGTCGGCCTGGCGGGCCTGGAGTTTTTCAATAAGCGCGCGCAGTTCGGGGAAGATGTGCGCCTCCACGTGCTGGCGAAAATAATCGGCGGCGGCGTGGCGCATTTCGTCCTCGTGGAGTCCGGCGTACATCTGCACCATTTCGCCGCACATCTGCTCTTCAGACACTTTGCCTGCGAGGTACAGACGATAGCGCTCATCGATCCAATCGCTGGTGTCGCGAGAGACGAGCCCCTGATCGATGGACCAGGTCATGAATCCGCAGCCGGCGTCGCCGCTCCAGAGGGTTCCGTCACAGTCAAAGACGGCGATGGCGGGCGAGACGGCGAGCACGGACTGCTCGAACTCGGCGGGGGTGTAGCGCTGGGGCGTTGTGGGAGTGATGGTCAAAATTGGCTCCTGTAGTTATTGTGCCTCAAAGCCAGCGTTCAGCGTTCAGCGGTCAGGGTTCAGAAAAGCGCCTGGAAAGCTGCTGATGAAGTTGGTTCCTGAATGTTGATCGGCATGATGGGAGTGGCGCGCGACGCGGATAATCATGGTGTGAGCGCGGAACGCAATTCGGAGTTGCTAAGGGAGTACGTCGCCTATCTGCGCGTGGAGAAGGGGCTGCGGCCTTTAAGCTGCGAGGCCTATGAGTGCGACTTGTTGCAGTTTGCCGAATATCTTGAGGGCGAGCGGCTGTCGCTGATGGCAGTGCGCCATGCGCAGGTGGCAGGGTTTCTGGAGCACCTGAAGCGGCATGGCGTGGAAAGCCGGTCGGCGGCGCGGAAGCTTTCGTGTCTGCGCGGATTTTATAAATGGCTGCTGCTGGATAAGAAGATTGAGCGCGACCCTACGCTGAACCTGGAGTCTCCCACGACATGGAAGGTGCTGCCGAAGTCGCTGGCGGAGTCGGAGGTCACGGCAATGCTGGAGCGCGGGGCTGCGGAAAATGCCGATGCCCTCGCTCTGCGGGACAAGGCGATTCTGGAGCTGCTGTACGCCGGTGGGCTGCGGGTTTCTGAGCTGACCGGGCTGCATGAGGAGGATTTGTCGCTAAATGCAGGACGTGTGCTGGTGCGCGGCAAGGGCGATAAGGAGCGGATTGTTCCGCTGGGACGCGCGGCGGTAGGGGCGGTGGAGAAATATCTGCGTGAAGCGCGTCCCTTGCTGGCGCGCAAGCGAGGCGCGAGCGGGAAGCTTTTTCTTTCCGCGCGGGGCGCGGGCTTGACCCGGCAATGGATTTGGCGGCTTGTGAAGACGGCGGACGGGCACGCGAGTCCTCATATGCTGCGGCATAGCTGCGCCACGCACATGGTGGAGCACGGCGCGGATCTGCGCACGGTGCAGACGCTGCTGGGACACGCCGATATTGCGACTACCCAGGTCTATACGCATCTAGCGCTGGGACGGCTGAAGGCGGTGCATCGGGCGCATCATCCGAGAGGAACACGAACGACGGGATGAGATTCGAGGTTTCCCACCCTATGCGCGATGAAACTGCGCATAGGATGGGGCACCCAAAGTCGATTAAGGGTTGGGAGTGCGAATGAGTGACAAGCCGGAGGTCGTAGTGCGGGTGGAGGAATTTCTTTCCGCGCTGGGCAATGAGCGCGGGGCCTCGGAACACACTCTGCGGGCGTATGCGCGGGAGCTGCGGAATTTTGCCGCCTATGTCGTCGCGAAGGAGGGCGCGGGGTTCGGAGTTGCGAAGATTGAGCATCCTCGGATTCGCGCTTACCTGAGCGAGCTGTACGGGCGGGGTTTGTCGAAGGCTTCGGCGGCGCGAGCGCTGGCGGCCATCCGATCGTGGTTCCAGTGGCTGGCGCGGCGCGGGTATGTGGAGCAGAATCCGGCGCGGCTGGTGGCGACTCCAAAATTGCCGAAGCATCTGCCGCGAGTTCCCACCATTGAGCAGATGAACGCCGTGGTGGACGCGGTGGCCGAGGATGCAGCGGCGTGGCCGGAGCGCGATCGCGTGATTTTTGAGCTGCTCTACGGCTGCGGAATTCGCAATGCGGAACTGGTGGGGATGAATGTGGACGACATCCACTGGGCCAATGAGGCGATTCTGGTGCGCGGCAAGGGACGCAAGGAGCGGCAGGTTCCGCTGGGAGACGCGGCGGCCATGGCATTGCGGGCGTATCTGCCCGAACGCGCGGCGCGACTGGCTGCGGCGCAAAAATCGGCGGACGCACTGCTGATCAACGTGCGAGTGACCACCCCCGCGCGCAAGAACCGCGTTCCGGGAACACCGGGTCGCGGAGATGGCCGGCTGACGACGCGGAGCGTGGGGCGGATTGTGAAGCGCATCGCCGTGGCGCATGGACTACCGGCGGAGGTGCATCCGCACACGCTGCGGCACGCCTTTGGCACACACATGCTGGAGGAGGGCGCGGACCTGCGGGCGATTCAGGAATTGCTGGGCCACGAGCGGCTTTCGACCA
>Ga0134126_10009187_pt1 | contig 12457 bp, 12 predicted proteins | sample KB31752_FD_96881 | JGI IMG/M metagenome (GOLD analysis project Ga0134126, IMG submission 96881) | Terrestrial soil microbial communities with excess Nitrogen fertilizer from Kellogg Biological Station, Michigan, USA - KB3-175-2 | ecosystem: Environmental > Terrestrial > Soil > Unclassified ...
GCCGTCCGGCATGACGGCCGGCAGCGCCGAGGAGGCCCTCGACTGCGCCTGTGGCCTCTACCTCAACGACCCGTCCGCCTGGCTCCGGGATACACCGACGAACTAACGCGCGGAACCACTAGCGCCGGTCGAGCGGGTGGTTAGCGTCCCCAGACGCAACATCGAACAGCGGGAGGTACTCGCTCCCGGCAGGAACCAGGGGTTATCGAATGTTGACATCGGCGAATACAGCCCCCCGAGACCGTCAGGGCGTGGCGGCCGGTAGCTCCCAGGAGTAGACGTACTCGCCGGCCAGGTCGCTTCGGAAACTGCGAAGCCGCCGAACCTGGAAGTTCGGGCTGTGCTCGCCAGCCGGTCGGTACCAGATGCGATAGGGACCCGACGGCTCGAACCCGAACCGCTGGTAGTAACCGGGGTCACCCAGAAGCACCAGCATCGGCAGACCGGCGGCGTCGGCGGTGGCGACCAGTCTCTCCATCAGCCCGCTGCCGACCCCAACGTGCTGATGGGCAGGTGAGACCGCCAGCGGGGCTACCCCGATAACGGCGGTCTGCGAAAGGGAACCCCACGATCCGAGGACGTGACCCACCACCTCGTCACCGACGGTGGCGACCAGGTCGAGGGCATCGCCAGCCGCGTCGAGATCCCAGACTGCCTGGACGATCTCGACCTCCTCGTGGCCGCCGTTGCCGTTGGTCGCGAAGGCTTGCTCCACGAGACGCGTGACCTCCAGCCGATCGGCCGGCGTGGTGGGTCTATGCGAAGGTCGGGAACCACCGCCGTCATTATGGCTGCCCTCGGATCGGTGAGCCCGTCTCCGCGGAAACGTGCCGGCAACCCGCCGGCGCCGGGCCTCGTCCGGGGTGGCTGATCCAGATAGCGTTGGGCGTGGTCACCACTCCTTTCGAGGTCATCTCCGAGATCGAGCCGGCGACGAAGCCCGACCTGACCCGGGTGCGGCACCAGGTAGGCGTGCTGGCTCCGGTGACCGATGCCTTCTTGATCCCGGACAACCACTTGGGTCGGGCAACGGTGTCGAGCGTGGCCGTGGCCCACGAGGTGGCCAGCATGGGAGTGCAGGCCATCGCCTGCCTGAACAGCCGGGACCGCAACCGGCTCGGGTTCCGTCGTGATCTGCTCACGGCAGCCGCCTACGGCGTCGATCGGTTCCTGTGCGTGTTCGGCGACCAGCCGGAGTCGGGTGGACGATCCAACGACCTGAATGTCCGAGGGATGCTCGAAGAGGTCCACACGTTCGCCAGCTCGGACACGTTCTCCGGTCACCCGCCGTTCCGCGTCGGCGTCACCAGCCGGCTGACGGCCCTTCCCGCCTGGAAGCGAGACGCCGACTTCCTCCTCGTACAGGCCTCCTTTGACCTCGAGCAGCTGCTGCGTTGGCGAGAGTCCGTGCGCTTCGACGGCAAGGTGTTCGCCGGCGTCCTGGTGGTGGCGAGCACGAACATGGCCAAGACCTTGGCCCAGGCAACGAACCAGATCGACGTACCCCACGCTCTGCTCGACGAGCTGGAGAAGAACCCAGAGGCCGGGATCGATCGGGCCTGTTCACTGATGCACTCGGTCAAGGCCAGCGGCGCCTTCGACGGGGTGCACCTGGTACCCGTCGGCCGGTACCGGGCGGTGGCGGCCCGGCTGGAGAAGGACGGTTGGCGTCGGAGGTAGTCAGCCCGACCACGGTCGCTGCCCACCGGCGAAGCCATTTCAGGCCCGTTCGGAAACGCGATGTATCGTCACCCCTTGCTCACGCCACGATGGGTTCCCCGTTCGGTACTGGCGAGCCTCGCCGCTTGCCTCATGGTCGTCGGCTGCTCGTCCGGCGCCGGTGCCGCCTCGTCCGCCAAACCGAGCCGGACAAGCACGCCGAAGGCCGGGGTCCCCTCTACGGTGCCCAACTCGACACTGTCGGGGGTCGGGGCCTTCATGGGACCGGTGCACCAGGTTCCAGACGGGGCGATCACCATCGGCTACCGACAGTTCGGCCACGGACCTTCCTTACTGCTCGTCAGCGGCGACACGGCGGCCATGAGCCTTTGGTCGACCTATCTGCTCCGACCCCTGGCCCGCCACTTCCGGGTCACCATCTTCGATAATCGAGGGGTCGGGTACTCGACCGATGACCTGTCCCAGCAGATGACGGTGCCGTTGATGGCCGAGGACACGGCTGGCTTCATCACCGCCCTCGGACTGCGCCGGCCGACGGTGGCCGGCTGGTCGATGGGCGGCGAGATCGCCTTAACCCTGGCAGAGACCCACCCGGCCCTCGTGGGAAGGGTGGTGACGTCGGGAGGGGACGCCGGGAGCTCACACACGGTTCCCCCGCCTCCCAACCTGATCGCCGAGCTCAACACACCCAATGCATCGGTCACAGTGGCCCTCAAGCTGATGTTCCCGCCCACTCCGGCCGGCAAGGCGGCCACGAAACGTTTCGTCGCCAACTACCTGGCCGTTCCCCAGGAGACGGTGTCGGCGACCACCCTCGCCCGCCAGGCCCAGGCCGAAGAGTCGTTCCTGGCCTACAACGGGGTGTGGGACAAGCTCGGCACCATTCGCACCCCAACCCTGGTGACCAACGGGGCGCTGGACCAGGGGGTGCCGCCGATCAATGCCCGACGGCTGGCCAAACACATCTCCGGGGCCAAGCTGAGCATCTATGCCGGTTGTGCCCACGGGATGATGTTCCAGGCCGCGACAAAGTTCGCAGCGCAGGTCGCCCATTTCGCCAACGGCGAGTAGCCGACCGTCGGCCATCGCAAGTCGCACGACGGTCGCCCGCCGTCGCCAAAGGGTCCCCCCGACGTAGCGGGCCGCCTAGTCTGCGGGGGTGCTGGTCCTGCTGGTCCGCCATGGTCACGCCGGGTCGAAGGCGTCGTGGACGGGGGACGACCGGGAGCGGCCGCTGAGCGCCCGTGGGGCGGCGGGGGCGCAGGCGCTGGTGCACATCCTGGCGCCGTACCGGCCGGTCAGGGTGTTGTCGAGCCCGCTGCTGCGATGCCGGCAGACGGTGGAGCCGGTGGCCGCCCAGCTGGACCTGCCGGTGGAGCTGGCGGACCGGCTGGGACCGGAGTCGCCGAAGCAAGCGGTGTCGTTCATCCGGGATGTCGCCCAGGAAGGACCGGGGCCGGTGGTGGTGTGCACCCACGGCGAGGTGATCCAGGTGGTGCAAGCGGGGTTCCCGCCGAGACTGGTGCGGGGGGCGAAGGCGTCGACCAGGGCGAAGGGGTCGACGTGGGTGCTGGAGTACGCCGGGCGGCGGTTGCTGTCGGCGCGGTACCTGCCCGCCCCCAGGTTCGGGGCGCCGCTGGCGTCGATCGCCGGGGCGGGAACGGACGCGATCGCCGGCGCCAACGGGCAGCTGACGGAACGAACCCCCAGCTAGACCCCACATCGAGCCACCCACCGACCACCCCGGCGGCGCGGGAGGCGTCCGAGCGGCGCCGGCCGTCGTTCGGGTGACGGTGGCGACGGCCCGGCTATTGTCCGCCCGGTGACCGGCTTCGAGTTCCCAGCTGGGACCGCTGGCCCGGCGGGTGTGCTGCTGGTGGAGGACGACGCCGGCGACGCGGTGCTGGTGCAGGAGCTGCTCGGGGACCACGGCGCCGAGTTCACCCTGCGGTGGGTCCGGAGCCTGAGCGACGCCCTGGGGGCGGTGGGGCCGTCGACGGCGTGCGTGCTGCTGGACCTCGGGCTGCCCGACGCGGCGGACCTGGACGGGCTGCGGAAGCTGCTGGGAATGGAGGGTGGGCCGGCGGTGGTGGTGCTCACCGGGTTCGACGACCGGGTGAGCGGCGCCCGGGCGCTGGCGCTGGGCGCCCAGGACTACTTGAGCAAAGCGGCGGTCGACGGGGAGACGCTGGCCCGGTCGATCCGGTACGCCATCGCCCGCCAGCAGGGGGAGGAGTCGTCGCGGCGGCTGCGGGAGGCGGAGAGGGTCCGGGTGGAGAACGCCCGGCTGGAACGGGGCCTGCTGCCGCGGCCGCTGATCATCAACGACCGGTTGGCCTGGGCCACCCGGTACGTGCCGGGGGGCCGGCGGGCCCTGCTGGGCGGGGACTTCTTCGACGCGGTGGAGCTCGAGGACGGGACGGTCCGGTTCGTGATCGGCGACGTCTCCGGCCACGGGCCCGACGAGGCGGCGCTGGGGGTGGCGCTGCGGGTGGCCTGGCGGACGCTGGCTCTGGCCGGCCAACCGGCGCCCGTCGCCATGACGGCCATGGAGCGGGTGCTGGAGGTGGAGCGGATCAGCGACGAGGTGTTCGTGACGCTCTGCGACGTGGAGATCGAACCGGGCCTGGACCAGGCGAACCTGCGGCTGGGCGGGCATCCGGCCCCCTTGCTGTTCGACGGGGAGAGGGTGCGGGAGGTGACGGTCGACAACCCGGGGCCCCTTATGGGCGGGGTGCAGACCGGACGGTGGGCGCCGAACGCGGTGGACCTCGGCGAGGACTGGACGATGCTGGCGTTCACCGACGGGCTGGTGGAGGGGCGGGATGCCTCGGGGAACGGGCGGCTGGACGTGGAGGGGCTGGTGGAGGTGGCGACCGTTGCCTTCACCAAGGCCGACGGACTGGACGAGGTGGCGGACCGGCTGATCGCCGGCGCCGAGGAGGCCAACGGGGCGCCGTTGCCCGACGACGTGGCGCTGATCCTGCTGTCCACCGCCGGGCGATGGCAGACATAGACAGGCCACCGGCCGCACCGACCGCACCGGCGCCACCGACAGCAGCAGCAGGACCGGCCCGGGAAGGTCCGACCCCCCGTGGACCGAGGGCGGCGTTCAGGCGGATCAGCCTCCGGTCTCGCCTGACGGTGCTGATGGCGGTGGGGGCCGGGGTGCTGGCGGTGGTGGCCGCCCTGAGCGGGCTGGCGTTCTCGAACCTGGTGGCGGCCCGGCACACCCTGCTCGGCGAGGTGGACCCGGCCAGCTTGACGGCCGACCGGCTGGAGCTGGCGTACCTGGACCAGGAGACCGGGGTCCGCGGGTACGTGCTCAGCGCCACACCGGGGTTCTTGCGGCCGTACACGACAGGGCGGAAGGAACAGCGGTCGGCGGCGACGGCCCTCAACCAGGACCTGGCTGACCTCCCGGACGTGCTGCAGTTGGCGAAGCTGACGGAAGGGCAGGCGGCGATCTGGCAGCACCGGTTCGCCGAGCCGGCCATCGCCGCGGTGGCGGGCGGGGACAAGGGGTCGATCACCGTGGTGTCGCAGCTGCGCGGGAAACGGCTGTTCGACCTGGTGAGAGCCCGGTTCGGCACACTGGACGATGCCCTGGCGGACAACCGGGCGGCGGCCGGCCGGCAACTGGACTCGGCGACGAACCTGTTGATCGGCATCCTGGTGGCTGGCCTGGTCTTGCTGGTGGCGGCCGGGGTGGCCATGCAGCAGGCCCTCCGTCGGTGGGTGACCGATCCGCTGCTCCAGGTAGGCGGGGACGCCCGGCAGGTGGCCGACGGGGCGGTGGACCACCCGATCGCCCCGGCGGGGCCGCCGGAGTTCCAGGAATTGGCCGGCGACGTCGAGGCGATGCGGGAACGCATCGTCACCGAGCTGCAGGAGGTGGCGACGGCGCAGGCGGACCTGGCGGACCGCAACCGGGAGCTGGCCCGGTCGAACGTGGAGCTCGAACAGTTCGCCTACGTGGCGTCACACGACCTGCAGGAGCCGCTGCGGAAGGTGACCAGCTTCGTCCAGCTGCTGCAGCAGCGGTACCAGGGGCAGCTGGACGACCGCGCCGACGAGTTCATCGGGTTCGCCGCCGACGGGGCGAAGCGGATGCAGGTGCTCATCAACGACCTGCTGGCGTTCTCGCGGGTGGGGCGGACCACCGAGCGGTTCGTGCCGGTGGACCTGGCGACCGCGGTGACGTCGGCATTGGGGAACCTGGCGACGGCCGTCGACGAGGCCGGCGCCCGGGTGGAGGTCGGGGACCTGCCGGCGGTGATGGGCGATCCGGGACTGCTGACGGCGCTGTGGCAGAACCTGATCGGGAACGCGGTGAAGTTCCGCCGGACCGACCCTCCGGTGGTGCGGATCGGGGTGGTCGACGACCAGCCGCCCACCACCGAGCCAGTGGCGCCCACCGCCGGGGCCGTGGCGGTCCCCGCGGCCGGCGAAGCCTCCGCCGCCGGACCCGTGGGCGCCGCCGAACCGGTGGCGACGTGGACGTTCGAGGTGGCCGACAACGGCATCGGGATCGAGCCGCGGTTCGCCGACAAGATCTTCGTGATCTTCCAGCGGCTGCACAGCCGGGACAGCTACGCCGGTACCGGCATCGGGCTGGCGCTGGCGAAGAAGATCGTGGAGTTCCACGGCGGGACGATCTGGCTTGACCCCCGGTATGGGGTGGATCCCGGTGATGGTGAGGGGGCCCGGCTGTGCTTTACGCTTCCTCGCCTGGAGGAGGGGTTTACGCTTCGTGGTCCCGACGAAGGGGCAGACGGGTGATGGGGGTGGCCGGGTGATCGAGGCAAGCGGGGACAGCTCCATCGAGGTGTTGCTGGTCGAGGACGACCCGGGGGACGTCCTGATGACCCGGGAGGCGCTGTCGGCGGCGAAGGTGCTCCACCGCCTCCATGTGGTGGACAACGGGGAGTCGGCGGTGGCGTTCCTGCGCCGCCAGGGGGAGCATGCCGACGCCCCCCGACCGGACCTGGTGTTCTTGGACCTCAACCTGCCGCGCCTCGACGGCCGGGAGGTGCTGTCGATCGTGAAGGGCGACGAGGACCTGCGAAGGATCCCGATCGTGGTGCTGACGACGTCGGAGGCGGAGGAGGACGTGCTGCGCAGCTACGACCTGCACGCCAACGCCTACGTGACGAAGCCGGTGGACTTCAGCGGGTTCATGCGGGTGGTCCGGGAGATCGACGACTTCTTCGTCACCATCGCCCGGCTACCGCCCCGGTAACCGACGGGGCCTCCGGCGGGCCGCCCCGGCGGACGCCGACCCCCTCAGGCGGTGGGCGGGCGGCTGACCCTGGCCTGGGCTACCTGGCGGTACTGGGCGAGCTCGCGCAGCCCGACCCGGACGAGGTGCTGGGGATCACCGGCGGTCACACCCCGCTGCTCCAGGCGGCCGAAGACCAGGTGCTGGGCGGTCTCGACGCTGTCGCCGGCCGCGGCGGCGGAGACGATGAGCTCCCGGGCCACCAGGGACAAGGCGACACGCCACCGATCGGGTACGCCGCCGTCGGCGGGCGGGGGCTCCCGGTGGGCGGCCCACCCGGCGACGACGTCGACGGGGGCGTGGGCGAGACCGCTGATCCAGGCCCATCCGGGAACCGGGCGGCCGCCGGCGTGGAGCTCGACGGCCCATCGGCCGGTCAGGAAGCTCTCGGACTCGATGACCAGGTGGCGGCCGGCGCCCCGGCGCGGCCAGATTCCCCATTGCCGTGGCGTCTTCGGTCGTATCCGCATGGCCTGCACCTCCACCCGGCGCTCCCCCGAGCACCATTCGGGGCCGTTCCCCGATGAGGCCTGGTTGAAACCTGTTCCGTTGCTATGGGGACAGGGCGTTAAGGGGACAGGGGGGGTTAAGGAGACCAGGTGCCGGCGGGCGGATTGAAGGAGAAGGCGGCGGTGGCGCAGTCGGTGGGCTGGGTGGCGACGACGGTGTACTGCGGGCCGTCCCCCGGCTGGGTGGTGGAGGTGGTCGTGGTGGTGCTGGTGGTGGACGACGTCGTCGAGTTGGCCGGGAGCTGCCAGACGGCGAGGGCCTGTTCGGTCTGGAGACAGGCCATGGCCGGGTCGGTGGTGGTGAACCCGATGAGTGTCCCCACCTTCTTCGCCCCGGCCTTTGTGAGGGCGGCTGGTGTCAGGGTGTTTGGCGGCACGGCCGGCTCGTCGACGAGGGTGACGGTCTTGCCCCCCCAGACGCCCTGGTACGAGTAGGTCGGGGGGGGTGGGGTCGACCCGGTGGTGGACGGCGCAGTGGTCGTGGTGGTGGACGACGGTGCGGTCGTCGACGTGGTGGTGGACGATGACCCCCCGCCGGCCGAGCCGCCGCCGCCGGACGACCCGCTACCGGACGATCCACTGCCGGACCCACCACCGGTCGACCCACCACCGCCGGCCGTCGACCCGCTGCCCGACGATCCGGCGGCGGGGCCGCCGCTGGCGGGGGTGGCCGACCCGGACGGTGACGCCGAGTCCGGTGACGTCGCCGATCCGGAGGTGACGACGGTGGTGGACGTGGTCGACGGGGCGGCGGGCGGCGCGCCGGGGGACGGCGCGTAGGTGATGGCGGGGGCGGTGCCGTCGAGGGCGGCCACCATGGTGGGGTCGTTGCCGTCCATCCCCAGGGCCCAGATGCCGACCCCTCCCAGGCCGTATTGAGCGGCGAGTTGGCTGACCTGGTAAAGGGAGGTGGGGTCGTCGAAGAAGCTCTCGTGCCACTGCGTGCCGACCTGGTAGGCGGTCCAGGCCGAGTCGGTGACCGGGTCCCAGTACACCGGGTGACCGGCGGCGGCGATCTGGCCGTAGGACAGATCGGTGACCGGGCCGGTGGCCGTGGCGGTGAGGGTGCCGGCGGTGGTCGGCCAGTCGAGGCCGTAGAAGGGGGCGCCGAGGATGACCTTGGCCCCGGGGACGGCGGCGGTGTACTCCTTGGCGGTGGTGACGTCGCTGAACAGCGAGGAGGTCAACGGGGATGTGGCCTCGGCGCTGCCGGACAGGTTCGGGGAGTACTGCATGACGAAGAACCCGTCGACGGCCTGGGAGAGGGCGGGGATGTTGTAGAAGCCGCCGGGGTCGGCGGCCGACGAGGCGTAGGTGTCCATGGTGACCTGCCAGTGAGGGTTCACCTGGTGGAGGTCGGCGGAGACGGTGGTGACGAGGTTGGTGAGGCCGACCTGGTCGGCACTGCCGTCGCCTTCGAGGTCGAGGTTGACGCCGTCGAGGTTCTTGGCCTGGACGGCGGCCACCAGACCTTGGGCCAGGGTGGCCGGCGCCGTCGGGCTGGCCGTGAGCTGGTCGAGGGACTGCTGGTCGAAGTCGGTGACGGTGAGCACCACCCGGACCCCAGCGGCGTGGGCCCGGTCGATGAGGTTGACGAGCGCCTGGCTCTGGTAGCCGTTCCACCCCGGACCCGACTCGTCGAGGGTGCCGTTGGCGTTGATGTCGATGGAGAAGTAGGCGACGGTGGTGAGGCCGCCGACGTCGAAGCCTGTGCTCCGGTCGAGGGTCCAGTAGGGGGCGAACCCGAACACCTCGTGGGCGGCCATCGGCGGGGCGGCGGCCAGGGTCGGCGGAGCCGGAGTGGCGGTGGTGACGGCCGGCGGGAGCTGGTGGACACGGCCGTGGGCCAGGCTGCCCAGCATCGGGAGGCTGGCGTTGCCGACGGCGCCGGAGTGGTCGGCGCCCGGCGGCGGGTGGTTGGGGTCGCCGTAGCTGGAGGTGGCCGACACAAAGACTCCGGTGGCGGCCACCAGGGCGACGACGACGATGACGCCGCCGACGACGAGGCGGCGGTGCGCCGGGGTGCGCCGGGCCCAGGCCATCCCCCGACCCGCCAGGGTACGGGCGGTTGATGGGATCCGAAGGACGACGGCCAGTAAGGCCGCCCATTTGGCCTTCATTCGGCTCGGTGAAGTTCTGCGCTCATGAAAAATGCGAGTGACAGATGCGGTGGTCGATCGTCGGTCGCCGGGCTGCCCCAGCTATCAGAACACGTTCTGTGCAAGGTGGAACGGTCAACCGTGACACCATCGATCTTTGTCGCGATGCCACTCCCGTTCCACCCGGTAACGGCCGTTCGGCCCGTTTTTACGGAGATTTTACTTCTTGCATTTCCGCCTTTGGCAGCGTTCGACACCGCCGCGACCAACTATGTGGGGTTGGTGGCGTCGGTGCAAGCAAACGTTCCGCGAACAGACGGTTGACGGCACGCGACGCCCCTGGCTGCCGTTACGGTGGGCTCGATGGGCACCGTCGACGAGGTCGTCGAGCACCTGTTGACCTCATACGACACCATCGTGGTGGTGGGGGCCAGCGCCACACCGGGCAAGGCCGCCCACTCGGTGCCGGCGCATATGCAGCGACACGGGTGGCGGGTGGTGCCGGTCAACCCACGGGGCGGCCACATCCTGGGGGAGCCGGTCTACCCCACCCTGGCCGACGTCCCGGGGCCGGTGGGACTGGTCGACGTGTTCCGGCCCGGCCCCGACACCGCCGAGGTGGCCCGCCAGGCGGTGGCCGCGGGGGCGGAGGCGTTGTGGCTGCAGCTCGGCATCGTCTCGACCGAGGCCCGGTCGATCGCCGAGGCCGGCGGGTTGGTCTACGTCGAGGACCGCTGCCTGGTCATCGAGCGGCGGCGGCTCGGCGTCGACGCCCCGAGGGGCTGACGGCCCGACACCGGGCCGGCGGCCAGGTCAGGATCCCGGCCGCCGATGGGCGGCGAGCACGGCGACGTCGTCCTGGGGGATCCGGTTGCCGATGAGGACGTCCATCACCCGGCGGCACACCGCTTCGGGGTCGCCGGCGGTGGTGGCCGCCCGCAGGCGCTCGAGGCCAAGGTCGAGGCGTTCCCCCCGGCGCTCGACGAGGCCGTCGGTGTACAGCAACAGCACAGCGTCGGCCTCCATGTCGCCGGCGACGGCGACCGGCTCGAGGCGGTCGACGACGCCGAGCGGCGGGGCGGGGACGACCGGGACGAGCACTGCCGGACCGCCGGGTCCGGCGTAGATGGGGGGAGGGTGGCCGGCCGAGGCCACCCGGAAGTGGTCGAACGGGGGGTCGAAGGTGGCACAGGCCACGGTGGCGGTGACCCCGGCCTCGAAGTGCTGGAGCTTCCGGTCGGCGAGGCGGAGGACCTCCTCGGACGCCCATCCCTCCAGGGCGTAGGCCCTCAGGGCGCTCCGCAACCGCCCCATCACCACCGCCGGTCGCAGTCCGTGGCCGGCGACGTCGCCGACGATGACCCAGAGCTGGCCGGACGGCAACAAGAAGGCGTCGTACCAGTCCCCGCCGACCCCACCGACCTCGGCCGGGACGTACCGGCTGGCGAACCGGATCTCGGGGGTCTCCGGCAAGGCCGACGGCAGCAGGCTGCGCTGCAGCACCCGGGCGGCCGACCGCTCCGTCTCGTGCAGGCTGGCCTGCACCGCCCCGGCCACCCGCTCGGCGGCCAGCTCCAACAGCTCGACGTCGGTGTTCTCGAAGTACCGGTCGGTGAACCGACCGACGTGCAGCACCCCGATGACCTGGCCTTGGCTGAGGAGGGGCACCCCCAGCATCACCCGGATGCCCTTCTCCCACAGGATCGGATTGGTCACCGTCGTGGCGTCGACCCTGGTGAGGACCACCGGGCGGCGCTCGGCGGCCACCCGGCCGGCGAAGCCGGCACCCAGCGGCACCCGCACCCCCTGGCGGACCTCCTCCTCCACCCCCCGGGCGGCCCGGGCCACCAGTTCGCGGGAGCCGTCGTCGAGAAGCAGGACGGCGGCGGTGTCGGCCGACAGCAGCCCGAGCACCCGCTCGAGGAGGACGTCGAGCAATCGGTCGACGTCGAGGTGGGCCAACGCCGAGTCGGTGAGCGCCTGCATGTCCCGGAGCCGCTCCGCCGCTACCGACGGCCCGGCGTCGATGGGTGATGGCCGGCCGGTCACGTCAGGCAGGTTATCCGTCACGTGATCGCCACCCCGACGTCGAGTCCCCTGGTCAGACCCACATGGCCCTTGCAGGGCCGCGCACCGGAGACGCTATGCCCATTGGGGCGGATCGCCCGCCGGCGGCGGCCACCAGGTCGGCCGAAACGGTGACCACCCGGTCACCGGTCGCCGGCGCACCGATCGCCACCGGTCAACCGCCGACGCCGCGTCGCCACCGGTAGGGTGGCCGCCGGTGGACCCGGCGCCGGAAGACCCCGAGACGGTGAAGGACCCATCGTGAAGGACCCATCGTGAAGGACCCATCGTGAAGGACATGGCCCGCTGGCTGGGAGACGGCGGCATGCCAGTGATCGGGCTGGTGGGTGGGTCGTTGGACCGCTACGGGGTCGACGGCGAAGACCTGGGGTGGGTGGAGGGGTCGTTCGCCCCCGAGGCGGTGGCCTGCAACCCCCACGGGGTGGTCCAGGCCGGGGTCCACGCCGTGCTGTTGGACGCGGCGATGAACTTCGCCATCAACGCCGCCCTGGGCCGTGGGGACCGGACCCGGGCGACGCTGGAGATGAAGATCGAGACCATGCGGCCGGCGGTGGCCGGCCGGTCGTACCGGCTCCGGGGGGAGGTGGTGCGGATGGCCCGGCAGGTCGCCTACGCCGAGGCGTCGGTGCGGGACGTCGATGACCGCGGCATCCAGGGCGACCTGGTGAGCCGAGCCACCGGCACCTTTCTCCTCCACCGCGACGGCCTCCTCCACCGCGACGGCCCCCTCCCCCACGACGCCGGGTAGGGAGGCCGCAAAGAAAATTGGTCGGGCGGCAACGGAAACCGACGGCTCCGAA
>Ga0134126_10009188_pt1 | contig 12456 bp, 10 predicted proteins | sample KB31752_FD_96881 | JGI IMG/M metagenome (GOLD analysis project Ga0134126, IMG submission 96881) | Terrestrial soil microbial communities with excess Nitrogen fertilizer from Kellogg Biological Station, Michigan, USA - KB3-175-2 | ecosystem: Environmental > Terrestrial > Soil > Unclassified ...
AGCCGGTCGCGCGTCACCTTGGCGATGATCGAGGCCGCGGCGACCGACAGCACCAGGCCGTCGCCGCCGATCACGGCCTCGCAATCGCAAGCCACGTCGATCTTGTCGCGGCCGTCGACGAAGACCTGCTTGGGCGGTTCCGGCAGCGCGCGCACCGCGCGGGCCAAAGCCCACAACGAGGCGCGCAGGATATTGTCGCGGTCGATCCGTGCAGGCGAGGCGAAGGCCACCGCAAAGGAGGAAGTCGCGCAGATCTTGTCGAACAGCTTTTCCCGCTGCTCCGCCGTCAGACGCTTGGAATCGTCAATGCCCCTCGGGATGCGGTTCGGATCGAGCACGACGGCCGCGGCCACGACGGGACCCGCCAGAGGACCGCGGCCCGCCTCGTCGCAACCGGCGACCGGCCAGACGCCGCGCTTGAACAGCGCGCGCTCGCGGCGGAAATTCGGTTGGGTCACGACGATGACGCCCTTCGCCGGCTTTTCGCTTTCCCTGGCCTTGCTTTCCGTGGCCGCGCCTTCCTCGGCCCTTTCAGACGCTTTCGCGGACTTGTCCCGACTCATGGCCGGGATGCTTGCGCCGACCCGGCCCGTCGCGCAACCGGGAACTCGCAACAATTCCCGCTATTCAGTTCGGTTCAGTTCGACCATGCTCAGAACAGGCTGAGTTGCTCGCCGCTTCGCTTCGGTCGGATGAACTGGTCCGTGGTCAATTTGGAGCGGCGTTTGTTGAGGCCGTACTTTTCGCAAGCGATCTCGAAGCGGCGGCCGATCATCCAGGCCATCGGCCCGGTGCCTTTCATCCGCGTGCCCCATTGCGAGTCGTAATCTTTGCCGTCGCGCATGTCGCGGATCAGAGTGAACACGTGGCGATAGCGGTCCGGATAATTGGCCATCAGCCATTCGCGGAACAAGTCCCGCACCTCGAGCGGCAACCGCAGCAGCACATAGGATGCCTCCTTCACCCCGGCATGGGCGGCGGCGTCGAGAATGCGCTCAATTTCGGCATCGTTCAGTGCGGGGATGACGGGCGCAACCATCACGGTGGTGGGAATGCCAGCTTCCGACAGAAGCCGGAGCGCCTCCAGCCGCTTCGGCGGCGTGGGCGCGCGCGGCTCCATCACGCGCGACAATTTCGGGTCGAGCGTCGTGACCGAAATCGCGACCTTGGCCAGGTTGCGCTTGGCCATCCGTGCCAGAATATCGGCATCACGAACGACCAGCGCCGATTTGGTGACGATGCCGACCGGGTGGCCCGCCCGTTCCAGGACCTCCAAAATGCCGCGCATGATCTTCCGCTCGCGCTCGATCGGCTGATAGGGATCAGTGTTGGTACCGATCGCGATCATCCGCGGCTCGTAATCGGGCGCGGCCAGTTCCTTTTCCAGAAGCTGCGGCGCGTCCGGCTTGGCATAAAGCTTTGACTCGAAATCGAGCCCCGGCGACAGGCCGAGATAGGCGTGGGTCGGCCGGGCGAAGCAATAGATGCAGCCGTGCTCGCAGCCCCGATAGGGATTGATCGAGCGGTCGAAGCCGATGTCGGGGGAATCGTTGCGCGTGATGACTTTTCGCGCGGTGTCGAGCGCCACCGTGGTCTTGAACGTCGGCAGATCGTCCAGACTCTGCCAGCCGTCGTCGAAGGCGAGGCGCGCCTCCGCCTCATAACGGCCGCTGGCATTGGACTGCGCGCCGCGGCCGCGCCGTCGCTCGCGGTCGATGGCCACCGCAAGCTCGGGGAGGGCAGCGGCGCCCGCCGGCTCGGAGGGCACCGGGACCGACGGGCGCTTGAGGGCATGTGAAGATGCTCGACTCATGGGTGTAGAAATAGCACGCCTTAAGAACAAATCAAGAACATTACTTGCCTGAAGTGACGGTGCAGTTCCCGTTGCCTGTCGATCAGGCACGGTCTTTTGACCTGCCTCAACCAGCCCCCGTCAAACTCGCGTCTTATCCTGCGTGCGACATGCGACGGATCGATCGGCTCGCGACCGTGTTGGTCGCCTATCCACGCGGGAGGTCGGCATGCAACTGGCGGGCGCACGCGGCGAGCAGGCGACATCGGACGATTTGGAGCGGCTCGACCACTATTGGCGAGCCGCCAACTATCTCTCAGTCGGACAAATCTACCTGCTCGACAACCCGCTGCTGAAAGAACCCTTGCGCCCTGAGCACATCAAGCCGCGGCTATTGGGACACTGGGGCACCACGCCTGGCCTCAATTTCATCTACGCCCATCTCAACCGCGCGATCCGTGCCTCCGATCTCGACGTCATCTATATCTGCGGCCCCGGCCACGGTGGCCCTGGCATGGTCGCCAACACCTATCTCGAAGAGACCTACAGCGAGATCTACCCTGAGATCACGCGTGACGCCGACGGCCTGCGAAAGCTGTTTCGGCAGTTCTCCTTCCCCGGCGGCATTCCAAGCCATGCGGCACCGGAAACGCCGGGCTCGATCCATGAAGGCGGCGAACTCGGCTACGCGCTGGTGCACGCCTATGGCGCGGCCTTCGACAATCCCGATCTGATCGTGGCGTGCGTGGTCGGCGACGGTGAGGCCGAGACCGGGCCGCTCGCGGCGTCATGGCATTCCAACAAATTCCTAAATCCCGTGCATGACGGCGCGGTGCTGCCGATCCTGCATCTGAACGGCTACAAGATCGCCAATCCGACCGTGCTCGGACGGATGAGCGATGACGAGGTTCGTGGTCTCTTCATCGGCTATGGTTACGAGCCGTTGTTCGTCGAAGGCGACGATCCGCCCACGATGCATCGGCTGATGGCCGATGCATTGGACGTTGCGCTCGCGAGCATTCGGTCGATCCAGCAGAGCACCCGGACGCAGGCCGGCAGTTTCCACCGGCCGAAATGGCCCATGATCGTGCTGCGCAGCCCAAAAGGCTGGACCGGACCGAAAGAAGTGGACGGGTTGAAGGTGGAAGGTTTCTGGCGGGCCCATCAGGTGCCGATCGCCAATCCGCGCGGCAACCCGGATCACCTGAAACTGCTCGAACAATGGATGCGCAGCTACGAGCCGGAAAAGCTGTTCGACGCGAGCGGACGGCTCATCCCAGAACTGCAGGCGCTGGCACCAAAGGGTGATCGCCGCATGGGCGCCAATCCACATGCCAATGGAGGCTTGCTGAAACGCGAGCTCAAGCTGCCCGATTTCCGCGACTACGCCGTCGATGTCCCCCGTCCCGGCGGCCGCGTCGGCGAGGCCACGCGCGAACTCGGCAAATTCCTGCGCGATATCGTGAAACTGAACGCTGCGGCGCGCAACTTCCGCATCATGGGGCCGGATGAGACTTCATCCAATCGCTTGGATGCGGTGTTCGAAGCAACCGAGCGAGTCTGGATGGAAGGCATCGAGCCCTATGATGTCCATCTCGCCCATGACGGCCGCGTGATGGAGGTGCTGAGCGAGCATCTCTGCCAGGGTTGGCTCGAGGGCTACCTCCTGACCGGACGCCACGGTTTCTTCTCCTGCTATGAGGCCTTCATCCACATCGTCGATTCCATGTTCAACCAGCATGCCAAATGGTTGAAAGTGTCGCGGGCACTGTCCTGGCGGCGCCCGATCGCTTCACTGAATTATCTGCTGACCTCGCATGTCTGGCGCCAGGATCACAACGGCTTCAGCCATCAGGATCCGGGTTTCGTCGATCTCGTTGCCAACAAGAAGGCCGACATCGTTCGCGTCTATCTGCCGCCGGACGCCAACACGCTCCTCTGGGTCGCCGACCATTGCTTGCGGACCTACAACCGCATCAATGTCATGGTCGCGGGCAAGCAGCCGTCCCCGCAATGGCTCACCATGCGCGAGGCGATCACCCACTGCGAGGCCGGCATCGGCATTTGGCAATGGGCGGGCACGGAAGCAACCAATGCCGAACCGGATGTGGTGATGGCCTGCGCCGGCGACATCCCGACGCTGGAAACGCTCGCCGCCGTCGATCTCTTGCGCCAGGCGCTGCCGGAATTGAAAATCCGCGTGGTCAATGTCGTCGACCTGATGACGCTGCAGCCGAAGGACGAGCATCCCCACGGGCTTTCCGACCGCGATTTCGACAGTCTGTTCACCCGGGACAAGCCGGTGATCTTCGCCTATCACGGCTATCCCTATCTGATCCACCGCCTCACCTACAGCCGGACCAACCACGCCGGGATGCACGTGCGCGGCTATGCCGAGGAAGGCACGACCACGACACCCTTCGACATGGTGGTGCTGAACCAGCTCGATCGCTTTCATCTCGCGATCGAGGCGATCGAGCGGGTGCCGGGACTTCCCGTCGCCGCGGCCCAGGTCAAGCAGCAATTCCGCGACGCGCTGATCGAGCATTCGCGCTACGTGCGCGAGCATGGCGAGGACATGCCGCAAATCCGCGACTGGGTATGGCCGAACAGCGCAGCCGGCACAACGCCGCGCGAAGCAGGCGACTGAGTGGGACGGCTTCAATCCGTCACACCCGCGCAAATGGCTTCGCCATTTGGAGGTGCGAGCGGAGCTCGCCTCGAAGGATGCACGGCCCAGGTGCGCTTTTCCCGAGCCAGATCGAGCCTGTTTGCCGCAAAAAACCGCAAACCGCCGGGCTGATTTGATTGCGACAAGGTGGTAACAGAGCGGAGTTTCCGGTTCCAAGAGTCTCCTAGAGCTCAATGCTGAGCGTCATCATTTCGACCGAAGGCGTCGAACAACCGGCCGTGGCGACCCTCGCCGCGCTGGTGCCGGGCGCCGCCGCCGGCGTGGTGCGCGAGGTGCTTCTGGTCGACCGGTCCGACAATGGCGTGATTGAACGGGTGGCCGACGTCGCCGGCTGCCACTTCCTGCGAAGTCAGGGTTCGCGGGCAGCGGCGCTTTCCGCGGGCGCGCGGCAGGCGCGCTCTCCCTGGCTGATGTTCCTGCACGCCGGCGCCGTGCTTGATGCTGGCTGGATCGATGAGACCTCGCAGTTCATCCAGCGAGTTTCCGCAAGTGATCGCCCGCGCGCCGGCGTATTCCGCTACGCCCGTTCCCCCTATGCCGAGCCGGACCTCAAGGACCGCATCAAGTCTCTTGCCCGCGCGATCACCGGTCCGCTTTCGGACCAGGGACTTCTGATCGCGCGCGCCCATTACGACCGGCTGGGCGGCTATGCGACCGACGGCCGCGCCGAGGCGCGGCTGCTGCGGCAGCTCGGCCGCTCCTCGCGCACGCTGCTGCGCAGCCGCATCATCATGGTGTGATCGCCCCCTCGATATACTTGCCAAAGTCAAATAATTATTTGACAATGGCAAGTATTGGAGGTGCGCAACATGTCCCTTGCCCAACCCGCTCTTGCCCAATCCGACCAGGAAATCGCCGCGGTCCGTGCCTTCAACCGCTTTTATACGCGCAAGCTCGAGGTGCTCGACCAGCACCTGCTCAAGACCCCGTTCTCGCTGAGCGAGGCGCGGGTGATGTACGAACTCGCCCATCGCGGTGATCTCTCCGCCAAGGAGATCGGGCTCGAGCTTGGACTTGATCCCGGCTATCTCAGCCGCATCGTCCAGAAATTCGATGAAGATAAGCTGATCACCCGCAAACCCCTCGCGACCGACCGGCGGCAATTCCAGCTCAGCCTGACCGCCAAGGGCCGCGCCGCCTTTGCCAAGCTCGAGCGTACCTCGCAAGACCATGTCGGGATGATGCTGGGTGGTCTATCGGGCGAGGACCGCAAACGGCTGGTCGGCGCGATGGGCGTGGTCAAGCACCTTCTTGGCGAGCCGGGCGCGGCCCTGCCCCCTGCCATTCTGCGCGACCCGCGGCCGGGCGATATGGGCTACGTGGTGCAAAGCCACGGTGCAATCTATGCCAGCGAATACGGCTGGGACGCCACCTTCGAAGGGCTGGTCGCGGAGATCACGGCAAAGTTCATCACGTCCTTCGATGCGTCGCGCGAGCGCTGCTGGATCGCCGATATCGACGGCCGGCCGGTCGGCTCGGTGTTCCTGGTGCGGCACGACGATGAGGTCGCGAAGCTGCGTCTGCTGCTGGTCGAGCCGAGCGCACGCGGCCGAGGGCTTGGTCAGCGTTTGGTCGCCGAATGCGTGTCGTTTGCGCGGGCCTGCGGCTACCGCCGGATCACGCTATGGACGCAGAGCATTCTGGTGGCGGCACGCAGGATTTACAGCGATGCCGGCTTTACGCTGATGCGGAGTGAGCCGCACCGCAGCTTTGGGCAGAACCTGGTCGGGGAAACCTGGGAGCAGGAGTTGTAAAGGGCTCCGGAGGCGAAGTTCATCGGCGCGCCACGTAGGGAAGCTCAAGAATTTGCACGAGCTCTCAACGTTTGGTGCGCGAGACTCTTTTGGACCTGAAACATCAGACTGAGAAAACAGACGAAGTGCCGATTCTTTCTACCTGAGTAGAAAGGGTTTTCGACCGAATGTGGTCGGCTGAAAAGGCCCTCGAACCAAGAATGTGATTGAACTCTCACTTCTTGGCTTTGCTAACGCACTCGAAGTTGCGGAAGCGGGTTGGCAAGGGCCGGAGAGCGTTGAGGGAGTCGTAGCTCAATCGAAGAGCGAGATCGCGTCTCAGCGACTTCGCCCTCAACATGCACCGGCAAGGCTTAATTTTTCGTTTGCGGTAATCTAAAACCGCAAATCTTGCTCAGCCATACTCGAGTCATTCCGGGATGCGCCGCCAGGCGCAGACCCGGAATCTAGAAGTTGTGGCGCGAGATTCCGGGTTCGCGCTTACGCGCGCCCCGGAATGACGAGGAGAAGGTTCGCCATCAGTGGCGCGAGGCTCAACCTTAGTTCTTCGTCTTGTCGACCAGCGCGCCCTTCTTGATCCACGGCATCATGTCGCGGAGCTTCGCGCCGACCTCTTCGATCGGATGCGCGGCGAGCTTGGCGCGGGTCGCCTTGAACGAGGTCTGGTTGACCTTGTTCTCAAGCATCCAGTCGCGGGCGAACTTGCCGGACTGAATGTCGTTGAGCACCCGTTTCATCTCCTTCTTCGTCTCCTCGGTCACGATGCGCGGGCCGGTGACGTATTCGCCATATTCGGCGGTGTTGGAGATCGAGTAGTTCATGTTGGCGATGCCGCCCTCATAGATGAGATCGACGATCAGCTTCACCTCGTGCAAGCACTCGAAATAGGCCATCTCCGGCGCGTAGCCGGCTTCAACCAGCGTCTCGTAGCCGCCCTTGATCAGATCGACCAGACCGCCGCAGAGCACCACCTGCTCGCCGAACAGATCGGTCTCGCACTCCTCCTTGAACGTCGTCTCGATGATGCCGGCGCGGCCGCCGCCGATCGCCGACGCATAGCTGAGGCCGAGGTCATGGGCGTTGCCGGAGACATCGCGCGCGATCGCGATCAGGCAGGGTACGCCGCCGCCGCGCTGATATTCCGAGCGCACGGTGTGGCCCGGACCTTTCGGAGCGATCATCAGCACGTCCAGATCGGCGCGCGGCTCGAGCAGGTTGAAGTGGACATTGAGGCCATGCGCGAACACCAGCGCCGCGCCCTTCTTCATGTTGTCGTGCAGGTGCTCGCGATAGATGTCGCCCTGCAATTCGTCCGGCGTGAGCATCATCACGAGGTCGGCCCATTTGGCGGTCTCGGCAACGTCGAGCACCTTGAAGCCGGCGGCCTCCGCCTTTTTCACGGAACCAGAGCTCTTGCGCAGCGCAATCGCGACCTCCTTGACGCCGGAATCCTTCAGGTTCAGCGCATGGGCGTGGCCCTGGCTGCCATAGCCGACGATGGCGACCTTCTTGCCCTTGATCAGGTTCAGGTCGGCGTCGCGATCGTAATAAACACGCATCAGTGGTTTCCTCTTCGAGTGGCCGGCAAGCGGCCGGGGTCAGGTCAAGATCGTTGGATGAATTTTTTGCGATTTCGGGCGTTGTCTAGAGCATTTCGTCGTCCATTGGAAAGGCGTTTCTGCATGGCGGAATACCGCTTTATGCGTCCATGAAGACCGGATAGAGCGAGGCCAGCAGGAGCAGCGCCATCAGAACGTTGAAGGCCCGCACCGCCCATTCCGATTTGAGCATCGGCCGCAGCGCACTGCCGAACAGCGTCCAGGTTGTGGTGGAGAGTGTGCCCAACATCAAACAGAGCAGGCTCTGGATCGCGACGTTGAGGGGAAAACGCGCGATCGCAGCATAGGCGGTGATGGTGCCGATCACGATCACCCAGCCCTTGACGTTCACCCATTGAAACACCGCGGCGCCCCAGAATGTCATGGGGCCGCGGCCGCTCGCGTTCTCCTCGGGAGCCGGCGGCCCGGCCATCGCGATCGCAACGGCGAGATAGATCAGATACGCCGCGCCGGCATATTTCAGGATACTCTGCAGCACCGGATAGGCGATGAAGATGGTGCCGAAGCCCAACCCCACCGCGGCGACCATGAAGGCAAAACCGACGGTAATGCCGGCCATATGCGGCAGCGTACGGCGGAAGCCGTAAGTGAGGCCCGACGACAGCACCATGATGTTGTTCGGCCCCGGCGTGAAGAACATCGCGACGGCAAACAGGATGAAGGCGAGGAGAAGCGATTGCGACATGACTCACTCCACGATTACGGGCACGACACGCGGCCGCTTCGCCAGCAGCATCACCGCGATGCCGCCGACCACGGTGAGCATGCCGGCGAGCCGCAGCGGCCCGAATTTTTCCGAGAACACGATGCTGGACGCCGCCGAGCCCACGAACGGCACCAGGAGCGCAAACGGCACAACTTGCGCCGCCCGGTAGTCGCGCAGCAACCGGCCCCACAGCCAATAGGCAATGGACGTGGAAATGCCGCCGAGCGCCAGCATGCAAAGAAGCGCGGTCAGCGACATGTGCGTGAGCGCATGCCAGGTCGGCGCCGGCCCGTCAGAGACCAAGGCCAGCGCGAACAGCGGGATCGCCGAGGTCAGGCATAACCAGGCGAACAGGTCGAACATCGGCGCGCCCTTCGCCCGGCGAAGCAGCAGGTTGCCGACGGCGAAGCTGACCGGCGAGACCATCAGCACCGCAAAGGCGCCGACGCTGAAATCGTAACCGACGGTAGTGCAGATCAAGAGGAGGCCCGCCGCGGCGATCGCGATGCCGAGCGTCTGCACGCGTGTCGGCCATTCGCGAAACGCGATCACGGCAAAGGCGATGGTGAACAGCGCCTGGCTCTGTACGATCACCGAGGTCAAGCCGACCGGCACGCCATGGGCGATGCCATAGGCCTGCGCCAGGAACTGGCCGAGAAACAGCGTGAAGCTGATCGCAATCAGCAGCGGCCAAGAGACCTTGGGTTTGCGCACGAACAGGCAAGGCACCGCCGCAATGGAAAAGCGCAGCGCCGTCATCAGCGCCGGCGGCAATTCGTCGAGCGCGAGCCGGCTTGCGACGAAGGCAAGCCCCCAGATGACCGCCACCAGGACGGCAAGAGAGACATCGGCCGGCTTCATTGTTCTTAGCTCTATTGTTCTTGGCTCTTATTTTTGTCTGCTAGCCTTGCTCGCCTGGCTTCGGTTTCCTCAAGAGATAAGTGCCGTGCAGCGGCGCATGATAATCGGCCGAGATCAGCTGAAATCCAACATCGGTCAGCATCCGCTCCATGACCCAGCCGAAGGTGGAATATTCGTCCCGCATATGGGTGATGACGCGCTCGCGCTCGACATCGTGGTTCTTGATGTTGAAGTCCGCCCATTCGCCGACGTCGCGCTCGCTGCCGTCGGGCATGCTGACGAAGACGATGTCGCGCAAGTAGAAGTTCGCGCCCGGCTTTAACGCAGTGAAGATGCGCGCGGCCGCCACCGCCTTCCAGAAATCCGGCAGATGATGCAGCGCGAATTCACTGACGATCAGATCGTAGGAATTGGGCGCATAGGCGAAACTGAGCAGGCCCGCCGGCTGGGTACGGATGCGCGCCCTGCGATCATCGGCATAAATCTGCGCCAGCGCCAGCATGGCCGGCGAAATGTCGATCGCATCCACCTCGGCGCCCATCAGCGCGGCCTCGGTCGCGAGCACGCCGTTGCCGCAGCCGATATCGGCGACGCGCCAGCCCGGCTTGACGCCGAGCATGGTCAGCGACGCGCGAGCTCTCAGGTCGGCATCGTCCTTCTGGACATAGATCGAGGCGACGGCGGTATCGAGCCCGATCCGCCGTCTTTGACTGTAGTACCAGTCGCGCGCCAGCATCGCGTCACATCCCTTCAGGCCCGCGGCCGATCGCGGCAACGCCGGTCCGTGACACCTCGACCAGGCCAAGCGGGCGCATCAGGTCGATAAACTGGATGATCTTGGCGGTGTTGCCCGTGATCTCGAACACAAAGCTCTCGGTGGTGGCATCGATGACGCGGGCGCGGAAGGCGTCCGCGAGCCTGAGCGCCTCGACCCGGTGCTCGCCCTGCCCTCGCACCTTCACCATGGCAAGCTCGCGCTCGATCGCGCGGCCCGTCTGCGTCATGTCGACCACGCGATAGACCGGCACCATGCGGTCGAGCTGGTGCTTGATCTGCTCGATCACCATCGGTGTGCCCGTGGTGACGATGGTGATGCGCGAGAGATGTTTCTGGCTCTCGGTTTCAGAGACCGTGAGGCTTTCGATGTTGTAGCCGCGGCCCGAGAACAATCCGATCACGCGCGCGAGCACGCCCGGCTCGTTTTGCACCAGCACCGCGAGCGTGTGGGTCTCGCTGGGCTCGTGACGATCTTCGATGAAATAGGCCGATGCGGGCTGGCTCATGATTGTCCCCTTGTCTGCCGTCATGCCCGCGAAAGCGGGCATCCAGTAATCACCGGCGGCGGAAAAAGGCACGCCCGCCGCGGTGTACTGGATCGCCCGGTCAAGCCGGGCGATGACAGCTGTGCTTGTGGCGCGATGACCCTCATCACACCGCTATCCTCTCAGTGACGGCGCTGTCCGCCATCACCCACTTCCGAAACAGGTCGAAATCGATATTGCCGCCGCTCAGGATCAGACCGACGCGCTTATCCCGGAGCTTGCGGTGCTCCTGCAGCGCGGCCGCGAGCGGCGCCGCGCCCGCGCCTTCCGCAAGATTATGCGTGTCGGTCCAATAGGCGCGGATCGCGGCTGCGATCTCGTCGTCGGTGACCTGCACGATGCGCGCGGCACCCTTCAGGATGATCGCGAGTGCATCGGCGTCGGGATTCCGCGTCGCCATGCCGTCGGCCAGCGTGTTGCTGCTGTTGGTATTGACGACGCTACGGGCGGCAAATGACAGCGCATAGGACGGCGCCAGCGTCGACTGCACACCGACGATTTCGGTTCGTAGCCCGAGCAGGTCGCGCACCAGGATGCAGCCGCAGATGCCCGAGCCCTGCCCGATCGGCACATAGAGCACGTCGAGGTCGGGTGCCGCGCGCAACAATTCCAGCGCATAAGTCGCGACGCCAAGTACAAGGTGCGAATGAAACGACGGCACCATGTGCAGGCCGCCGCGCTCGGCGCGCCGACAGGCCTCCTCGCGCGCCTCCTGGAAATCGCCGCCATGCTCGACGAGATCAGCCCCGAACGCAGCCATCGCGCGGTTCTTCTCGACTGAATTGCCGTGCGGCACGTAGATCGTCACGGGCAGGCCGTGGCGACGCCCGGCATACGCGAGGCTCTGGCCGTGATTGCCGCGCGTGGCCGAAATCAACCCGCGCGTCTCGGGCTTTTCGCGCTTCAAGCGGTCGACGTAAGTCAGTCCGCCACGCACCTTGAAGGCGCCGGTCGGCGTGTGGTTCTCGTGCTTGACAATGACGTCCGTGCCGAGCCGCTCGGCGAGCAGCGGCCAGGCATAGGCCGGCGTCGGCGGCATCGCCTGGCGGACCACCTCATGCGCGCGATCGAGTTCCGCGAGGTTAAACATGGGATTGCCTCGCTGTTGCGCATACGGCTGCCGCAAACGCACCTCTCTTCACCTCGCCCCGCTTGCGGCGAGAGGTCGCATCGCATCGCAAGATGCGATGCGGGTGAGGGGGACTCTCCAAGAACTCGGTACGTGGAGAGAGCCCCTCACCCCGACCCTCTCCCCGCGAAGAGCGGGGAGAGGGAGAAGAGGCGCACGCGGCCGGCCCTTGCATCGCTCACACCAGCGCCTTGCCGCCGGCAAACGCCGCGGCGGTCGCTTCATCTTCGGCTTCCGCCGGCAACAGCATTTCGTTGTGCGCCTTGCCGGAGGGAATCATCGGGAAGCAATTTTCCAGCGCCGCGACGCGGCAGTCGAACAGCACCGGGCGCTTCACCGAAATCATCTCCTTGATCGCGCCGTCGAGATCGGAAGGCTTGGTGGCCCGGAAGCCGACGCAGCCGTAGGCCTCCGCGAGCTTGACGAAATCCGGCATGGCCTCGGTATAGGAATGCGACAGCCGGTTGCCGTGCAAGAGCTGCTGCCATTGCCGCACCATGCCCATGTACTGGTTGTTCAGGATGAAGATCTTGATCGGCAGCTCGTGCTGCACGGCCGTCGACATCTCCTGGATCGTCATC
>Ga0134126_10009190_pt1 | contig 12455 bp, 10 predicted proteins | sample KB31752_FD_96881 | JGI IMG/M metagenome (GOLD analysis project Ga0134126, IMG submission 96881) | Terrestrial soil microbial communities with excess Nitrogen fertilizer from Kellogg Biological Station, Michigan, USA - KB3-175-2 | ecosystem: Environmental > Terrestrial > Soil > Unclassified ...
ACAACAGATGCAGATCGCCAAACCGGCAAAACAATTGGAAAGACGATGGATGAGCGCTTCGCTCTTGTACAGATTGCGGAATTCATCGTCGGCGAACCGGTAGGTGAACGGGAATTTCGGGTTCAGCTGGTGTGACAGGGTTTCCAGTTGGCTCAGCGTCTGCCGCATCTGACCGCCCTTTATCCGCACCACGATGCTGCCATAATTGTTATCCTTGCCGTCCTCGCCATAACGGATGATCAGCGGCGGCATCGGGTCGTGCAGCGAATTGAAATGAAAGTTCTTTACAATGCCGATGATCGTGCCCTTCTTTCCCCACATGGTCAGTCGACGGCCGATAGGATCCTTATAACCGATGCGACGCAGCGCCTCTTCGTTGAGCATATAGCCCGCGGTATCCGTCCCGTAGGCGGAGGAATATTCCCTGCCCTTCACCAGTTGCAGCCGCATGGTCTTTACGAAATCATATCCTACCGATACATTCGTGAACATGATGAGATTGTTCGGGTCCTTTCCGTCCCAGTCGATGCCTCCCGTGCCGTTCTCGATATCCGTGGGCTCCTGCGACACTTTGGTAATACCCGTCACTCCCGGCAGCAACAGCGCCTGTTCCTTGAAAGTTTTATATTTATCCGGCATGTCCCCTTCGAGGGGCAGATAGACGACATTATCCCGATCGAATCCCAGGTTCACCGACTGAATATAATTCACCTGCCCGGACACGACGATGGTCCCGATGATGAGGGCGATGGAAAGGACGAATTGGAATACGACAAGCCCTTTGCGAAACCACGTGGCACGGGGACTGAATTTCATCGACCCTTTGAGCACGCGTATCGGCTGGAAGGCGGATAGGAATAGTGCCGGATAGCTGCCGGAAACGATGCCGGTAACGAGCGTGAGCCCCGCCAGGCTTAGCCAAAACCTGCCGTCGGAGAAGGGGAATGAAATGGTCTTCTCGGTCATGTGATCAAAACCCGGTAGCAGCAACAGGACCATGCCCAATGCCAGCAGGACGGAAAAACAGCTGATAAGCACGGCTTCGCCGATAAACTGACGGATGAGCTCTGGACGAACCGCGCCAACCACCTTACGGATACCGATCTCCCTGGCACGTTTGACCGACCGTGCAGTGGTCAGGTTCATAAAATTGATACAGGCGATGAGCAGGATAAAGATCGCCACTACGCTGAACAGGCGTACATATTCGATGCGGCCGCCATCGATCTGGCCGGTGGGGTCGAAGTTGGAATAAAGATAGCCATCCGGATAGCGCTGGATGCCCAGCTCGATACGGAAAGATTTGCTCATCTCCTTATTATAAGTCGCGAGATAATGAGTGATCTTCCGTCTGAATGCGGCCGGATCCGCATCCTTACGCAGCAGCAAAATCGTTTGCGGACCGTTGTTACCCCAATCTTTGGCCCAGGAGTTTTCGTCGAGAAAGGCGGTCCAATTGATCAGGTAATCGAATTTGTTGCTGGTGTTTTGGGGCACATTTTCGAATACTGCGGTAATTTTGAACACCTTGCGATTCTCGAACCGAATGGCCTGGCCAATTGCCGCCCCCGGACTTCCGAAAAAATCGTTTGCCATTTTCCGCGAGATGGCGATGCTGACCGGGTTGGACAGCGCCGCCGAAGGATTGCCCTCCAGCAGCGGAAACGTGAACATGCGGAAAAAATCGGCGCCGGCAAAACGGCCCTTTTCCTTGAGTATCTTATCATTTACCTGGAAAGTGTATTCGTTCTGCCAGGTGAATCCCGAGGACATCTCCACCTCGGGCAGGTCCTTTTTCATCTGGTCGGGCAATACCCCCGGCGTATAGAATAGGGACGATCAATCCCGCGGAATGTTGCAGGCTTTAACATTTCTATAACACTTATTTCTTCCGGCAAATTCAACTATTGCGTGTCAGAATGGTCATACCCACTCAAATATTGATATTATGAGAAGGATCCTCGCCCTCGCCCTTGGTTTTACCTCACTAACCTTGCTTTACAGTTGTGGCAGCTCGAACAAACTATCCAATTACACCCCCTTCACCCGGGACCTCAAACAAAAACTGGAGGTCCGGAATATCGACCTGAAAGACGTGCAATTCTATGTAGATCAGAAACTGATCCTCAACCGGAACCTCGGGTCCGAGGATATCTCGGTCAAGCACGGAGTGGTCAAACTGAGCAACGGGAAATCCATCAACGAGGTAGTCATCCCCTCATTGACACCCGGCCTCTGCATGGGAACCGATAACGACCGGCTGCTCGTCAGTTTTGAAAAAGGAAACAGCTATCTTGCTTTCGGCCTCGGCAGCGGTTATACCGCCAATGATTATGTCTTATATGGTACGGAGTGGAAATTAGGCACCACCCTTGTGACCTATGATTCGGAAAAATTCAGGGCTCGTTGCGGTACGTGTTCCGATGTCGCCACCGCTACCCTCGTTATCAAGAAGAAAGAATTGGAAAGACTCGAACGTAAAACGCGGACGGCTACTGGTCGGACCGTTTCGAAATAAGCGGTGTGGTAGCGATAGGTGCCGACCCGTCGCCCGTGACCGCTGATGTCCCGGCCGTCGGCTGGATGCCTCCATTGGTCAGTTCTTCGATGACATCAATTTTCCCATCGCAAACGGTTAGAGTCCGGAGTGTCGTAGCGTTCACCAATCTGACAAGGTAAATAGTCTTGACGCTAAGCGCCACGCTGGTCAAAATAAGCCTGGTAGTGATACCCTTTCTGTATGAACGAAACCTGGTATCCCTCCCCGGAGGCGAACCAGTATTCTCCATCGGCTCCCGGGAACAGCTTATGGAAATGCCGCCAGGCATGCGGATTGATCTCATTCAAAGGAACGTTGGAGTTGATGCTCCCATGGGCATCGTTGTACGTATAGCCACTAAGGTGATAATCGTTCTGCCCTGAAGAGAAACAGGGCACGAGCAAGAGCCCGAGGCACCAGGTTTCAAAGCGTAAGCAAGCTTTCATATGTCTATTAAGTTAACAATTATTTAATATTTAAAAAAATAAAAAAATAGTGCTACCTTAATTGGTTTGTTTCGACCATGGCAAGGAAGAAGAAGACGTCCCGTCATCTCGCGGGCTATACACACCACAACAAAGTGCGTCTCGTTTACGGGGGTGTGGACTTCTTCACCACCATCGTACAGTTGATCGATGGGGCCAAAACTACCATTCATCTTCAGACCTATATCTTCGACGCGGACGAAACAGGCCGGATCGTATCGGACGCGCTGCTGCGCGCCGCCTCGCGGAAAGTGGAAATATTCGTGTTGCTGGACGGCTACGCTTCACAGCATCTATCCAAACAACTGATCGCCGAATGGAAGGCAGCCGGCATCCATTTCCGTTGGTTCTGGCCATTGTTCAAAAGCCGGAACTTCTACCTGGGCCGACGCATGCATCACAAGGTGATCGTGGCGGACGGCGCCCGCGGCATGGCCGGGGGCATCAATATCAGCGATCGCTACAACGATATCGGGGATCAAAAAGCCTGGCTCGACATGGCCTTGCTGGTAGAAGGGGATGCCGCGATGAAATTGCATCTCGCTTGCCGGGACATATGGACAAAAGCCTACTGGAAAACGCCCAATCTGAAAAAAGACAAATTCGCATGGTTGGAGGGCTATACACCGAATGAAGAATGTCTGGTCAGGGTCCGCCGCAACGACTGGGTACAGGGAAAGAATGAGATCTCGCGAAGTTATGTGGAGATGTTCCGGCATGCTAAATCCCGGATAATCGTCCTTTCTGCTTATTTCCTCCCGGGCAAGATCCTCCGGAAACAGATGGTCGCAGCGGCGAAAAGGGGGGTCGTGATCAAGATCATCGTGGGCAGTGTTTCCGACGTAAAGATATCCCGGCTGGCCGAGCAGTTCATGTACCAATGGCTCTTCCGCAACAATATGCAGGTCTATGAATACCAGGATTCTGTCCTGCACGGTAAGATGGCTGCCTATGACGGGGTATGGATGACCGACGGCTCCTATAATGTCAACCGCATCAGCGCTTATGCGAGCGTCGAGCTGAATATGGACGTCCGTAATGAAGCTTTCGTAACAAAAGTCGAGTCAGAGCTCGATGAGATCATCCGGCACCATTGCGTGCGGATCCTTCCAAAAGAATATTTTCACCGGACGGGTCTCTTCCAACGATTGTTGCAAAGGCTGGCCTACCAGACGATCCGTTTGCTGTTCTTCCTGTTCACCTTTTATTTTCGCCAGGAAAAAGAATCCAAACCAAGTGAGCGGGCGTCCCGGCAGCAAAATATCCAAACCCGCTAATTCCCCCTTATCCTTCTCAAAAATATGGAAAGGGTGTGGCTATCCCACCCCGCAAACCGCCCCCGCTGTACAACTACGCGATTCCCTTCCGGATACTGCAGAAAATAATGAAATACGAACCGCGCCTTCGGATCCTCCCATCCCTTCATCTCCCCAAACCGCAGATCATTGAATACCGTCGTATCCCCCCATTCCTCTACTACATAATATCCCTGCGAAAATCTCAAAAGATAACGCACATCCCTTGCCTTAAGAAAAGGTCGCAGCAACCGCCCTCCCTTTGGCTGAAACCGGAATTGAACCGGCAGATGATCGAACACCGAGCGGTAACCGGTATAAAACCCTCCGCTATCCTCGGCCACGACATACCACAACCAGGCATTCAGCGGGGTCGGCGTCGACAAATATCGCGTATAGTGATGATGGTCCCGCGCCAGGTCCGTCTTCGCATGAGCATCCGTGCTCATCTTATTCCCGATGGCATAACACAGATAAGCGGCGCTAAGAATAAGGCCTCCCCATGCCCATTTTTTCCTGGCAGAATGTGTCCTTTTTAGAGTGAGCAGAACTACGAAGGCGATAGCCAGCCATACAGAAAAGAAAGGGTCCGCGACAAAAAGTACATGGAAGGAAATGCGCGCATGATCGAAAGGTTCGAACCAGCCGGTGCCATAGGCATTGAAGGCGTCGATGAAGACATGCACGAAAAGCTGGAGTCCGAAAAAGAGACACCAGTCCCCGAAGGCCATCCCGCTTCGTCTAAAAATCCGTCGCGCTCCCCACGCCAGCAGAGGCGACATCACCAGAATAAAGAGAAAGGAGTGGGTAATACCGCGATGCGCCCATACGTCCCGCGCAGTGTCCAGCCAGAAGTCGGCCAAAAAATCGATATCCGGCAGGCTTTGCGCGATCGCGCCTATCAACAGGGCTTTTTTCCCCAATCGGCGGCCAGCCAGCAATTCACCGATCGCGGCGCCAAGGACGATATGGGTAAGCGAGTCCATTTTCGGCTGATCCAGCAATCCTCATTCCAACGTCTTCACCCCGCGCACCGTCGTGCTTTCCCGCTGTTGCAGGTCCAGCACCACTACCTCATTCTGCCCCTTCTTCAACCACGGCGCCGGGCAATATAAATGATGCTGAGGCCCCACATACCAATAACGCCCCAGGTTATGCCCGTTGATCCAGATGACCCCTTTTTTAAATCCGCTGAGATCGAAATACGTGTCCGCAGTGCTGTCCAGGTTAAAGTTCCCCCGAAAAAACAAGCCCCTGTTCGAACCGGGCGGTCGGATTGCGATGGGCGTATGGGCCGTAGTGGCGCCGGCCGGAACAGCCGGCGGTGCATTCAACGGAAAGTTGAAGGTCTCCCAATCCATCAGCGTCATCCCATCCAGGGTAACCCGGTCCGTGATACCTTTTCGGTCGATGAGATATTGCGCGAAGTTGATATGCCCCATACTTTCCACGAGGATCTCGAGAACCGGGTCCTTCACGTCCGTCTTCGGCAGCCTGACCGTCCAGTTCCCACCATCCCGGAAGATACTGTCGATGAAGACGCCGTTGAGGAACACCTGCGCATAATCATGTGGTTCCGTAATGGTCAGCTTGCCGCTCTTATGCCCGATCAGCCGGGTGCGGTAGAGGATCATTCCATTGTTTTGATCGAAATATTCCATGGGCTCAGGCTGTGCGGTATGCCTGGCGGCCGGAAGATGGTCCCACAAAGAAGTGTAAGGCTGCATCGTAAAGGCCGGTATCTCCATCACGGGTACCGGCGCGGGCACCGGCGGTAGCGGATGGCCGGCATATTCCCCGATCAGCCGCCTCAGCGCGTAATATTTCGGCGTAGCCCTGCCCTGCTCATCGATCGGTGCATCATAGTCATAGCTGGTGACATCCGGCTGGAACTGTGTCGGCGTAAACGCATTGGCACCCGCCGTGAATCCGAAATTAGTGCCGCCATGCACCACATAAAGATTGAAGGACCGATGGTGGGACAATAAATACCGCAACCCCTTCATGATGTCCGTCGTATCCGGGTGCTGCCAGGGTTCCTTCCAGTGCGTAAGCCAGCCTGGATAGGTCTCGCTGCTGAAGACAGGCACATTCGGGTTATGCCGGGTGGCTACGGCAAAATCGTCATCGCCGGTACCACTATCGAGCCCGATCGCGCAACTATCCAGACTTCCCGCATCGAGCATGAAATCGGTGGGACCGTCGGCGGTATAGAACGGGACGGTTATTCCATGCCGGCGCCACAAGCCACGCAGATCGGCCAGATAGCCCTTGTCATTGCCATAACTGCCGTATTCATTTTCCAGCTGCATCATCAGGATCGGGCCGCCGCGATCGCATTGCAATGGCGCGATCTCCTTTGACAGCCGGGCAACATAACGTGACACGGCGCTCATATAACGGGGATCCCTGCATCGTACTTTGATATCGGGTATCTTCAGCAAGTAGTCCGGCAGACCTCCCCAATCCCATTCCGCGCATACATAGGGTCCCGGCCGCAACAACACCCACATCCCTTCCGTCTGACACATCCGGATAAAAGCAGCAATATCATGATTGCCCGATCGAATATCCCAATGTCCCGGGGAAGATTCCAGATAATTCCAAAACACATAAACGGCAATGGTATTGCAACCCATCGCCTTTGCCATCCTGAGGCGCTGCGACCAGTACGCGCGCGGTATGCGGGCAGGATGCATCTCGCCACTGATGATCTGAAAGGGTTTTCCATCCAGTAAGAATTCGTGCCCGGCAAGTGAAAACCGATGCCGGTTCTGCCCGTATCCCATGCCGGTAGTCAGCATCAGCAGTAAAAGAAAATTATATTTCATTCAGCCAGATTGTATAACCCTATTTTTGCGATCACCGGATCCAACCGCGATGAGAGAATGCGCAGACGCACCTGCCGGGCCGTCACCGGCGGGATCCGAAGCAAACGTTTGTACCCGATAGTCGTCCCGGATGCGACCTGAACCCATTGCCCATTCTCCTCCACTTCGAAAACAAATTGTTCTACGCGCTGCCCCTGACGGATGTCCTCCTGTAAAAGCACCACGTCAAATGATTTAGGGCCTTTCAGATCCAACGTGACTTCCATTCCCGGATACCGCGGCGCCACCTCGCCGTTGGGCTTAAATACTCCCCCCTCCGCACCTGCCGTCAGATCGAGTCCAAATGTCGCATCCATCCGTCGCTTCCATCCCCGCAGGCTCCGGATATCCGCATCGCTGATCAACCCATCCCGATCCGGGGGAATATTCAGCAAAAGGACACTATTCCTCCCCACACTCGAAAAATAAAGGTCCATCAAAGCTGAAGGCGTTCGCACCAGCGAATCTTCGCGTGTATGATAAAACCAACCCGGGCGTATGCTCACATCCGTCTCCGCCGGATACCAGATCAGCCCCCTGGCCTTCATCAATTGCTCCCTGCTACCCAGATCCTGATCCATCAGGTTTCCCAACGGGGCAAACGTCTGGTCCTTCTGTGAATTGGCTGCAATGCTCTCCTGTTGGCGCGCATTCACGGGCAACACGCTCCATTCCGTCAGCCGCCCCTCACCTGTCTCCGTGCCCACCCACCGGACATCCGGGCCCATGATCGCGATCACTGCCTGCGGCTGCAGCTGACGGATCAGATGATACCATGCCTCAAAAGCGTACACCTGTTTCTTCCCATTGGGCCCTTCCCCGTTGGCACCATCGAACCACACCTCATCGACCTTGCCATAATGCGTCAGTAATTCTGTCAGCCAGTGCAGGAACAGCTGATTGTATTTGGCAGAATCCCCATAAAAAGGAGAGTTGCGATCCCAGGGCGAAAGATATAGTCCCATTCCCATCCCGTATTCATGGCAGGCATCCGCAAATTCTCTCACAATGTCCCCATGCCCGTTTTTATATGGCGTATGTGCGATCGTATGATCCGTATACTTACTGGGCCACAGACAGAACCCATCGTGGTGTTTAGCCGTCAGTATCACCTGGCGGATCCCAGCCTCCTTTGCAACCCGCACCCACTGCCGCACATTCAAATGCGTGGGGTTGAACAGCGAAAGGTCTTCCTTTCCATCTCCCCATTCCCGATCAGTGAATGTATTGATCCCGAAATGGAAAAACGCCGTCAGCTCAAGCTTCTGCCAGCGCAGCTGCCGCGGCGACGGCGCCACATGGGCGGCTTTCCGGATGATATCCATCTCTGTGTCGGTGGGAAGAATGGGTATAGAGGACTGAGCGGACAATCCTGCGCATACCAGCAACAGGGCGATAAAAAAAAGTAGATTACGCATTTTTTCAGCTGAGTTTGGTAAGAACGCGGGCATCGCCGTCCGCCGATCCGGCGACGACTATATTAGCCATATCGATAAAAAAACCGTCCTCCATGACACCCGTTATCGCGCTCACCTGTTGATGGACGGCGGCCGGATCGGCCATCGGCCCGAAAGAACAATCAATGATATAATGTTGGTTGTCGGTCAGAAAAGGAGTATCGGCCGACATTCGCCGACGTGGCGTACAACCCAGCCCGCTGAGCCGGCGCGTGGTCAGCTCCCAGCCGAATGGGGCTACTTCAACAGGAAGGGGAAAGCGGCCGAGCTTATCTACGAGTTTGGTCTCATCTACGATGATGATGTAAAATCGGGTGACCGAGGCAACGATCTTTTCCCGTAACAACGCTCCGCCGCCGCCTTTGATCAGGTTCAGCTGTCTGTCGACCTCATCCGCGCCGTCGATGGTAATATCGAGATGATCTATCTCGGAAAAAGGGACGAGGGGAATGTCCAGCTCACGTGCGAGAGCCTCCGATTGCACGGAAGTCGCTATGGCTTTTACCGTCAATCCTTCTTTGACGCGTTGGCCGATGCCCTGGATCGCCCAGTAGGCCGTGGAGCCTGTCCCGAGTCCGAGGGTCATGCCGTTACGAATATAATCTATAGCCTTTCCGGCTGCAATCTTTTTACCAGCGAGGGCGGGATTATCCATTCCTTTACGTTAAAATTGAACCAAAAATACAAATTACCTGTTAACAGGTAGGAAATACGCAAGGTTTATCCTACTTTTGGCCCATCATTCATCGAAATGACCAAGACCACTCTCCATGCGCTAGCATCTCGCACCGAAGCCACAGGTTTCGAGGCGGGGGTTTGTTGTTGTTGCTGTTGTCGGCAAGCCACGGTTATTAGGGTGGAGGATAACCTCTTATAAGCTAAACGAACTTATTATAAATAAATACGAAGCTCCACCTCAGTGGGGCTTTTTTTATTTTATCTATATTGAATATGGCAACAACGACCGCCTCATCCGCCGATATCGCGCTTATTTTCGCCGCCAGGGCCCTTGAAAAAGAGATAGGGCATACGCCGCTGCATCACATCACCCATCTGTTCCGGCATCCCCGGGTGCAGGTGTTTGCCAAGAAGGAATGGATGCAGCTGTCGGGTAGCGTGAAAGCGCGCGCCGCCTACAATATCATCCGGAAGGCGATCGAAGAGGGCAGGCTCACCCGCAAAAAAACGCTCCTGGACGCCACCAGCGGCAATACGGGCATTGCCTACGCTCATATAGCCAAACGCCTGAATATCCCAGTAGCGCTTTGTCTTCCGGAGAACGCCACCCGCGAGCGGAAGGAGATACTCCGGTCGCTGGGGGTCGAGCTGATCCTGACCTCGCAAATGGAAGGCACAGACGGGGCCCAGCAGGTAGCCAGGGCGATGGCGCAGGAAGACCCTTCCCGATACTTCTATGCCGACCAGTACAAAAATGACAATAATTGGAAGGCCCACTATTATACTACGGCCCCGGAGATCTATTCCGCGCTGCCCGGGATCACCCATTTCATTGCAGGATTGGGCACCACCGGTACCTTTGTCGGCACCGGCCGGCGACTGCGCGAGCTACAGCCATCCATCCGGCTCATCAGCCTTCAGCCGGATGCCGCGCTGCATGGCCTGGAGGGCTGGAAACATCTGGAAACGGCGCTTGTGCCGGGTATCTACGATCCGGATGTGGCGGATGAGAATGAAGAGGTGAGCACCGAAGAGGCGCATGCCCTTATCCGCGAGGCATGGGAAAAAGAGGGATTGCTGCTGAGCCCGAGCTCCGCCGCCAATCTTGCAGGCGCGATCCGGGTCGCACGACGTCTCGAAGAAGGAATTATTGTCACCGTCCTACCCGACAATGCAGACAAATACAGCGAGATCACTAAAAAATTGCTAGCATGATCATCATCGAACCAAGGGTCAGACAACTGCTGATCGAAGACGCGCTGAACACCTTCCCCGACGAATGTTGCGGATTTATGTTCGGCAGAGAGGAGCATGACGGGACAAGACTCGTAGTCGACATCCTCGTCGTGGACAACTCGAAGGAAGGGGACAAGACAAGACGTTTCGAGATCTCCCCGCAGGATTATATGGAAGCTGAGCGTCATGCATTGTTGCACGACTGGACTTTGCTGGGTGTTTATCATTCACATCCCAAACATCCGGCTATTCCTTCGGAACACGACCGGAAGGCGGCGCAACCCTATTTTTCCTATGTCATCATTTCCGTGATCGATGAAGGGGAGAAAAAAGTAACCCATTTGCGCTCGTGGTTGTTGAATGATGAATCCCAGTTTGAAGAAGAGCAGGTACTCAATTATCAATACTCATAAAAGCATACACTATGGCAACGGTCATTATCCCCACGCCTCTTCGGAAATTTACCAACAACGCGGCCAGACTACAGGTCAGACCTGGAACTATACAGGATACCGTCGAGGAACTGACGAGCAATTTTCCGGATCTGAAAAAACATCTCCTGGACGACCAGGGCAGGATCCGCAGTTATGTGAACATATTCATCGGCAATGACGATATCCGCGATCTCCAGCAGGAGAAGTCGGCGGTTAAGGAAGGCGAAGTCATCAGCATCATTCCCGCCATTGCCGGCGGCTCGCCCGATTTTACAAAAGAAGAACTCGCGCGTTACAACCGACACATCATCATCCCGGGTTTCGGTATGGAGGCCCAACAAAAGCTAAAGGCGGCCAAGGTGCTGGTGATCGGATCGGGCGGCCTGGGTAGTCCCGTCCTCCTATATCTGGCCGCGGCGGGCGTAGGAACGATCGGTATCGTTGATTTTGATGTCGTGGACGATAGCAATTTGCAACGACAGGTGCTATTCGGGGTGGATGCGATCGGCCAGCCAAAGGTAGAGGCGGCAAAAAAGCGGCTCGAAGCGCTGAATCCTTATATCCGGCTACACATCTACAATACGCACCTGAATTCTCAAAATGCATTGGACATCCTGCGCGATTACGATGTCATTGCAGACGGGACCGATAACTTTCCCACGCGCTATCTGGTCAATGACGCTTCTGTCCTGTTGGGCAAGCCCAATGTGTATGCAAGCATCTTTCAGTTCGAAGGGCAGGTTTCTGTATTCAATTACCGCGATGCCGCCGGTAAATTGGGTCCCAATTATAGAGACCTCTATCCTACGCCGCCGCCGCCCGGTCTGGTGCCGAGCTGTGCGGAAGGAGGTGTACTGGGAGTGCTGCCGGGTATTATCGGCAGCCTGCAGGCGCTGGAGGTCATTAAGATCATTACCGGCGTAGGCGAAACCCTGTCCGGCCGTTTCTACATTTTCGATGCATTGAATTTCGAAAGCCGGACCTTTACCATCAAATCACGTGAGGACAATCCGATCAGCGGAAAGAACCCAACGATAAGCTCGTTGATCGACTATGAGCAATTTTGCGGCATGCGGGCGGTGGAAGAGAAACCATTGAAAGAGATCTCCGTTAAGGAACTATACGAATGGCAGGTAAAGGGTGAGCCGTTCCAACTGATCGACGTGCGGGAGCCGCATGAGTACGAGATCGTCAATCTCGGCGGCGAGCTGATCCCGTTGGCAACGGTAGCAGACCGCTACGAAAACATCAGCACAGACAAAAAAGTGGTCGTGCATTGTAAGGTAGGCGGCCGCAGCGCCAAGGCGATTCGTGAATTGGAGGAAAAATTCGGATTTACCAATCTTTATAATCTGAAAGGCGGCATCCTGGCCTATATAGATCAGGTGCAACCGGAGCTTACGAAATATTAAGAGTAGATGAGCCGTTCCAGAATGCCCGCGATTTTGGCGGGATTGGGCA
>Ga0134126_10009191_pt1 | contig 12455 bp, 10 predicted proteins | sample KB31752_FD_96881 | JGI IMG/M metagenome (GOLD analysis project Ga0134126, IMG submission 96881) | Terrestrial soil microbial communities with excess Nitrogen fertilizer from Kellogg Biological Station, Michigan, USA - KB3-175-2 | ecosystem: Environmental > Terrestrial > Soil > Unclassified ...
CGCCGCACTTCGAAGCCGGGATCCGCCGTGAACATCGTGTACTGCGCGCGAACGAATACCCCGGCGCACACCAGAAGCACCAGGCTCATCGCAACCTGCGAGCCAATCAGAATGCTACGCCGCCTGGTCGCGCCGCCGGCTATGCCACTGCTTCCGGCTTTCATCGCGCTGTGCAGGTCTACGCGAAGCGATTCGGCCGCGGGAGATAGACCGGCCATGACCGTCGCGCACAGAATGATCGCACCCAGATAGAGGAGCACCTGTACGTCAGGTTTGGTTTGATAGACCGGCATGCTGGAGGTGCTCAGCAGCTTCGCGAAAATCGCCGGAGTCTCAAACGCAATGTAGGCGCTGATCCCGCCCGCCACCGTCGCCAGCAGAAGGCTCTCCGTAATCAGCATCCGCATCAGGCGAGCTCGTCCGGCGCCGATCGATAGGCGGATTCCCATTTCGCGCCGGCGCGTCACCGCACGAGAGAGTTGCAACACCGTGACATTCGTGCAGGCGATGAGCAGGATCAACGTGAGTGCGCCCATAACCAGCGGGCTAATCCAGAAAAGACTTGCCCGCAGCGCCGGCTCCTCCCCAAACGAGCCGTTCGTCAGGTGCATAATGGTCTGCCGCCCTGGTTCGAGCCGGTCGAGCTGCGCGGCAATGACAGTCAGCTCGGATTGCGCTTGCGCTCTCGTCCGGCCGGGCATCAGGCGGCCTTCCACCGTAAGCCATTCCGTCGAATCCATGTGGAACAGATCGGCGTTCTGATAAAACTGCCGTTGCATCGTCCATGGAATCCAAATGCCCGGCCCGCGAATTCGGCCGCTGAAACCTGCCGGAAGCACGCCGGTCACGGTGAACGGTGCGTGGTTGATCCGCAACTTTCGACCTACGATGTTGGGGTCCGACCCAAACTGGCTTTTCCACACCTCCTCTCCAATCAGGACAACCGGACCTGCGTCGGGCGTGGCGCATTCTGCTTCGGAGAACAGGCTGCCCATGCGCGGCGCTTTGAGGCCATATACGTCGAAGAAGTTGCAGGTTACCAGCAGCGCGAGCTGCGGTTCGCCGTCTCCATTTCCGAAAGCGGCGTGAACCGGCGCCCACGCCGCCAGCGCGCGCAATGTGTGCGCACCGGCCGAGTAGGCGCGATAATCCCGCACAGATACCAACCACGACCCGCTACGCCCTCCCTGTTCCTTCCTATATTCCGGCGAAAGGTGGACAAAGCTCTCCGGGTCGGTTTCGACGCGCGCGCGGAATAGAAACCCGCGCAGGACCGTAAACACGCTGACGTTCAGCCCCAGTCCCAGTGCCAGAGTCAACACTGTCGCCACGGCCAGGCCCGGGTGGCGGCGGATCGACCGTATCGTGTAATCGACGTCTTGTCTCAGCGCCTCGAACTGATTCATGAAACGTGAGACGAGTCGACCGGCCCACTATTAACAAGGAAGAAGACGCCGGCCGCGCACGCGGCAACCTATGCCGCTGAGCCCTTCCGCCGCAGGCGTCGCCACACCAGATACCCGACCAGCGCCACCGCGCCCGCCACGCTAGCCGCGACCAGATACCCTTCCACGTGCTCCTGCACACTCTTCCATCGCTCGCCCAGAAAGTAGCCGATGCCGACGAACGTCGCCACCCACAACGCCGCCCCCGAGTACGCGAACACCGCGAACATGTGCGGCTCCACGTCGCTCATTCCTGCCGCGTACGCCGTCAAGTGCCGCACGCCCGGCACAAAGTAGCCGAACGTCAGCCCCCAGTGGCCCACCCGCTCAAACCAGGCATGCGCCTTCTGCACGTGCTTCTCCGTGACGTGGATATACCGGCCGTATCGATGAATCAGCTTCATCCCGAAATTGCGGCCCAGCCAGTAGCTAACCGTAATCCCGCTAATGCTGCCGGCCAGGGCCGTGCCGAACGCGAGCGGCAGCGACAAATGCCCGGCGTACACCAGGTATCCGGAAAACGTCAGCAGGGTTTCGTCCGGCACAGGCAGACCCACAATGCCGAACATCAACAGCAGAAAAATCGCCAGGTACCCATACTGCGTGATCCAGCCGAGTACCTGATGTTCCACGCGCGGCTACACCACCAGCGATGTGATGTCCACCGGCGTGCGTACGCCGCCGATCACCACCAGCCCGCTCTCCGTCACGTGATGGTGCTTGCGATCCGCCGCCAGGTCGTATCCGATGCACGCGTCTTCCGGAATCCGCACGTTCTTGTCGAGGATCGCGCGGCGCACCTTCGCCCTGCGCCCTACGTCGCAGTTGTCCAGAATCACGCAATCCTCCACCAGCGCTCCCGAGTGCACCCGCACGCCCCGCCCCAGCACGGAGTTCTTCACCGTGCCGCCCGAAAGAATGCAGCCCCCGGAGATGATGCTATCCACCGCGTGGCCGCGCCGGTTCTCTTCGTCGAAGGCGAACTTCGCCGGCGGATCGGGATAGCTCGCGCTGCGCAGCGGCCATTCGCGGTTGTACAGGTTCAGCGCGGGCGAGACCATCCGCAGATCCATATTCGCTTCGTAGTAGGCTTCTATGGTTCCCACGTCGCGCCAGTACGGCTCGTTTTCCACCGGTTCGCCGGGAATGCGGTTGGTCTGAAAATCGTACGCGTACATCTCGCTATTGCCCGCGAGTTTGGGCAGAATGTCCCGCCCGAAATCGTGATTGCTGTTCTCCTCGTTGGCGTCTTCATGCAGCAGGCGCAGCAGCGTGCGCGTGGAGAACACGTAGTTCCCCATGGATGCGTACACGCGCTCGCCATCGCCGGGCATGGTAGGAGCATTTGGATTCTTCTCGTGGAAGCCCATGATGTGGCCGTCCTCGGCCGCTTCGATGACGCCGAATTCGTGCGCGTGTTTCTTGTCCACGGGAATCGCCGCTACGGTCACTTCCGCCTGCTTCTGCACGTGGAAGTCGATCATGTTCCCGATATTCATCCGGTAGATGTGATCGCCGCCAAAGATCGCCACCACGTGCGGATCGCTCTGCTCCACCAGATTGATGTTCTGGTAAATCGCGTCGGCCGTGCCCTGATACCAGGTCTCGCCGGGAGACCGCATCTGCGCCGGCACCGGAATGATGAACTGCGATTTCAGCAGTCCGCCGAACTGCCAGCCTTCGCTCAAGTGTTGCAGCAGCGACTGGCTCCGGAACTGCGTCAGCACGTACACCGAGTAAATGCCGCTGTTGATGAAGTTACTCAGAACGAAATCGATGATGCGGTACTTGCCTCCGAAGGGAACGGCCGGTTTGGCCCGTTCTTTTGTGAGCGGGTACAGCCTGGTACCCTTACCGCCAGCCAATACAATTCCGAGCACTCGTATGCGCATAGGCGAACCAAAACACATTGTTCCAACAAGACACGGAAAATGGCAAGAGGCAAAACGGCTTCAGCGTTTCACTACCGTCAGGCTCACCTGAGACGGGTATTCGCGCGAATGGTGGATCGCGTTGTGCGCCACCACACCCTTGGCCTCGTCATAGTTGTTGCCGCCGGTGTTCATGTTCCGGTCAAAACGCGGGAAGTTGCTGCTCGATACTTCAATCCGCACGCGGTGCCCCGCCGGAAAGTAATTGCTCGTGGTCATTGGCTGGATCGTGACCTTGTACACCTTGCCCCGCTCCATCCACGCGACCGGCTTGTCGTAACCGTTCCGGTACCGCAGCCGCTGAATGGTTTCATCCAGGTTATAAGCTGTGCCGTCCGGAAACACGTCGATCAGCTTCACCGTGATATCGGTATCCTTCGCATCGCTCGAAACGTACAAGGTGGCGTCGATGGGGCCGCTCGCCTCCATGCCTTCTTTCAACGGTTCGGACGTGTACACCAGGATATCGGCGCGCGCCTCCATCTTGCGCTGATCGAAGGCGCCGCCCGTGACCGCGTTGCCCGTGCAGCACACGTTCCCGCCATAGCTCGGAACCGGGTTCATCGGGTCATACGCGAATGTATCCGCACGATCGTCTCCCGGCACCGCCGCGCCCAGCACGCCATCGCCGTTCAGGCTGTTCGCCCTTCCGCCACTCCCCAGGTAAAACGTCATCGGCTGCGCGCCCGCCGGAGGCCACGTGTCCGCCGTCTGCCACTTGTTCATTCCCATGGTGTAATAGCGGACCTTCGGCATCTTCTCTAAGACGCCGTTGTTCTCGCCCTTCAGGAAATGGTCGAACCAGCCGTACGTCAGCTCCGAATAATTCAGCCGCGCATCGCCCATATCGCGCTCGCCCACCACCGTGTGCTCCGTGGCGCGCGTGTAACTGCAATGCAGCGTCGGCGCAATCACGGCGTACTGCTCATTGGCGATCTCCGGCCGTGCCGTCTTCCGCACAAAGTTATACGCCGCCAGGTTCGGACCCACCGACACGTCGTACCAGCTCATGAACCAGAAGCCCGGCACGTTGACCTTCATATCGTCGTGCCACAGGCCGCCGCGATACCAGTCCGGCGAATTCGGCGTGCGCTTGATCATGGCGCCGCCGGTCGATACTTCCATGCGGTCCGCGAAAATGCCGCGCGGTCCATTCACCGCCTTCAGAATGTCCTGCTCCGACAAATGCTGCAGCGCCTTTGACCAGTCCACCGGCGGCATCTGCGGCGCCAGATCGAACATCCGCGAGGCCGCGATCAGGTCCGCCTGCGAAGTATTCGTTGGAAACATCGGCCGCACCTGATTTTGCTCCCCGTAAATCCACGCGATGAACAGCATCTGCACCGCACCGCCGCGATACCAGTTGCCCTGTTCGTAATACGGACCCACCCGGCCGACGCCCGCCCCGAAGCCTTGCGGGATCATCGCCGCGAACGCCGGATTCCCCTGCGCCGCTACGCCAAGCTGCCACTCCGCCGTCGACGAGCAACCGATCGTCCCCACCTTCCCGTTCGACCACGGCTGCGAGCTCATCCACGTAATCGCGTCCGACCCGTCGGAGAGCGGAGCGCCCAGAATATCGTAATTGCCCTCGCTGAAGAAGTGGCCGCGCTCGTTCATCTCCACGTATGCGTACCCGCGCTTCACCGCCTCCAACTCCGCAGTCATGTCGCGAGGCAGGCCGTTCTTCACGTCCCAGTAATTGAAGTTGTAGGGAGTGCGAACGAAGATGACCGGAACCTTGCCCGTGGCATTCTTCGGACGATAGATATCCGTCGCCATGCGCTTCCCGTCGCTCATCGGAACCATGACCTTGCGGTCGATGACGGCGATGCTCTCGAGCTCTTTTTCAGTAGCGTTGCGAGCCGCAATCTGCTGAGCGGTCAGAGCGCTTCCGCCTTGCGCGAATAAAGAGGGAGCAAGCAGAAAAAGTAGGCCGGCAGCCGTTTTCATAGTCCACAGTGTACTGCATCATCGCAGGCGATCGTGTCAGAGAGGATTTGAATCATTTTCCAACCCCGTAACAATCCTCAAGAATTCGCCGCCTCCGCCGATATGTCCCCTGAATGATCTCCATCGTAGGAATCGTTATTGTTCTGGGAGCGATTGCCGGCGGCTACCTTATGGAGCATGGAAAGCTCCTGGTCCTTCTTCAGCCGGCAGAATTAGTCATCATTTTCGGAGCGGCCATCGGCACCGTCGTCATTGCCAATCCCCTCCCCATTCTCATAGCCATAGGGAAAGGCATCGCCGGTGTCTTCACGGGAGGGCCTTTCACCAGGGAACGTTATACGCAGGAATTGAAAATGATCTACGAATTCCTCACCCAGGGCCGCAAACTCGGCACTGCGAAGATTGAGGAAGACGTGGATAACCCGGCCAAAAGCCAGATCTTCTCCAAATACCCGGCCTTCCTGAAAAATCATCACGCGCTGTCATTCTTCTGCGATACGTTGCGCATGGCCGTTTCGGGCGGCGTCGATCCGCTCGACATCGATCAGATGATGGACGTCGATCTCGAAGTGCACCACCGCGAGTCGGCCGAACCTGTGGCCGCGCTTACCACCATGGCCGATTCGCTGCCGGGTCTGGGGATTGTCGCCGCCGTGCTCGGCGTGGTCATCACAATGGGCGCGCTCGGCGGCCCTAAGGAGGAGATCGGCCACCGCGTCGCGGCCGCCCTCGTGGGCACGTTTCTCGGGATCCTGCTCTGTTACGGCATTTTCGGTCCGCTTGCCGCGGCCATGGGAAAGCAGAACGAAGCCGAACACCATTATTTCGGATTCCTGCGCATGGCCGTGCTCGCGTTCGTCAAGGGGCTCAGTCCGATGATGGCCGTCGAACTGGCCCGCCGCGCGATTCCGACGGGAGTCCGCCCCAGTTTCCAGGAGATGGAAGCTGCATGCCGCGGAGGCAGCTCCGCCCCGGCAACGAGGGCCGCCTGACATGGCCGAAACCAGCGAAGCTGCTCCGCAAACGCCGCCCGCACCCATCATCGTCATTCGCAAGCGGAAGGCGGGACACGGCGCGCATCACGGAGGCGCGTGGAAAGTCGCCTATGCCGATTTCGTCACGGCCATGATGGCCCTCTTCATTGTGCTCTGGCTGATGAGCGCCGACAAAGAGGTGCAAAAGGCCGTCAGCGCCTACTTCAACAATCCGTCCGGCCCCGGCAAACAGGTCGGCACGGCCGCCGCGGGCGTGGGGAACGCCATCGAACTGCCCAAAGACGACATGAGCAAGCTCCGCGAGAAGATACAGCAGGCGCTCATGACCGTCCCCAATTTCAGCAATCTCAAAGACCACGTCGAGATCACCATCACCAGCGACGGGCTGCGCATCGAGCTGCTCGAAACCGAAGCCGGCATCTTCTTCGAATCGGGAAGAGGCGCCCCCAGCGAAGCCGGCACGGAATTGCTCACGCGGCTCGCACAGGAACTTGGCAAGCTCCCCAACCATCTCCTCATAGAAGGCCACACCGATTCGAAGCCCTACGGAAGCGGCGGGACATACACGAACTGGGAGCTCTCCACCGACCGAGCCAACTCCGCCCGCCGCATCATGGAATCCAACGGCATTCGGCCCGAACAGATCGTCCAGGTCCGGGGCTTCGCCGACCGCGCCCTCCGCCACCCCGAAGATCCCGGCCACCCCTCCAATCGCCGGATTTCCGTGATCGTCCAATACCAGAATCCCTGAACCGGATTGTCATCGGCGGCCAATGATCTTCCGCACACTCCGCCCCGCAATCCGTCGCGAATCTGCCACATGCGCTATAATGAATTCGTTCTGCCCGGCAGTTTCACTTTTATCTCCTTCTATGTTCCTTAGTGTCAAAGAACTGGAATTAAAGAAGGTCCGTTTTGACCAGACCTTCGAGCCCGGCCAGATCGATTTTTCAGGGGAAGATCTCCAGCAGGCTTCTCCGCTGCACGCCAACGGGAGCGCCGAACTGTTACCGCATACCGATGGCGAAGTCAGGGTTCAGGGCCGGTACACCGTTGAAATGACGGCGCAATGCGACCGCTGCCTGGGCTCCGCCCGTTTTCCGTTGGATGCCGGCTTCGATCTTTTCTACCGGCCCGCCAGCGCGATCGCGCGCGACGAAGAAGTGGCCATCGATGGAGGCGAAGTCGAAATCGGCTTCTACCAAAATGGCGGCCTGGAGCTCGCGGATATTTTGCGGGAGCAGGTGTTGCTTGCCCTCCCGATGCAAAAGGTGTGCAGCGACGTCTGCAAGGGAATTTGCCCCGTTTGCGGCAAAAACCGCAACGAGGCCGCCTGCGATTGTAAGATGGAGAGTGCGTCGGACCGCTGGAACGCCCTCCGGAATTTAGAACTGAAGAAATAGAGGAACCCGCGCCGGCTGTTCGATTCGCCGCGCCATTAAGTTGTAGAGGTAGAGATATGCCGAATCCCAAACGTAGACATTCCGCGGAGCGCACCGCCACCCGCCGCGCCCACGATGCCCTGAAGACCGTCAGCATCTCGGAATGCCCCAATTGCCACGAGCCGAAACTCCCCCACCGCGTTTGCCCCAAATGCGGTCAGTATAAAGGACGCGAAGTCGTCGAAGTTGCCGAGGAGTAAGCTGGCCGCCCGATGCTGACGATCGCTTTGGATGCTATGGGCGGGGACACTGCCCCGAAGTCCGAAGTTGAAGGAGCCATTGAGGCCGCCAGAAGCCTGGGCGTACGCGTCATTCTGGTCGGCCATCGCGACAAACTCGAACAGGAACTCAAGCGGCACAACGACTATCGCGACCTGCCCGTCGAAATCGAGCACGCCGAAGAAGCGGTGACCATGGAAGATTCCACCACCGCGGTGCGCACGAAAAAAGATAGCTCCCTGCGAATCGCCTCGCGCCTCGTCAAAAGCGGGCGCGCCGCCGGACTTGTGTCCGCGGGCAATACCGGCGCCGTGATGGCCACCGCCAAGATCGTTCAGGGCGTCGTCCCGGGCGTGAAACGGCCTGCTCTCGCCGGTGTGTTCCCCACCGTCAAAGGCTCCCCCGTCATCGTGGTCGATGTCGGCGCGAATGTCGATTGCACCCCGGACATGCTGCTGCAGTTTGCCGTCATGGGCGAGATCTATTCGCGCATCATTTTACGCACGCCCAAGCCGCGCGTCGGAATCCTTTCCATCGGCGAGGAATCCCATAAGGGCAATGAGCTCAGCCGCAACGCGACTGAGTTGCTCAAGCCCATGAATCTGAACTTCATCGGTAACGTGGAAGGCCGCGACATTTTTGGCGGCGACGTGGACGTCATCGTCTGCGACGGTTTCGTCGGCAATGTCGCTCTCAAGGTGAGCGAAGGGCTTGTCGATATGATCAAGCACCTGCTGCGCGAATCGCTCGAGTCCACCATCAGCTCCAAGATCGGGTCTTTGCTCTCGCGCACCGCGTTCATCGATTTCAAGAAGCGCCTGGATTATTCCGAGTACGGCGGCGCGCCCCTGCTCGGCGTCCGCGGCGTCTGCATCATTACCCACGGGCGCGCCAATGCCAACGCCATCAAGAACGCCATCCGCGTGGCCTCGGAGTTCTCGCAAGGCAAGGTCAACCAGCACATCGAGGAAGAATTGGTTGTCGGGGCCCGCTAGCAGCGCGCCGCATGTTTCGCAAATTCCAGCTCGCTCTTCTGTTCCTGCCTGCGCTCGCAATCGCGCAGCAGCACGCCACCCTCACCGTGGGCAGTGCCGCCGGCGATTCCACCAAAGCCATCGTTCGCATCGATGCCAAGATCGACTCCGGCTGGCACCTCTACGCCGCCACCTCTCCAAGCGGCATCGCCCTTTCGTTCACCACGGATTCACCCGCCGTCACAGGCATTAAGATTTTTCAGCCCGCGCCAAAAGTCTCCTACGACGATGTGGTCCAGGCCAATCGCGAAGTCTACGAATCCGATACCAGCTTCTATCTCGAACTCGCTCTGAAATCCGCCGCCACCACCATCCCGCTGAAGGCGCGCTATCAGGTCTGCAGCGACACGCAATGCTTCCCCGGCCGCTGGAACACTGAAGTCTCAATCCCGCCTGCTGTCGCGTCGCTGCCCGCCATCCCCGCGGGCTACACCGAAGCCAAGGGCGCCGCGAAAACCGTCGCCTCCACGGGCGCGCCCGTGCCCGCGCGGGACGAATCCGGCTGGGGCTTCTTCATCGTCACCGCCTTCGGACTCGGACTCGCTTCCATTTTCACCCCCTGCGTCTTCCCGATGATCCCGCTGACTATGTCCTACTTCCTCAACCGCAACTCCGGCGGACGTAGAGACAGCATCACGCAGGCGGTCGTTTTTTGCCTCGGTATCGTCGTCCTCTTCACCGGCATCGGCCTCGCCGCTACCGCCGCGCTCGGACCCGCCGGCGTTAAGAATCTCGGCGGCAATCCGTGGGTCAACGGCTTCATCGCCGCGCTCTTCTTCGCCTTCGCTCTTAGCCTGCTCGGCGCCTTCGAAATCACCATTCCGTCCTCCGTCCTCACGCGCCTCAACAAATCGTCGGAAAAAGGCGGCTTCGGCGGCACGCTGCTGATGGGCTTCGCGTTCTCCCTCTCCAGCTTTGCCTGCGTTGGCCCGTTCGTCGGCACCCTGCTCGCGGCGAGCGTCGGCGGCGGCGGAGCGCGGCCTCTGGTCGGCATGGTCACCTTTGCCACCGGACTCGCGCTGCCTTTCTTCGTGCTCGCGCTCTTCCCCGGGTATCTCAAGCGGATGCCGCGCAGCGGCGGATGGCTCGCCCGCGTGAAAGTGGTCATGGGCTTCGTCATAATGGCGGCCTCGCTCAAGTACCTTTCCAGCGCCGACCAGGTGCTGCACTGGGGCTTCCTGACGCGCGACCGCTTCCTGGCCGCGTGGGTGGTTCTCTTCGCGATGGCGGGTCTCTATCTCCTCGGTTTCCTGCGCCTCGAAGGCGTCAAGGCCGATGCCGAAATGGGACTCGGCCGCCTGCTCACGGGAATGGCCTTCCTCATCTTCGCCATCAGCCTGCTGCCGGGCATGTTCGGCGGTCGCCTTGGCGAGCTCGACGCCTACATCCCGGAGGCCGCGGCCGGAACCGCGCTCGGGAGCGGCGTCGCGGCATCGCCCTCAGACTCGCTTACCTGGCTCAAGGACCGTTACCAGGACGCCCTCACCCAGGCTCGGGCCGAAGGCAAGCTCGTCTTCATCGATTTCACCGGCTACGCCTGCACGAACTGTCATTGGATGCGCGCCAATATGCTCTCCCGTCCGGAGATCGCCGCGCTCCTGAAAAACTTCGTGCTCGTCGAGCTCTATACGGACGGAACCGACGCCGCCAGCGAAGCCAATTCCAAGATGCAGGTCGCGCGTTTCGGGACCGTCGCCGAACCGTTCTACGTCATCCAGACCGCCGACGAAAAAGTAATCGCAACCTTCGATCACCTCACCAAAGATCCCGTTGAGTATCTCGCTTTCCTGCAAAAAGGTTCAGGTCAATCTTCCCAGTCGGCAGCACTCGGGACCGCCGCCGCGCCCGCGGCCGATCTGAAGATACCGAAGCTCACCACGCTCCAGGGAGCGCCCATCGACGCCGCCGCCTTCGCCGGCAAAACCGTCGTCCTCAACTTCTGGGCCACCTACTGCGTTCCCTGCATTCAGGAAGTTCCGATCTTCAACAAGATCGGCAAGCAGTACGCCGGACGCGTCGTGGTCATCGGAGTCTCCATGGATGAGCCCGATACCGACGTCGCAGGCTTCCTCAAAAAGCACCCCATGGACTATCAGGTCGCGAAGGGCTCCCCGGACCTCACCACGCCGTACGGCCTCGACAGTCTTCCCGTCACGTACGTTTTCGACAACTCGGGCAAAGTCGCCGCGCACTTCGTCGGCTCCGTCAAAGGCCAGGAAGATCAACTCATAGCCGCACTCCGGTAGCGGCCTGCCTCCGGGCCGGTTGCACTGAATCGTATTGTTCACCCCCGAACACAGGTAACTTACTTGCAAAGCTGAAGCTGGGGTCTGTAACCAATGAAAACACTTCTTACTTCAGCATCTCTTTCTTTATTACTCATCGTTTCCGCGGGAGCGCAGGAACGTTCGCACGTAGCATTTAACATAGGAGCCGGCTTTACCGAACCGGTAGGCCACACCGGCCGTGTTACCGACATGGGGTGGAATGTCGGCGCGGGCGTAGGCTATAACTTCAACCCGTATGTCGGGCTGTTAGTCGACGCCAATTACTCCTCGTTCGGCATCAACTCCACCACGCTCGCCAATGTAGGGGCGCCGGGCGGCGGCTTCCACATCTTCTCCGCTACGCTCGACCCGATCATTCACATCGCACCTAAGTCGCACGCCGATGTGTATATCACCGGAGGCGGCGGTATCTACCATCGCAACCAGGACCTCACGGCTCCGGCGACCGCCATCACGACGGGCTTCGATCCGTTCTTCGGCTTCTTCCCCGTCGCGGTCAGCACCAATCAGGTGCTGGCTTCCTACACGGTCAATAAGCCGGGCGTCGATATCGGTATGGGCATTGCATTCGGTTCCAAGTGGCACGGAAAGTTCTTCGCCGAAGCCAAGTACAACCGGATCTTCATGCGCGACTCTCACACGGACTATATTCCGGTAACCTTCGGCTTCCGCTGGTAATTCGCAAGCCCGGCGGGATGCCAGAAGCTACCGCCGGGCTTAGTTCGCCGCCGGACGCTCCACCCGATCGATCACCAGAACCTTAATGGGTGCTCTTCGCGATTCGAGTTTTAGACCGAGATTCTTTTCGAGCGCGTCCAGGAAGGTCATGCCGCCCTTCTGCTCCGCTTCTTTATCGGGAAGGAACTCCAGTTTAAAGTTGTAGTCGCCGCTCAGGCCGGTTTGATCCACAACCACTCGCCCCATCCGCCCTGAAAGATAGCCCTCGGCAAACGCCTTCATCGATACCTTCTTCGCCTGATAACTGTTGTTGCGCCCGATGTTCTGCGGGCCCTGCTCGTCGCCGTCCTGCCACCGTTTCAGCGCCGGATGAATGCCGTTCTTTCCTATCGTCAGCGCATACACGGGCATTTCTCTGGTGTCCTCGTGCAGCACGAGTTGGAAGCGGTCCGCGAGCAGCGCGCGCAGCC
>Ga0134126_10009192_pt1 | contig 12454 bp, 10 predicted proteins | sample KB31752_FD_96881 | JGI IMG/M metagenome (GOLD analysis project Ga0134126, IMG submission 96881) | Terrestrial soil microbial communities with excess Nitrogen fertilizer from Kellogg Biological Station, Michigan, USA - KB3-175-2 | ecosystem: Environmental > Terrestrial > Soil > Unclassified ...
ACTCTCGGTAGGAATCGGCGGCTCGCGGTGCGCCTTTGTGGCTTACGAGATCAAGTCGGATGGAACGTTAGACGGAGTATGGGGAGGGTACGGGAGTTATAAGACGGGAACGGAGAAGGCGACTAAGAAATAAGGTAGTTGGACGGGAGGGCGGAAAAAGAAGAGATTTTCCAAATAATCTCTTTCTTTCCAAGTCAAGGCTATCCCACCCTAACAAAGCAGCCCTTAACATTCGCCTCACGCGCGGCGTCCATCACTAATTGCGCGCGATAGCCATCTTCAAAAGTGGCCGCGCCTTCAACACTGGTTCGTCCCTCGCGCAAGGCCTCAATGATCTTTGAGGAAAAGATCGTGAAGCCGTGTGACCAACTTGACTCGCGCATGCCTGAGGCGAGCTGGCTCTGATCTACTTCAACTCGCCGCCAGGAGCCCGCGCCTGCCGGTGAGTGCCAGAGTTCGCCCGTCTCTTCTACCATCAGCGCCCCACTGCTGCCATAAACTTCAAGCTGGTTTTGCAGCTTCCCTGATTCAACGACCGAAAGAGAGGCGGCGCCGGTCGCGCCTTTGGTAACCGGCGACTCGGTAAACCGAAGCAGCATTCTTACGCTATCGTCTGAAGTTACCGCGCGGGTTGTCCCGCTTGCTTTGTCGGGACGTTCGGCAACATGCGTTGAAAGTATGCAGGAGACTTCGCTGACTTCTGCGTCCAATAACCAGCGAAACGAATCAATCGCATGAGAGCCGATCGCGCCCAACGTGCCGCCGCCCATAGCGGCGTCCGACCACCAGTCCCAGTTACCCAAAACGCCGCGATAGTCGGAACGGAAGACGTAGTTGCAGTGACGTACGGTTCCGATTTCGCCGTTGCGCAACATCGCGCGCATCTTTTGCCGGCTACTTAGAAATCGCAATTCATGATCGATCAGTGCGAGCACGCCTCCTTCGCGCGCTTGCTCGGTCATGCGCAAAGCTTCCGCGGCGTTCATGGCCATCGGCTTTTCGCAAAGCACAGCCTTGCCGTGTTCGAGTGCGGCGAGTGTGATTTCCACGTGCGTTGACGGCGGCGTAACGACGCTCACCAGATCGACATCGTCACGGGCGACGAGCTCTCGCCAATCCTGAGCCACGTGCTCGATGCCGAACTCCTGCGCGACCTGCTCGGCGTGTTCGCGACGCCGGCTGGTAATCGCCACCACGCGCGCGCCTTTGCAATTGCGAAAGCCAGGAATCTGTGTCGAGCGCGCAAAGCCTGCGCCGACAATTCCGACACCTATAGGTTTGTCGTTAGTCACTTGCTGCTCTTTCAGCGAGTTAACTTCGAGCCTGGATTCCAGTGCCCGAGCACCCGCATATTGCTTTGAAGAACTTTGGAGGAAGTGTACCACGCAGTAGTTTGCGAGCTACAAACACGACGGCCGCAATGATGCGAGCCTGCAGAACCGCGAGCGGTAGCGAGCGGATGCTACAAGCAACTAGCGCTGGCTCAGGCCTACGTGCGAAGGATGCGAGTAGCATCCGCTCGCTACCGCTTGCGGTTCTGCAATGTTCCGCGAGATGTTGGTTGCATTACCCATCTACATTACGCTCCGGTGGAGCACAAAACAGTTGCCTGGCCGCGAAGTCTATATACATTTGACCCCTCTGGGGCCAGACAGTGAGCCTCGCAAGTTGCTTTCCTGAGTACAAGTACCCACAATTCTGTCAGGTGCTTTTCGGGCCCGCGGTTTTTAGTTACACGTATCAAATCAATTTTTATTTGCCTTAATAACCGTTATGTCATTCATGAGCAAGACTGCCGCCTTCGTAGGAATGAAGGCGCTGAGAAATTTGGTCTCCGATTCGATGGCCATAGATATGGGTTCGGCGGCGACCATGATTTCTGTTCGCGGGCGGGGCATAGTAATCGATGAGCCATCGCTGGTCGCCGTCGATTCCAACACCGGAGAGGTGATTGCGATTGGGATCGAAGCCCAACAGATGTCTGGCCGTGAGGCCCGCGATGTGACGGTGATAGCTCCCTTGCTGGATGGAGTGGTAGCAGACTTCGAGAGAACAAAGTTGATGCTGGCGCATTTTGTGCGCAAGGCACGCGGCGGCAAGTCGTATTTCAGCCGTCGGGCGATGATGAGTGTCTTATCTGGAATTACCCAGGTTGAAGAGCGAGCGTTCCTCAGCGCGGCTGAGCATGCACGCATCGGGCGGGTAGTGATGATCGAAGAAGGACTGGCCGCGGCATTCGGGGCCGGCGTGCGCGTAGACGATCCACGCGCTTCTGCCGTCGTGGACATCGGAGGCGGCACCACCAATGTAGCCATCATCGCGAAGGGCGAGATTGTTCATGCCCGGGCGGAACGAATTGGCAGCGAAGACATTAACGCCGCCATTGTGGATCATGTTCGTCGTCACCGCGGATTGATTATCGGGCCGCAGTCAGCCGAGCGTCTTAAATTGGAACTGGGCTCGGCAACTCTTCCAAGCGAGCTAGCCGAGGAGGCGACGATTAAAGGAGTTGACGTGATGACCAGGAGCCCCGGAGCTATTGAGATCACTGCCGGCGAATTGTATCCCGTCGCTCTGCAGGTTATTCGCAAGATTGTTGAAGGAGTAAACCAAACTCTCACTGAACTCCCGCCTGAAGTTGGCGGAGACATCTACGAACGCGGAATTATCCTTACCGGTGGCGGTGCGCAGTTTGCTGGTCTCGAAGAATTTTTCAGGGAACAAACCAAACTGCCGGTACGCATCGCGGACGAACCCAAGTATGCGATTGTGCGGGGCCTGGAGCAGATGTTTGAAGAACCCCTCAGGCTGCGCCACGTGATACGCAGGCAGGCCTATCCCGTGCAGGATCTGGAAAGCTGATTGACAGGCCTACGGCCGACTCCTTTTTTCAACTTTTTCGAACCACTTGAACTCCTTGTCGCACGCTGCTTACGGTTTTGACTCAGGCAAATTTAGAGCAGGCTTTATCTGGCCACGGTGACAAGTGGTGCAATTGACGACCGGATTCGGGCCTTTGAGGTTCTTGATCGGCTTCAGCAAATCGTTATTGATGGTTTGGACCATCTTTGACATTTCACGCGCAATTGGTTTCGTGGGTTTGTCGTCCTTGTCCCATTGATCGACGACGTGACAATGCGTGCAGTTGACCCCTAGTGAACGGCTGTAACCCAACTCCATGATGCGCAACAAGCGGCCCGCCGGGATCCCTTTTAATATTTGGATGTTTTTGAAAACCTGCTCCGCCGGCAGATTCTCTTTACCGGCAATCTGTTTAGTTAGCTCGGCAATTTTCTGGGCCTGGTCGAAAGGCTTTTCTTCCTGACTGGCGGGATTAGCGTTGGTGGTTGTCTGGGCGTTACCGCCAGGAATTTTGCTGAGACTGGTGATGATTGTAAGGGCGATAGCTAATCCCAGAGCCGCCGTAAGGCTGATCTGCGTGGCGTTTCGTTTGGTCATAATTTCTCCATTTCATCTCAATGCTCTAGCCTAAAAAGCGACTCCCGCGCTTCTCCAAGCGGAGCCGCGCGGGAGTGTTTCTTTGATGCGACAACCGATCTTTAACTAGGTGAGACCGGCCCGCCGAACGCAGCTCCTGCGGCCTGATTATTCGCATACGACAGCACGCTTCCAGAAAACAGCGCTGTGTTGTACATGGCTGTAGTATTCGACACCCGAATGGTGCTGTTGGTGGAGGCGTTGAAACCGGTGCCGTTGTCTGAAACCACGCAGTTGTCAACCGCTACTTCGGTTTGACTACCAGCGTCCAAATCCTCGGCGAATATTCCGGCACTGGAGTTTTGGTTGAACACCGAGTCGTAGATCGTCACTTTGTTGTTGGTGGAGACAGCTACACCATTGGCGCAATTAGAGACGCGAACGTTGCTGAGCACAACCTTAAGGTTGGCCGCACCGTTCGCTGGAGCGGTGCCGATGCCGGCGCCCAACATATTACGGATGGTTGTATTGTTGACCATGAGCAAACCGCCGCCGGAACGAGCATCGCGAATACCGTTGCCAGGACTGCCGAAGTTGCCGTCAATCTTGCAATCTTCGACGAAAACTTCCGTACCGGTAACGCCAACGGCACCAGTGATGCTTATTCCTCGCGTGCCGGTGTCAAAGCCTGAAAAGTTGAGATTCCGCAGGCGCACCGACTTTCTGGTATCGGTTCCGGCAAAGCTATCGAAGGCGATGCTGACGCCATTTGTCGCACTGTTGAGGATCCCCGCGAAGACCTCGTGGCAGTCGATCTGGATCGACTTGGTGATGGTCACCGTACCGAAGGCGCCGGGATCGAGGCAGTTGATCTCGCCGTTGGTGGCGGTTTTGGAAATTGCGCCGGAAAAAGTTTTGCATGGCGCCGTGCGGCTACAGGGATTCAGGTCGTCGCCGACACCTGACACCCAGGTGCGGCTCTGCGCCTGAGCACTGGAAAATGCCATCAGGCTTAAAGCCATTACTGCCAGAGTCCATATTGTGAAACGAAATTTTCTCATTTGAAGCCTCCTTAAAAGTTTGGGGTTGGTCTCAAGTTTGTGCGGAGATCGTTTCCGAACAAACGTGGAAACGAGCGCTAGGTCTTTAAGACCGTCCCGCCGAATGCAGCTCCTCCAGTCTGATTATTCGTGTAAGACAAAACTGTTCCAGTGAACAAGGTCGTGTTGTTCATGGCAGTAGTGTTGGAAACACGAATCGTGCTATTGGTTGAAGCCTGGAAGCCGGTGCCATTTTTCGATACTACGCAATGGTCAACGGCTACCTCAGTTGCGATGACGCCGCCGTCCAGGTCCTCGGAAAAGATTCCGGCGGTAGTGTTACCGCTGATAACTGAATCGGTGATCGTGGCCTTGGTATTAGTTGAGATAGCCACTCCGAAAGCGCAATTGTAGATTTGCACTTTGTTGAGCACGACCCTCGTGGTGCCCGACAGGAAACCCGCCGCGGTGCCAATGCCGGCGCCAGACATATTCCTGATCGTGGTGTTTGATACTCTCAAGAGGCCGCCACCATTGCGGGCGTCGCGAATGCCGTTTCCGGGGCTGCCGAAATTGCCATCCATCATGCAGTCTTCGACGAAGACTTCACCGTTGTTACCCAGAGAGCTTCCGGTGATGCTGATGCCTCTGGCGCCCACATCAGCGCCACTGAAGTTGAGGTTGCGCAGTCGTACCGTTCTCCTGGTGTCGGTTTGCGCGAAATTGTCGATATTAATATTGACACCGTTTGATCCTGCGGTTTCGAGGATACCGGCGTAGATCTCGTGGCAATCAATTTGGATTGATTTGCTAATGGTGACAGCGCCGAAGCCACCGGGATCCAGGCAGTTGATTTCACCATTGACCGCGGTTTTTGAAATTGCGCCCGCGAAGGTTTTGCAGGGCGCAGTGCGGCTGCACGGGTTGACGTCATCGCCGACGCCCGATACCCAGGTACGGCTGGATTGGGCCTGGGCAGCCGTAGCGAAAGCTACAGTGAAACAAATTATCAACAACAACTTGATAATGGGGTCACGGATGATCATTTCCATTCTCCTTGTTACGTCCAGATTAGAGTTCATGAGAAGGTGATGCTGACTGTTGAGATTGCTGGAAGCTGGGATTTCGCATGAATCAGGGGTCTAGTCTTCACGGAAGTATGAAGTGCCTGAAAAATGCGGTGCGAAAGGGGGAAGACGAAGCCATACGTAAAGTCGAAGCCCGACTTTTTACGCGATTTCCGATTTAATGTCAAGAAAATCGGCTCACGATAAATGGCGAGTTTAATTGGTGAATTAGCTCTGCACGCGCTTTCTCAAGGTGTTGGGGCGCTGGCCCAACTTTCGTCTGTTAAGAGGCCGAAAGGTTTTAGGCGACTCCGCTTTCGATCGGGGAGGATTAGTAACTAGAACGCCAGGGAGAACAACGTTGAGGGCAAAATTCAAATGAACTGAAAAACTTTCGAAATACATGCATGTCAACCTCACTCTCTCGTTTCCTAACACTCCGACAACTTTAAAACGCCCGACAATAACCTTGCGGTGGAGGCTTCTATGAGATCACCAGACTCGCAACGGTCGGGACAATTCTTTTCCCGCGTAGTTCTTCTTATCGTGACCTTAGCGCTGGCACTGGCATTTGGCAGCGTCAGCATCACTAGGGCCGCTACAGTGCCGGCAGGATTTACTGATTCGCTGGTAGCAGCCGGCTTAACGAATCCTACCGCGATGGCATTTGCACCGGATGGCCGTGTCTTTGTCTGCGAACAGGGTGGCACTCTACGTGTCATCAAAAACGGCGCCTTGCTTGCAACCCCATTCCTAACGGTCACGGTAAACTCATCAGGCGAGCGCGGGCTACTGGGGGTAGCATTCGATCCAAATTTCGTCTCGAATCAACTGGTCTACATCTACTACACCGCCACGACCCCGACGCTGCATAACCGCATCAGCCGTTTCACCGCGGCCGGCGATGTTGCGATGGCGGGCAGTGAAACAATCGTAATGGATCTAAATGATCTGAGTACGGCTACAAACCATAACGGCGGCGCCATTCACTTCGGCACTGACGGCAATCTTTACGTTGCCGTTGGTGACAATGCCAACAGCAGTAATGCTCAATCGTTCTCAACTCGCCTGGGGAAGATGCTGCGTATTACTTCGACCGGTGGCATCCCGACGGACAACCCGTTTTTCAACCAGGCCAGTGGAGATAACCGGGCCATCTGGGCGTTGGGCTTGCGCAATCCATTTACCTTCTCGTTCCAGCCAGGTGTAGGCCGGATGTTCATAAACGACGTGGGCGAGAATACCTGGGAAGAGATAAACGACGGCATAGCGGGTTCCAACTATGGCTGGCCCACTTGCGAAGGGTTCTGTAACCCCCCTAACGCCAGTTTCCGCGATCCGATTTTTGCTTATGCGAATGACGCTCAAACCTGCGCAATCACCGGTGGCGCATTTTACAACCCACAGGTCATACAGTTTCCGAGCAACTACGTCGGCAACTACTTCTTTGCGGATTTCTGCGGCGGGTGGATAAGAAGACTCGATCCGACGCAGGGAAATGCTGTTTCGGATTTCGCTACCGGCATCTCCGCGCCGGTAGATCTGCAGGTTTCAGCAGACGGTTGTCTTTACTACCTCGCGCGAGGGGCCGGCTCGGTTAACAGGATCGGATTTTCGACCGGCGATAACATTCCCCCAACCGTTTCGATCTCCAGTCCCGCCAATGGCGCGACTGTGGCGAGGAAGTCTAATGTCACAATCGCAGCCACGGCCAGCGATAACGTCGGTGTTACACGAGTTGAGTTTTCAGTTAATGGAGTCTTGCAATGTTCTGACGTGAGCGCACCGTATAGCTGTAACTGGAAGGTTCCGAATCCTCCGAACAGAACTTATCAGCTTCAGGCGAGGGCACTGGACGGTGCCGGTAACTCGGCCACTGCCGCGATCCAGGTTACGTCACGTTGATTAGCTACGTCCGACAACGGTCTTCGGAAAGCCAGTCACTTCATAACTCTAAACGTTGAGTGTAAGGACGCGGATGAATCACCTCCGACCCAAACGTCGAAGTTCTCCGCGTCCTGTACCCAACCTCTCGCCGCGGCATTCCAGTAACGCAACTCATTCGGGCCGAGTTTGAGACGAACTGTCTTGGTCTCTCCCGCAGCGAGAGTTACGCGTTCAAAACCTTTCAGTTCGCGGATTGGACGCGAAGCGCCGCCCGCCTGCTGGTGGATATAAAGCTGAACGACTTCATCACCGGCGCGCGGGCCCGTGTTCTTGACATCGACGCTAACTTCGACCGTCTCTCCGATCTTGATTTCAGGCTGAGACACCTTGAGATTTGAAAAGGCGAAGGTCGTATAACTTAAACCATAACCGAATCGATAGAGTGGGACAGCATTCCCATTCCAGTATCTTTTTTCCTGCTCGCCAGGATTCTGGGTGAGATTGTGTGAATAGTAGAACGGAACCTGCCCGGCGTTTTTTATCCAGGTGAATGGTAGTTTCCCGCCCGGAACTGCATCGCCGAATAATAAATCCGCAACAGCATTCCCAGCTGCAGAGCCCGGGTACCAGGCTTCAAGGATAGAGGGGACATTCTCCGCTGCCCAGGTAATATCGAGCGGTCGCCCGTTAATGAGCACCAGCACGACTGGTTTGCCTGTTGCCCTCACCGCCTGTAACAACTCCAACTGTCGTCCCGGCAAATCAATCGTTGGGCGCGATGCTTGCTCGCCGCTCATATCCTGGTTTTCGCCCAAGACCATCACTGCGATATCAGAGTCTTTCGCTAAAGCAACTGCCTTTTTGAATTCATCCGCTGCATGCCCTTCCGTCCAGGCAGGCGGATGCTTTTCTTTCAACGTCATGTCGAAGATTGAAGGCACAATGCGACTGATCTGGACACCGGGTGCAAATTCGACTTCAGTGCCGCTCCCGAGTTTAGTTTTGAGCCCGGCAAGAATTGTCGACGTCTCATTTATGTCCATCGCAAAACTCCAGGAGCCGAGCATGTTTTGTCTCGAGTCTCCGAGCGGACCGATGACGGCGATTTTCTTGTAAGCAGTCTTGCTCAGCGGCAGCAGGTTAGTTTGGTTTTTCAAAAGCACTGCCGAACGCTCCGCCGCATTTTTCGCAGCTTCACGATGCGCAGGATTATCAAAGGTTGATTTTACTTTCGCTTCGTCCACATAAGGATTCTCGAATAGGCCCAGTTTGATTTTAGTTTCAAGCAGCGGGCGCACCATGTCATCGATGTCTTTAATGGAGATTTGATTTTGCTTGAGCGCGTTACCAAGATTTTTGAGATAGGTGGCGGCGTTGAAGGACATTTCCATATTGACGCCGGCGGTCAACGCTTTCACCGCGGCATCATGCCCGTCGCGCGCAAATCCGTGAGTTTTCAGATCGCTTACGGCATTGGCGTCGCTCACGACGAACCCGCTGAACTTCCAGTCTCTTCGCAGAACGTCGCGCAGCAGCCAGCGATTTCCGGTCGCCGGAACATCGTTTAGATCCATGTAAGCGCTCATTACGCTGCCGACACCAGCATCAACAGCCGCCTTAAACGGCGGCAGATAAACGTTCCATAGTTGCGCATCGGAGATATTCGCCGCATCGTAATCGCGCCCGCCTTCGGCCGTGCCGTAACCGGCGAAATGTTTGACGCAAGCCAAAAGATGTTCAGTACTACCGATGTGATCACCCTGAAACCCGCGCACCTGTGCTCGTGACATTGCTGCGCCCAGATAGGGATCTTCACCGGCGCCTTCCACGATGCGCCCCCAGCGCGGGTCGCGCGCAATATCTACCATCGGCGCAAACGTCCAGTTGATGCCGACCGCCCTCGCCTCACGAGCCGCAATCGTTTGCGCGCCCGCGACCATCCTCGGATCCCAAGAAGCAGCCATCGCAATCGGTACCGGGAAGATCGTGTGAAAACCATGAATGACGTCGAAGCCGAAGATCAGCGGAATTTTAAGGCGCGACTCGGTCGCTGCAATTTTCTGAAAGCGATTTATCGTCGCCGGATCAGTGACGAAGAGTAATGAACCAATCTCGCCTTTGCGAATTCCGTCGTTCATTGACTCCTCTTTTTGAAAGCTGAAAAAGAAAAGTTGGTTGAGCTGCCCGAGTTTTTCATTGAGTGTCATTTGGGCCAGCAACGCATCTGCGCGCCGCCGTGCCAGCTGATCAGCATCGCTGGTTTTTACTGCTGCTTGTTTCGTTGATGCAGGTCTTTTTCGCTGGGCGCTAACGCAAATCAAGGACGAAGAAATCAACGCCAGAGAGATTACCGCCACGAACGGGCGCATTCTTCGACTCAGCGGAGTTTTCATATTGCGAAAAGTTTTCGTCATCTCGTTTCTCTCAGGCCATGGGATGGTTTTGTGTGACGCGGAACTTCTGAGAGCTCGCCGGTTAATTGGCGTCCCCGCGCAGATTTGAAACTCGAACTGGGAGATTATGAGGCGGTTTGAGGGGCATCAACAAGGCGAGACGAAGTGAGACCTAAATTGCCCGTAGCAAAGATGGCACACATCGATGGAACCAGTCGCGGCTCCCCCGCGATTTCTCTTGAAGTTACTGGCCGGCACCTGTTCCAGCGCGGCAGAGTATTTTCCACAGTTATCACATTCCATCTGATTCGAAAGACTATAGCCGACTGACGCAAAAATTCCAGCGTAGCGACCTTGTCAATCTTTCCAAATGATAATATGCGCCTCGACAATATGTCTCATATCTGAGACACTAGCCGAGTGAAGTCTGCCGTATTTCACCCGAAGGCTCGGGACGCGATAAGAAAGTTTCCCGAGGATGTGCGTCGTGAATTCGGCAAGGTCATCTTTGATTTGCAGAAGGGCGAGAAGCTTTCGATGCCGTTGTCGCGACCGATGGCTACGGTTGCGTCCGGAATTGAGGAGTTGCGCGTCAGAGACCGCAACGGTGCGTATCGAGTTTTCTACTATACGAAACTGGCTGATTCAGTTTTGATCTTCCATGCTTTCGCAAAGAAGACGCAGAAGACACCGGACCATGAGATTGCTTTAGCGCAGAAGAGACTTCAGGAGATGCTCGATGAAGAAAGTTAAACCGGTTGTGGCGCATAATGCCAGAGAGCTCGCGAAGGTTTTGGGACTGAAACCCGCCGACGGAATGGAGATCGAGTTCCGCAGCGACTTGAACGATAAGATCATCGAGGTTGTCGGCAAGAAGGGATTGACGCACTCAGATGTGGCGCGGCTCGCTCACACCTCACGCACTCGCGTGACCGCCATCCTGAACCGTAACACCCACGACATTTCAACGGATCTTATGCTGCGCGTGCTGGCCTCACTAGGTATCCAAGCGAAACTCCAATTCAAGAGCGCCGCGTAACCCACTCAGTGCGTTTATGGTCTTAAAGAGCCAACATTGGGTGCAGTCTCTGAAACCTCGCGCTTGCCGGTGAAGGGGACGAGCATAGGTACCGAGCGGCGATACTCTTCGTAGGCTTCTCCGTGTTCACGGACCAGATCTCGTTCCTCTAGTTGAATTGCCAGCAGGATGTAAGCTGTCGTTGCGATCGAGAAGAGCAGATGCGCCAGCGTCATCACTGGAGTCATCCAGAATGCAAAGAGCCAGCCGACGTAGAGCGGGTGTCGCACCAGCCGGTATGGCCCGGGGGTCGCGAAGCGCAAGGTGTCATTAGGGCGGTCCAGCAAGTACTTCCATACCTGACGTAGTCCGAACAAGTCGAAGTGGTTAATTAGGAAAGTAGAAACAAGCACCAGCACCCAGCCGAAAGCAAACAACCCCCGCAGCACGAGTTGCATGGCCGGGTTTTCGACAGACCAGATCACGCCCCCCAATGGTCGCCACAGCGTGAACAACAGAATAAGAGCGAGACTCGAGAAGAGAACATAAGTGGAGCGTTCGACCGGCTTAGGCACGAGCCGGGTCCACCATTCCTTAAACCACTTGCGGGCCATAACGCTGTGCTGCACCGCGAAGAGCGCCAGCAGACCGGCATCGATCGCGAAACTGATACCCAGCGGCCCGCTTGCGGGACCGTCAAGTGTCCTGGAGACGCCGAAGTTGCCGATGAAACAGACAGCGTAAAGAAACGTTCCCAGGAAGATCAGATAACTAACACTTCCGTAGGCGAAGAATAGGATTCGTTTAAGCATTGCATTGCCTCCAGCTCGGCGGACCTTTTTGTGTTGCCTAGGATGACGTTTTCAGCGCTGAGAGGCTATGGGAGTTTCGTCCCGGTTTGCGTATACTGCGGGTCTCTGCAGGCCTCGCCCTGGGACTTTCGTCTCGGTTTGGCGGACGACGAAGTGAAGTTCAATGAGCAAGAGGGCCACCCAGCGAATTCGATATGTGCGCACTGGGGACGGAGTCCAGGTAGCCTGGGCCGAGGCCGGGACGGGTCCGGTTCTGATCAAGGCCGCTAACTGGATGACCCACCTCGAGTACGAATGGGAGAGTCCGGTTTGGCGACATTGGATTCGCTTCTTCAGCGACCACTTCCGCTTCGTGCGTCATGATGAACGTGGCTGTGGTATGACCGACTGGAATGTCGGCGATCTCTCCTTCGAACGATGGGTCGAGGATCTGGAGGCTGTGGTTGAAGTCGCCGATCCTCGGGAGCCGTTCACCCTGCTCGGCATTTCCCAGGGGGCGGCGACTTGCATCGCCTATGCTGTGAAGCACCCTGAGCGCGTCTCGCATCTCGTGCTATACGGCGCTTACGCGCGCGGGACGTTTCGCCGTGGCGATCCTGACAAGGAGCGTTTGTACCGGGCGCTCATCGATCTCACACGCCTCGGCTGGGGCAAGGACAATCCCGCCTTTCGCCAGATATTCACTTCCAGATTTATTCCCGGTGCTACCGATGAACAGGTGGGCTGGTTCAATGAGCTCTGTCGCAAGACAACGTCGCCGGAGATTGCGGCTCGCCTCCTCGAGACCCGGGCTACGATC
>Ga0134126_10009193_pt1 | contig 12454 bp, 7 predicted proteins | sample KB31752_FD_96881 | JGI IMG/M metagenome (GOLD analysis project Ga0134126, IMG submission 96881) | Terrestrial soil microbial communities with excess Nitrogen fertilizer from Kellogg Biological Station, Michigan, USA - KB3-175-2 | ecosystem: Environmental > Terrestrial > Soil > Unclassified ...
GCCGGCCGAGGCGCTGTCGCCGGCGGCGGCCTGGGTCTCGCAGCGGCAGGAGCGAACGGCAGCGATCGAGTGGCTGCTGTCGGCCTTGGGCGAGGGGCCGCTCGCGTCGAGCGAGCTGTTCGCCCAGGCGGCGTCGTGCGGCATTTCGGCGCGCACGCTGCGCCGCGCCGCGAAGAGTCTGGGGCTGGTTCCTCGCAAGCGCGGCTTTGCCGGCGGCTGGATCTGGCAATTGCCGGAAGGCGGACCGGAGGGCCATCACACCTGTAGGCCCGGCGCTCCGCGACGGGCACGCGGCGCCGCGTGCGCCGACCGCGCCGTCTCCGCCGCGGAGCGTCGGAGCTACCGAAGGACGGACCTCCAGATTCTTCCCGGCGAGCATCGCCATGTGAGTGACGGACCTGGAGGTCCATCCTACAACCGGCCGGGCCACCTTGAAGAATCGGAATGCGAAGATGGCCACTCGCCGGATGAAAACTTCGACGAAGACGGCCACTTGGCGCCGGCGCTTGCCGGAGCGTGAAGGCGGTCCGGGCCGTAGGATGGACCTCCAGGTCCGTCGCAGTGGGCAATCTCCGCCGCGGAGCGTCGGAGCTACTGTGTGCGGCCGGGCCACATTGAAGGTGACGGACCTGGAGGTCCGTCCTAGGCCAGAAGCTCTTTCACGACGCGCCCATGCACGTCGGTCAAGCGGTAGTCGCGGCCCTGGAAACGGAACGTCAGCCGAGTGTGGTCGAAGCCCAGCAGATGCAGCAGCGTGGCGTGCAGATCGTGGACGTGGACCGCGTCGGCGGCGACGTTGAAGCCGAGATCATCGGTTTGGCCGTGCGTGTGCCCCGCCTTGAATCCGCCGCCGGCCAGCCAGAGGCTGAAGCAGCGGTTGTGGTGGTCGCGGCCGTCGTTGCCGCCTTGCACCATCGGGGTCCGCCCGAACTCCCCGCCCCAGATGACGAGCGTGTCGTTCAACAGGCCGCGCCGCTTGAGATCGGCCACCAGCGCGGCGCTGGCCCGATCGGTGTCGAGCGCGTTTTGCTTGACGCCCGCCGTCAGGTTGCCGTGCTGGTCCCAAGCCTCGTGGAACAATTGAACGAAGCGGACGCCGCGTTCGACGAGCCGCCGGGCCAGCAGGCAGTTGCGGGCGAAGCTGGCATCCTTGGGCGATTTGATGCCGTAGGCGTCGAGCGTGTCCTGGGTTTCTTGGCCCAGGTCCATCAGCTCCGGCGCGCTGGTTTGCAGACGGTACGCCATCTCGTAGCTTTGGATGCGGGCAGCGGTTTCCGGATCGAATTCCGACGCCAGAGATTGCTCGTTCAACTGCTTCAAGGCGTCGAGCGAGGCGCGCTGCGTTTCGAGATCGACGCCGGCCGGATTCGACAGATAGAGCACCGGATCGCCGGCGCTGCGAAACGGCGTGCCGCCGTAGGGCGTCGGCAAAAAGCCGCAGCCGTAGTTGCTCGCGCCGCCGCTGGTGCCTTTGGCGCTGGTCAACACGACAAAGCCGGGCAGGTCGGCCGATTCGCTGCCCAATCCGTACAACGTCCACGAGCCGAAGCTGGGCCGGCCGAACTGCTGCGAGCCGGAATTCATCATGATCTGCGCGGGGGCGTGATTGACGGCTTCGGTTTGCATCGTGCGAACCAGGCACAAATCGTCGGCGATCTGCGCCGTGTGCGGCAGCACTTCGCTAAGCTCCATCCCGCATTGCCCGTGGCGCGCGAACTTGAACTTCGGGCCGAGCAGCGCGGAGTTCGGATTGATGAAGGCCGCTCGATAACCTTTCAGCAATTCGGCGGGCGGAAGCTGGCCGTCGTGCTTGCTGAGCTCCGGCTTGTGGTCGAACAATTCCAAATGGCTTGGGGCGCCGGCCTGGAAGATGTAGATCACGCGCTTGGCTTTCGCCGCGAAGTGCGGTTGCCGCGGGGCGAGCGGATTCTCGACCGCAGCCGTAGCCCGCCGTTCGGAAGCTAGCAGCGAATGCGCCGCAATGCCGGCCAGACCGACGCCGCAATCGCGCAGAAACCAACGGCGGCTGAGAACGCGCGCCCGCTCTTGTTTCAGTTGTTGCCAAGGATTCATGCTTCGCGGCTCATTTTTTGGAGATGGTTTCGTCGAGATTCAGCAGCACTCGGGCGGCCAACGTCCAGGCCGCCGCGTCTTGGGGAGTCGCGCCTTGCGGCAACTCGGGCAGGCGGCCGGGATCGCCGGTCGCAATGTCTCGGGGGTTCAGCCAGCCGTCGGCGATCCGCTGGCGACGCGATTCGAGCAGGCTCAACACCGCGTCGCGCTCGGCCGCCGACGGGCGCCGCGACGTACACAAGAAGAACGCATGATCGGCCCGGCCGCGGTCGTCGCCGCCGCCTTCGCGCAGCACTCGCAGCGCCAAGGCCCGCGCGGCCTCGACGAAGATCGGTTCGTTCAAGGCCGTGAGCGCGGCGAGCGGCGTGTTCGACCGCACGCGCCGCGCGCAGGCCAAATCGCTGTTCGGCGCGTCGAAGTTCGACATCACCGGATCGGGCATCGAGCGCTTGCGAAAAACGTAAAGCGCGCGGCGGTATCGCTCGGACCCTTCGGCCGGCTTCCAATAGCCGGGGTAAGTGAAATTGTAGTCCAGCAGATTTTGAGGCACTGGCGGAAACAGGCTGGGACCGCCCAGCTTGTGCGTCATCAATCCCGAGACGCATAGCGCGATATCTCGCACGACCTCGGCATCGGCGCGGAAACGAGGCCCCCGGGCCAGCCACGCGTTGCGCGGATCGTGAGCGAGCAGTTCCGCCGAAGCGCGCGACGATTGGCGGTAGACGGCGCTCGTGACGATCGAGCGGATCAATTGCTTTTGGCTCCAGCCGTGCTCCATGAAATCGACCGCCAGCCAGTCGAGCAGTTCGCGATACTCGGGGACCGGCGCACGCGTGCCGAAATCCTCGGCCGTCTCGACTAGCCCGGCGCCGAACATCGCCTGCCAGGCGCGATTCACGGCCACGCGCGCGGTCAAAGGCGACTGGCGATCGGCGAGCCACTTCGCAAAGCCAAGCCGATTGCGCGGCAAGTCCTGCGGGAACGGATGCAACGCGGCGGGCGTATGCGGCTCGACGACGCGCGTCGGGCGCTCCCAATCGCCGCGGTCCAGCAGGTGCGTCTGGCGACGGTTGGCCGGCTCCTGCTCGGCCAGATGGAGAATCGAGGTGGCGGCCTGCGGGAACTTGTTCCAGAGTGCGTCGATTTCGTCGTTGATCGGTTTCGCTTCGGCGACGCTGCCGCGCCAGGCGGCGAATAGGGCGTCGTTCTGCTCCGCAGTCCGTGACGCGGCGGGAGTCGTCAGCGCCAGCGCCGCGGCATGGCTGATCGGCGGCGCCGCGGGAGCCGGCTGGCGCGTGATACTGAAGCGGCAGCAGCCGAGCATGTCGCCCTGCCGCCAAGCCAACTTGAGTTGCGTTCCGGCCGGGAGCTTGAGCGGCTGCTCGAACTGCACCACGGCCGCCGAAGGTTGGTTGCGCCGGCCGACGCCCCGGTCGGCGGTCCAAGTCGTGTCGTCTTTGCCGTCGATCAGGTACGTCACCGGGCCGCTGATTTTCTTGCCGTCGGCCTGCTTCTGCTCGGGTTCCGAAAAGTCAGCGGTGGCATTGACGAGCTTCAGTTTTTCCCAATCCTTGCCGTCCGGTTTTTTGACGAAGGCCTCCAACTCCTGCATCGCCCACGTGCCGAGCCGGCTGCGGCCCGGCCCGTTGTGCGGCAGGCCGCGGTGGTTGAGTGCTTCGAGGCGCAAGCCAGTCGCGCCGTCCAGCGCGGGCGACGAGATCATGAACACGTCGCTGCTGGGGTGGCCGATCATCAACAGCGATCGGTCGGCCGCTTGCGTCGGATGGTTCAGCCCGCTGATCGTGCCTAGCTCCGTGGCGATCAGCGGTTCCCACGTCGGCTGCTTTTCGACGAGCGCTTGCTCCCAGACCGCCAATTCCTCTTTCCACTGCGGCCGCGCGGCCCGCAGCCGCTCTTCCGCCTGAGCGATCGCTCCGCGAATCTCCGCGATCTGCCGCTGTTGGTCGGTAGTGTAGACCCACGATTGCGCTTCGTAAGAGGTATTCAAGAACGCGAACAGTCCGTAATACTCGTCGTGCGTCAGCGGATCGAACTTGTGCGAATGACACTGGGCGCATTGCGTGGTCAGCCCCAGCACGGCTTTGCCCAGGCAATCCATGCGATCGAACATTTCCACCATGCGGAATTGCTCGGGGACGATCGCGCCTTCTTCGTTGATCATGCTGTTGCGCAGAAAGCCCGTGGCGATGATTTGCTCTTGCGTCGCCCCAGGCAGCAGGTCTCCGGCAAGTTGCTCGATGAGGAATTGATCGTAGGGCAGATCGCGATTCAGCGCGTCGACCACCCAGTCGCGCCATTTCCACTGTTCGCGCGGCATGTCCTTTTCGTAGCCGTTGGAATCGGAATACCTTGCCGCGTCGAGCCAGTGCCTGGCCCACTTTTCTCCGAACCGTTCGCTGCCGAGCAGGCGCTCGACGACGGCCTCGAAGCCATCGCGCTCGAAGGCCGCCAGCTCCTCGGGCGACGGCGGCAGGCCGATCAGGTCGAGATACAGCCGGCGGCAGAGTTCCGCGGGCGCCGCCGCCGGCGACAACGACAAGCCCCGCGTTTTCAATCGCGACGCCACGAAGGCATCGATCGGGTGCGCTTGTCCCGCGTCGGGCAAGCTGGCTTTCGCCGGGGCGGCGAACGCCCAGTGCGATTCGTACTTGGCGCCCTCTTTGATCCATTCTCGCAGCTTTTCGATCTCGCCGGCCGAGAGCGGCTTGTTGTGATCGGGGGGCGGCATCACCACGTCGGGGTCGGTCGACGTGATGCGGCGGACCAGTTCGCTCTGCTCCGGTTGGCCGGGCACGATGGCTGCCATTCCGGAGTCGCCCCCCTTGAGTGCGCTGTCGCGCGCATCGAGCCGCAGGCCGCTCTTGCGCTCGGCCGCATCGACGCCGTGGCACTGCGCGCAATGTTCGGCGAACACCGGCTGCACGTCGCGCTGAAAATCCGCCGCGAGGGCCGCCGCAGGCAGGGCGGCGACCACGGCGCCAAGGATCAAACGAGCGCCGAAAGGGCGAATCACCATGAGTCGACTCACGCAAGGCAGGAGGAGTGGTCGGCAGGGGCAGGCCAATTTGACAGTTTATCCGAGGGCGGCGAAGCTGCAAACGAAATGGCAGTTTGTACGATCCATCGAAATTGACTAATATGATGGCGTTGGCTCTGGGGCAATACCGCGATTGAGCCAGTATCCCGCCTGATCACAGAACGACTCGCCCATGCCCTTGCTTCGCTGGTGGCTCGCCGCTTGGATCGTTTGTTGTGCGGCGGCGCCTGCGCGGGCGTTGGAACAGGCCGGCGACCCGCCGCACGCCGACGAGGCGGGCGCCGAATTCTTCGAACGCAAAATCCGGCCGTTGCTTTCGCAACACTGCTTCTCCTGCCACGGCCGCGGGAAGAACAAAGGCGGCTTGAGTCTTGAAACCCGCGACGCCCTGCTGGCCGGCGGCGATAGCGGCGCGGCGGTGGTGCTGGGCAAGCCCGATGAGGGCCTGCTGATCGAAGCGGTCGGGTATGCGGGGGACGTGCAAATGCCCCCCAACGGCAAGCTGGCCGCGGAAGAGATCGCCGCCCTCAAACAGTGGTTGGCGCTCGGCGCGCCGTGGCCCGCCGAACCGACGGGCGGCGGAGCGATCCGCACGGATGGCGCAATCACCGACGCCGATCGAGCGTTCTGGTCGTTTCAGCCGATTCGCGATCCGGCGCCGCCCGCGGTCCGGCAGACCGATTGGCCGCGCAAGCCTCTCGATGCGTTCATATTGGCCCGGTTGGAAGAGGAAGGGCTGCAACCGGCGGACGAAGCCGACCGCCGGACGTTCCTTCGCCGAGCCGCGCTCGACCTGGTCGGCCTGCCGCCGACTGCGGAAGAAGTGGAAGCCTTTGTCGCCGACGAGCGGCCCGACGCCTACGAACGCTTGATCGAACGCCTGCTCGATTCGCCCCATTACGGCGAGCGCTGGGCGCGGCATTGGCTCGACGTGGCGCGTTATGGCGAGGACCAAGCCCATACCTTTCAGGCGCGCCTTTACCCGAGCGGCTATCGCTATCGCGATTGGGTCGTCGACGCCTTCAATCGCGATTTGCCTTTCGATCGCTTCGTCGTCGAGCAGATCGCCGGCGACCTGCTCGACGATTCGGCGGGCGGGGGCGATCGGATAGACCGGCTGCCGGCATTGGGGTTCTTTGCCCTAGGGCCGGTCTACTACGCCGACGCGGGCTGCGCGATGAAAGCCAAGACCGACGAATACGACGACCGGGTCGACACGCTCAGCCGCGGCTTTTTGGGGCTGACGGTCTCCTGCGCCCGCTGCCACGATCACAAATTCGATCCGATCTCCTCGCGCGACTATTACGCGCTGGCCGGCATCTTCGCCAGCAGCGATTATTGCGAAGCGCCGTTGGCGCCCGCCGACATCGTCGCGCGCTATGACGCGGCGCAGGCGAACGTCAAGCAGGCGGAAGAACGGTTGAAAGAGGCCCGGGCGCTGGAAGCCCGCAAGCTGGGCGAGTCGTTCGCGCCGCAGACGGCGAAGTATCTGCTCGCCCTCTGGAAATTCGACAATCGCCGCAAGGCCGAGCCTTCAGCGGCCCTGGCCGATGTCGCGAAGCAAGCCGAATTGCAAGAGCCGCTGCTCGCCCGCTGGCAGCGGCATTTGGCGGCCGACCGCGAGGCGAAGCATCCGCTGTTCGCCCCCTGGCGCGATTTGTTGGCCAGGCAGGATCCGGCCAAAGATTTGTCGAACGATGCGGCGGCGCTCGCGGAGGCGGAACAAGCGGCGGCGGCGATCGAGGCGACGATTGTCGCGGCCATCGGCAAGCGGCGCGCTCTCGAAGACGAATTCGCCGCGCGATTGGCGGCGCTCAAGGAAGGAGAAGCCAAGCCCGGCAAGCCGGAATTGGACAAAGAGACGGCCGAACTCCTCAAGCAACTGGTCGACGATCGCAAGGCGCCTCTTGCGCTGCCGAAGGAGCAATTCGAAAAGCTGCTTGCGGAAGATCGCCGGCAGGCTCTGGCCGGCATTCAAATGGAGATCGACGCGCTGAAGCAGGCGGCGGGCGATAAGTATCCCATCGCACACAGCCTGACCGAAGGCAAAATCGCCAATTTGAAGATTCACTTGCGCGGCAACCACGCCGACTTGGGCGAAGAGGCGCCGCGGGGCTTTCCCGCCGTGCTGTCGCCGCCGGACGCCAAGCCGTTCGAGCACGGCAGCGGCCGGCTTGAACTGGCCCGCGCGATCGCCGACCGCAACAACCCGCTCACAGCACGGGTCTTCGTCAACCGCGTCTGGCAGCAGCACTTCGGCCGAGGGATCGTCGGCACGCCGAGCAACTTCGGCTTGCTAGGCGAACGGCCCACGCATCCGGAGCTGCTCGATCATTTGGCCAAGCGGTTCATCGCCTCGGGCTGGTCGGTGAAGCAGTTGCACCGCGAGATCATGCTCTCGGCGACCTATCGAGCGGCTTCGACCTTTCAGGCGGCGAACTACGAACGCGATCCCGACAACCGCTTGCTATGGCGAATGAATCGCCGGCGGCTCGACGTCGAGGCCTGGCGCGACGCCGTGCTGGCCGTCTGCGGCAACGCCGAGCAGACAATCGGCGGCCCATCGCTTTCGCTGGACGACGCCAACAACCGGCGGCGGACGTTGTACGCGGCCGTGAGCCGGCACGAATTGAACCCCACGCTACGGCTGTTTGATTTTCCCGACCCCAACCTGACCAGCGAACGGCGCGTGATCACCACCGTGCCGATGCAGCAGTTGTTCGTGCTCAACAGCGAGTTCATGGTCCGGCAGGCGAAAGCCCTCGCCGCCCGGGTGCTGAACGAAACGCTGGCCGACGACGACGCTCGCGTCGAGCGGGCCTATCGCTGGGTGCTGGGCCGCGCCCCGCACGAGCACGAGCGCCAATTAGCGCGAGACTTTCTCTCCGGCGGCCCGTCGGCGAGCGCCGAAGTCAAGCTTAGCCCTTGGGAGCAATACGCCCAGGCGCTGTTGAGCACGAACGAGTTCGTGTTTGTTGATTGAAGCGGCGGGGGAGTCAGGAGAGTTAGGAGTTAGGAGTCTGAAAGATGCCAAGCTGCCGCAACGCTGTAGACCGTTCCGAATCTTATGCTCCGAATTCCGAGCGTGCGCCATTCTCCCGCCGCCAGTGGCTTTCGCGGATGGGGACCGGCTTTGGGACTCTCGGCCTGGCGACGGTACTGGGCGACGCCGGGCTGCTCGGCGGCGCGGCGAGAGGGGCCGCCGATGGCGCCGCGATCAGCCCGCTGGCGCCAAAGCCGCCCCACTTTGCGCCGCGGGCGAAGCGAGTGATCTTCTTGTTCATGAACGGCGGCCCGTCGCACGTCGACACGTTCGATCCCTAGCCGTCGCTGGAGAAATACGCCGGCCAGCAGCCGGAAGAACTGACGAAGAATTATCAGCGCACCGTCGGCAAGCTCTTCCCCTCGCCGTTCAAGTTTGCCAAGTACGGCCGAAACGGCGTCGACGTCAGCGAATTGTATCCCCACGTGGCCAAAGCGATCGACGAGATCTGCGTGATCCGCTCGATGCACACTGACATTCCCAACCACGAGCCGGGGCTGTTGATGATGAACTCGGGCCACACGCAGCCGACGCGGCCCTGCCTCGGTTCGTGGCTGACGTACGGCCTGGGGACCGAAAACCAGAACCTCCCCGGCTTCGTCGTGCTCTGTCCTGGCAAGCCGGTCGTGGGGCCGCAACTGTGGGGCAACAGCTTTCTGCCCGGCGTGTTCCAGGGCTGCCACATCAATAACGGCAAGATCGACCCGCAGTCGGTGATTCAACACGTCCACAACGCCCATTTGCCGCCCGACGCGCAGCGCAGGCAGCTCGACTTGTTGCAGCAGCTCAATCGCGAGCATCTCGAAGAGCGCGGGCAAGACGGCCAACTCGAAGCCCGCATCGAATCGCTCGAAATGGCGTTCCGCCTGCAGTTCGCCGCGCAAGAGGTTTTCGATCTGGGCCGCGAAACGGCCGCCACGCGAGAAGAGTATGGCCCCGGCCAATTCGCCGACGCCTGCCTGGCGGCCCGGCGGCTGGTCGAGCGCGGCGTGCGGATGGTGCAGATCTATTTCGGCGGCGGGCAGCCTTGGGACGACCACGGCGACATCATGAATCACGCCAATCACGCCAAGCAAAGCGATCAGGCGATCGCAGCATTGATCGCCGATCTGAAGCGCCGCGGCTTGCTCGACGAGACGCTGATCGTCTGGAGCGGCGAGTTCGGCCGTACGCCTTGGTCGCAGGGCGCCAAGGGACGCGATCATCACAGCCGCGGCTTCACCTCCTGGCTGGCCGGCGGCGGCGTGAAAGGGGGCCTGGCTTTCGGCGAGACCGATGAGTTCGGCAACCACGCAGTCAAGGACAAGGTCCACGTCCACGATCTGCACGCCACGATCTTGCACCTGTTGGGCATCGACCACGAGCGGCTCACCTACCGCTACAGCGGCCGCGACTTCCGCCTCACGGACGTTCACGGGCGCGTCGTGCAAGAAATCTTGCTGTAAACCGTCCGGCTAAACGCGAATTCGACGGCCGAGCTACTTTTTCTTCTTTGGAACCTTGGCGCCCTTTTTTCGCGCCTTCGAAAGGCCGATCGCAATGGCCTGCTTTCGGCTCTTGGCTTTGCCCGATTTGCCGCTCTTCTGCGTGCCCTTTTTCGTTTTGCTGACCGCTTTTTTCACTTCCTTTTTGGCCTTGGCGCCGTACTTGGCCATGACGAACCGCTCCTTTCGACTGGGGCGAAAGTGAAGGGGGGAGCCCGCGCGGGAAGGCGAGCAAAGCCCATGCCGCGCGGGTCCGCGACGCGCTCGCGGCCTCGCCTCGCCCTTGCATTTCGAAAACTTTGGCACGCTCAGTGCATGAGGCCAGCAAGTCATGCAAGGCGCGGTCGCCGATTTGCCGGCGGCGAACGGGAAACGCGGGCAAAGCGCATGCCATTCGGCCCTTGAGCGCGACCAAGCTGGTTGTGAAGCTTCCAAAACTGCAAACGGAAAACGACGCATGAAACCGAAATCGGAGCAAAGCGTTTCGGCGTGGATGTCCGATTCGGTCATCCCTGAACTTCTCCCCTTGACGCGCGACGCCGCGGCCGATGTGTGCATCGTTGGCGCCGGGATCGCCGGCCTCTCGACCGCCTACTTGTTGGCCCGCGAGGGTAAAAGCGTCGTCGTTCTCGACGACGGCCCGATCGCCGGCGGCCAAACGCAGCGGACCAGCGCTCACTTGTCCAACGCGCTCGACGATCGTTTCACGGAGCTGGAAAAAGTCCACGGGGTGGAGGGCGCGCGGCTGGCCGCCGAGAGCCACACGGCGGCGATCGAGCGGATCGACGCCATCGTTCGTCAAGAGAGGATCGAGTGCGACTTCAAACGAGTCGACGGCTATCTGTTCGTACCGCCGGGGCGCCCGACCGACGTGCTCGACCGCGAGTTGGGCGCGGCCCGCCGAGCGGGCCTGGAAGGCGTCGAACTTGTGGAGCGGGCGCCGATTCCGTCGTTCGACACGGGCCCCAGCTTGCGCTTTCCGCGGCAGGCGCAGTTCCATCCGCTGAAGTATCTCGCCGGATTGTCCGACGCGATTCGCGCCTTGGGCGGAAAGATCCATACGCGCACGCATGTCTCTCGCATCGAAGGCGGCGCGAAAGCCCGGATAGAAACCTCGCGCGGACCGGTCGTCACGGCCGACGCCGTGGTGGTGGCTACCAACGTCCCGATCAATGACCTGGTGGCGATCCATACCAAGCAAGCGCCGTATCTGAGCTACGCCATCGCCGCCCGCGTTCCGATCGGCGTCGTTCCGCATGCGCTCTACTGGGACACGCTCGAATACTATCATTACGTCCGCTTGCAACCGATGGCGGAAGACAGCGATTTGCTGATCGTGGGAGGCGAAGACCACAAGGAGGGGCAGGTCATCGACCAGGCCGACCGCTGGAACCGCTTGGAAACCTGGGCCCGAGAGCGGTTCCCGATGATGGGGGAAGTGGAATCGCGCTGGTCGGGGATGGTCATGGAAACGACGGATGGGCTGGCCTTCATCGGCCGAAACCCGCTGGACAAAGACAACGTCTATATCGCCACGGGCGATTCCGGCATGGGGCTGACCCACGGCACGATCGCCGGCATTCTACTGACCGATCTGATCCTGGGCCGCGAAAACCCCTGGTCGCAGATTTACGACCCTTCGCGAAAACCCGTCTGGGGAATGGCTTGGAAGGAGTTCCTGCGCGAGAACATCAACGTCGCCAAGCAATACGCCGTCGACTGGCTCAGCGGCAGCGAGGTCGAAGCGCCCGAGGACATCGCCCGCGGCGAGGGCGCGGTTGTCCGCCGCGGCCTGCAGAAAGTGGCGATCTATCGCGACGACCACGAAGTCTGTCACGAGCGATCCGCAATTTGCCCGCATCTGGGCTGCATCGTCCACTGGAACGGCGCCGAGAAAACGTGGGACTGCCCCTGCCACGGCTCGCGGTTCGACGCGCTCGGGCAAGTCATCAACGGCCCGGCTAATTCGCCGCTCGGCGAAGCCAAGAAGTGAAACCCGGCCGAGTTGCTTAGGACTCGCGAACCTTTCAAGCGAACTCTCGGTCCTACTGTCATGCAATACGCGCGAATCTTCCTCAGTTAGTGCATCCCGCCATTGCCTCCATTCCGCGGCTCAACGCGGAAGGCGGGGATTCTCTGCACTTACAGACCCTTTTTTTGCGCACGAGGCCGGCGATGCCGGTTTCGCTTTGGCCGGCGATCTTCGTGCGCAAACCCGGAGGAAGATCATGAACGCCAAGAAACAGCGAGACAAGAACCGACGGCGCGCGGACAAACTGGCCCGCCAAGCTTGGGATGCCGCGGACGAGATGCGTTTGGATTTGGCCGTCAAAATCATCGGGCGCGCGGTCGAACTCAATCCTTCGAATCCGGTGCTTTGGCACGATCAAGGAACGCTGCTTGTGCAATTGCACGAGGACGAGAAGGCCGCTCGATCGTTTGAGGCGGCGATCCAGGCGGCGCCCGAATTCGCCGAAGCCTACTCCGGTCTGGCGGCGATCCGGGTTCGCCAGGGAAAGCCTCAACAGGCCGTTACGCTGCAACGCGAAGCGGTCCGGCTCGCCCCGCAGACGGAGCGCCACAAGGTTGCCTTGACCGCCTACGAGGTTTTGGCGGCCGGCGGATGCGGCTCGGACGCGCGAGCCGGCTCAGAAACGCAAGCGCCGCTGGGCGATGGTCGGATCGAGCAGGCGCCGAGCGACGCAGGGTCCGAATTGGCGGCCCGCATCGAGCGCCTTAACTGGCCGGAAATCGACGCCCGCTTGACCGCGCGTGGATTCGCCCACGTGCCGGGAC
>Ga0134126_10009194_pt1 | contig 12454 bp, 11 predicted proteins | sample KB31752_FD_96881 | JGI IMG/M metagenome (GOLD analysis project Ga0134126, IMG submission 96881) | Terrestrial soil microbial communities with excess Nitrogen fertilizer from Kellogg Biological Station, Michigan, USA - KB3-175-2 | ecosystem: Environmental > Terrestrial > Soil > Unclassified ...
CCATAGCCTGAACCCCGTTCCGTTGGAACCGGCCCCGCGCCGGAGACATCTGCTCCGCGTCGCCGTGATTGTTGCCGCCTGCCTCACCTTGCTCGCCGCCGCCGCTGGCTGGCGTATCGCCACCCATTACCGGCCCACGCCGATCCATTCGCTTGCCGTCCTGCCGTTAACCAATCTGTCCGGCGACCCGTCTCAGGAGTACTTCGCTGATGGCATGACCGACGAGCTCACGACAGAGATCGCACGGATCCCGAATCTCCGCGTCGTCTCCCGCGCATCCGTTTTGGCGCACAATGACCTCAGCCGTCCGATTCCCGAGATCGCCCGCCAGCTCAACGTCGATGCCATTGTCAAAGGCACCATCGTCCGCTCCGGCGATCGCATCCGGATCACGGCCCAGCTCATCGATGGCCGAACCGATCGTTATCTCTGGGCCCAGTCCTTTGAAGGCCCCACCCGCGAGGTTTTGTCCCTCGAGGACAGCGTTGCCCAGCAGATTGCGGCCCAGGCGCGCCTTGCCCTCGCCGCTCCCTCGCCGCACCCGCCCGTCAACCCCGCGGCCTACGATGCCTACCTGCGAGGCCGCTATTTCTTCAACAAGCAGGATTTTCGCAACAGCCTGCAATCGTTTCAACAGGCCATCTCCCTCGACCCCAGCTACGCCGCTGCCGACGCCGGCTACGCCTCCGCTCTCGATGCAGCCACTACTTTTGGCATCGGCCCACCCGGCCAGCTCATGCCCAAAGCGCTTGCCGCCGTCCAGCGCGCCATCCAGCTGGATCCTCAGAATGGCGAGGCTTACACCGAGCTCGGCAGCATCCAGACCATTTACCTCTGGGACTGGACAGCGGCCGGCCAGAACCTGACGCGCGGCATCGAACTCGACCCCAACGACGCCATCGCCGAGTTTCAATACGCCGTATTCCTCGACGCCATCAACAGCCCGAGCGAAGCCGTCAGTCACATGAGGCGGGCTCTCACGCTTGATCCTCTCTCGTTCCGCATGAACCGACGTCTTGGCGTCGTCCTTTACCTGAGCCGCGACTACGATGCCGCCCTCGTCCAGCTCAACCGCGCCGCCGAAATGGAGCGTGATCCCATCTCCATCGACAACTACCGGAGCCTCATTTACGAGCAGAAGGGCCAGCATGACGAGGCTATCGCATACGACCTCGCCGAGCTCCACTCTGTGTACCCACAGATCGACACAACCGCTCTTCGCGCCACTTTCAAGCAGCATGGCTGGCAGGCCTACTGGCTCGCCCGCTCCTCAGCCCTGGCTCCCACTCCACCGCAGCCCTGCAAACCATACCAGATTGCTCTCGACGACCTTCGCACCAACCGTCTGGACCAGGCCTTCGCCTCCTTTAACCGGGCGCTGGACCAGCACTGCTACTCGATGGCCCTGCTCCGCGTGGACCCAATGCTCGACCCCGTCCGCCACGACCCCCGCTACACCGCTCTCCTCACCCGGCTTCACCAGTAGCCCGGCATCCTTCGTCCCCACGCCTGATTGCCCGTAAACTATCCGTGAGGGGATTTCATGATCCAGACACTGTTCGGCAGCCTGAAGGAAGCGGAAGAACCGCCGAAGAAAGGCTTGTTCGACCGCATGAAGCAGGCCGTCTCGCGCACCCGCGAGAGCCTGGAAGAGCGGATGGACGACGTTCTTTCGCTCGCTCGGCCCATCGACGAGAGCGCGCTCGAAGACCTCGAAATGAGCCTGATCGCCTCCGACATCGGCGTCAACACAGCGTCCGAAATTCTGGACGCCCTGCGCGAGCGCGCCAGCCGCAAGCAGATTGAAAACGGCGAGGAACTCAAGCAGCTTCTGAAGGAGCAGATCAAGGCAATTCTGGACGAGCAGCAGAAGCCGCCACGCCAGGTTGCCGAGCCGCCGGAAGTGATCCTGATGGTTGGCGTGAACGGAACCGGAAAGACCACCACCAGCGGCAAGCTCGCCGCGCACTTTCGCGCGCAGGATAAATCTGTGCTGCTGTGCGCCGCCGACACCTTCCGCGCCGCCGCCATTGAGCAGCTTGAGGTCTGGAGCCAGCGCAGCGGCGTTGAACTCATCAAGTCGCGGCAGGGCGGCGACCCCTCCGCAGTGCTCTTTGACGCGCTTCAGGCGGCGAAGGCGCGCGGCGTCGATTATCTGATCGTAGACACTGCCGGACGCCTCCACACCAAAACCGGGTTGATGACGGAACTCGAGAAGATGCGCCGCATCACCCAGAAGTTTATTCCGGACGCGCCGCACGAAGTCCTGCTCTCTATCGACGCCACCACCGGCCAGAATGGACTCCAGCAGGCCCGCCTGTTTACCGAGGCCGCCGGAGTTACCGGCATCGCGCTCACCAAACTCGACGGTACAGCCAAGGGCGGAATCGTCGTCGCCATCGCCCGTGAGCTTCAGCTCCCCGTGCGCTACGTCGGAGTCGGCGAAAAAATCGACGACCTGCTCCCCTTCAACAGCGAAGCCTTCGTGAACTCGCTGCTCGAAGGCTAGAGCAGAGTGGAAGCTTGATAAGCTCGGAATATATATGAGTGCTCAGAAGACGCGCGTTCGGTTTGCTCCCTCTCCCACGGGATTGCTCCATGTGGGCAATGCGCGAACCGCGCTTTATAACTGGCTGTTTGCGCGGCATACCGGTGGGGAATTTCTGCTGCGGATTGAGGACACGGACCTGGACCGAAGTGAGGCGAAGCACGAGGCGCAGTTGATGGAAGACCTGCGCTGGCTGGGACTGGACTGGGACGAAGGGCCGGGAGTCGAGGGTCCGCACGCGCCCTATAGGCAATCGGAGCGGCTGGGGATTTATCGCGAGCATACGGAGCGGCTACTGCGCGAGGGAAAGGCGTACCGCTGCTTTTGCACCAATGAAGAACTGGAAGCGGAGCGCGCGCGGGCGGCGGCGGAGCATCGTCCGCAGGTGTATTCGGGGCGGTGCCGCAGTTTGAGCGCGGAGGAGTCGGCGGAGCGCGCGGCGCTGGGTGAGCCGTTCGCGGTGAGGCTCAGGATTCCCAACCATCCGCTGCGCTTTCACGACATGGTTCGTGGCGAGGTGGAGTTTGCGCAGGAGACGGTGAGCGATCCGATTCTGGTGCGGTCGTCGGGGATGCCGGTTTACAACTATGTGGTCACGGTGGACGACGCGCTGATGGAGATTACGCACGTGATCCGCGGCGATGATCACCTGTCGAATACTCCCAAGCAGGTGGCGATCTACGAGGCGTTTGGATGGAAGGCGCCGGAGTTCGCGCACCTTTCGACGATTCTGGGCAGCGACCGCGAGCGGCTGTCGAAGCGGCATGGGGCGACCTCGATTGCGAGCTTCCGCGAGATGGGGATTTTGCCGGAGGCTCTGGTGAATTACCTGGCGCTGCTGGGCTGGGGCGCGGAGGGCGGCACGCGCGAGACCTTTACGCAGGACGAGTTGACGCGCGAGTTCAAGCTGGAGCGGGTGACGGCTTCTCCGGCGGTGTTCGATTGGGCCAAGCTGCACTGGCTGAACCGGCACTCCATGAAGCAGGCGGAGCTATCGCGGCTGGCGGAGTTGGCATGGAGTTATTTCCAGAAAGCCGGATGGCTGCCGGAACAGGACAAGGTTTCCGCGGATGTTTTCGCATGGGTCGAATCATTGATCGCGGTTTTCCTGCCTTCGCTGGATCAGCTTGATCAATTGCCCGCGAAGTCCCGGTTTGTTTTCCAATTCGATCCCGAAGCGGCGCGGGCGGATGAAGAGAACGTTTCGGTTCTGGCGTCGGCTGTATCGGAAAAAGTGCTGGCGGCATTTGCGTCGCGGGTGGGCGGCGTTGAGAGCGGCGGCGTGACTCCGGAGCAGTTCAAGGCGTGGATGAACGAGATCAAGGCCGAGACAGGCGCGAAGGGCAAGGATCTTTTTCACCCGGTAAGAATTGCCCTGACGGGTGCGCACTCCGGACCGGAGTTTGACAAGCTGATTCCGGTGATCGAAAAGGGGAGCGGGCTGGATTTGCCGGTTCATGTGCCGAGTCTGCGCGAACGGGTGGAGCAGTTCCTGCGAGCATAATGCCTACGGTTGATTTCACCTTTGCGCACGATTGGTCGGCGGAGATTCTGCCGGAGCGTCCTTATAAGTTGCCGCGACGTATGTTCGTCTACCCGCGCTACGCGGAGGAGGTGGAGCGCGGCGCGATGGAGGTCATGGTTCAGCCGGCGAACGGCGAGGCTTTTCTGGGGACCTTCGCGCTGGGCTTTTCTGACCCTCTGGCTCCTTCGGGTTTGTGGAGCTGCCCTGACCCGCAGTGGCTCTGCGCTGTATCCGGCGGATACGCTTTTCTTGTGAATACGCTCAGGCCGGAGGAGTTCACGCAGGTGGAGTTTCGTCCGGTGCTGGAGGTCCGCGCGCTGCCTGAGCCGCGGCTATTGCTCTTTACCGGGCACTACGCGATCGTGGCCTGGGGGCCAAATGGCAAGGCCTGGGAGACGGCGCGGCTTTCATCCGAAGGCGTGCAGATTACGGGCGTCGAAGGCCGCTGGCTGCGCGGGGTCGGATGGGACATGATGAAGGACCGCGACGTTCCGTTCACCGTGGACCTGGAGACAGGCGAGCACACCTGCGAGGCCGGTTAACTGGCTTTTTTGCGGCGCTTCGGCTCGATGGCCTTCTTCAGGGTTTCGTCGATGCGTGTCTGCCAGCCCCTGCCCTTGGCCTTGAAGTGCGCGAGAACTTCGGGCGAGAGGCGCAGCGAAACCTGCTTTTTGACGGGAGCTTTTTGCGGGCCGCGGTGATTGGGGCGGGTGATGGTTGCCTGAGCCCAGTACGCTTCGACGGCCACATCGTCGTTGGTATCGTAGGGGCCGTCTTCGGGGTCGTAGGGGATCGGTTCATCCGATTCATAAGCCTTTCTGACGCGATCCCAGTCAGTCAAGCTCTGCGCGTTTTTTCTCATAAAGCTTCCTTTCCCGGCGTGACGCAATGCGGAAGGAAATCGCGCGAATCGCGCCGCCCCGATGTACATAAACAAAGGCGAGTATCATGCCCACTTCCTCGACCATTGCCAGATCCATTTGCCTCTCCTCGCCGCCTCGAAAAGAGGGGATTGTGATTTTCTCCGGATCATCAAGAACCCAACCAGCATCGGCGAAATCCAAATCATGCTTCGCAAGATTGATCTGTCGCTTCTTCTCGTCCCAAACGATCACTTATTTTATTGTAGCTACGATTAGATCGGCGTCAAGCGTCTTCCGGGGCAATCGAATAAAAGCTCAAAACGGAATCTCCCTGCTTGAGCGTTCGGTAGCGGCGTAGCTCGTTGTAGCTCTCGGCGAGGTCGAGCTTCTTCAGGTGTTCGGCGATGACGACGGCTCCGGGGGCGAGAAGGCTTTGGCATTCTCCGCCCAGGAGGCTCAATGTGGAGTTGTATTCGGCGGCATCGGCGTAGGGCGGATCGAGGAAGGCGAGGTTTACAACCCGTCCCGTTGCGGCCAGCCGCTTGAGGGCGCTGGCGGTGGAGCGGGCTTCGAGCGCGTAGCCTCCCCGAATGCCAAGTGAGGAGAGGTTGGCGCGGATAGCTCGCAGCGCTGGTTCGGCGCTTTCGACAAAGATGATTTCCTGCGCGCCGCGGCTGAGGGCTTCAATGCCGACGGCTCCGGAGCCGGCGTAAAGGTCGAGGAAGATGGAGCCGGGGACGTGCGGTGCGAGCACGTTGAAGAGCGTCTCGCGCAGGCGGTCGCTGGTGGGGCGGGTGTCGCGGCCTTTGGGAGCGGCGAGTGGGCGCGAGCGAAATTGTCCGGCGATGACCCGCATGCGCTCATCGTACCAAGCCTGCGCGCGAGGCCAGCCACTACAATAGTTGCAGCACCAAAGCAGGCGAGCGCTGGGGCAGGTGAGGACAGAGGCGATGCGAGCATGGTCATTCCCGCTGGGGCGGTGGTTTGGAGTGGACCTCCGCGTTCATATGTTTTTTCTGCTGCCGCTTGCCTATTGGCTATTGTCCGCCGGCGGAGTGAGCGAGTGGCGCAGTGTGGGACTGTGGCTCATCCTGCTGGCTGCGGTATTTGTGCGCGAAATTGCAAGGCTGCTTACGGCAACGTGGCACGGGCTGCATATTCGCAGTGTGCTGCTGCTGCCCATTGGCGGGCTGTTCTCCTATGCGGGGCCGGAGAGCGCGGAACACGCGGTTGAGCCCAAGGTGCAAAGGTCGCTGGCACTGGCGGGGCCGCTGGCCAGCCTGGGGTTCGCGGGAATTGTGGCGGCGTTGATGGCTGGTTCGGCTCCGGCCGTGTCGCTCATTGCGCGCCCGTTGATTACGCCGGCTCATATCATGCGCTCGATTGTCTGGTTGAGCGCGATTCTGGGTGTGCTGCATTTTGTGCCCGCGTATCCGCTGGATGCGGGCCGGGTGCTGCGCGGCAGCTTTGCGCGGTCGCGCGGCGCGGCCCAGGCCACCAAAACCGCTTCGGGCATGGGTCAGGCGATTGGCGTGCTGGCCATGATTGCCGGCCTGGCGCTGGTGGCGCTGCCGAACAACGGCGGCGCGGCAGGCATTGGTCCGTGGCTGATTCTGGGCGGATTTTTTGTGTTTATCGGCGCGCAGCTTGAAGATCAGGGCGTGGTCTTTCAGTCGGTGGTGGAGACGGTGCGGATGCGGGACGTGATGCTGACGGAGTTCTCTACGATGTCGCCATCGGACACGCTGGCGGACGCGCTCTATAAAGCCATTCACAGCTTGCAGGACGAGTTTCCGGTGGTGCGCGGCGCGAACCTCGTGGGCGTGGTGTCGCGACAGGGAATTTTGCAGGCGCTGCGCAGCGACGGCAATGGTTACGTTCAAGGCATCATGTCGCGGACTTTTCAGGTGGCGGAGCCGGAGGACTCGCTGGGGTTGATGATCCGGCGCATCGCGGGCGGCCGCATGTCTCTCATTCCGATTGCCGAGCGCGGGCGCATTGTGGGCATTGTGACGTGGCAGAACCTGAGCAGCAGCATGGGGCTGCTGGCCGAGCATCGCCGCTTTGAGCGCGAAGGCTGACGCTGGAGATGGTGGGGCACGGAAGTTTCAAAGTGGAGCCGCTTGCGCGACTGGACTCAGAGCCGCTGGCGCCGGGGCTTTATCTGGTTGCCACTCCAATTGGAAACCTTGAAGACATTACGCTGCGCGCGCTGCGGGTGCTCAAGTCCGTGGACCGCATTGCCTGCGAAGACACGCGCCAGACACAAAAGCTGCTGAATCATTTCGGCATCCTGACGCCCACGCTCAGCGTGCATGAGCACAACGAGGCGGCGCGGTCAGCGGAGCTGGTTGCCGAGCTTCGTGCGGGAAGACGCATCGCGGTTGTGTCGGACGCGGGGGTGCCGGGAATTTCTGATCCTGGAACGCTGCTGGTGAAGGCCGCGATTGAGGCGGGTGTGCCGGTGGTGCCGGTGCCGGGAGCGAACGCCGCGCTGAGCGCGCTGGCGGCTTCGGGAATGGAGACGGAACCATTTCTTTTTCTGGGATTTTTGCCGTCGAAGGCGGGAGCGCGGCTGACCTGCCTGGAAGAGCTTCGCGCGCGGTTCTCTGCGCGTGTCACGCTGGTCATCTACGAGGCTCCTCACCGGATTGTGGAAACACTGGCGGATGTGGAGCGCGTGTGGGGCGCGGAGTGCCGCGTTGTGCTGGCGCGCGAGCTGACCAAGCTGCATGAGGAATTTTTGCGCGGGACGGCGAGCGAGGTTCGGACGAAGCTTGCCGAGCGGGACCGAGTGCGCGGCGAAATGGTGTTGCTGGTGGAGGCGGGTCCGCGCGCCGTCAATTCCGCTGTGGAAGCGAACCTGCGTGATCGTTTAGACGAGCTTGCAAAGGTCGATGGGCTGAGCGAAATGGAGGCGTTGAAGCGAGTCGCCCGCGAGCGCGGCGTTTCCAAGAGTGAGTTGTACCGGGAAATGCAGAGAAGCAAGGGGAGAGGGGAAAGGGGAAAGGGGAAGGACTAGGCTTTTACCCTTTACACTTTTTTCGCAATGGCAATTCTTGGGATTTCCTGAAGGTCGTTCATGAATTCCACTTCACCCCAGTCAGCCAGTAGTGCGGCGATGGCGTCGCGCTGGCCGTGGCCAATTTCGATCAGCAGCCAGCCTTGTGGTTCAAGCCCCTGCCAGGCCTGCGGGATGAGGCGGCGATAAACTTCCAGACCGGATGGACCGGCGTAGAGCGCGGAGTGCGGCTCGTACTCGCGGACTTGTTCTTCAAGCACTTCATCGTCGGGAACATAGGGCGGGTTGGAAACGATGGCGTCGAAGGATTGTTCCGCCACGGCGTCGAGCAGGTCCGATTCAAGGAAGCGGATGCGGTTTTCCACGTTGTGTCGCTCGGCGTTTTTCTGTGCAACTTTTAGCGCGAGCAGGGATGAGTCGAGCGCGGTGATGACTGCGTGCGGCAGCGCGTGAGCGAGCGCTATGGCGATGGCTCCGCTGCCGGTGCCTATGTCGGCGATGCGGAGCAGCGCATCGTGCGGAAGGCGCTGAAGCGCGGCTTCGATGAGGTGCTCGGTTTCGGGGCGGGGAATCAGCACGTCCGGCGTGACGTGAAGCGGGAGGCCGTAAAATTCCTGCTCGCCGAGGATGTACTGGATGGGCTCATGCTGAGCACGGCGGGCGAGGAATTGGTCGAAACGGGATTGCTGCTCCGGCACGAGTTCGTCGTCGGGGTGGGTGAGGAGAAACGCGCGGTCTTTGCCGGTCGCGTGGCGCAGGAGCAACTGCGCATCGAGCTGGGCGGTGCTCAGGTGCTGCAGCCGCGCGGCCCCGTGGGACAGAGCGGATTGGTAGGTCATGGCTGGGGTCTTTTCCGTCAAGCGATCATTGTACAAACGCGCGCTTCAAAAATTCAGCGTCAGCCCGGCGGTGTAGGCGCGGGGCGGCACGAAATGCGTTCCGCTGAAGGTGGAGAGGAAGTTATACAGCGCAACTTTGTTGGTCAAGTTTGTGACGGAAAAAGTCGCGTTGGTTTTGAAGCGGTCGGCGTGGAAGAGATTGTCCCAGCCGCTGGACATGTCGAACAGGTTGCGCGCCGCGATGCGCGGCGGGTTGCGGTCGTCGTCCTCGGTTCCGGGCGCGGGAATTTTGAGCAGCGGCGAAGAGAGGCCCCCGGGGGTGCAGCTTGTCAGCGGTTGGCTGAAGGTCGCGCGGACGCCGTCGCAGGACAATTGAATTTGCGCCTGCTGGTCGGGCGTGAGGTAGGTGAGGCTGACGGGGGTGATCGTGTCGGTTGCAAAGGGCGCGTTGCCGGCGACCATGCCGCTGTCGTAGCGCCAGGTGAATCCGTACCACGGGCCGTTGGGCCGGGGCTGGTAATTCAAGTTGGTGGTCTGCTCAAAGTCCTGGTCGTGGTCGATGCGGAAGGGCTCATAGGAAGTGAGTCCGGTGGGATTGTTGAAGAGAATGCCTCCTGACTCCGGACCGAAGAAACGCGAACGCGAGTGCCCCATGACGGAGTATGCCGTCAGGCCGTGATAGAGCGGCATGGTCACGCGCAGGTCAAAGCCGTCAATTTTGGATTTGCGCCACTGAATCGGAAACGTGAGCGGTGTGTTGAGCAGGACATCGAAGTCGTAGTCGCCCTTGGTTTCCTTCCAGAAATATTCGCCATCCACGATAAGGTGTTTCGAGATGGACTGCTCAAAGCCCGCGTCGTACTGGTTGCGTGTGGCGGAATGCAGCGGGTCGGTGGAGGCTCCGAGATTTTGCGCAAGTCCGCCGCTTCCGGTGGAACTGGAGAGGATGAGGTTTTCGTTATACGGCGTGGGCATCAGGCGCGAGTAGCCGACGCGCAGCACGGTTTTGGTTTTGGCGATGCTGTAGGTCACGCCCGCGCGCGGTTGCAACATGGCCTTGTGGGTGAGGCCGTTGTAGTTGTCGCCTCGGACTCCGGCCATGATCTTCCAGTTCCTCAGCGAAATCTGGTCCTGCGCGTAGATGCTTTCTTCTTTAATGTCAGTGCGGCCGTGGAAGTGAAACATCGCGCCCCCGCGGGTGAGGTCATAGGGCAGCAGGCCGGGCTGGAAGTTGGGGTTTGGATCGTATCCGGCATTGGCGCATTGCGATGTTTGCGCAACGCCGGGCGCGACAACGGGGCTGCCCGCCGCATCGACGCACAGGGCATTATAGGTTGGACTGGTGATGCCGACGCCGAAGTTTTCTGTCAGGAATGTGTGGTTGATATCGGCCCCGACCTTCGCGTTGTGGATGCCTTTGGAGAAGCTGTAATCCACCTTGAAGCCGAGATTGCGGAGGCTGCGGCCCTGAGAAAGCGTGGCCGGAGTATCGGCAAAGATATCGCGGCTGGGATAGTAGTGGGCGTTGTCCTGGCGCAGGTAGGGATTCACTTCCAGCACGCCGGTCTGGCCGATGATCCGCGTCCAGAAAGGCGCAACGTTGTAGCTGAAGATTTGCGCGCGCTGGTCCTGCCCGGCGAGCTGTTGGTCATACTGGTTGGGCACCTGATACCAGGACCGCGAGGTGGTCAGGTTGAGGTGATAGCTGTCGATTGGGTTGGGTGCGAAATCGACGCGGTCAAAGAGCGACTCATTGTTGCCGTGGTCATGCAGGGGAACGAATTCGGGGGAATCGAGAAAGCGCCCGCTGTTGTTGATGTCTCCGGTAAAGAAGTTGCCGGCACGCGCGCTGCCGACGGAGAACGAGGCGTTGACGTTTGTTGTTCCAAAGCTGCCGTAGGTGGTCTGCACGTTGCCGGTGGCTTTGGCGCCGAGTCCGGACTTGGTGGTGGTCTTGGCGACCAGCGAGGCCTTGTCTCCATACTCCGGCGGAATGACGCCTTCAATCACCTGCATGGACTGGATGGCATTCATCGAAATCTGGTTGGAGAAGGTCTTGCTCTGCTGATCGCTGATGGGCTGGCCGTCGATGGAGTAGGTGGTGTCCGAGTGTTCGCCGAGCGGGTGGAACATTCCGTTGGAATCGGCGGTGACGCCGGGGCTGGCGAGGGTAATGGCGGAGGCGACTCCGGTGGAACTGCTGATGAGCGGAAGCTTGCTGGTGAGACTGGTCCCGATATCGGTTGTGTTCACGACGGCCTTCTGTAGCTCGTCGTTGGTGTTGGTGGTCACCGTTACCGTCTGGGTTGCCGTGGCGATGGCAAGTGCGATTGTTTCCGAAATGGCGGCGGGCGATTGAACTGCGAGGGTCTGGACGTTGGGTTGGAAGCCCGACTGATGCACCGTGAGCGTGTAGTTACCGTAGGGCAGGTTGGCGAAGCGGAACGAGCCGCTGGCGTCGGCGGCGGCGGTGCGATTGACTCCCGCCGTCGAATGCAGACTGACGGAAGCACCGGGAATCACGGCTCCAGAGGAATCGGTAACGGAGCCGGTGATGAGACCGGTTACCGGCTGGGCGTGAGTGGGCTGCTGCGCGCAAATGAATACGGCAAAGAAAACGAGCGCGCCGAAGCGTCGCAATGCATGCATGGCGGAAAACTCCTGATCGGTTGAGCGGGCCTTGGGTTGGAAACGAAGCGGGGTTACACCCAGGCGGGCGGCGCGCGATCAGAGAGAGTCGAGATACGGATTCTTGCGGGGTTTTTGGGAGCGCGCACGACCACCGGCTCCGGTGCGGCGTGCAGGGTAATCTGCACCGGGACCGCAACGGCGGGAGCGGCGGTATGGATGGAGGAGCAAATCTGACAGCGTCCGGACTCCCGCTCGGCGGCGGTGTGGGAATGCGCCAGACGCAGCGTGGCGGCGAACAGCACCATGCAGGCGCAGAGAATGGCCAGAGCCGCAATTCCGCGTGAACGGCGTTGCGCACACGTTGTCGCCTCGCCCGCTGCGCGGAATCTTTGCCGTTCTGCCATACTTTCCTTGCTTTGCCGCACCTTATGTTTAGGATAGCAGCCGAGACGCCCGGTGTTCTTCGACGTCTATGTATACAGATGGTGAGACGCACAATGAGACGATTTTGTATCAGCGCCGCCGCATTTCTTTTTCTGCTGGCCGTGCTGCCGCTGGCCCGTGCGCAGGCCGGGGGCGAACGCCTGATCATGAAAGATGGCAGCTACCAGATCATTACCAAATATCAGGTCAAAGGCGACCGCGTGCGGTTTTTCAGCAAAGAACGCGAAGATTGGGAAGAGATTCCCAAGAGCATGGTGGACTGGAAAGCCACGGCACAATGGAACCTGGATCACGGGCCGGAACAAAGAGGGCAGGTCACGGTCATGAATCCAAACGACCCGGGGCAGGTGGAGGCGGCGAAGATCGACGCTGAGGAACGCGCGGCGCGGGAGGCGGAGTTACAGCGCATGCCCTTTGTAATGCCGGGGCTACGGCTGCCCAATGAGAGCGGCGTGTGGGTGCTGGATACTTTCAACGGTCAGCCTGAGCTGGCGCACATGACCCAGGCAAACGGCGACCTGAATCGCGCCTACCAGCACAGCGTGCTGCCGTATGAGGCCGGATCGAAGCGGGGCTCGCGCG
>Ga0134126_10009195_pt1 | contig 12453 bp, 10 predicted proteins | sample KB31752_FD_96881 | JGI IMG/M metagenome (GOLD analysis project Ga0134126, IMG submission 96881) | Terrestrial soil microbial communities with excess Nitrogen fertilizer from Kellogg Biological Station, Michigan, USA - KB3-175-2 | ecosystem: Environmental > Terrestrial > Soil > Unclassified ...
AATAACATCCATACAGCAGCAGACCTTTGTAAAGTGCCCGAAAGCTGGGTTCGTAAAACCATGTCGGTAGTAGGGCTTCGTATAGTAAGAGAGTTGAAAGGCCACTCTTGCCTGGAAGTAGAAGATATAAAATCGCGGAAGAAAGGGCTTTGTACATCACGCCAGTTCGGCAGGCCAGTAAAAACATTTGAAGAATTAAGAGAAGTAGTAACCAGCTACACCACACGCCTCTGCGAAAAGTTGCGTAAAGAACATGCCGCCTGCCGCATGATAACAGTGTCAATTATGACCAACAGACATAGTACTGCCACTCCACACTTTTATGCTTCCAAAACAGTTACATTACCAGTAGCAGGCAACTCCCCTATAGAGCTGGTAAAGCCAGCGCTACAAGCGTTAAAGGAAATTTATTGCGAAGGCCACCTCTACAACAAAGCAGGTATATACGCAGCAGGTATTACAGACGAAAGCGAAGTACAGGGCAATATTTTCGACACTGTAGAAAACCGCGAAAAGCGTATAGAAATAACACAGGCATTAGACAAGCTTAACTTACGACATGGCAGAGGAACAGTATTTTTAGCCAGCGAAGGCAAACGAACCTGGAGCATGAAACGCAACTTCCTTTCAAAAAACTATACTACCAGATGGAATGATTTAATAGAAGTAAAAATAGGGTAGGGTTATAACTCCTTACCCTTCTTTCAGAAACTTTATAGTAGTAACTAAATCTTCTCATAAGCAGGATAGTCCACATATCCTTCACCTCCCGGAGTATAGAACAAGTTCATTTTTAGTTCTGTATTCAGTGGTAAATTGTTTTGCAAACGTTCTGCAAAATCAGGGTTACTTATAAATGGCCTTCCAAAAGAAATAAGGTCAGCCTTGCCAGCTACTATATCTTGTTCAGCTTTGTCTTTGTTGTAATCACCATTAAGTATAATAGTCTGATTAAATGCTTTTCTTATTTTTCCCTTAATTATATTGGCTGTTTCCGGTACACTACCTATGTGTATGTATGCTATACCAATCTTGTTTAACTCAGTGGCAAGATATTCATAAGTATCATCTATAGCCTCGTAAAGCGCCATATCACCATTTGTTCCGTATGGTGATATACGTATGCCTACCTTATCTTTACCAATAGCCTCTGCTATGCCAGCTACTACTTCTACTACAAAACGAGACCTGTTTTCTATGCTGCCACCATATTCATCCGTCCTCTGGTTAGTATGCGGGTTAAGAAATTGTTCAAGCAGGTAGCCATTGGCTCCATGTAATTCTACACCATCTATTCCCGCATTTATTACTATATTCTTTGCAGAGTCTATAAACTCTTGCTTAGTATGCTGCACTTCTTCGGTGTTCATTGCTATAGGTACTATGTATTCTTCCTTCCCTTCCTTATCAGTAAAAATCTGTCCTGCAGCTTTAATGGCAGAAGGCGCTACAAGTTGAGCTCCTGCTGGCAAGTTTACAGGGTGTCCTATACGCCCCGTATGCATAAGTTGTACAAATATTTTTCCTCCCTTCTGATGCACGGCATTCGCTACCAGCTCCCAGCCCTGTGCCTGTTCCCTGCTGTATGCACCAGGTATACGCTGGTAGCCAAGCCCATTAGCAGAAGGAGAAGTACCTTCTGTAATAATAAGTCCTGCGCCTGCCCTTTGTCCGTAATATTGAGCTATCAGTTCATTAGGACTATTATTAGTTACAGCCCTCGATCTTGTCATAGGAGCCATTACTATCCTGTTCTTCAGTTCAATGTTTCCAAGTTTGTATGGTTCAAAAAGTTTCATATTAATTTTGATTTAAATTCACGCAACTATTGTTTTTTAACAAGTTTATAGTAAATTTTACCTTTCTAGCACAAATAATTTTTATTCTATAATATAGAATGAAGGCCATAAGTATTATTATGCCTTCATTCTAAACCACAATCTTACTATTTAGCCAAAACCAGTTTCTGTGTAGTTAAGCTCTTGCCTGCTTTTACCTGAATAATATATAAGCCAGAAGTAAGATAGCTTAAATCCAACTCGGTATGAGCATTAATTACAGTTCCCTGATCGGAATTATAAACCTCCTTTCCCAAAGCATCTGTAACAACTATGCCCACGTCTTCAGGCTGGCCATAGTTAAAATCAACATATACTATACCAGTAGATGGGTTGGGATAAATAGCTACCTGAACTCCCCTAGCTTTGGCATTATTACTATTATTATTTAACAAAATGGAGTCCAAAGGCATTACTGCAAGTCTGTTACTATAAGTTGGAAGGCTGGATACAGGATTTTGTTTATCAGCTCCAGTACAGAAGTTATTACTTGCTATAGTAGCTTTAAAATAACCCCCATTGCTTACTACAAATCCTGTTTGGGTACCATTCGTTCCAGGTAATAGCTTTATCTGTTCTTCGGCAATAAAAGTAGAATATCCCCCGCTTTCAACCCAAAATTCATTTCCTCCCGTAGTTAGCTGCTTTTGCGCTCCTTCCATTAAAAAATTACCACTGTTGCTATTGCTATTGCTCACTTGTGTAGCAGTTAAAGTAACCACTTGCGGTTGTGTGGGTATGGAGGAAGGAATAATTTCCATAGCATATGGATCAACATAATAATCTACTATCATAGGATTATAATCATCAGATGGGAGTGTTATAATATGACTTCCTTTGTATGATTTGTTATTTGTATAATGTATATCATCAAAAACAATAGCTATATACCTGTATAAAGTAGTGCTGCAGCTTTGTATGGAAGGAACGAAGATGTTTAAAGGGTAAGATTCTGATGCATATATAATCTGGGCTCTTCCTACAGGATCACTATAATTTATACCAGAGGGATTAGATACAGCTGTAAGGTAAGCTTGTGCAACTGGTTCAACTCCACTAGGAATACTTCCATATACACAGGTAACAGTATAATTACCGGAAAATATCCCCCCTGGATATGGAGGAGTTTGAGACTCATTGAATGTATAGTTAAAAGTTACGTGAGCATCATAAAATGCAAAGATGGGACTATAACTATCATTCTCATCATCAATAACAGCCTTTACAGAAGTGTATGTTTTACCCTTTAAACCGCTCGGTACTGTAACTGAAGCAGAGGCTGTTGCTTCTCCAGTACAGGCATTAGAATTTAAAGTGGTATAACCTAAGTCCACAGTAACTTTTCCTGCAGAAATTTCATCAGCAGAATTACCATCCTCTAAATAAAAATTAACGTCGACACTATTAGGCATTAAACATGAACCACCCCCATCGTCTCCTGCTATTTGAATATCAAGGTCAACATAAAATTGTTCCCCTGAAAATATTACAGCGCCTTCTCCAGCCTGTTGACTTTTATTATCGGTATCAAGACTTATGCCAGTTATAGTTAAGCTAGTATAATCGTAATCCTGACCTAACCCTTTGGTAGCAATAGCTATTAAAAGGAATAAAATATATAAATACGTTCTCATATATGGTGTATCTATATTATTTAGATTGCAGTTGCTTCACTTCATAGCTTAAAGACTCTACCTGTTTGCTTAGCTTGTCATTTTCTTTCTTCATTTCAATCATATATAATGTCAGCTCCTCAATTTTCTGTAATAACTTGGCATCTATTTGCGCTACATTAATACCCTTTTCAGATACTTCCTTTGCGGATGGAATTTCTGGTAAGTGGTGGTTGTTTTTTATAAAACTTTCCAGTTCTGCAAGCGGCGTTAATTTGTAGTTCTTGTCAAATACAAAGTCTGCCCAGTAATTTCCTGTGGCATCATTTTTTAAAGCAATGGTTACACCTTCAGTTATAATACCGTTTTCTGCATATATGCTGTAGTTGCCAGGGAAAGCGGTTTTAGCACTGGCAAAATCAGTCACATTTCCTACAATTAAGGCATTGGAGATATTGGCATTTCCATTTACTGCCAGTTGTAAAGAAGTTACCTTAGTACCGGCATTGCTTGGTAAGCTTGGAACTGATGTTTGATTGATGGCAAGAGTGCTTGTTGGTATAAAAACATTACCATTAAAGTTTGTAGTACCATTTACAGCAAGAGCATTAGTAAATCCATTATTTCCTACGGTAACAGAACTACTAGTATTTATACTTGTACTGGGTGAACTCCCTAATCCTAAACCTACATGGTTACTTGTACTTATATAAAAAGGGGTACTTATTGTTTGCCCATTCCAGATATAAAAATCCTTTGTGGCTGAAGAGCCATTTTCATTAGCACCCATTGCCCATAAATATGAAAAAGTATTATTAGAATATTGACTAAATGTAATCTGACTTTTAGGCACAGGATTTGTTGAGCATAAATTTAATCCCCACTGATCGCTGCCCCTGATGTCTAATAAAGTGGACGGAGTTGTTGTTGTACCTATTCCAATTTTAGAAAAAGTGCTTGGGTTTAAAAAAGTAGCAGAGCTAAAATTACAGGCCCCACTAACACTAAGACTTCCTAAAAAGGAACCATTACCATTATTATCCACACTAAAAAGAGGATTATTATTACCATAAGTATTGTTAATGACCGATATACCATATATTGTATTAGTTGGTATATTCTCATAATTATTCCAAGCTGTAGTAGCAAGGCTTGTTTGGACATAATTGGTTGTACTGCCTGGGTAATACATTGTAAAAAGACCTGCAGCCCCATAATATCCATATACGTTTGTTTGCACTTCGAATAATTGAGGGGTTACAGTACTGGATAAGTTAGGAGTATATGGACCAGGAGCTGTTATTCCTGGGCTACCTACCTGTACCCAGGAACTTGTAGACTCAACACCATTGGAGTATGTCCATTGAGATTGGGTAAATCCTTTGTGAATAATTAAAAGTGTCACAAAAGTAGCTGCGAATAGTTTGATTCTTTTCATAAGATTTTTATTTAGTTAAAAACATATATTATAAAAGAACAACTTATCCTTATTTTAGTCAATTGAACTGCAAGAAAATTTTCCACAAGCAGGTAATTTTCTTAGATAAAATACATTATTTAATCTATATTAAAATATCTTTTATATAAATGGGTATACTCTATACACATATGCATATTAGTGGTATAAAAATTTTTATGGTATAAAACAGAGAGTGAATTAAAAATTGCTTTCACACACAATTAGCCGTAATTTTAAAGAATAGTACAAAAAAATCTTTATTCAATATAATCACTATTATCGATGAAAAGCTACTTATTGGCATTTGGACTTTTGCTTGGCGGTTTAATGCTTCATGCACAAACACCTTGGCTGCACGTAACGGGAAACAAAATTTTGGACCCTAATGGGAATGTAGTTATCCTTCGAGGGGTTGATATTAAAGACTTGTCAACCCAGGCAGGCGATCCGCTTGGAGTAACCGGGTTAATTGATAAAATTACTAATAAAAATGACCCTGCTTCGCACTCGCCGGGCTGGTACCCCAAAATAATACGTTTTGCTATTAATCCTGGCATATCTAATTTTGAGAGCTATTATACCTCTACGCTTAAGCCCGCGGTAGATACAGCTACAGCAAAAGGAGTATATGTAATTATTGATAATCACTTTGTATCAGCTATAGAGTCAAATATGACCTACTCGCTGCAGTTCTGGGCAGCTATAGCTCCTAAATTCAGACATTACCCCAATGTTATTTTCGAATTGTTTAATGAGCCAGACGATGAAGTTAGCGGAAACTGTGCAATACCATGGGCTACCTTTAAACCCTATATGCAGCATCTTATTGACACTGTACGGGCTTATGCTCCCCATAACCTTATTTTTGCAGGCAGCCCATGCTGGGATCAGCAGGTGCAAGGTTCTGCAAGCAGCCCTTTTACGGGAGGCAACATTGTTTATGTAGCCCATATTTATCCGGAACATTTTGCAAATGCAGGCATTGTAAAAAATGTGGAGACCGCCGCAGCTAAGAACCCAATTATTATGACAGAGTGGGGTTGGGACAGCACTAGTGCAATTAAAACGGGTAATCCTACAGTTTATGGTTTCGAATCTACATACGGTGTACCCATTATACACTGGGCAGACAGTCTTGGTTTAAGTTGGACTGCCTGGTGTGCTGACGATAGCTGGCAGCCGGTGATGTTTAATACAAGCTGGGTGCTTAAAACGAATCCCGGAGATATGGGCGGTTTTGTAAAAGATACCTTGTACCAGAAAAGAAATAAAAACCAGCCAGCTAATGTTAACTGTGCCTCTCCTTATTTAGGGCTAACACAATCAATCTGTGGGCTTGATTCTCTTGTGCTGCAATCCGAAGTACCAAACACAGGCGTAAAGTTTGAATGGTATAAAAATGACACGCTAATAAGTGGCGCCGTTGATAGTTTTTTGATAGTAAAGCAAACAGGAAATTATAAAGTAGTAGTAACCGTAAACGATACAAATGCTTGTGTAATGAGTGACAGCGTAGTTATTAAAGGGACTATGCCATCCATATATCTTGGCCCTGATAAAATAGTAACTGATAGCATTACACTAGTAGCAGACAGTTCTTTCTTTCCATTTACATACCAGTGGTATCAGAATGGAACATTACTTCCTAATGCCACCAGCTATTCATTGAAGATTATGGACACTTGTAAAAGCTCTTATTCTGTTACAGCATCTTATCCCGGCTGTGGTTCGTCATCTGCTACCTTTAACTTGTTATGCCTAAGACAGCCATTTTTAGGACATCCTATTTCTATACCAGGAGTTATACAAGCTGAGTTTTATGATATACAAAATGACCCTTATGATTATATTACCTACTATGATACAGATGCTGGTAATAATGGAGGAGCTTTCCGTAATGACAATGTAGATATAGAGACATCTCAAGATACCAGTAAGCTTGGCAAAACCACTTATGGAAATTTTGATATAGGCTGGACAGTAGCTGGAGAATGGTTACAATATACTATAAAAGTACAACAGGCTGCATACTATACCCTAGCGTTCCGCGTTGCTTCATATCCAGGTGGAGGACAGCTTGAATTAAAAATAAATGGAACAAATCCGGGTTATACTACAAACGGTACAAATGGTACAAATATTTCAGGAGTAATAACGGTACCAGCTACGGGCACTTCTACGAACCCATGGCAGACATGGGTTACTATTACCGCTAGCAGTCCGGTATATCTTACTCCGTCTGATACAGTACTTGAGCTTTATACTATAGCTGGTAACTACAACATAAATTATATTGATATTGAACTGGCGCCACCTACAGGTATTACAACAGCAAGCAGCAATGCTGCAAATCTGAGCATATACCCTAACCCTGTAAGCGATGTGTTGAACATCTCTGGTGATGGCGGCCCATGGCAGTTGATGAATGTACTTGGAGAGCCTGTGTTGCAAGGGAAAGGCAACCAGGTAAATGTGCAAGGCCTTACTGCCGGTCAGTACATTCTAAATGTAAGTGGCGGTTTCTATAAGATAGTAAAATGGTAATATTTTAGTAAACACGGATTAGAGTTAAAAAAGCCTTCCAACTAGGAAGGCTTTTTTGTTGCAGTTATTCTGCCCATCCTCTCTCTATAGATCAGAAAAATATTTTTATTTTTTAAAATTCTTTTTTAAAGATTCAATACTAATTCCTTTTCCTCTGTGTAGCATTCGATGGCAATTAGAACACACCAAAGCTAAATCTTTTAATCTAGTTGGCTCACCAGGTATTATTTTTGAAATAGGTTTAATATGATGACACTCAATAAATCCTTTACCTAAAATTCCATATTTTAGAAAAAAATCGAATTCACAAACTTCACATTCTAATTTTCCTTTCTGCTTTAAAGTATTAAGTTTTTTGGTAGTAGTAATTTTAATAGCTCTTTCTCTTTTTGTATGAATGTAATAGAATAATTCACCTTCAAATACCTCTATCTCTTCATCATTAAATTCAGGAGTTTCAGCTGTAATTTCAATTTCTGGATTTTCTATAAATTTAATGATATTTAAAGTTCTCTCTCTAAGTTCATCTTTATTGTCAGCATATTTTTCCCATAAAACTTTTTCAAGTTTATTTCCTTTCTGTAAACCTTTCCCTTTATATTCAGGATCAACACGTTTGAAATTGTGTAATTTCATCGCAACCCCTTTAGGATTTCTAAAGGTTTCTTCTCTTTGTTTATGGTATGGAAGATTATTAAGAATTTTGCTTAATTTAATAATCTCAGGAGACTTACTATTGAATCCTTTACCTTTAAGCTCAAAATATAGATTTAGAGCAAGTATATGCTCATCTGTATTCCAATCAGGATTGTTCATATATGTTCTAATAATATTTTATATTATTCTTACCCCGCCCAGCCTTCTCTGTCTAGGCTGCGGTATTGTATGGCTTCTGCCAGGTGTTCGGTTTTTATTTCTTCACTACCTGCAAGGTCTGCAATAGTGCGCGACACTTTTAGTATGCGGTCATAAGCTCGGGCAGAAAGCCCTAAACGCTCCATCGCTGTTTTAAGTAGTTTCTTACCAGCTTCATTCACCTCGCAAATTTCTTTTACCATCTGCGGAGGCATCATGGCATTTGAGTATATAGGGTTTACACCATCACCTTTTACAGTCTCAAAACGTTTACTCTGCACCTCACGGGCTTTTATAACACGCTCACGTATCTGTGTGCTGGTCTCTGTTTTACGGTTGGCCGTCATCTCGTCAAATGAGACAGGTGTTACTTCTATATGAAGATCGATACGGTCGAGTAGAGGACCGCTTATTTTATTCAGGTAACGCTGCACCACCCCAGGCCCACATACGCATTCCTTTTCCGGGTGATTGTAATATCCGCAAGGGCAGGGGTTCATGCTGGCAATAAGCATAAAGTTAGATGGAAACTCAATAGAAACTTTCGCCCGTGCAATAGTAACTCTACGTTCCTCGAGCGGCTGGCGCATTACTTCCAGCACACTGCGTTTAAATTCCGGAAGCTCATCCAGAAATAATACTCCGTTATGAGCTAATGATATTTCTCCCGGTTGAGGAAATCCACCGCCACCTACTAATGCAACATCGCTAATAGTATGGTGAGGAGACCTATATGGCCTGGTAGAGATAAGTGAACCCGCCGTACCAATTTTACCTGCTACAGAATGTATTTTAGTAGTTTCTAAGGCCTCGTGTAATGTAAGCGGAGGAAGTATGGAAGGCAGCCTTTTAGCAAGCATAGTTTTACCTGCTCCCGGTGGGCCAACCATTATTACGTTATGTCCCCCTGCTGCCGCTATTTCCAGGGCTCTCTTTATATTCTCCTGACCTTGTACATTGGCAAAGTCAGCATCATAATAGTTAGCAACATTAAAGAATACGTCGCGGGTATCTACTTTTACCGGTTCCTTTTTTATTTTCCCTTCCAGAAAATCTATAGCTTCCTGCAAAGTGCTTACGCCTATTATGTCCAGGTTGTTTACTATTGCCCCTTCATTCTCATTCTCTACTGGTAACATAAAACCTTTAAAGCCCTGCTTTCGTGCCTCTATGGCTATAGGTAATGCTCCTTTTATAGGACGTATAGTTCCGTCAAGGGCAAGCTCTCCCATAATAACGAATTTATCCAGCAAGTCTGTTTCTAACTGGTCGGTAGCTTGTAATATGGCAAGGGCAATGGGTAAGTCGTAAGCAGAACCTTCTTTGCGAATATCTGCCGGAGCCAGGTTTACTACTACCTTTTCTCTAGGCATGCGGTAACCTAAATGCTTAATAGCGGTCTCCACCCGATGCTGACTCTCCTTTACAGCAGAGTCGGGCAGCCCTACCACCCAAAATGAAGTACCCTGACCGACATTTACTTCAATAGTAATAGTAAAAGCATCTACTCCGTGAACTGTACTGCCAAATGTTTTAGCTATCATATCAAAATATTACTATTAACTGTTTATTGATCGTTTACCGTTTACATAAGGCTTGATATTTTTCTCAAGCAACTCCACCACCTTTTTAATCCGCTCTGCTCTGCCTTCAGGTTTCTTTACTGCATTTATCTGGTAAACATAGGTGAATTTGTTAGATGGGCTCAGGGAATCAAAATATTCCCTTGCTTTTTTATTTTTCTTCAAAGCCTTTGCGAAATCTTCCGGCAGTTCTGTTTCACCTTTCATGCTGTAAGCTTTACCCCACTGCCCGTTCTGCTTGGCATGTTCAATTTTGGCCATACCTTCCGGAAGCATCTTACCCTCAGCAATCATTTTCTCCGCCTTCTTTGTATTTACCAGCGACCATATACTGCTTGGCTTGCGTTCTGTGAAACGAATGGTATATTGCTCCTCGTCTATACTTTTTCGTACACCGTCAATCCAGCCAAAGCAGAGGGCTTCCTCTACAGACTCTTCCCAAGTAATACTTTCTTTACCCGTGCTCGTCTTATAGTAGACCAGGTAAATTTCTGTGGCTTTCTTATAGTTCTTCTCTAACCACTTGCGCCACTCTTTCCGATTCTTGGCAAATATTTTCTCCATAGCAATAGGAGCAAGGCTTATTTTTCAGCCAGCATTTTTTCTATTAGCAATATCAGTATATGAATTACTTTTATATGCACCTCCTGCACGCGGTCGGCATAGCCATTATGAGGCACATTAATAAGCACATCCGTAAGCGGAGCAAGCTTTCCGCCACCCTTACCAGTAAGACCTATTACTTTTATTCCCTTCTGCTTTGCTTCCTCTGCTGCCTTAATTACATTCTCAGAATTACCGCTGGTAGTAATTCCCAACAATACGTCACCTTTATTACCCACACCCTTTACAAATCTACTGAATACATGAGCGTATCCATAGTCGTTGGCAGTGCATGTTATATAACCAGGGTCAGATATGGAAATGGCTGCAATAGGTTCACGATTGTCTCTGTATCTTCCGGTAAGCTCTTCGGCAAAGTGCATGGCATCACAAGAGGAGCCACCATTTCCACAGGAAATAATCTTACCTCCCTTTTTTAAAGAATCTACTATTAAATGAGCAGCTTTATCAATAGCCTGTATATTATTGGCATCGCTTAAAAAAGTATTAAGCGTAGCTGCTGCTTCCTGTAGCTCTTTAGTTATAATGGATTGATTGCTCATATATAATTTGTTGATTATAAAAATAAGAAAAAGCTAAAGAAACTTATACAGCTATAAATAAAAAAGCCGGCATTTACCGGCTATACTATACAAAATATAAGAATAAGGTTGCTAATTAATCATCCCAGCCAGTGCCGCCGTCTTCAATATCCTCACCCAAGTCCTCATCATCGTCCCAGCTGTCGTCTGCAAAGTCTTCTTCTTCCCAGTTGTCTTCAGAGAAATCTTCTACATCTTCCGCATCACCACTTTCCCATTCGTCTTTGAAGTCATCATCCAAATCATCGTCATTGTTATCATCATTATCCTCATCTTCTCCTTCTTCCAAATCCTTTAAAAGCTGAGGAGTTAAGCCTGCCCTTTTTAGGGCTTCCGGTTTTGAAAGGCCTGCTTCAATGAGAGCTTTATATGCATCATAGCTTGCATCAAGCTCGTCATCGCTTTCAAAATCATCCTGTTTTTTCATAAATAACGACTAGTAATTTCTTCTATAAACGAAGTTAAATATTCTAAGTTTTATCAAAAAAGTTTTTTGAATAAAATTTTTTTCAACAAGTTTATTTAATCAGCAAATTCAGCAATAACAGTCTTACCACCTACTGATTTATCGCCCAATTTAACGTTTATTTTGGCATCCAATGGCAGAAAAAGATCTACACGGCTGCCAAATTTAATAAAACCAAACTCGTCTCCCTGCTGTACCTGTTCGTCTGCCTGTACATACCACACTATTCTTTTGGCCAATGCCCCAGCAATCTGGCGCATAAGTACAACTCTCTTTTCGTCCTTTTGTATTACTATAGTGGTACGCTCGTTTTCCGTACTAGACTTTGGATGCCATGCTACAAGGTATTTGCCTGCATGGTATTTAAAATAAGTAACCATACCCGATATAGGATTACGGTTGATATGCACATTTACAGGAGACATAAAAATAGAAACCTGTTTACGCATAGCGTTGAAGTATTCGGTTTCCATTACCTCTTCTATTACTACCACCTTACCATCTGCCGGAGCTATAACCTGCTTGTCGTTTTTAGTAATTCTTCTTGTTGGGCTTCTGAAAAACTGTAGTATCAGTAAGTATAGGAATAGGGAAAATACTAGAATTCCTGTTTGCAGATTTTTCTGCTCAGGTAAAAAATAACATACTAAAAAATTTACTACTACCAGTATTATAAAAAGGTAGGTTAGTATTTTATATCCTTCTTTATGAATAACCATGTAGGGGCAAATATAATTGTTTTATTAAAATCCGCCCCTGTATTTATATGATTTTGCTACCTTATCTATGGCTACTATGTATGCGGCTATCCTCATAGGTACTTTATACTGCTGCGAAGTAGCATAAACACGCTCAAAAGATTCTTTCATTATGCGGTCAGAACGTCTTGT
>Ga0134126_10009196_pt1 | contig 12453 bp, 10 predicted proteins | sample KB31752_FD_96881 | JGI IMG/M metagenome (GOLD analysis project Ga0134126, IMG submission 96881) | Terrestrial soil microbial communities with excess Nitrogen fertilizer from Kellogg Biological Station, Michigan, USA - KB3-175-2 | ecosystem: Environmental > Terrestrial > Soil > Unclassified ...
CATGGCGATTGGTTTGGTGGCAAAGGCATTGGACTGTGCAAAGTGTACCACAAGGGCATGAAGATTCATCTGTATTCCACTCATGTGAGTTAATGCACAATTGCCTACCTTACTGATGTTTTGCTACAGTATTTCTTTATTTTTACTGCTATTTAGGCCTGTACCTTAAAGCTGAGGGTGGAGAGGAAGAAGGGATGTGATTCTTGCTCGATCTTAACTGTTGTAAAAAAGAAATTACCCACATTACCTACTTGTATATACATGTCTACACTAGTCTTTTTTCAAATAGTGTTTAGTAAATTAACATAATTTCAACTAAATTATAAAAGGTGAAAAGTGGGCATTATATTTATGGCCTAGGTATGAAAAGTGCAAAATTATCATGATTTTAACAAAATTTTAGGCCTGTAAGGTGTCTGATAAAAAGAATTACTTCGATAAGGTATTAGATACATTTTGTTCTTACATAAATGAAAATAAGCTAAAATTAAAGCTAAAGGATTCATACTCCTTTTATAGATAAATCTTTTTCTTAAATTATGTATGATAAATTTTATCTCCAAAAGAATCAAAGTCTTTTATGCTTATACAATTATACATACTAAGAGATTATAAACTTTGGAGGTTTAATATTGCTTTATAAAGCCTCTTTGTTTAGTTTAGTATATATATTATATTAAGTTTAGGATTTAAAGGTTATAACTATTTAATTTAGCATATAAAATGTATTAAATTTAAGATTTAATGAACTAATTGAGTTAAAAATTTTATGTTTAATGTATATTCTTATTTTTCTATAATTTGTATATTTATAGGAAGAATATTAGTAGTATGTTCTAATTTGTGGTTTGGTATATGAATAGGTTTAGAGTTAAATATGATGTCTTTTTTACTTTTAATATCTTTAAAATGAAAATTAAGTAGGGTAGAAGCTCTAGTAAGGTATTTTTTTATTCAAACATTAGGTTCTATTATATTAATATTAATAATAGTATTAGGGTTACGAGGTATATTAATAAATTTAATATTATTGCCTCTATTATTAAAATTGGGGATATACCCCATACATTATTGAGTAGTAGAAATTGGTTTTATAGTTAATTTATTAAGAGTTTATTTATTGCTTACTTGACAGAAGCTAGCTCCTTTGATAATTTTAGTTAGAGTAAATTGAGATATTTCAATATGATTAATTATTATAAGTATTTTAGTAGGTTCTTTTATAGGTTTATTTCAGACTTTTGTTATAAAGTTGGTAATTTTTTCTTCAATTTATCATTTAGGTTGACTTTTAGGTGCTATAGAGGTAAGAATACCTTTTTTGATCTTATATTATTTAGTTTACTCATATCTTTTATTATTACTTTTTATTATTTTAAAGGATAGAAAGGAATCTTTTCAATTAAGAATAAATTATGGGGACTTTAAAAGTTTAATTTTACTTTTATTAACTATATTAGTATTTATTGGGATTCCTCCTTTTTTGGGATTTTACATAAAATGAGTAATATTAATTATACTTTATGAAGAAATACAATGATTAATAGCTTATCTATTTTTAATAAGATCTTTAATTTTAGGGTATTCTTATTTACGTTTAACTTATTATTTATTAATGGTGTATAGAGTAAAGTGAAGAATAAAGATATCCAATAGAGATAGAGGTTTAAGGTATACTCTATTAGTTATTTCAACTTTATTTATTCCTACATTATTAATGTAATTCTTTAGGTTAAGTAAACTCTAAGTTTTCAAAACTTAAAATATCTTTTATAGTTAAGTTTTAAGTTCTTAAAATTTGCAATTTTATATTTTATATAAACTAAAAAACTAGTAAGAGAAAAACATATAAGAGTTTACAGCTCTTTACTTTAAATCAGCCATCTTACTATGCAACGTTGATTATTTTCTACAAATCATAAAGATATTGGAAGATTATACTTTATTTTTGGGTTATGAGCTGGGATAGTAGGCTTATCTATAAGTTTATTAATTCGTTTAGAGCTTTCTTCTCCTGGGGGTTTAATCGGGGATGATCAGATTTATAATGTTGTAGTTACTGTTCATGCTTTTGTGATAATTTTTTTTATAGTTATACCGATCCTGATTGGAGGGTTTGGTAATTGGATAGTACCTCTTATAATTGGGAGTCCTGATATAGCTTTCCCTCGTATAAATAATTTAAGTTTCTGATTATTACCTCCTTCTTTATTTTTATTAATCTCTAGAAGAATAGTAGAGTCTGGGGTAGGTACTGGATGGACTGTGTATCCTCCTTTATCAGATTTAGATGGACATTCTAGACCTTCAGTTGACCTTTCTATTTTTTCTTTACACCTAGCTGGAGCATCTTCAATTTTAGGAGCTGTAAATTTTATTACAACTATTATTAGTATACGAGTAGGATGGATAGGTATGATAAAAGTTAGATTATTTAGATGAGCTGTACTTCTAACAGCTATTTTATTACTTTTATCTTTACCAGTATTAGCTGCAGCTATTACTATGTTATTAACTGATCGAAATATAAATTCTTCTTTTTTTAATCCTGCAGGAGGAGGGGACCCTATTCTATTTCAACATTTATTTTGGTTTTTTGGTCATCCTGAAGTTTATATTTTAATTTTACCAGGGTTTGGGATAATCTCTCATATTGTTACTCAGGAGAGAGGAAAAGAAGAAACTTTTGGTGTAGTAGGCATAATTTACGCTATGTCCTCTATTGGTATTTTAGGATTTTTTGTTTGAGCTCATCATATATTTACTGTGGGGATAGATGTAGACACTCGAGCTTATTTTACAGCTGCTACTATAATTATTGCTGTTCCTACAGGTATTAAAGTGTTTAGATGATTGGTTACAATATATGGGGGTCATTTTAATTTCAGAGTCAATATACTATGATGTCTGGGATTTATTTTTTTATTTACCTTAGGGGGTCTTACTGGTATTATTCTATCTAATTCTTCTATTGATATTAGACTTCATGATACTTATTATGTTGTGGCTCATTTTCACTACGTATTATCTATAGGAGCTGTATTTAGAATTATGGCAGGGTTTATTCATTGATTTACTTTATTTACAGGCCTTAATATAAAATCTTCATTATTATGAGTTCATTATATTATAATATTTTTAGGGGTTAATTTAACTTTTTTCCCTCAACATTTTTTAGGACTAGCAGGTATACCTCGGCGGTATTCTGATTATCCTGATATTTTTATAACATGGAATGTAGTTTCTTCTTTAGGTTCTATTATTTCTTTAGTTTCTTCAATATTTTTCTTATTTATTATATGGGAATCTTTTAGTATAAAAAAAATTATAGGGTTTATACATTTATCTAATTCTTTAGAGTGGTCTCATTCTTATCCTCCTCAGGTTCATAGTTATAGTGAATTGTTGTTATTATTAAAGTATGTCTAATTGAATAGATATTAATTTTCAAGATGCTTTTTCTCCTGTGATATTGAGATTAACTAAGTTCCATGATCATATTATGTCTTTAATAGTTTTAGTATCATTGGTAGTTTCTTATTTTATAGTAAGAATGATATTTTTTTATAAAGGAGATTTTTCTTTCAAAGAAGATCATAAACTAGAGGTAGTATGAACTTTATTTCCTATAGTTATTTTAATTAGTATCTTGGTTCCTTCAATACGAATTTTATATTTTATTGAGGAAGTAAATCCTACACTTAGAGTAAAAGCTGTAGGGCATCAATGATTTTGAAGATATGAGTTTTCGGACTTTAAAAAATTTGAGTTTGATTCTTATATAAGTTCTATATCTTATTATCGGTTATTAGATACTTCTGTAAAAATTGCATTACCTTATTGTATAAATGTACGTATTATTACTACTTCTATAGATGTTATTCATTCTTGAACTGTTCCTTCATTAGGGGTAAAGAGTGATGCTGTACCTGGACGAATAAATCAGATGAGTTTTTTAATTAACCAACCTGGATTATTTTATGGACAGTGTTCAGAAATCTGTGGTGCTAATCATAGCTTTATACCTATTAATATCGAGTCTATTAGATTTAAGGATTTTTTAGGGTGAATGAAGAAATTTTTATTGGATGGCTGAAATTTAAGCTATGGCCTCTTAAGCCAAATTATAGTTAATACTTCCAATAAATTAGTTAAATAATAATATAAGTATGTCATACTTAAGTAATCTAAGATATTTTTTATCCCTCAAATAAAACCATTAATATGATTAATTCATTATTTGTATGTAGTAATAATTTTTTTTGTTATTTTTAGTAATTTATTTTATTTAAAAAATAATAATTTTATTATAAATAGTTTATTTACTAATTTTGAAGAAAAGGGTTGAAAATGATAACCAATTTATTTTCAATTTTTGATCCTGGCTCATGATTAGGGTTAAGTTTAAATTGAGTGAGAGTATGATTAGGATTTATTACTATTAGAGGAATTTTTTGGGTCCAAACAAGATACAAAAGTTTATTATATTTTAAAGTTCTCACTTACCTTAATGAGGAGATTAAATTATTATTATCTAATTTGGTAGGAGGGAAGGCTATAATTTTATTATCTATATTTTTATTAATTTTAATAAATAATTTTTTAGGATTATATCCTTATATTTTTACTTATAGAAGTCATCTATGTATAACATTAAGATTAGCATTACCTTTATGATTAAGAGGTAATATTTTTGGTTTATTTAATAAAGTTATACACTTATTATCCCATATAGTTCCCACAGATACTGATTACATCTTAATACCTTTTATAGCTTGCATTGAATTAATTAGAATTAATATTCGTTTTATTACATTATCTGTACGATTAGCTACTAATATAATTGCAGGTCATTTATTATTAGTTTTATTAAGAGATCAAATGTATACTATAGAGAGTATAAAACTAGGTATATTATTAGTTGAATTATTATTAATTACATTAGAGGTGGGTGTATCTTTAGTACAAGCTTATGTATTTTCTATTTTAACTTTACTATATATTGGGGAAATAAATTAATGTTAATAAAAAGAAGACATCCTTTTCATATGGTAGACTATAGTCCTTGGCCTTTTCTAGTATCTTTAGGGATAGTAGGAGTTGTAGGGGGAGTTGTTATATTTATGTGGGAGGGAAAAATATTTAATTTTTTACTATCTTTAGTAATTGTAGGGTTTATTTCTATACAATGATGACGAGATGTAAGTCGAGAAAGAAGTCTTCAAGGATTACATGGAGAAGAGATTATTTATATCTTAAAGTGAGGGATGATATTATTTATTATTTCTGAAGTTTTATTTTTTGTTTCTTTTTTTTGGTCCTTTTTTCATTTTTCTTTGGCCCCTAATATAGAAGTAGGTAATTCATGGCCCCCTATAAGAGTTATTCCTTTTAATTTTTATGAAATTCCCTTACTAAATACTTTAATTCTTTTAGTTTCTGGAGGAACTGTTACTTGGTCTCATATGTCTTTTGGGGTTAATAAGCATTCTATTAATATAAGTTCTTTATTAATGACTATTATTCTTGGGGGTATCTTTACTTTACTTCAATATTATGAGTATCAAGAGTCATCTTATTCAATAACTGATGCTAGTTTTGGTAGTTCATTTTTTCTAACTACAGGGTTTCATGGTATTCATGTTATTGTGGGTAGAATTTTTTTAGGCTTTACATGGTATCGTTTATTAGTAGGATGTTTTTCTAAATATCATTATTTTGGGTTTGAGGCTGCTTCTTGGTATTGGCATTTTGTAGATGTAGTTTGATTATTTTTATTCACTGTTGTTTATTGGTGAACTGTAAACTAATGATGATGATAATAATTATAGTAGGAGTAATCATTGGAGTAGGGGTACTAGTAACAACTATTTTTTTGTCTAAGAAAGATAAAGAAATTTATTCTTCAATGATTCCTTTTGAGTGCGGGTATGAAGTTATTAGACTTTTCTTACCTAGTTATTCTTTACGGTTTTTTTATATCTTATTAATATTTTTGATTTTTGATGTAGAGATTGTAATTCTTTTATCCCTACCTGTAGGCATAAAATTCATAAACATGGTTTATTGAAGATCTATATTAATTTTGTTTATTCTTATTTTAGTAATAGGATTAGTTGTTGAATGAATTATAGGGACTATTGAGTGATCTTAAAGTTATAGTTTATAAAAATATTTAATTTGCGTTTAAAAGTAAGTTAACTTTAAAAGTACATTGTGTAAGCCGCTAACTTAAAACTTAAACCTATTGGGTTTGTATTTTATTCCTATAGTGTATGTAACATATTATTTTTTCATAATAAAGATTATATGGAATTTAATTAGAGCTACTATAGCATCTCATTGTTAATGAGAAGGTACTTCAAGTTGGTTACCTTTTTAGTTTATATAAAATATAATTTTTGTAAAATTATGAAGGGAAAAGGTTATTATAGTATCTTTAATTTGGGGTGTAATAATTTTATTTACTTTAAGAGGGTCTCCTTTAGATTGTTTAATAGTATTACTTATTATCTCTCTACTAGTATGCTATGTAGTAGTTCAGGTAACATCTTGGTATTCTTACTACCTTTTCTTAATTTTTGTAGGAGGTATTATGGTTTTATTTATGTATGTAGTTTCTTTATTAAAAATAAGAACTTTAAGTATAAACTTACTAGTAGTTTTAGGCTTATCTTTTAATATAAAGTATTTTAAAGGTATGAAACTTCTAGTAGAAGAGAGAGTTACATTCTGTAGTAATAATTATATTTCTACGATTTTTATTATAACATACTTACTTTTAGTTTTAATAATTACCGTAAAGTTAATTTATTTTAGAAAATGTCCTATACGATCCATAAACTATGTTTAATTTTAGGAATAATGTTTTAGTAAAAACTTTCTTTGGGTTTTTGGTGGATTTACCTTCACCAAGATTTATCACTTATAATTGAAATTTTGGGTTTATATTAGGAATTACTTTAGGGATTCAAATTCTTAGTGGGGTATTCCTTACTATACACTATATTCCTGATTTAAGAGGAGCTTTTAGAAGAGTTGTATCTATTAGACGAGATACATTTATGGGGTGGTTAATTCGGGTTATACATGCTAATGGGGCTTCGTTATTTTTTATCTTAATTTATATTCATATTGGTCGTGGGATATATTATATATCTTATAGGATAAGATGAGTATGGAATATAGGAGTAGTAATTTTTTTATTAAGAATAGTAACTGCTTTTTTAGGTTATGTTTTACCTTGGGGACAAATATCTTTTTGGGGAGCAACTGTGATTACAAATTTATTATCTGTTTTACCTTATTTAGGTAAATTTTTAGTAGAATGAGTATGGGGCGGGTTCTCAGTTGGGTCTCCTACATTAAATCGGTTTTACACATTTCATTTTTTATTTCCTTTTATTATCTTGATTTTAGTTATTATCCATTTAGTTTTACTTCATGAAACGGGGTCTTTTAATAGATTAGGGATTAGTTCTAATGTAGATAAAGTATCTTTTCATCCTTATTTTACTTTTAAGGATACATATACATTTACAGTAGGGGCTTTATTTCTAGGAATTTTATTTATTGAATGACCATATGTTTTGGGGGATCCTGAAAATTTTATTCAAGCTAATCCTTTAGTAACTCCAGTTCACATTCAGCCTGAATGATATCTACTATTTGCTTATTCTATCTTACGAGCAATTCCGAATAAATTAGGAGGAGTAGTAGCATTATTAATATCTATCTTAGTTTTATTAGGGCTACCTCTATATTATCAGTTTAAAATTTCTAATACTTTTCGGTTTGGAAGTAAATTAGGGTTTTGAGTATTTGTAGGGGTTATTTTACTTTTGACTTGATTGGGAATATGCCCTGTAGAAGATCCTTTTATCAGAGTGGGGCAGTTAATAACTACTTTATACTTTTTGTATTTTCCTATATCTTATTATTTAGGTAAATCTTCATTTATTTAGCTATTTGACTGATTTAGGTGTAAATTTTGAAAATTTAAAATAAGGAAACTTAATAGCTTAGTAAGTAGGTTAAACCTATAACATTAGCTTCAATAATGGACTTAATTAAGATAACTTACTATGCTAAGGTAATTACTAACATAAAGAGGGATATAATAATTATTTGAGGCAAGTTTAGATAATGTCATTTTTCAATTAATCTCTTTACTCAATTTAAATAGGAGTATATTTTTTGAGGCCCTAAAGTTTCTGATCATGCTTGATCTATCCTTAAAGTAATTTTTTTAGATACAATTATAAAGGTAAGGGGAGAAGTGTATAGGGATGTATGGCTAATTATTAATATACTTCTAAAAAAATTTTTTAAGAATATTTTTTTAACAATAGGTGCACTAAAATTTATTAGAATAAAGGCAATAGGTAAACTGGAAAAGATAAATAGTTTTTCATTTAAGGATAAGACTATAAATTCTAAGGGTACAATTAATCACAGAATTATGCTTCCTCCTAGGAGTGAGGCTACCAATAGGAGTCTTACTGATAGGGAGACTTGGTAGTTTTCATGAAATATAATTTTATTATTAAAGGGTCCATTTAGGGAGAAATTAAGTAATTTTATTCTATATATAGGGGTGAATAAGGTACAGGCTCTAAATATGCCTAGTAGGATTATATTTAGGTTATTAAGTATAAATATGTCTAAAATTATGTCTTTAGAATAAAAACCTCTTAAGAAAGGGAAGCCTCTTAAACTTATTCTTGCTGTTATTATTGATATAGATACTATAGGGGAAGATTGGGTATATCCCCCTATATGCCGTAAATCTTGATTACCCTGGTAACAATGTAATACTACTCCTGCTGATAAAAATAGTAATCTTTTAAATAAAGCATGAGTTCTAAGATGGAAAAAGGCTATTAATGGGCTTCCAAAAAATAGAATTGATATTATAACTCCTAATTGGCTTAAGGTTGAAAGGGCAATGATTTTTTTAAAATCTATCTCATATATTGCGTTTAACCCTGATATAAAAGAAGTGATAATGGCTAAAAAAATTAGGAGGAAAGAAATTGAAAATCTAATTTCTGGAGAAAAGCGAATGAAAATGTAAACTCCTGCTGTTACTAAAGTAGAAGAATGAACTAAAGCAGATACTGGGGTTGGAGCTGCTATAGCTGAGGGTAGCCAGGCTGAGAATGGGATCTGGGCACTTTTAGTAATTCCTGCTAAAAATAAAAAATAAAAAAAGAGATTATAATCATTTTTAGGGTCTATAAAGTATCAATCTAGATTCCCCACTCTAAATAAAGTTAATATAGATATAATTAAGGCCGAGTCTCCGATACGATTTCTAAGGATAGTTATTAGTCCTGATATATTACTTCGTATATTATTATAGTAGATTACTAAACAATATGAAATTAAACCTAAACCATCTCAACCTAAAATTAAACTAATAACATTAGGACTAATAATTATTAAACATATTGATGTAATAAAAAGAGATAATAGGGTAATAAATTTTCTTTGGGTTGGGTCTTCTTTTATATAATAATTTCTGTATATTATGACTATAGAGGAAATAAAAAGAACTACTCCAATAAATAGTATAGACATTCAGTCTATAATGATTAGGTACTTTATGGGGATTAATAATGAAATTTTTAAGGGAATCTCTAGTAGAAATCTAAATTGAGAGGTCATATAGAATCCAAAATTGGTAAAAAATAATCTCAGCAATAATATAAGGATGGACATATTAGTAAATATATTACTAGTATTCTTCATTACCACAAAATGATATTTTAAATAAACTATTAGTAAGATTCTATTATAAAAAGTATACCTAATTTCCAATTAGGAGGTCTGTAAGGGTGTCTAAATGAAAAGCATTATGCATTCAATTACGGCTTGAAAAGTGGTTATACCTTCATTTATATAAGTAGAAATAGAATATTCAATGGGAATATATGCCCTAAACATACTAAAGTTTCTACGTGGGATAAAGGTAGTCTAAATTGGTAAGTTCTAGTAGGAGCTCCATGGCTTAAGGTTGTAAATAAATGTAAAGAATAGGTAGAAACTAAAAGAAAATTTAGTATAAATAGGATAAAATTGGATATACTAAAAGAAAAGATTCCAACTATTAAGAACAATTCTCCAAAAAAACTTAATCTAAAAGGGTTAGAGATGTTACCAGCACAGGATAGGAACCAGAATAAGGTAAATAAAGGGGAGCTAACAATTAACCCTTTATTCAGTATTATAGATCGTCTATTACTGAAAATGTATCTTAAGTTTAATAGAAAAAATAGACAGGATGAAGCTAGTCCATGTCCTAACATCAAGTATAGTGATCCTACATAAGGTCAATATAAGTTTCTTACTAAACCCCCTAATACTAAGGATATATGAGCTACTGAAGAGTAAGCAATAAGCATTTTTAAGTCTGTTTGCTTTAGACAAATGAGAGAGGTTAAAATAGCTCCGATTAAAGAGATGGATTGTAATACATTAGGGAAAAATAGGTTAGTAAAATAACTAGGTACAAATTGGACCAGCCCAAATCCCCCTAATTTTAACAACACTCCTGCTAAAATTATAGATCCTACAACGGGGGCCTCCACATGTGCTTTTGGTAGTCATAAGTGTAAACTAAAGATAGGTAGTTTAACTAAAAAAACTAAAATAGTAAATATGAATGTGACCCTCTCCATTGGTCTAGGGAGTATAATAGGGGGGCTAAAAGTGTAGAATATAAAGGAATATCATTTTAAGTTACAAATAAGTAGGAGTATAAAAGGAAGGGAAGTACTTAAAGTATAAAAAATTATGTAAATACCAGATTGAAGTTTTTCAGGACTACCTCCTCAACCTAGGATTAAAAAAAAGATGGGGATTAAAGATACTTCAAAGGAAAAGAAAAAGATTAAAGCTCTTGATGTAGAAAAAACTATAAATATAGGAATTAAGGATATTAAGATAACAAATTGGAATATGTAAAGGTTATGTTTATTACTTCTTATGTGTACCAAACCTATAAAGGATACAATAATAAAAGTTAGTATAACTATAAATCTTCTGTAGAAGTTTCTCATATACATTAGAGAGTAGCTAGACAAAAAATAAGGGAAGTTTAGGTTTAATAGAATGAGGGATCCAGCCACAACAATAATGATTAAAGGTAAATCTTTTAGGAAAAATATGGTAGAGATAAGTACCCATATAAACATTATATAATTAGGGTGCTACCTTTAAGGAAATCTTCTCCAAAAGATCGAACAAGCTGTATAATCAAAGATAGTCCGAGGGCACCTTCACAAACTCTCACTACCAGAAAATAGAGGATAAAACTTATTTCTTCACCTGAGTCAGAAGATACTAAAGATAGGACAGAATAGATACCAAGTACTAAGACTTCCAGGGATAAAAGTAAAAACACAAAATAGGAGTTTTTAAGTACTATATTTAAAAAACCCCCTAAGATTAAGGTTAACATATATAGTAGAAAATCTAACTGAGATAATTATAATGAATAAACTTATAGGAAGGAAAACTTTTCAACAAACTATTATTAGAAAGTCATATCGGAATCGGGGTAGTCTCCCTCGTACTCAAATAATAAAAAAGAATAGAGAGTAGAATATTAATATAGTTAGTAGGGGTTTAACTATACCCCCAAAAAATATCATTACTATTAACATTCTTATAAGTATAATCATAGTGTACTCTGCTATAAAAATAGCTCCAAACATTAAACTTCTATACTCAATATTGAAACCTGACACTAGTTCAGACTCCCCTTCTGAAAAATCAAAGGGGGTACGGTTTAACTCCGCCAAAATTGAAGGTACCCATAATATAAATAAGGTAATATTAGGAATTAATATAATACATTCTTGCTGAGTAGTTGTAATTAGTTCAAAACTCAGGCTACCAACTAAGAGTATTAAGCATAGCAGTAGTAAGGAAAGGCACACCTCATAAGATAAAGATTGGGCTACTGATCGAAGGGCTCCAATATATGCGTACCTTGAGGAGGAGGATCATCCTCCCCCTAATAAAGCAAATACTCTTACTCCAATACAGCATAAAAAAAATACCCCTCTTAGTTTAAAATCAGTTGAGTTAAATATAGAAGGTATAGAGAGTCAGACAAGCATAGAAATAATTAATCTTATAGTGGGTATGGTAAGGTATATCCAGTAATGGCTAAGGAAAGGTCAGACCAGCTGCTTAGATAACAACTTTAGTGCATCTCTAAAGGGTTGCACCAGACCTCCAAGCCCAACTTTATTGGGACCTCGTCGGTATTGGATAAGGCCTAAAGTCCTACGCTCAAATAAGGTTAAAAAGGACATGCCTACCAGGACCCCTAGTAGTAAAAGTACCCACCCTAGTGTGCTCAAAATAATCATTATTTTTTAAAAAATAATGATTATTTTGAGCACACTAGGGTGGGTACTTTTACTACTAGGGGTCCTGGTA